>SXGT01128996.1_pt1 | contig 82865 bp, 82 predicted proteins | sample 3176221 | NCBI WGS metagenome assembly SXGT01 (sample SAMN11356862, study PRJNA531348) | freshwater metagenome | isolation source: freshwater sample F1-120 | place: China: Fuxian Lake, Yuxi | collected 2017-12-25 | reverse complement strand
GTTGTGGCAGTCAATGCAATCCAACCGGCGCAACTCGCCTGCTTCTTTGGCTTCTTCCACAAAATTCTTTTGGCCCATCCCTACCAGGTCGCTGGCAAAATATTCCTTCATGCTGCCATCTTCTTGCTTCACGCCGATCCAGCCAATGCTTTGGCGCTGGCGATCCATTGGGATGTAGTACACCTCGCTCTGGATGTGCCAGTGAATGCCCTTGCTTTCGCCGGTCATGGAATTAAGGCCGCCCATCTTGAGGATGAGGGTGGTCTGGCTGGGGGTGTTGGCCTCATCATTCAGGTAGTGCATCTTGGTTTTGGTGATGTTGTCCTTGAAGGATGCAGGTGTATGGCAGTGCTCGCAGGTTTCTCGGGCGGGGCGCAAGTTGTGCACCGGGCTAAGGATCGGCCGGCTATAGTCGTTGGTGATGGTGCCGATCAGCTGGCGGGTGCCATCGATCTTGGATTGGACGAACGGCATAAAACCTTCACCCACGTGGCAATGCACACAAGCCACATTGCTGTGCGGCGATTGCTGGAAACGGGTCATTTGCGGATACATCGAATGGCAGATCGTTCCACAGAAGGGGATGCTCTCCGTCCACAAATAACCCTGAACGCCGCCGATCACCAGCCCCAAACCGATCACAACCAATACGGCAAAACCCACCACTAACCTAAAACGATGGTTAGGGTTGGCAAGGTTGACAGTGAATGGCTTGGGCCAGCGTAGCAGGTTCTTCAATGATTTCATTCAGGTTGCTCCGGCAATTCTTTCGGCATTTCATCTTTTTCAGATCCGCCCGCATTCGGGCTCGCTTCGGTCAGATCCACAACCTCGGCTTGATCCTCCAAGATTAATTTTTGGTTAAATTTTATTTTATCCTCTTCTTTAACATTCGAGACTGTTTCTGTCTGATTTTGTGATTCATCAGTGACATTTGTCAAAGAATCTGTTACATCTTGCGCGGTTTTTCCCTCTGTTTCTGGTTGTGGTTCCTGTTTCTTTGTTGTTTCCTTGGTGCCAGCAAAGTGGATCGGGAAGTGGCGGGTCTCATCGATTTGGGCGATCCTCACCAGCCATTCATATTCCAACGGGTGTTCTACCATCAGGTCATCTACCTTGATGCTACCCTTTAGCATATTGACCGAGTTGTTTTTCCTCACCAGCTGGTAGGTGTGCAGGGTAAGCAAAGTAACCGCCAGCAAAATGGCCTGCCATCGATGAATGGAAATGGCGAACGGAATGATGGACCCAGGCAGAAGGGTGGTGACCTGCACCGGGAATAACATTACCAAACCGGTGAGGGTGCTAACCACCACAGAGAAAACCGTCAACCAGTAAACAAATTTTTCATCCGGTTTGTAGCGGTCAAATTGGGGCAATTCGGCATTGGGGTCAAAAAACAACTTCACCATGCCCGCCATACCCTTCAGGTCGGCCATGGTGAACAACATGGAAGGGAAGCGCAGTTTGACCGAGGTGGCTTCGAGCACGTAAAAAACGTGCGAGGCCGCCAACAACATCAAAACGGCGATAAAAACGCGGTGGGCCACTTGCAGCGTATCGATGCCGCCCACAAGTTGGATGAATTGGAACGCCAATGGGTGGTCTGAAAAAGTTTGGGCCAAACCAGAGACGGCCAAAACGATCACACTTATGGCCAGCACCGCATGCTGAACCAATTGCAGGGCGTTGAACCGTTGAATAACATCGGCGCCATTTTCGATCTGGGCGACCACAGCCTGGGCTTCTTTCACATCGGCAAGGGTAACCCTGCGGTTAATAAGAAAACCCAAACGCAGTTTGGCGCGCGGGGCGGTATTGGTTTGGGTCACTTTGTTGTCGCTCATTCCTGCCCCTGTTCATTTTTGTATACCTGCACGGCATTGGCGCGGCGCAGGTCCAAGATCACCCACAGCCCTGCCAGCAGGAGGACGATCACCACCACCGCCAAAGAATAGTTATTGACCGCGTATAACAGCGGCATGGTAGCCAGTTCTGGTTTTTTGTGGCTTAGCCAGGCAGCCGGAAATTGGATGCCGGCGTTTTGGTGGCACTGGGCGCACGTGGCCTGCAAATTGCTGGGGTAAACACTGGAATAAGGATTGGACGGGCTAAGGATATTATGCACGCCGTGGCAATCGTAACAGGTAGCCTTTACCTCATCCAGCCGGTTGACGCGCCCCATGATGTTGGTCTTGCCATGCACATCCTCCAGGTAAGTACCCATCACATCCGTCGATATGCCGTATTTTTCCATCACAGCTGGGTCGCTGTGGCACTTTCCACAGATCTCGGTTGCGGCGATCTGCCTAAAATCGGTATTGGAAGGACCCTTTACAGCATGAGAACCATGGCAGCCGCCACAGGTGGGAACATCGGGGTTGGCTTCATCCTCCAGCGCCGCACCGTGAACGCTGTCTTTGTATTGGTTGTATTCGCCCTCGTGGCATTTTTTACAAATGGCAGATTGGGTTTGACGATTTGCCTCTGAAATGGCATGCGCGCCATGGCAATCTACACACATGGGGGCATATTTGTTGCCAGCTTCTGCCAGCCTGGTGTGAACACTTTCGGCCACCTGATCATACTTCTCTTGGTGGCACTGGCTACAGGCATCATTAAAAGACAAAGTAAATTCGCGCGGGTCTTGGTACGGCAAGGTAAAGATCAACTCGGCGGTTTTATCCACCTTTTCACCGTTCATGCCGTGGCAAACCGAGCAGGTGGCAAAGGATGAGGACGCGTGCGGATACTCACCCTGGTCCAAGTGGCAGAACTTGCAGCCAACCCCCGCCTGGGTATGGAAGTTGACCTCATGCTCAGCGGGCTGAATGTACAAGGAAACGATCTCATCGTTGGCGGTTCGGCCCTTCATTCCGGGCAGGCCGTGGCAACCAAGGCATTCACCCGCTCGGTGCGGGTTGCTGGTATCAGGCGTGGCGGTGGGGGCTGGGTCTTGGCCGGCACTGGCCGCGAATACAACGCTGGTTTGCTGGCCAAACACGCCCAGCGCCAAAAAGCAGATCAGAATGATGAGGGCAACATTTTTCTTCATGGTTTTATTCCATATCCGATCGCACGGCTGTTTGCGGCTGGCCAGGAGTCATCACAGATCCGAGAAAAGCCAGAGTTTCCGATAATCCCTTGGGCATCATTGTTTTACTGCCAATGATCTGTAAACCACCTGTCAACTCATCAACCTCCACCAAAACCAGGTCCGGATAGGCCGAAAACAACAGGTTCAGCGAACAATGAAAGGGGCTATCCAATTTTTTCTTTTCCAAAAAAACCACATCCGGCGCATGAACTTTGATCTGACCCAACAGATCAGCCTCGGGGTTACCGGCAACAGCAACCACATCCAAATGGCCATTGTTCATATTTGCCAATATGCCATCCATCAGTATCGAGTGATCAGAAAAAATCAAATATTTCATAGACATTGCGTGATTGTGAAGTTTGGAACTAGTATATTTATTAAGATTAGATTAAACAATAGGTCAAATGGCAGTTATTTCACAGCATAAAGGGTGGTATTAATTGTTAATTTACTACCCTTATGGGTAGCTTAAGTGCTGTGCATCGGAATGATCTTTTCCTGGATGGCCAACATGACCGCTTCCGTGCGGTTCATGCTGCCCAGCTTTTGGTTGATCTGTTTCAGATGAAATTTGACCGTGTTTTGGCTGACCCCCAGCTCCCGCGCGATCACCTGGTTGGAAGCGCCCCTGCGCACCTTCTCGAGCACTCTTATTTCGGGGGCAGATAACTTCTTTTTTTTATCCGCTTCCGATTGATTCCGCAGTAAAGTAAACAACCGGGGGGCGATCGTCGGCGATATGGCCGGCTCACCCGCTTCCGGGTGTGCGATCAGTTCAAAAAAGCTGGCAGATTCGATATGTTTGGTCATATAGCCATCTACCCCCGCCTGTATTGCCTGCGGTAAAATCAGATGCTCCTCGTCAGAAGTCATGATGACCACTTTTGCCGTGGGAATTGCCTGCTTGATGGCGCCCACCAAGTCAATCGTATCATCGCCCACAAAAATTGGCTCCAACAGGATGACATCGGGTCGGTAAGCTACCATCTGCGCCACCATGGCACCATCCGGCTGATAGCATGCAACGTCATGATCTGAGGAAACCAGCAGGCTCCTTAAACCATCACGAAACAAGTTTTCACGGTCCAAGAGAAAAAATTTCATTGGATGATCCTAAGGTGCTTGTCCGCCCGCAATTTCATTGGGCAATATTTGGTGATATTTTCATTATAATAAAGAACAGTTTAGTATATTGAGGTGAAAACGAAGATGCGAAAAATTATATTGTTCCTCCTGTTGGCCGTTTTGGCCTTTGGCACAATGCCCGCCGCCGCCCAACAAAGCCTGGAATTTGATTCGGTTGCTGTTTCGATTTGGCCGGAATTTGATAACCAGGATGCTTTGGTGATTTACAAATTGGCGCTCTCCCCCAAGGTTAGCCTGCCTGCCCAGGTCGAACTCAAGATCCCATCCACTGTAACCCGTTTATGGACCATCGCAGTCGGTGATTCTTTCGAGACCGTATCCGATTCAGGTGTCGATTCCCAGTTCCAAACCGGTGAGTCATTCTCCACTATCAGCCTCACCGCAAAATCTCGATTTATTCAGATTGAATTTTATGACACCCTGAAAAAATCGGGCAGCCAACGTAACTATACGTACCAATGGAACGGCGAGGGATCCGTTGGCACCTTCCTTATTGAGGTCCGACAACCACTGCAATCCACCAATTTCAGCGCAACACCTTCGCTTGGCGCCCCCACCATAGATTCGATGGGTTTTGAAACCGCCAACGCTACCCAGTTTGATCTGCAAACCGGCCAAAGGGTGGCCTACAAGTTCTCGTACGACAGGCAAACCGACGAACCCAGTACTGCCTTTTTACAGGTTCAGCAACCAGACCAACCCACTACCGAAAGCCAAAACACCTTTACAGATATTTTGCCCTGGTTGTTGGGCGGTTTGGGTGTGGTATTTTTAGGTGTCGCTACTTACCTTTATTTCACATCCGGCAAGGCATCACGCTCCATTGGCTCAGAGGGCCGGCGCAGGCACACCAGCCGTTCATCTGCGGCAGCAACCCCGGGCAACCCCGTCCACTGTCCTGAATGCGGTAATCGAAGTGTACCGGGCGACAAATTCTGCCGTACTTGCGGCGCAAAACTGCGGTTCAGCTAACCCAAACTCCCTGTTAAGAAAAAAGCGCCAGTTCACACAGTGAACTGGCGCTTTCGTTTTGCCGGGCATACGAATTGGGCGGGCTAGGGCATTCCCGCGTTCACCCAATCGGTCAGGTATTTGATCTCGTCCTTGGTAAGTTGACCAGGGTGGTCACCCTCAGCCTGTACCGCGAAGACCGAGCTTCCAGCCGGATTGCCAGCCACAAATCCGGGGCCAGCATTTCCGCCCCTTATACTGCTTTCCTTGCTCAACACTTCATAACCACCCACCCCATCGGCGCCATGGCAAGCTGAACATTTCTCGTTTAGCATTGGGCCAACCCAGCCTGCCCACGTTAGGCTCGCGGGTCGGGGCATGGGTGTTGGTTCAAAAACCACCAATGTTGGCGTCGGCAGTGGCGAAAAAGCCGGGGCAGTTTCGCCTTCCGGCAGTCCTGCTACGGCGGTGTTCTCGAACCACACAATGTAATAAACACTGGCAGCGGTTGCCACAAAAACAAAAATCGCAAACGGCACAAAAACGATCTGCCTGATCACCTTTGTGCGCAAACGCACCTCAGGTGGCTGTTGTTCGCCACTCTCGATCAAGGCCAGCTCAGCGGGGTGTTCATGTTGCATCTCGTGCTGGTTCAGTTTGCCGGTGAACATGCTTTTATTAAAGGTTTTGATGTGCACATGGTAGAAGTGCCAAATAATGATCGCCGCTACTGCCAATACGGCTTCTCCACCGTGGGCTGCCTTCGCGGCAGGTATCACCTCGCCTGGTAAAAACCGCAGCGTGGTGATTGGGTTCCACATCATCAAACCAGTTGCCGCCATTACCAACGTACCCCAAATCAGGGCCAGGTATTCCATCTTTTCGGCATAGGAGTAGCGCCCATAATAGGCCTTGTGTTTTTTATAACCAAAATAATACTGAATATCGTGAATGACATGCTGCAGGTCATTGACCCACGGGATCATGGAGATGTGGATCCTGTCGACCCATAACCGGTATCCCACCTCAATGATATGGATACCGCTTACACCGATCATGATTGTCGCCGAAATATGGTGGATCAGCCGCGCGGTTTCGATCCCGCCCAGCATCGCGAACAACCAAACAGAGATCGGTGACAATGGATATTTTTGTGGCAAACCGGTTAAACCCAACAATGTAAAACTTACTAAAAATACAAAGTGTTGCAATCGTTGAACCACATTGAAGCGGTTGTACAACTTGACCGGAACAAGTTTGGTGTTTTTATTTGGTTTCGCCATCGTTGTCCTCCTCCTTCTTTTTTGGCATAGGGTTTACCTTGGGGGAGGTGGTCTTCCGTTTGGGGCTGGAAAACTTGTCCAACATCGAACGGCCAAAATCTAGCAGGACCAAAATACCCATTGGGCCTAAAACAGCGGGAATAAAGAATTGATAGAACAGGTTGATGTAATACACCGAGGGATATTTTTCAGCATCAGGAATATAATGCGATGTCCAGGAATCGGGAAAATTGGCCGTTGCATCCGGATGGCATTTTTGGCAGGTCTTCAACAAGTTTTGTTTTATCTCCAAACCTTTGGTAGGGTCATCGGTTCGTGAAATATCATGAATGCCATGGCAATCGTAACAAACTGGTTTATTGCTTTCGGCATCCGGCGATACTTTTTCAAAAATGGTGACGGTGGTGCCATGGAAATCTGAAACATAGGTGTTCATCACCTCGGTAGATAATCCATACTTCGCCATTACATCTAAATTGGTATGGCACTTGGCGCAAATTTGAGGAGACCGCAACCGATAAGCCATAGTGCGAGGATCTTCAATGTTGTGGGCGCCATGGCAATTGGTACAGGTAGGTACATCGGGGTTGTTTTGCTCAATATTCGCTTGCCCATGCACACTTTGGCTGTATTTCTCGTAAATGGCGCTGTGGCATTTTTCGCAATTTTTGGCAATTGAGAAATGGGTTGCAGCCGAGACCAGGCCATTATCCTTGTCCTTGATCCGTGTAATGGTATGGGGTGAATGACAATCGGAACAAACCGCGGCAGCGATGTTTCCGGCGGCAATTTGTTCGGCATGCACACCGTCCATCACTTCCTCCTGGCGTTCTCCATGGCAACGGCCACAGGCATCGCTCATTGTCAGGGTAGCTTCCCGCCTGCTGTTAAAGTTGTTTCCATGCCCGCTTTCAGGTTTATAACCAACATGGCAGCCGATACAAGCCAGCCCTGCTTCAAGGTGAACAGTATTGTTGTATGCCGTGGGATCCACATACAAACTGACCTTGTCGCTTTCCAAAATCCCCCATGTTGTCGACATTGCCTGGTTTTTATGGCACTTCAAACACTCTGCATCCGTTTCCACTGGGTTTTGGGGGACAACCCCAAAGGACCGCGCGGAAGGCAATACCGAGGACGCAAATGCGGGAGTTGGGGCACCCGCAAAAAAACCCATGATCAGTACCAGTATTAAAAGGAAGAAAAACCCGCCAGACGAAACAAATGGCCGCCGATGCGGATACACGCCCCTACTTCCCATCACCTTGCTCTCCTGCGGGTGAATTTTCTGCATCTTCATTGTCCTCGTTCGGATCCTTTGGATTTTCGATCACAGCCAAGCCCGATTTGCGTAACAAGTAAGCAATGCCAATTAAAGCAAGGATGGGAATCATCAACCGAACAAAGATCCACTCCAGCACCGCGATGATAGACATATCCATAGGTCTTCTCCGTTCGTCATCAAGAATCAATAAATGCACGATCGCGGCAAAAAATTGCCCCGATCGGTTGAATTAAGCTAGTATATCTTAAAGAAAAGATTAAGAATTGATGAGAGTGACATTTGTACAGGTGATTTGTGACAGCATTCACTAACCTGTTTTTAAGCTTATCCATTAATATGACAGTACGAATCCGGTATCATTTCGGCTATTTTCGTTTTGGAGAATGAACAATGACCAAGAAGATCACACTCACCCTCGCACTGATCGCCATCGTGGCGGTCGCTTTCATGCTTCTCCCTGCATCGGGCACTGCCCAGGCTGCCGGCCCCAGCCAGGATGTAGAAGGATGTTTGGAATGCCACTCAACCGCATATACTCCCTGGTCTCAAAGCAACCATGGCGCCAACAATATTACCTGTTTGGTCTGCCACAAGCTTAGCCCTGGTACTGGCCAACACCCAACCTTAAAATACACCGTCGAAGATGAATCGATCACCTGTGTTGTATGCCACACCAATGTAGCCGGCACAAACGTGGCTGGCCAGGTAGAAGCCAGCAAGCACGGTGAAGTAGGCATGAAATGCATCACGTGCCATGAACCCCACAGCCAATCCTCAATTTTGGCCAGCGGTTCCAAGATCGTGTGCGATAACTGCCACAAGAACGAAATGAAAGAAGCAGAATCCTCCACCCATCACGCAGCTGGGTTAAACTGCATCAACTGCCACATGGGCGAAGAACGCAGCCACACCCTCAAGATCGGCCCGGAGACCTGCGGCGGCTGCCACGAGGATATTCACGCGGCCAACCGTATCCTGTCCAGCGGCGCAAAAGTTCAAGCGATTACTACCCCCATGGTTAAACCCGAAAACACAGCCAGCGAGACCGAAGCGGAACACTCGGAAGTGAAAACTGGCGGAATATCATTGCCATCCTGGACCTTGATCTTTGCCGGTATCGTTATCGGCGCCATTACTACTTGGGTATTGTTCGGTAAGGAACCTGGCCAACCAAAGCGGCCAAACTAGTACGATCAGGAATGCGACCCACGCAAACCAGACTCGGAGCAACCATATGACTGACGAAAACAACATCACAAACGAACAAGCGGAACAACCTGGGGTACGCCGAGATTTCCTAAAATTACTAGGGGCCATCGCCGGCGCGACCGTAGTTACTCAGGCAGCTGTTGTAACCACCCAGGCCGGAAGGAAAAATTCCGGCGGTGGTGAAGATACTGGAACCGGTCCCAAATGGGGCATGTCGATCGACATCAATAAATGCATTGGCTGTAGCTACTGCACATATGCTTGCCAGGCGGTAAATAACCTGGCTGAGGATATGGAGTACTGTGTTGTCACAACCGAAACCCTCAAGAACGGCGCGGAGTATTTCCTCTCTCGCCCGTGTATGCAGTGCGATGAAGCACCTTGTGTTCATGTTTGCATGGTTGCCGCTACATACAAACGCGATGACGGCATTGTAATGATGGATTATGACCTGTGTGTAGGCTGCAGATACTGCCAGGTAGCTTGCCCTTACGACGCGCGCGTATTCAATTGGCGGCAGCCGGTGGAATTAAGCCCGCGCTCACCCGATTTCGGTTTGCAGGAAGTACCTAACCGGCCGCGTGGCGTAGTAGAAAAATGCACCTTCTGCGTGCATCGTATCGATTCGGGCTTGCAACGCGGCATGGTGCCCGGAGTAGATGCACTGGCCACCCCTGCTTGTGTGGTGGCTTGCCCCACCGGAGCAAGGGCATTTGGCAATCTTCGCGACCCGCACAGCCCTGTTTCCCAGGTCCTTAGCGAATCGAAGACAGTGTTGCGCCTGCGCGATACTGAATTGAGCACTGCGCCCAATGTCTACTACGTTCCTCCGGAAGACCAAAACCACAACCCATTCACCGAAGGATAAACCATGGACAATTCGATCATCATTCCAAAATTACGCATCGGCCGCCGCATGGTAGACCCCTTCCCCTATTGGCTCAGCCTGTTAGGGATCGGCCTGATCTTCGGCATGGTGGGAATTTTCTTCCTGTTTAGGGATGGATTGCAAGTGACCGGCCTCTCAAACCGTGTTCCGTGGGGTCTTTGGATCTCAATCGATCTCAGCTCCATCGCACTGGGTGGTAGCGCCTTTGTATTTGGGGCGATTGTTTACATTCTGCAAATGAAGCGCTATGAGGCTATCGGCAAGTTGGCAGTGCTGCTCGGATTCCTTGGTTACTCGACCGCCGGCTTGGTACTGTTGATGGACCTGGGCCAACCATTGCGATTTTGGCATCCGGTCGTGTTTTGGCAACCCCACTCTCTGTTGTGGGAAGTGACCATGTGTGTGGTACTCTACCTTACTGTTCTGGTCATCGAATTGCTGCCGATCATCCTTGAAGCGCCGATCTTTGAAAAACACCCGCTTTGGGAGGAGTTCCCATTCCTGGAAAAAATTGCTCCTATTGCGAAAACCGTAATGCACTACGTGCACAAGATCGGCCCGATCTTGGCAGTATTAGGCATGACACTCTCCCTGCTGCACCAAGCGTCGCTGGGGGCAACCTATTCGGTGTTGTATGGCCGTGGGATTTGGTTCAACCAAAGCGCGCCTACCCAATTTGTGTTCTCTGCCATGAGCGGCGGAACCGCATTGCTATTCATTCTGGGTGTGTTCGTTTTCAGGGTTATGCGGCCAGGAACTGTTGAAGATAAAGTCCTCTACAACGTTGCCAGGTTGGCTGGCGCGGTAACATTGCTGTTGACCTACCTAAAACTATGGGACTGGGCAGTCAGCAATTATTACAGTTTCAATGAACAGATCTCCCTGCAAACTGAATTGCTCAATAACGTTGCGCCTTACTCACTCTCATTTTGGCTCGGCCAGGCGTTATTTCCTGCCATCGCCGGCATTGTATTATTGATGGCTGAAAAAGTAAAAAGCTTCAAAATGCTGATGGCGATCGCAGTTTTACCGGTTGTCTCTACGATCATCACCCGTTGGAATTACAATTTCTCCGGCCTCATCGCCTCAACCACCTACGATCCGTTCACGCCGATCGTCCGACTTAATTCCTATACGCCCACCTGGGTTGAGTTTGCGGTGGGGACCTTTGTTATCTGTTACTGGTGGACAGCCTTCAGTTTGGCCGCCCGGTTCCTGCCATTCAAGGCCCACCAAGCCCACCACTAATACCCAAAATCAATTTCCACATCCGTGGCTGGTATGTAAAAATACCAGCCACTTTTTTTAATCACAGAATTAATATGATCTTTGTCGTAATTTAGCGGAATACTTTCTCATATTCCCTTAATCTGGCTGTGTAGAATAAATTTGGATCAAAATAAATCGGAGGAACCATGCCCAACCCTAAATTCAAATTTTTACTCGGCGGTCTATTTATCCTTGCCGCTGTTGTATATTTGATATTTTCATCAACTCAGGCAAGCGCGCAATACTTTCTTACCGTAGATGAGTTGCTTGACCAACAAGCCGCGATGGTCGATAAAAATATCCGCGTTTCTGGCGCGGTAATCGGCGATAGCATTGAATACGATTCAAATGAGCTTAAATTATCCTTTACGGTTGCCCATGTTACCGGAGATAATAACGAGATCGAAAAAAATGGCGGCCTTGCTGTTGTCTTACATCAGGCAGTGATCAACCCCGCAAACAACACCCTCAAGGTTGTTTATGTGGGAGTAAAGCCAGACCTGATGCGTAACGAAGCACAAGCCATTATGACCGGCCATATGGGGGCCGATGGTGTATTTTACGCAGATGAGTTATTGCTAAAGTGCCCAACCAAGTACGAAGAAGCGGTACCCGAACAAGCTGAAGGCTAACGACCTTTATATCAGGCTTTGAAAGAGTACCGGCAAGGGCTGGTACTCTTTCGTTTCTAATTCTTTGGAGAAAAAAATGATAGCAGATTTTGGTTACGGAATATTCCTGCTCAGTTTTATCTTGTCAATCTATGCGGTGTTCGCCGCGATTTATGGATACCAGACCAACAAATACACCTGGGTAGAAAGCTCGCGATTGGCAATGCAACTCACATTCCCGTTGATCACCATCACATCGGGAATTTTGGTTTACTTGCTGGTCACCGACCAATACCATGTGTCCTTTATCTACGAGGTTACCAGCCGATCGATGCCGTTGTACCTCAAGATCACCTCACTTTGGGGTGGGCAATCGGGTTCATTGGTCTTTTGGTCCTGGCTGATGTCTTCGTTTGCCACTGCGGTCACTTTTCGTAAATGGGACCGCGACCGGGAGTTTTTGCCCTGGGTTGTGGTCGTTTCAAGCGTCACCCTTGCCTTCTTCGTAGGCTTGGTGATCTTCTTCGAAAATCCATTCGAAAAATTTTGGCAAACCTTCAACGGTGATGTTGTTACCGCCATGTTCCAGCCAGCCGGTTCAGTGCCATTCTCTCCGCCAGATGGCAAAGGCCTTAATCCCTTGCTCCGGCATCCGGGCATGATCATTCACCCGCCTATGCTGTACCTCGGCTTTGTTAGCTTTGTCATCCCGTTTGCCTTTGCCATTGCTGCCCTCATAACCGGCCGTACCGATGACCGTTGGACCCGCATTACCCGCAGGTGGACGATCGTCGCTTGGCTTTTCCTGTCGATCGGCCTGATCCTGGGCGGACGTTGGGCTTACGACGTTCTTGGTTGGGGTGGATATTGGGGTTGGGATCCGGTTGAGATCGCCGCTTTTATGCCCTGGTTGGTAGGAACAGCCTTTTTACACTCCGTAATGATCCAGGAAAAACGGGGAATGTTCAAAGAATGGAATATGATCTTGATCATATTGACCTACGCGATGGTCATCTTCGGAACCTTCCTTACCCGTTCTGGTGTGCTTTCTTCGGTACATGCGTTTGCCCAAAGTGCCATCGGTCCATCGTTTTTTATATTCATCGGCGTTACTTTGGTCGTATCTACTGCCTTGCTCATTTACCGCTGGAAGGACTTGCGCAGTGAAGCTGAATTGACCTCCATGTTATCTCGCGAGGCGCTATTCCTGCTCAATAATCTCCTTTTCATCAGCATTTACATAGTCTGTTTCTGGGGTGTCTTGTTCCCACTCATTTCCGAGTTATTTACCGGACAAAAAGTAACTGTTGGTCCACCATTTTATGAACGGGCCACAGGACCTCTGTTTGCCGCATTGGTAGTGCTGATGGGTATCGCCCCGCTTTCAGCTTGGGGTCACTCCACCATAAAGACCTTGGGCAAAGCGGCTTGGAAACCAGCAACCGCTGCCGTAATCGGATTATTGGCAATAATATTTGTGGGTAAAGTCACCAATATTTATGCCATTATTGGCTTCTTTGCGGTGTTGTTTACTTCGTTCATCACCTTGTACGAATTTTGGCGAGCCGCGTATGCCCGTAGCCGAGCCCAAAAAGAGAATCTGGTCCTCTCGTTGTGGCGGTTGTTCGGCAAAAATCGCCGCCGCTATGGTGGATACCTGATCCATTTGTCGATCATTCTGATGGCGGTCGGGATCATAGGTTTGGAAATGTTCCAAACTGAGACCCAGGGCACCTTGGCCCAAGGTGAAAGCCTAACACTGGGTGAATACAAGATCACCTATAACGATCTGGCAATTTTCGATTCCAACGACAACCGAAATTTGGCCCGCGCCACCATTTCGGTGGAAAAGAATGGCCAATTTGTGGGGGAACTACATCCCCGCCGTGATTATTTCTATGAATCGCAACAACCGATGACCATCCCTGGTGTACGGTCAACCATTCAGGATGACCTCTACATCATTTTGGTAGATTGGCAACCGATCACGACCGAAGGCGCTACATTCAAGGTCTATCACAATCCGTTGGTCAATTGGCTGTGGTGGGGATCGATCATGATGATCCTCGGATCGATGGTAGCCGCCTGGCCAGAAAAAGATCCTGAACCCCGTAAAGTGTCCTCCAACGCCGCCCTTGCCGCGGCAGACTAAGGCATATCTGATGAAGACTGAAAAAAAATGGTTGTATGGGTTCATTCTTGCCGCTCTCGTGATCATAGCTTTTACAAACCCGGGTTCTGCCTTTGCTCAGGATAACACCCCCACAGATAACGATGTGAACGCGATCGCGAGGCAGATGTTTTGCCCTGTTTGCGAGAACACCCCCCTGGATGTTTGCCCAACCGAAGCCTGCAAAGATTGGCGTGAATTGATCAGGCTAAAACTAACTGAAGGTTGGACCGAGCAGCAGATCAAGACTTATTTTGTTGAGCAATATGGCGCCCGAGTCTTGGCCGAACCTCCTATGCAAGGCTTAAATTTGCTTATGTACATTTTGCCACCGGCACTAATGCTTGCTGGAGCTGCGTTTTTGGGCAAGGCTTTCCTTTCAATGCGCCAAAATGCCGAACGATCAAAAATTTCCATCGAAAATGACAAAGCCGCCGAGAGCGCTGAAGACAAATACGCAAACCTGATCGAAGACGAAATTAACAAAAGGGAGGCCTAACGATGCAACAGCCATCCGCCGAACCAACCGGCTCCGAAAGAAAAGGGATGCCGGCAGCTGTCCAGGCTGTTATTTGGGTCCTCCTGTTAGGATTGCTGGCGCTTGTCGCCATGGGTTTAAAACGAACACAGCAAGGTACAGTACAAATAGGAGACAAGATCCCCGACTTTTCGCTTGTTTTTTTTGATGGTTATACCTATGAAGGCAAAAACGAGGTTCAACTCTCAGACTTGCAAGGCAAGATCGTGGTGATCAACTTTTGGGCATCCTGGTGTATACCCTGCGAGGATGAAGCCGCGGCTCTTGAATCTGCATGGAATGCCTACAAGGATTCAGGCGAGGTTGTTTTTATCGGCGCAGATTACGTTGATACAGAACCCGAAGCCCGCAAGTACCTCGAAAAATTCAACATTACTTTTCCAAACGGCCCAGATCTTGGCACCCGCATCTCCCAAATGTTTCGTATCAAGGGCGTGCCCGAAACTTATTTTATAGACAAACAGGGCGTTTTACACTATATACAAATCGGCCCATTTGCCTCTGAGGATGATATTCATACGATCCTCGATGGTATGTTAGGACAATAGAGGAGCATATGGATCTTGGAGCAATTTTACTTACCGTCGCAGCCAGTATTTTGATCGGGTTATTTGTTGCACGCCCTTTTATTCAATTTCGTAAAAATCCTGGCATACAGAACAGTGACCACGACCGCTCAGCCTTGTTGGCAAACCGCGAAAGGTTGATTGAAGCGATCCAGGAACTGGATTTTGACCACACTTTGGGCAAAATTCCAGCCGAAGATTACCCTGGCATGCGATCGATCCTGGTCAAGAAAGCCGCTTTGGTGATCAAGGACCTCGATACCCTTCAAAGCTCAGGCCAAAGTGATCAGGATATCGTAACCAGCCTGGAATTTGAGGTGTCAAAAAAACGCACAGACGGCTTATCCACAACTTCTACCCCAAAACCAATGGTGGATGATGAGGATATCGAGGAGCTGATCGCTGCGCGCAGGGCCGCCCGAAAAGAAAAATCGGCCGGCTTTTGCCCGAACTGTGGTAAACCTATCCTTAAATCTGACAAGTTTTGCCCATCTTGTGGCAAAACCCAAAAATAAATACCAAGGAATCGAACATGAAGTTTAGAATTTTGGTCCTGCTCAGCATGCTGGCATTCGCTCTCACTGCTTGCGGTTTTTCGCTTGCTGAGGATATCACTCCTCCGCCCAATTATGTTTCGCCGACACCTGGCCCTACCGATAGCCCATTGTACCCCCCGGCGGCTCCGAACCTCACCAACGGCAAAGCCATTTTCGCCGAAAAATGCGCCCCATGCCATGGAGAGAGCGGCTTGGGCGATGGCCCGATGGCTGCCCAATTACAAAAGCAACCTGCCGCAATTGGATCCTTGGAATTAGGACGCAAAGCTGCGCTGGTAAATTGGTTTACCATGGTCACTGAAGGAAACATCAATTCTTTCATGCCCCCCTTCAAAGACAGCCTCAGCGACCAAGATCGCTGGGATGTGGTGGCATATTCATTGTCGTTGGGAGGCATAAATGCCAAAGAAGCAGCGGCGGGCAAAATCCCCTATGAGGCTAACTGTGCCCAATGCCATGGAACCACCGGCAACCTGATCCCGACCTCCGACTTCAATGACCAAGCCTTAATGTCCAAGGTCAGCCAGGATGATATCGCCAATTTCACCGTTAACGGTGTCGGTCGTATGCCAGGCTTCGGAGAGACCATCTCTACCGAGGATGTATATGCGATCGCTGCCTACTTGCGTACCTTCACCGTTCAGATCCCGGCAGAAACTACCCAGGCTGAATCCATTGAACCAACAAACACTCCGGTAGCCCCCACGGCTGAAACCGGCAATATGGAAGCGACAGCCTCTCCGGAAAACCAAACTTCGGATGCGGAAGTTACCCCATCCACTGACGCAACGATCGATCCAATGGCCACACCAGCTGAGCCTAGCACCGAAGCAACCATCGACCCATTGGCAACAACCACTGAACCAGCTCCCGTTGAGCCAACTGCTACTACTGCAGCGATTGGGTCCATTCAGGGCAAGGTTATCAACGGTTCCAGTGATCAGGTTCCTGGCGGCCTTACCATAACCCTGCACGGTTTCACACATAACACCGAATCCCAACAATTTAGCGAAGTTGTTACTCTTGAAACTGAGATCGCCCCGGATGGTTCCTACTCATTTGAGGATGTTTCTTTTGATGAGAGCCAGGCTTTTTATACTTCCGTTGATTTCTCAGGCACGACCTACAACTCAGATCCCGGGTTCATCGAACCTGGCGCAACTGTCTTGGAGCTGCCCCTGACCGTTTTTGAAACCACATCCGACCAAACGGACCTTAAAGCAGACCAAATACACTTGCTACTGGATTACACCAAACCCGATGTTGTTCAGGTTGTCGAATTCCTTATCTTCAGTAACGCAGGAACAAAATCGATCGTTGGTGCTGAGGAAGGTGGTATCGTCATTGATGTACCATTGCCAGACGGGTATACCAATCTTCAATTTGAATCCGGCGCGATCGGCGATCGTTACCTTAAAACCCAAAAGGGTTTCGCCGATACTACCGCGGTTTTGCCTGGAGAACAAGCGCATCAGATCGTATTCGCCGTTGATCTGCCCTTATCCAAAGCCAACTTGTTTGGCAGCCGCTCTGTCAAAATTACCCAGGAGATTCCCTTTACAGCCAGCCAGGTAACCATCCTTTCTCCTGAAGGGATTACCATCAATGGTAGTAACGTTACTCCAAACGGGCTAACTGATATGGGGAATGGCGCCAAATATCTTAGTTACGCCGTATCGCTCAATTCAGCAAACAAAAACATTTCACTTACCATCACTGGTACTCCAAAAGACAGCACAGTCGCTGCGACCAGTTCCAACACAGGTATCATTATTGGGTTGGGCGCTTTAGGCTTCGTTCTGATCCTGGTAGGGGTATGGATGTACTTCTTTGGCCGACGGAAATCGGATGAAGAGGATGATGGCATTGAAGATGAGGCAGATGAGGTTGAAGACGAGATCATGGATAGCATTTTGGCTCTCGACGACCAGTTCAAATCAGGAAACCTGGAAGAATCCATTTATAAAGCCCGCAGAAAAGAATTGACCGACAAGCTTAAGTTGGTAAAAAAATAAAAAAATGATCGAAGTCAAGAGCCTGATCAAGCGATTTGGATTGAAAAACGTGCTCGCCGGGGTGAACTTTTCGGCGATACCGGGAGAATTTGTGGTTTTGCTTGGCCCCAACGGGGCCGGCAAAACCACTTTTTTGCGCATCCTGGCTTCCCTTTCTCGCCCTACTTTGGGAAGTGTATTGGTAGCAGGCTTTAAATTACCATCCGAAGCAGCGGAAGTTCGAATGCGTTTGGGTGTGGTTAGCCATAATCCCTTGCTCTACGGAGACCTGACCGCGGAAGAAAACTTGGACTTTTTTGGCCGGTTATACAACATCCATGGCCGCGATTCCCGTATCCACGAGGTGTTGGGGTTGGTCGGCCTTTCTGCCCGCCGCAGAGATCTGGTCAGGACTTTTTCTCGAGGAATGCAGCAGCGACTCTCCATCGCGCGTTCAGTTTTGCACGACCCAGATGTGATCTTATTCGATGAACCTTACACAGGCCTGGACCAAGACGCTTCTGAAATGCTGGATGGCGTACTTAAAAGCGTTGCCGCGGCCGGCCGTACCGTTGTGATGACCAGCCATGACCTGGCACGGGCAGAGGACCTCGGCACCCGATTCGACGTGCTCAATAACGGCAAGATCGAAAACTCGATCAAGAAACAAGATATGGGAACCGAAAATCTGCTCGCATATTACAAAAGGGTATTGGCAGGCTAACATGAGCAGAGAACAAAAACCAAAAGCAGACTATTTTAAAAGCATTATGGCCATCACCCGAAAAGACCTGTCTGCGGAATTGCGCAGCCGCGAATTACTCTCGGCCATGTTGGTATTTTCATTGCTGGTGATCCTTATCTACTATTTCACTTTGGAATTGGACATTAAGAACCGCAATGCCATTACTGCCGGCGCGTTGTGGGTCACTTTTTCTTTTGCGGGCACCCTTGGCCTCAACAGATCCATGGCTATCGAAAAAGACCGTGGTTGCCTGGATGGTCTGCTGCTTGCGCCAGTGGACCGGTCCGTGATCTTCTTTGGCAAGGCTCTCAGCAATCTGGCTTTCATGTTCATCGTCGAAGCGATCGTGATCCCTGTGTACGCCATTATGTACAACGTCAATTTGTTGATCCCCGGATTCCTGGGGGTCACTATTTTGGGGTCGGTAGGGTATATCTCCGTCGGCACATTGATCTCAGCGATGAGTGTGCAAACCCGAACCAGAGATGTCTTGCTGCCGATATTGCTTTTTCCATTGGTCATCCCAATCCTGGTTGCTGCGGTCAAGGCATCCAACGGTTATCTACTAAATTTGCAATGGTCCGAAATCTCACCTTGGATTAATGTTCTGTTGGTATATAACGTTATATTCTTGGCCGTGTCATTTATGGTTTTTGACCAGGTCGTAGAAGAATAATTCGAGGAGTAATCAAATGTCACCACAACCTAAGGTTTTAAAAGCCTTGAACATCATCTCTTTAGTATTATTGATAGGCGGGTATTACCTTTCCCTTTTTTATGCCCCAACTGAAAAAGTGATGGGCAATGTCCAGAGGGTTTTTTACTTTCACGTGGCTACCGCTTGGGTTGGCATGCTCGGCTTTTTACTGGCTGCCCTGTTCGCCGTCATCTATTTGGCAAAAAAAGACCTGAAGTGGGATGCCTATGGTTTGGCCGCAGTGGAGATCAGCCTGGTGTTCTTCTTTATCACCATTGTGCTTGGCTCCATTTGGGCACGCCCGGCATGGGGAACCTGGTGGACTTGGGAACCACGTCTGACCACCGCCGCGATCCTGGAATTGATCTATTTGGCCTACCTAATGTTACGGCAAGGGATTGAAGATCCCGAACAACGTGCCCGTTTCGGAGCCGTCTACACCATATTGGGCGGCCTCAGCATTCCCCTTACGCTTGTATCCATCCGAATGTTTCGTACGATCCACCCAGTGGTCATTGGCAGTGGCGGCAGCGAAAAGATGGGCATGACCGACTCAATGGTATTCGTCATGTTGTACTGCATCGTTGCCTTCTCCATTATTTTTGCCAACATGTATTGGCATCGCCTTCGATTGGGCCAACTTGCCGAGCAAGTTGAACAGGCCAAAATGAAACTGGAATTATAAGGAAAGCTAATATGGATATGACACCTGACACAAATTCTTATATGATCGGCGGTTTTATTGTCTTTACGGTGACCATGCTTGGTTACGTGTGGAGCATCTATAGCCGGTGGAAAAACCTTTCAACCGAGCTTGCCGAACTCGACAAATTATCGGGAAAATAACCCAATTGTTGTGCCAAAAATCCGCTATACTGATATGGCGGATTTTTTTATTGATGAGCATAGCGATTAAAACGCCAAATTTTCACAGGCTCGCCAAAATAGCTCTTATCGCCATTTTGGCTTTTTCCATTTGGCCATCGATCGCCCTAGCCGGCAATGCCATTCCAACCGTTAATGGTCCAAATCGTTTTCAGGCTATCCAGGTAGATGCGCTGCGGCACGAATGGTGGATGGCAAGTTGGGCAAAAGACGAAATAGTCTGTTCATTTTTTGCCGACCACGAAGGCTTGCCAACTCTTGAAGATGTACAATCTGCATGTTCAGAAGAAGTATTCAAAAAGTGGCGTTCTTCACGCCAGGCATGCACCGAAAAAGACCCCAAGGATTGCCCCGGTTATTACTTTATCGAAATTTCCCAACAGCCGATCGCAAAAGAGTTGGTCATCAAATTGCCCCCACCCACCGTATTGATCCACCTCGAAAATTGCAAAGAGGATGAAAACGGTTGGTGCACAGAGCAACCTACGCTGGTGTTGCGTGGTATTGAATCCTTGCCAAACGAAAGAATCATCCGCATTAGCGGTTTCGCAGGCGACGACCGATTTGATTGCGATGGCGATCAATGCATTTTCAAATTATCCAAAACGGGTGATGAAGGTATCCGGCTCACTTTCTGGGCCGATTCCACCTACGGCGACAGTTCACCAGTTTTTGAGGCTGTAGTCAGGGTGAGCAAAAACCCCGACGATAAACATTTGATAGACCGTTGGCAAGTAGATGTATTTTCCACCCAGTGGGATGGCCCGGAAATCGCTTCTTGCGCAGCCGTATGGGAGACCTTTCGGCCGGTTGAAGGGATCCCACAGTGGCTTCGTACTCCCAAGAGCGGCAGACAACTCCAATCCAAGATCCCGTACGAATATTTGGCCGCAAACCTGATCCGGCAAGGCGTAAGCGATGCTTCCGGGTGCGATAACAATGGTTTTGCGGAGGATGGTTCAGTCAGCGGTTGCGGCATGGACGCAGCCAAGGCTGATGTGCTGGAATGGCAAAACCGTTTTGATAAAGTGATCCTTAACGTGGCGCGAGAAAAGGATGTGCCCGCCCAGCTGTTAAAAAATTTGTTCAGCCGTGAGAGCCAATTTTGGCCGGGAGTATTCAGAAATGGTGGCGATGTGGGTTTGGGGCAAATGACAGAGGGTGGCGCTGATACCGCATTATTATGGAATCCGGCTTTTTATGCTACTTTTTGCCCCCTGGTGTTAGATGCCGACATTTGTGCCGCCAATGGCTATGCCAAACTGCCTGCCTATCAACAACAACTTCTGCAAGGCGCACTCATAAGCAGCGTAGACGCCCGATGTGCCGACTGTCCTCTCGGCTTGGACTTGACCAAGGCAGATTTTAGCGTGGGGATATTTGCGCATACCTTGCTTGCCAATTGCGAACAAGCCGGCAAGATCGTGGAAAACATTACCGACGAAAAACCCGGCAACTTGTTGGATTACGAAACGATGTGGAAACTAACCTTGGTGAACTACAACGCGGGCAGTGGTTGCCTCGGTGACGCGGTTACCAACGCATACGACCTTTCAGCCGATCCAATCCTTTCATGGGACAGGATCAGCGCCAATTTGGATACTTTTTGCCCCGGTTCAACCGATTATGTAGCGGATGTTAGCCGCGACGCAGAACCAATTCAGTGACCCACTGCATTCCCAAACCATTTGGCGACGGATGGCGCAATTTCAACACTTTCCGGTAACCCGCTTTCTGGCAGTATTTTCATCGGAATTTGAGCCATCTCCACCACGCCAGCCCATACTGGCAGCTCCATATCTTCGGGTTCATCCAAGACCCCACCCTGCCTGCTTTTTGCTGATGCTTCTTCAATCTCAAAAGCCACTATCGCGGTAGAGTCGATCTCCTTTTGGCTTGGTTTGCGCGCTTCATCCCACCTGCCGGGCAAGAGTTGGTCTGTCACTGCTTTTAGCGCCTCCATTTGTTCAGCCAATTCCGTAACCAGGCGGCCATGGCCAAACAAAACTGCTGATCGGTAATTAACCGAGTGAGAGAATAGTGAACGTGCAAGCACCAAACCATCCAAATGCGTAACACCAATGCAAATCGCTTCTCCAGAAGCGATCGCCTTCATCAATCGGCTGGCTTTTGCCCCATGCAGGTAGATCGTATTGTCAATGCGGCCAAAATTACTCGGAATTACAAACGGGCGTCCATCAACAATGAAAGCGACCTGGCAAAATATGGCATCATCCAAAATCGCATGGATGGTCTCTTCATCGTACGCCCCGCGTGCTGGCTTTCGGTTCATTTTCGTCTGTGAGGTTCGTGCAAATTCAGCTGTCACAATATACTCCGTAAAAAAAATGGTATAAGCTAACGCGATATTAGATTTATGATATTATAAGCGTATATTATATTCCAACAAAGGCTCCTATGATCAATCTCGCTGAAATTTTGGTATTTGTAACCGCCGCCGAGGAAATGAGTTTTAGCAAAGCAGCCGCTCGCCTGCATTTGTCACAATCCGCTGTTAGCCAAAATATTCAGTCTCTCGAGCGAAATTACGGAGTTGAGTTGTTCCTTCGTTTAGGGAGGTCCATCCAATTAACTCAGGAAGCAATCAACATTCTACCATCTGCGCGAGAATTGTTGCGTTCTGCCAGAGTGTGTGAAGATGTGATCCTGAACTCAAAAAACGAGCTGGTCGGCAACGTCAAAATTGCCTCTGCTACCACCTCAGGTAATTATTTTTTACCCAATTTGTTGGCTGCCTTTCAAAAGATCCACCCCAAAGTAAAATCCGTCGTAACTTCCAAATCACGTCCGATCGTTCTGGATGGATTGCTTCAGCAAAACATAGATTTGGGCATTGTAGGCAAAGAAATTGACCACAAAGATATCGAATCCTTTTTGATCATCGAGGACAAGGTCATCCTGATCGTACCTGAACACCATCCATGGACAAAAAGGGACCAGATCAGCCATGATGAGTTATATAGCCAACCTTTCATTCGGCGAACAAAGACAACAGCCACAAACGAGGTACTCTACGAATCTCTCAAGGAATACGGAATTGATGCCAGCCGTTTTAATATCGTATCCCAATTGGAAGACGCGGAAGCGGTATTAATGGCGGTAGAAAATGGCATTGGTATCACATTCATTTCTGAAATGATGGCATCCCGCAGCCTTGCGCTTGGCAAGGTCAAGGAAGCAACCCTGGCAGGGGTGGATATTCGCCAACCGATCTACCTGGCTCGCCATATCAGCAAATCAAACACGATGGCCACCAACCGGCTGTGGGATTTCATCTTGGAAAACCGCGTGTCGCTGACCCACAACATGTTAGACAATTTATCCCAACTTTGAACCCGTGGAGCAAGCCATGTTATCGACCCTTGAAGGTGTGTTGTTTGTTTTGGCTTCGATCCTTTCGTTGGTAGCCTCAACTTTGGCCATCGGCAATATCACCCGCAATATACGAGCTGGCCAGGGGCAAATAAGCCTTGATCAGATTCAAGAAAATCTGATCGGCACGATCTACAATTTCATCACTTTGCGCCCAACTTTCAAGGTCCGTCCAGCCACATCCATCCTCCATGGTCTGGTTGCATGGGGGTTTATGTTCTTCCTTATTGCAAATGCAAACGACCTTTTGTATGCCCTCTTCGGCTTCAGGTTTTTCGATCACATCGGCATTCTTTCATACCCCATCCTATTCCTAATAGATCTTTTTAATGTATTGATCTTGGCAGGCATAGTCGCGCTTTCATTGCGCCGCTTTTTATTCCAACCAATCACATTCACATCCAGAAGCCACGTCCTTGGGGCAGATGCGGTGATCACGCGTATTCGACAAGATTCTGCCATCGTAGCCACATTCATTTTTGCGCACAACCTTGCCCGTTTGATCGGAGAAGCCGCATTTTTGGCCACCAAAGAGCCTTCGTCCACTTCTAACGAACCCATCGCCAATGCCCTTGCGGGCCTACTTCAAACACTACCAAGCCGGCATATCCAGACCATCGAGCACTTTTCGTTTTGGATCTCAATGGGTGCCATTTTGGCTTTCCTGCCATACTTTGCCATCTCAAAACATATCCACCTGTTTTTTGCCCCGCTCAATCAACTCATGAGGCAAAAACGGCAAGGATTAATTGACTTGCCATCACTGGATCTAAACGACGAATCAGTGGAAACCTTTGGAACCGAAACATTGGATCAATTACCCAAACAACGTATTGCTGATGCATACGCCTGCATCATGTGTTTTCGATGCCAAGATGTATGCCCTCCCTACCAAACAGGCAAACCACTCTCCCCCGCGATTTATGAAGTAAACAAGCGTTATGCATTAAATACCCGGCACCCAGGCCAGGTGAAGATTGCCGATTTGATCAGCCCGGAAGCGGTTTGGGCTTGTACCACCTGCGGGGCTTGCGTTGAGGTATGCCCGGTTGGGAATGAGCCATTGGTCGACATCCTGTCTTATCGACGACATTTAGCGATGATGGAAAGTAGCTTTCCTCGACAATTGGAGTCAGCTTTCAAGGGAATGGAACGCAATTCCAATCCGTGGAACACCCCCACAGCCAACCGAACCAAATGGGCAGACGGACTAAATATCCCTATCGCGCATGCCGGTCAAAAACCCAAGTTGCTTTGGTGGGTTGGCTGCGCAGCCGCTACTGACCCCCGTGCGCAAAAAACCGCCCAAGCCTTTGCCCAAATCCTGCAAGAGGCCAGAACAGAATTTGCCATTTTAGGTAATGCCGAACGGTGCACAGGAGATTCTGCCCGCCGGGCTGGCCGTGAAGATATTTTCTTCCAGCTTGCTGAGGAAAATATCGCCACTCTAAACGCGGTAGATGCGCAACGTATTGTTACTGCCTGCCCTCATTGCCTAAACACACTTAAAAATGAATACAAACAAATGGGGGCAAATTTTCAGGTTGTCCATCACAGCCAAGTAATTAATGAACTCATTGGCAACGGCGCCATCCAATTGGATTCCACTAAAACAACGGTGCCTATGGTATTCCACGATCCCTGTTATCTCAGCCGACACAACCAGATCAGCTCAGAACCTCGGTCGATCATCAAACAATCCCAAAATACACTTCTGGAGGCAGTCGATAACCAGCAAGAAACGATTTGTTGTGGTGCTGGTGGTGGCCAATTCTGGAAGGAAGAAGGGGGTGAGGTAAAAAACAACCAACGTCGTTACCAACTTCTAAAGGATTCCCAAGCCAATTCTATTGGTGTAGGTTGCCCATTCTGCCTGGCAATGCTTACAGATGCCTCCAAGGAGGACCCGGAGCCGTTGCCAGTCCTTGATATTGCCGAGGTGGTCGCGACAAATATGATTAGAAAATATGTTCAGTAATATTGCCTAAACCAAAAAAACTGGGTAAAATAAACCTACAACCAATTGCCCCGTCGCAGGCGCGACGGTACCTGATAATCCAAGGAGATATGTTATGTACCAAAACCTGATCATTGTAGGAAACCTCGGCCGTGACCCTGAAATGCGCTACACCCCCAGCGGCCAGGCGGTCACATCGTTCAACGTTGCAACAAGCCGCAGCTATACCGGCAACAACGGAGAACAGATCAAAGAAACTGTTTGGTTCCGTGTCACAACCTGGGGAAAAAGCGCCGAAACCTGTAACCAATACCTCAAAAAAGGCAACAAAGTGCTGGTAGAAGGCCGACTCACCGCAGACCCTGCTACTGGCGGGCCACGGGTGTACACCACCCAAACCAACCAAACCAGAGCCTCCTTCGAAGTAAGCGCATCAACTGTAAGATTCCTCTCCAGCCCCAACGAATCAGGTGGTGATCTCTCAGGAGGTGGGCGTAACTTTGAATCTACCCAGGGCTTTGTTGGCGCGCCATCTGACGAAGACGAGATCCCCTTCTAAACCAAACGAATCAACCCCGATGCCAACATCGGGGTTTTATAAACCTATGAATAAACCTAACCGAAAATTTATTACTCCGCCTACCATTACCCAGAATTATTCCAACATCGCCCGCATTACCCAATCCGCGACTGAGATCGTGTTGGATTTTGCATACGCGCTGCCAAACGAACCAGCAGTAATTGCAACCCAAAGAGTGATCATGGCTCCACTCAGTGCCCAACGCTTGCTGCGTGCGCTTCAGGAGCAGATCTCAAAATATGAGGAAATTTATGGCGAGATTAAAATTCCCAACACGACCCTTGCCGATAAATTGTTCAAGAACGTAACTTCACCCGCCGATGAAAAAGGCCCCGATACCGTACCAGGAGACAATCCCGATGGAGATGCTTGAGCAGATCGCTGAAAAGATAAGAGAACAATTTGATGCAAAAACTGCCGCCCGCGACCAGGCTCTCTCGCAAGCGCGCTCCCTCACCCGCTGTTGTTCACAAGCCATTCGGGCTGTCCACCGTGATGATGAAGAAGGCATGCGCGTCCAGTTGGGTGAAGCCGACCAACTCGCCAGTGCCCTCAAAAACGCTGTCGCAAACTTCCCCGACTTGTATTTCGCAGGCTACACGCAGGATGCCCTCAAGGAGTATGTCGAAGCAAATGCCACTTGCGCACTCATCAAAGGTGCAGAGTTACCCGAGCCTTCGGCACTCGGCGTTGAAACCAATACCTACCTCAACGGCCTGGCCGAGGTGATTGGAGAATTGCGCCGCAGATGCCTCGATATTTTGCGAAACGGTTATTCAACAGAAGCTGAACGCCTGCTAACCCAGATGGACGATATTTATGCCATTTTGGTAACCATGGATTACCCGGACGCCATCACCAATGGTTTACGCCGCCAAACCGATATTGCCCGCAGCATCATCGAAAAAACCCGCGGAGACATCACATTTAGCATACGCGGAGAGCATTTGGAAAAAGCACTATCAACTCTTTCTAACCAATTGACCGGCTCTGAGGGTCGCTCTGGACCCACTCTCAGCCGGGCTTACGAACGCCAGCAAGATGAGGATTAATCCAAAGTGATTTTTGTCTGATCAGTTTTATGACAATCGCGCTTGTGATATTTTGCACAATGGGTTATATTTAGGTCATCAGAGCGGTCAAACGCTCATTGTTGTCTCCTCCTTTGGCGAATGCCAGCACCGAGTCCTCCCTCGGTGCTGGCTGCTTTAAGGGACAGTTTATGATTGCAACAAAAAGCCGCGTTATGCAACGCGGCTTTTTATCACTTTTATTTGGTCCTCAAAATCCTACATATGGATTGGAGCACCATAGGCGGCATGCGCAACTTCCATCAATGCTTCTGAAATGGTCGGATGGGCATGGACATTGTGCGCAATATCTTCCACACTGATGCCATGCCGTTCTGCCAGTGTCAATTCGGGCAACAACTCTGTAACTTCGGGCCCGATAAGATGAGCGCCGACGAGAACACCCGTATCCGAATTCACCACAAACTTAACCCATCCAGCGTATTCGCCCAACCCCAAGGCTTTGCCATTGGCCTGAAACGGGAATTTGGCGATCTTGACCGCCACACCAGTATCCTGGGCTTGCTTTTCGGTAAGGCCAAAAGACGCCACTTGTGGCTGGCAGTAGGTAGCGCGTGGCATGTTCTCGTATTTCAGCGGGTGGGTAGGCAAACCGGCGATAGTTTCTGCGGCGATGATCGCTTGGGCAGAAGCCACATGGGCCAACATGAGTTTTCCGGTAAGGTCTCCAATTGCATAGATTCCCTCAATATTGGTCGCCATTGTTGCGGAAATTTCAACAAACCCGCGTTCATTGGTTTTTACACCCACATCTTCCAATCCGATGCCAGATGAGTTGGGCCGAAATCCAATCGCCACCAATGCTTGCTCGGCTTCCAATACTTTTTCAACTCCATCCGCCGAAACGGTTACCTTAACCCCCACATCGGTTGTTTCAACCGATTCTACTTTGTGTCCTGTAAGGGTTTTAATGCCGCGTTTTTTAAATGACTTTTCAAGTTCCTGGCTCACTTCTTCATCTTCCAGTGGCACAACGCGCGGCAACATCTCTACAATGGTCACTTCGGTGCCGTAAGAATTCCAAACCGTTGAAAACTCACTGCCAATAGCGCCGGAACCGATCACAACAACGGACGCCGGTTGTTTCTCTTGCAAGATCGCTTCTTTGTATGTAAGCACTTTTTGGCCGTCAAATTGCCAGGCGTTTGGGACGATCGAGGATGCTCCGGTTGCGAGAATGATGTTTTTAGCCGAGATCTGCTGGGAGGTTCCATCGCTTGCCGTTACCGTGATCGTTTGCTTTCCTGCCAATTTGGCGGTGCCATTAAGAACAGCAACATTGTTTTTCTTCATCAGGAAACCCACACCTTTAACCAGGCGGTCAGAAACCTGGCGGCTACGTTTTACCGCCACCGCATAATCAAGCACAAGGTTATCAAAGCTGAATCCCAACTCTTTGCCGCGTTCCCGTAAGGTATGGGCAACATCGGCATTTTTCAAGAGTGATTTTGATGGGATGCAACCTACATTTAGGCACACACCACCTAACCATTGCTTTTCAATGATCGCGGTTTTTAACCCGAGCTGGGCAGATCTGATCGCGGCAACATACCCACCAGGGCCGGCGCCGACCACAACAACATCATAAGATTCTTCCATCACATTTTCCTTTCCAAGTGGTTCAAAAATGGCTACTATTGCACTACTTTCGTCGCTTCAAACAGAAAAACAGGGTAATTTCTATTGTTTTTTGCAATCACAAAAGCGTCATAAAAATTGATCGCGTCAAATCCTGCCGATTTCGCGGCTCGGGTCAATTCCCCACGCTCAAAACCATTATGGATCCCGGTTGTGCCTTCAGGATGGAAGCTCCCATCCTCTTGATCAAGGTCCGCCAATAAAAGCTTTCCACCCGGGCGAAGGTGATAAAAGAATTGCCCCAATATGGCAGCGGTGTCTGCAATGTGATGCAAGGTCATTAGCGAATAGATCACATCCAATTGACGGGAAGACTCACCCAAAGTATTGGTTAAGTCTAAAAGCACAGCCGAAAAATTGCTTATACCAGTCGCGCTGATCTTCTCTTGCAGCACGTCCAACATCCCCACGGAGGTATCAGCCAAGCAAACGCTACCAATATCATTTGCCAGTTCAAAACTTAACAGACCAGTTCCACAACCATATTCCATCCCCTTTAAGACATCCCCTTTTGGAAGTAACGGCCTGATCAAGTTGGCGACCTTTTTTGCCCTCAAAATTTTTTGAGGATCGTCATCCCAGGTGCCTGCTTTCGAATCAAAGGAAGAAGTTATAATATCCACGGGATTAATTTTAACATAATGGTAACCTTCAACATCACCCAAATGTCTGACAAATTACCTACTCACAAGTGATGAGAGTCATATTGACTTTGGACATCACTTTTTGTATCCTTAACGTGCGCGTCCAAAAAGAGGCTCATCCATGAATCACGTGCATGCAATTCATCTTTCGATAAGCGGGCTCCAGTTCCGGTAGCCCGCTTATAAATTAACTGGAATAGGAGATAGTATGGCAGGACAAATAAACGCGTTCGAAATGGCACAAAAACAGTTCGATGGTGTAGCAAAACTGCTCAATCTCGACCCGCAGATCGCTGAGATCCTGCGATGGCCGATGCGTGAATATAGTTTTCGTATCCCCATTCGCATGGACGATGGGACCATCCGAGTTTTCCAAGGCTATCGTGTGCAGCATAACGACTCACGTGGCCCAAACAAAGGTGGTATTCGGTTCCACCCCAACGAGACCTTTGACACAGTAAGGGCTTTGGCTACCTGGATGACTTGGAAATGTGCCGTTGCCGACATCCCATTGGGTGGTGGTAAAGGTGGCATTATTGTTGATCCCTCCTCGCTTACCACCCCTGAAAAAGAACGCTTGTGCCGTGGTTGGGTACAAAATATGTGGAAGAATATTGGTCCCAGGCAAGATGTGCCCGCCCCAGATGTTGGCACTACCCCCCAAATGATGGGTTGGATGATGGACGAATACTCCAAGCTGGTTGGTGAATACACCCCAGGCGTATTCACTGGCAAGCCACTCGGTGGTGGTGGTTCCGAAGGCCGCACCGAGGCCACCGGTTATGGTGTGATCTACACCGTCCGCGAAGCCATGGCCCACCTCAAGCTGGACCCAACCAAGTGTGTTGCCGCTATCGAAGGTTTTGGCAATGTCGCTCAATACGCTGCCATCGGTTTCATTGAAATGCTGGGCGGAAAAGTAGCTTGTGTTTCTTGTTGGGACCGCAACGACAAAACCAGTTACACTTACAGCCATAAAGATGGTATCGACCCACGTTTCTTGCTTACCATCACCGACCAATATGGCACAATTGACCAGAAGAAAGCCAAAGACGCTGGCTATGTGATCGAAGATGGTGAGAAATGGATCGAGAAGGAATGCGATGTTCTGATCCCAGCCGCCATTGAAGGCCACGTCAACGCGGACACGGTCCAAAAGATCTCTTCCAGAGTCAAGATCGTCGCCGAAGGCGCGAACGGCCCTTGTACACCAGAAGCCGATGAATACTTCAAGAAAAACGGTATCTTCGACATTCCGGATTTCTTATGCAACGCCGGTGGCGTTACCACTTCCTACTTCGAATCCGTTCAAAACGATATGAACTACTATTGGACAAAGAAGGAAGTTTTGGAGCGCCTTGACACCAAAATGACCAGTGCCTTCCATGCTGTTTTGGATATGAGCCAAAAAGAAGGCGTTTATATGCGCGACGCCGCCTATATGGTCGCTATCGACCGAGTCGTAAAGGCAATGCAATTGCGGGGTTGGAGCTAACAGCAACCCGGTAAATCAGAAAAAGCGGGCTAACCCATATTGGTTTAGCCCGCTTTTTCTTTAATTTGTGTCAGCAACCATTGGTTCACGGGTACTGGTATTCCTGCCAATTGAGCTTTTGTTACCACCGCACCATTGATAGCCTCGATCTCCGTTCTGTTACCTCTTTCCAAATCCTTGCGCATTGAGGAAATATTTTGAGCGGTTTGATTGCAAACCTTTTCTACGGCATTTAACATTTCATCCCGGTCCAGGCAGATTCCATCAGATTGGGCTACGAGGATAACCTCGTCCACCACCTTGATTATCAATTCGCGGATACCTTGCGAATGAAGTAACTCCCCATTGGGAATGCGATAGATCGCGGTAAGCGGATTGATCACGCTATTGATGACCAACTTTCGCCAAAGTAGTTCCTTTATCTCAATATGCCCCACAGTATTAAAGCCAGCGGTTTTCAACCATTGGTTGGCCGGTACTGCCATTAGTGCCTTTGGCAAGTCTACCAGGCCATCTCCGGTTTGTTTTACGCAGCCAGGTTTTACCAAACTGGCTGCGTAGGTGGTTGTGCCGGCAAAACATTGGTTGGCACCAAATCTTTCTAAGATCCTTTCGCAATTCCCCAAGCCATTTTGCAAAGTAACAAATACTGTGCCAGGGTATTTATTCCGGTTCCACCAATGGCCGAGCGCATCCAGTGATTCTTTCAATTGGTAGGTTTTGTTTAGAAAGAGAACCAGGTCATAACGTCCAAGTTGAGTCGGGTTGCCGGTGGCTCGAACAAGCGGGATGCTCTGCGCGGTTCCGTCACCAGCCACCAAAGTCACCCCGCGTTTTTGTAAAGCATCAATTCCCTCTCTCCACGCCCCATACATGCTAATATGGCTGCCAGCCATAGCCAATTTATATGCGAACAAGCACGCCATAGATCCACTTCCAACGATCAGGATCTCACCGCCTGCCTGAAAATTTTTCACCCGACCATTTTCCTAAACTCATCAAATTCTGCCGGGTTCATATGCACAGTATGGTTTTCAGATGGAAAAAGCCCATTTTGTACATCGTCCAGGTAATTACGAACCCCTTGACGAAGCAGGGCTGATGAATCGACAAAACGCTTTGTGAATTTGGGCTGATATGTGTCCGTTAAGCCCAGCGCATCATGGATCACTAAAACTTGGCCATCACAAGATAAGCCCGCCCCAATGCCGATCACAGGGATGTCCAAACGGTGGCTAATTAACTCCGCCACTTCTGTGGGAATCGATTCCAATACCAAGGCAAAACAGCCCCCTTCCTGCAACAAAAGGGCATCTTCCACGATCCTGGCTGCTTCAGTGGCTGACTTTCCGCGCGGTTTATAACCGCCAAACTTATGCACTGATTGCGGGGTGAGCCCAATGTGGCCCATCACCGGTATCCCTGCCGCAACGATCGCCTTGATCGTTTCGAGCCGTTCCCGCCCGCCTTCCAATTTGACCGCGCCCATGCCACCTTCTGCCATCAACCTGCCAGCATTCTGCACTGCCTCTGGTATGGAGACCTGGTAAGAGAGAAAGGGCATATCCCCAACCAACAAACTGTTCCTTGCCCCACGCGAGACTGCCTTGCAATGGTGCAGCATATCTTGCATGGTTACCGGCAATGTGCTTTCGTACCCAAGAACCACCATCCCAAGCGAATCACCAACCAAGATCACATCCACACCAACGTCATCCAACAGTTTTGCGGTTGGATGGTCGTACGCTGTGAGCATGGTGATCTTTTGGCCGGCAAGTTTTTTTTCGGCCAAACCATTAGCTGTGACTTTTTTTCGATATTGTGAGTTTTCCATGCAATGGGTACCCTCCGAGTGGTAGAGTCCTAACAAGTGAATGATACACGAAGGTAATTAAATTGGGATTAAACACCTTGGAACGCCAGCCTAATTGTATAATTTAAATAATCACAACTATGGCGGAGGAAATATGAAGAAGTTTTTTAATTTTATACTTGGCATCATTGTTGGTGGCATGGCAGGCGCGCTGATAGCTATTCTATTTGCGCCCGAGTCAGGTGAGAATTTGCGTGGCAAACTCCGCGATGGCTCATCCGGATTCGTTGGCGAGATTCGCGCCGCGGTAGCCCAACGCAGAAAAGCGCTTGAAGACCGCTTGGCTGAATTGAGCAACCCGTACACTTCCGAAGTGGATTAAACAACAAGAGTTTAGCTACCGCAAAGTGATTACCGCGTTTTTACGCGGTGGCTAAATTCTTTAAACCGACGTAGCGACCGGTAACCCAGCCGGGTATTGGGCAAAGATATCCTGTATCAACCCAAGGAATACAACCGGGTTGGTCTCAGTGATGACCCGAATTCTGGTATCCCTCGGGAACCAATGCAATTTTAGATATTGCATCGCGTGTTTTCTAAACAATAACATTCCCTTGGAATCCCCGTAAAAATCCAGATGGCGTTGCAAGTGTTCGGTAACCATTGCCAATGCCATATCATTGGTCACTTCGTGCCTGTCCAAACCCGCAAAGATCCACGGGTTGCCTATGGCCGCGCGTCCGATCATAACCGCGTTGCAACCCGTATAACTTTTCAGCCGCTGAATATCGGCAACAGAACGGACGTCACCATTTCCGACCACGGGTATCTTTACGGCTTGCCGAATTTCGGCGATCGCGTCCCAATCCGCCTCACCTCCGTAGCCTTGTTCTTTTGTACGTCCATGGATGGCGATCAGTGAACCGCCATTTTCTTCAACAATGCGGGCTATCAGTTTGTAGGATTTGCAATTTTCCCAACCCAGCCGAATTTTGCCGGTAACAGGCACAGGCAATTGTTTGGATAGCCGGCTAAAGATCCTAGCGATCTTTAGCGGTGTAAGCATTAGCCCCACACCTGCGCCACCATGGGCAACCTTTTTTGACGGGCAACCCATATTGATATCAACAATGTCTGGTTTTTTATCCTGAACCATCATGGCAGCCTTTACGATCTCATCAGGGTCATCGCCATAAATTTGAAAGACCATCGGGCGTTCAGCCTCATCAAACCGCAAACGCGGCCACATTTGTTTATAGGCCATTATTATGTTTTCAGCCCGAACAAATTCAGTGTAACTCATGGCACTACCCAAACGGTTGCACAAAGATCTGAAAGGCCAATCCGAAAAACCATCCATAGGCGCAAGGATGGCATCTCCATAAACTGGGATATCGCGGACCTGAAAATTGACTGGACGGTTCGCCACAGGAGGGCCGTTTGGGATGAGCGAATTAGGTAATTCCATCGTCACTCATTTTAACAGAGCAGGAAAATGGCGCATGAATTTTTGAACTTTGGGAGAAATGACCACCTGGCAATACGGATTGGCCGGATTTCTGACGTAATAATCATGATGATAATCCTCGGCAGGGTAGAAATCAGTCAATCTGTTTACTTCGGTCACAATTGGGTTGGGCCAAGAATTTTGGCCCTCCAATTCTTCTATCTTTGCTTTGGCTTGCGAAAACTGGCCTTGCGAATGCGCAAAAATTGCCGAACGATAGGAGTGCCCAATATCATTGCCTTGCCGATCCTTGGTGGTTGGGTCGTGGATGCCAAAAAAGACGCTTAATATGCCATTGTAATCAATGACGGCTGGATCGTAGGTGATCTGAATCGCTTCTGCATGACCAGTACTTTCTGAACAGACTTGTTGATAAGTAGGGTTGGGCACATGGCCACCGGTATACCCCGAAACAACCTTGTGAACACCCCGCACCTGGTTGAATACAGCCTCCAGGCACCAAAAACATCCGCCTGCCAAAGTTGCAAATTCTAATTCCATAAGGTCCTCTCAAAAAAAAGAACTGCCTTGCCGGCAGTTCTTTTTACTTATTCTTTCAAAAATTCAGGCTGCCTGTGTGTTTCATCCATTTTCTTCATCACGATCTTGCCATCCTCATCAAGGTCTACCTGAATAGTATCCCCGTCTGAAAAAGTACCAGATAACAAGCCATCTGATAATTGGTCTTCCACCGTAAACTGGATCACTCGGCGCAATGGCCGGGCACCCATATCAGGGTCAAAACCTTGTTCAGCCAAAGATTGCAATGCAGCTTCGGTTGGCATCAGGGTGATCTGATGGTCCTTCAAACGTGAGGAAACTTTTTCCAACTCCAATGTTACGATCTTGTTGATGTCATCCTTGCTGAGCGAGTGGAATACGATCACCGAATCAAGGCGGTTGATGAACTCCGGCCGAAACGCGCGTTTGAGCGTATCGGTCAGCTTTTTACGCATTTCCTCGTAGCCCAACCGTTCTTCAGTTTTTTCATCGTGCTTTAAGGCAAAACCCAACGAAGCCTGTTTTTTGATCATATCGGCACCAACATTGGAGGTCATCACAATGATGGCGTTTCTAAAGTCAACCTTGCGGCCTTTTGCGTCCGAAAGGTGGCCTTCTTCCATGATCTGCAGCAACATATTATGGACTTCAGGATGGGCTTTTTCAACCTCATCAAATACTACAATTGAGTATGGCCGCCTTCGGATGGCTTCGGTCAATTGGCCTGCATCTTCATAACCAACATATCCGGGAGGGGCACCCACCAAACGGGCTGCATGGTGGCGTTCCATAAATTCAGACATATCCAATTGGATTGCGGCATCTTCGCTGCCAAACATAAATTTGGCCAGCGCCTTGGTCAATTCGGTTTTACCAACGCCAGTGGGACCCAAAAAGATGAAGGATCCTATTGGGCGCCTTGGATCTTTTAGCCCTGCCCTTGCTCGGCGCACCGCGCGAGAAATGGACTCAATGGCTTCATCCTGGCCAATGATCGCGGTTCGTAATTCCTGTTCCATATTTAACAGGCGCTGCGATTCTTCCTGGGCGATCTGCATCAATGGAACACCTGTCCACATCGATACAACTTCAGCAATATCTTCGGCACTAACTACCGGGCTATTTGCTCGATCCCATCCGGTGCGCATTTTTTCCAATTTATCTTCAATACCATGAAGTTTTTGCAACAAGGTTTCTGCTTCTTCCAGGTTGCCATCTTCCACGGCCAAAGAACGGCTTTGTCGCAATTGCTTAAGCTGGCCATACAGTTGTTTGGCTTCTTTGGCGCCGCTGGATTTATACATCCTCACCCGCGATGAAGACTCATCGATCAAATCGATTGCTTTGTCGGGTAAAAAGCGTTCGGTGACATAACGGGCGCTCAGCTGGGTTGCCGCCTCAATGGCCTCGTCGGAAATGGTTAACTTATGGTGTTCTTCATACGCCGGCCGAATTCCACGCAAGATCTGGATCGTTTCTTCCTCGCTTGGCTCATCCACCTGAACCGGCTGAAAACGTCGCTCTAACGCGGCGTCGCTTTCTATGTGCTTGCGATATTCATCCAAGGTGGTCGCGCCGATCACTTGCAATTCGCCACGCGAAAGGGCCGGCTTAAGAATATTGGCCGCGTCCACGGATGATCCGGCTGAACCCGCGCCAACCAACATGTGGACCTCGTCTATGAACAAGATCGACCCGGAAGCCTTGAGCTCGTCGATAACGCGTTTCAACCGTTCTTCGAACTGGCCCCTATACATTGTGCCAGCCACCAAGGAACCTACATCCAGTTGCAATACCCGCTTGTTCATCAGCGGTGCGGGTACATCCCCTTCAATAATGCGCTGGGCCAATCCCTCAATGATGGCGGTCTTGCCAACGCCTGGTTCGCCGATAAGGGCGGGGTTATTCTTGGTACGGCGGGCAAGGATCTGAATGACGCGCTCGATCTCCATCTGGCGCCCGATCACAGGGTCCAGCCTGCCTTGCTCAGCTTTGTCCGTCAGGTCGGTGGCCAACTGGTCTACCATGGGGGTTTTGCCAGGTTTGTCTTCCTTTTTGGCGTTTTCCTTGGACGGTCCGCCGACAACATCAGGCGAGCCTTGCTCTGAGCGCGGGCTTGAATCTTGCAGTAATGCCCGTGTTTGTCGGCGTACTTCGTCGGGTGTTAACCCTAATCGCCGCAAAATATCCAGGGCGGAACTCTCTGGACGAATGATCGCCAACAAAAGGTGTTCGGTCCCAATGTAGTGGTTCCCCAACCGACGCGCTTCTTCCACAGCATACTCCAAAACCTGCTGCGTTTCGGCAGATAATTCCAACTTTTCAGGTGCTTCCATGCGAAGATCCGCGCTATTACGGATGACCAACTCGCGTACACGCTCTGGATCAATACCAAGTTCCCGCAGTACCCTGCCGGCGATCCCACCATCCTCCAGTAACAAGCCAAGCAACAAGTGCTCAGTGCCAATGGATGAATGTTTTAATTTCTCCGCTTCAAGGTAGGCAAGGCTAAGAACTTTTCTGGCTCGTTGTGTAAAACGTTCCATTCCAGACATAATTAATTAATTCTCCTGATCCCGGGAAAAACCGGAACCTCATTGATGATTCTACCAAAAAAGGAAAAGCGGCCGCTATAAGAAATAAGTTAACAATTAATCCGCCAAACGGGCCAGTTTTTTCTCTACATCTTTTCGCGCACGTATCGCAAGCGGCGCCTGGAGCATTCTCAACAAATCGGCAGCGATCGGCGCTTTATTGTAGTAGTTTTCAAACAGCTCCCGGATGGTGACGACTGGATTTTGGCAAGCTTCCAGTTTAAAACTTTCGCCTTCTTCTAGAACACCTTCGGCCAACACCCGGCAATATACACCAGGCTGTCCGATCTCAATAAACTTGGCTACAAACGCTCCATCCAACATGTGGGCGGCAAAGGTCGCGCACGGAATGCGCGGTGATGTTACCTCTAACACCACGTTTTTGAATACCAAGCGGTCGCCTATCGCGAGTTCGTTGCTGGTAAGGCCGGTAACCGTCAGGTTCTCGCCAAACATCCCGGGTGAAATGTTCAACGCCCAAGCTTGTTCAAATTTCTTGTAATCATCCAGGCTATACACGTACACAGCCTGGTCTGGCCCGCCGTGGTGTTTTTCGCTTTCTATATGGTCGCCCGCAACACCCAGGCGGCCTATCATTGCCCTTGTAATCGATTTTTTCCTGATCCCGGTGGCTTCCATATGTTTCCCCACCTGGATCGTTTCCTTCTTGCCAATATTGATCCCAATAATTTTTCTCACACATCCCTCCGTAAGGCATGTACCTTCTTGACCCTCTTTTTTGGCGGTGATACACTACCCTAACCGCACCATCATTTTATCAAATCCAATTGGCATTTGGAACCAAGGGTGTTATGTCGATCGATACTGAATTATATAGAGGAAACAAGGTCCTTTTTACTGGTTTTGACCACGAAGCAGATTCGGTGGTAGAAGCCAGCTGGACCCACAACCCGGAATTTATGCGAATGCAATACATCCAACCGATGAAACCACAAGCATCCGTGCAGGTCAAAAAACAATATGAAGAGATTGAAAAAGCATGCGAGGAAGACAAGGACCTGTTTCATTTTCAGGTCCGGCTTGCCATCGATAACAGCCTGATCGGCTTTTGCCAGATCAATTCAATTTCCTGGTCCAACCGTTCAGCCGCTGTCCTATTGGGAATTGGCGATCCTGCCAACCACCGCTGTGGCTTTGGCACAGAGATTTTATCCATGGCCACTCGCTTTGCGTTCGATGAACTTAACCTTGAGCGGTTATCGTGTAAGGTCCCCGAATATAATGTTGCCGCCATTGCATTGGTCGTTAAAAATGGCTTTTTGCCCGAAGGGCAATTACGAGAAGCGATCTACAGAGACATGGTCCGCTGGGACCTTCACCTTTTCGGAAAGGCCAGGTAGCGCCATGTTAGATACGAACATACTCACCGGAAACCAAGTGCGCCTTGTAGAATTGGACCCGGAACGAGACAGCAAGAACTGGGCAAAATGGCGGCAAAACAGTGAATATCTGCGCTTGTTGGATTCCGGCCCCGCCAAACTGCACAGTGCCAAAGCCAACCAGCAATGGATGGAAAAACACCTCAATGATTGGCTGGAGTTTGAATTCAACATCCAAACCTTGGATGCCGGTAAATTGATCGGCACTGTCGGCCTTGAGGGAAACATGCGCACCCACGGAGATGCCTTCGTTGGCATTGGAATCGGCGATCCCGACCATTGGGGGAAAGGCTATGGCACCGATGCGATGCGTGTGATCTTGCGTTACGCATTTATGGAATTGGGCTTGCACAGGGTTACCCTAAATGTTTTTGGCTACAATACCCGGGCCATTCGCTCGTACGAAAAAGCCGGCTTCATAACCGAGGCTGTATCCAAAGGCGCGTTACGGCGCGATGGACAACGTTGGGATATGGTTTGGATGGGGATTTTGGCTGATGAATGGAGAAAAAAACATGAATAATGGTCTGCCAGACGGCTTTACGTTGCGAAATGCAACCTGGGAAGACTTGGAAGGTGTTCGGAATTTGATCTATGCCGCATGTGTTGAATTTGGTGACGCCGAAATGGCTGTATCAAAGGATGACCTTGCCACCGAATGGAAAACCGCCGGCTTTGACCTTAGCCGAGATTGCTGGGTGGTAACCGATCCTTCAGGCAAGATCGTTGGTACAGAGGAGTTTATAAACCGCCACGAGCATTGCGTACTCGGCGGTGATGGGTATGTTTACCCTGGTTATTACAATTTGGGTATTGGCTCCGCCATGCTTGCAGCACTGGTTGCCCGTGCGCAACAAGAGCTGCCACTTGCCAAAGAAGGCATGCGGGTCTACATCCGAAACGGGGTTGGCAGCAACGAGACCAACGCGACAGACATACACCAAGCTGCTGGATTCTCATTGGTGCGCTACCATTGGCGAATGGAGATCGACCTTGGCACGATCCCCGATCATTCTGCTCCTATTCCTGAAGGGCTCGAGTTACGTCCCTTTGATGTTGACTCACAAGATCACCAATTGTATTTGGCCCATCACGATGCGTTCAAGGACCATTGGGGCCATACAACCCGCCCTTACGAATACTGGGTAAACAATGTGCGCGGTTTTAAATCTTTCGATCCAACAATGTGGCTGGTTGCCTGGGATGGAAACGAAATTGCTGGTTATGCCCTCAACCGTGAAAAACACGGGATCGGTTGGGTGGGCACCCTGGGAGTTCGGCGCGCCTGGAGGAAACGCGGGCTTGGATTGGCATTGTTGCAATCCTCCTTTAATTTGTTCAGGCAAAGAGGGCTCAGCAATGCGGGCCTGTCGGTGGATGCTGCCAACCCCACCGGCGCGACCCGCCTGTATAAAAAAGCAGGTATGACGATGGCAAACGAATATGTGATCTTCGAAAAACAATTAAGAGATGGCATTGAACCAGCGGATACTTAACTTCGCATCGTCCAAAACACAGGAGCAACCATGATCAAAGCGCTTTTTTTTGACCTCGGCGGGGTGTTACTGCGCACCCAAAACCGTTCGATCCGCGAGAAGCTCGGCCAAGAATTTGGAATGACCTACGACCAGATCGATAGCTTCGTTTTTGAAAGCCAGTCCTCAAAATTGGCTTCGATCGGCCGCATTAGCGAGGATGAGCATTGGATGGATGTCACCCGGCGCTTAGGGTTGGACGCTTCTCATATGCCCCGACTGCGCGATACTTTTTTTGCGGGGGATGTATTGGATATGGAATTGGTAAATTTCTTACGCCAAAGCCGTGGAACGTATAAAACCGGCCTCATCAGCAATGCATGGAGTGGCTTGCGACCCTGGATTCTGCGCGAAAAGTTCGATGACGCCTTCGACCATATGGTTATCTCGGCTGAAGCCGGTTTTGCCAAACCAGATCCTCGAATTTACCAATTTGCCATGGAAAAGTTAGGGGTTCTGCCCAAAGAAAGTATCTTTGTGGATGATGTCCAAAAAAACATCGACGCTGCCAATAACCTGGGCATGAAGGGAATTCTGTTCAAGGATTCCCACACCACCTTGGACCAGATCCACAATTCATGCGGCACGGAATGATCAAGCCAGCCGATGCAAGGCTGGTCTATTACATCCTGTCATTCACCTCGTCGATGCTCTTTTCGATGATTTTTATGGTTACTTCAATTTATGAGGCAACCATTGCCAATTTGGCAGGGTATCAGCTGGTTTTGATCGGTACCGCCCTCGAAGTCTCAATCTTATTGTTCGAGGTTCCCACCGGCGTATTGGCAGATACCCGTTCCCGAAAACTATCCATTATTTTGGGCCTTTTCCTGATCGGCACCGGCTTTTTGATCGAAGGTCTGCTGCCAGCGTTTTTGCCCATTTTGTTGGCCCAAGTGGTGGCTGGTTTGGGGTTCACGTTTACGAGTGGCGCAACCATTGCCTGGATCTCAGATGAGATCGGAGAGCAAGAAGCTAACCAGGTGGTGTTGAATAGCAACAAATTTGACCAAATGGGCGGTCTGGTTGGATTGGCCATTGCCACCGCTATTGGTTACAGCAACGCTGTTATCCCGCTGGTCAGTGGAAGTGTATTGTTGATGCTTTTCTCTCTCAGCCTGGTCTGGTTGATGCCGGAAAACGGATTTTCCTCCACCAAGCCTGAAGACCGCAACACCTGGCAGCACGCACTCGCCATCTTTCGCGAGGGGTTGAACACCATCAAGATCAATCCAAAATTATTGACCATTCTCAGCGTTGGCTTCGTATATGGCTTGTACTCAGAAGGTTGGGACCGGTTATGGGTAAAACATTTGCTCACTACGTTTGATATATCTGTCCTTACCGGATTAAGCGCTGTTGGATTTATCGGCATTTTGCGTGCTATCGCCATCCTTGGCTCCATTTTGGTTACATCCGTGGTTGAAAGACGGGCAAATGTTAATAACCCTTCAGCGGTAACATCCACTCTTTTCACGGCTACCAGCATCCTGGCGATTTCGATCCTCCTTTTTGCATTTTCACCGTGGTTAAGCTTGTCCGCATTGCTGTTTATGGCAGTCTCTGCCAGCCGCAATATCATCGGCCCTTTTTATAATGCATGGATCAACTCCAAATTGCCACCCAATGTTCGTGCCACCATCTTGTCAATGTCCGGCCAGGTAGATGCCATCGGCCAGGTGGGCAGCGGCCCGATAGCCGCGGCCATCTCGTTGCTCTCGATCAAGGTTGCCATCGCCTTTGCCGGTTTGTTACTCTCACCGGCCTTGCCGCTGATCAAACGTGCTCGGCCGGTGGACCAGCCTGACCTTTGATCGTTTGCACGAATACATTCCAATTGAAGGTATCAGCCGTGCTGCCGGTCATTGGCAAATACAAAGACACCCGCTCTACCAATCCGCCATATCGGGCAAGGATGTTGTTTGCCAAACTTGTTTCATCTTCCCCATAAACACACACATGCTCCAAAAAAGCATCCGGGATCAAATCCGGCATTTCCTCCCATTTGCCACGACCGGCAAGCTTGGCCAACCTTTGGGCATTTTCCTGGTAACCATGCAATGCCATCACCGATGAATAACTGGGAGTAGATGCATAAAAAGAAATTTGTTTGCGTACTTGTTCCAATTTTTTCTGGCTGGTTGCCACAAATACGGTTGCCGCTCTTTCAAAATGGTTGCCATCCAAAACCGATCTGGCCTGCCCGGTACAAATAGCAGGAAGTGTGATCTGCCGCAAGGACTCCGCGGTATGGAACGGGTGGATGAAGAAACCATCCCCAACCTCGCCTGCCAATTGGGCCATAGAATGCCCTACCCCGCTAAGGTAAATGCGCGGAAGCGCCCCCACCAAAGGTGCCGGGGTGAAAAATGGCGTCATCAATCCCAGCCGATAGTATTCCCCACGGAAGGCAAGCCTTTCTCCGCCTTGCCAGCATTGCCAAACCGCCCTGATGGCCTGCACCATCTCTCTAAACTGCCGTATCGGCTGCCGCGGCCACGGCATCCCAAAACGACGTTCGATATGCGCCTTTACCTGTGTGCCAAGGCCCAAAACAAACCGCCCACCTGAAAACCGAGCCAGATCCCAGGCGCTATAAGCCAGATTCATGGGCGAGCGGCTAAATGCCACTGCGATCGAGGTCCCACTTTGGAGCCTCTTGGTGTGTTCTGCGATCAGCGTATGCGGCAAAAATGGATCATGGTCGGTTTCCTGGCTCCAAAGGCCATCAAACCCGGCTTTCTCGGCTGCCCTGGCGATGTTGGGCACATCAGCCAACGTGGCATTTCCCAAGATCGCGTCGATCTTCATACTATGCGTCCATCAAAAAAGCAGCCACCCATGCGGCGGTGTTCACCAAAGCATTGGAGTGGGTGCGCTCGTAACCATGCGAGGCATCCACGCCAGGACCGATCAATGAGACAGCGACATCACCACCTGCACGCCAAAAGGCTTCTCCATCAGACCCGTAATAAGGGTAAATATCCGTCTTGTACGGTATGCCATTTGCTTTTGCCAAATCCTTTAGTTTGTTGTTCAGCCCATAATGGTACGGTCCACCACTGTCTTTTACGCAAAGGGTTACATTCAACTCATCCGACTCTTGTCCAGCGCCGACCGCCGCCATATCTACAGTAAGCAGTTCAACCACATCCGATGGTATCCCTGCCGACGCGCCATGACCTACCTCTTCATAATTGCTGAAATGAAATGTAGTGGTCTGCGCCGGTTCCTTGCCTGCGTCAGCAAGTGCTTTTATCGCCGCGACAACACTGGCCACGCACGCCTTGTCATCCAAAAATCTGGAGCGTACAAATCCATTGGTGATCTCCACGCGGGGATCAAAACAGATAAAATCGCCTACAGAGACACCCAGAGCCTTGGTTTCATCCGCCGTAAATACCATCTCATCAAGCCGAACTTCCATGTTCTTTTCACTTCGCACGGTTTCACTAACCTTGGCGCCATGCACATGAGAGGAGGCATCTTCAAAGAGCAAACTACCCCGAATAAGCCTGCCGGATGAGGCAACAACCCAACACCCTTCTGCCTCCACAGCGTTCAACTGCAATCCGCCGATCTTGCTGATCGAAAGCCGCCCATTCGCCCGGATCTCCTTCACCATCGCTCCAAGGGTGTCCATATGCGCCGTTACCGCTTTGGGCCGGCTGCTGCCATCTACTTTCCATGTCGCCAGCAAGGCGCCCTTGCGGGTCGTTGAAAATTCAAGGAAAGGAAAAATTAGCATCTGTCGACGCAATAAACCAAGCGCTTTTTCGGTATAACCGGTGGGAGAATGTTCATTCAGCAGCTCGGCAAGCAAATTCAACATAAAACCGCGTTCAATCTCGATCATTGGGCCTCCAAGTTTATTATTGGTACTTGACCTTTTTTTGGATTATCTTATAATTAATTTAGGATAACCTAAATATTATTTTTATGGACCAGTTAATCCCCAACCAAACCATTCAGGACTACCTGAAACATATCTATAATTTAACCCAAAACGGCCAGCCTGCCAACACCAATACCCTCGCGGAACGCCTGGACCTGCGTCCTGGTACCGTTTCCGAAATGATCAACAAGATGGCAAAATTGGAGCCCCCCTTGGTAGATCACCAAAAATACCAGGGGGTAAGGCTTACGCCTGCCGGTGGAAAAATGGCTCTCAAGGTCATTCGTCGCCACCGATTGATTGAAACCTTTTTGGTCAAGGTTTTGGGCTACAGCTGGGATATGGTTCACGAGGAAGCCTGCCGCATGGAGCACATCGTAAGCGATGAATTTGAGGCTCGCATTGCCTCAATGCTGGGAGAACCCAGTCATTCGCCGCACGGAGAACCGATCCCGACATCTGCCCTTGCCATGCCGCCATTTTACGAACATACCTTGGCAAGCCTTACCACTGGTCAGTATGCCACAATTTTGCAAGTACCCGATTCAGACCCCGGCTTGTTGCGCTATTTGTCTTCCATCGGCTTTACGCCGGGCAGTAAAGTAACTGTTCTCAATCATTCCCCGTTTGATGGAAATTTGATGGTCACCGTAAATGATGGCAATGCGTCTCATGTAGTCGGCTTGCCAATAACTTCCAAGATCTATGTCAAGAAAATGGACTCCTGATGAATATTTCCCTCGTTCTCCTCGCAACAGTTCTTCTGATCGCGATATTGGTGCCACGGTATGGCCTGTTGGCAACTTTCAGCGCCATGCGGCAACGGCTACAAAAGGAATTAACCGAAGACGCCCTCAAATTCCTGATCGAACGGCAATATCTCGGCAACAACCCATCCATAGAATCCCTGGCCGGAAAGCTCCATCTTTCCCACACCAAGGCATCGCAATTGGTTGGCCAAATGGAATCGCAGGGGTTGCTGGCCATGAAAGGTTTGCAGCTTACTTTGACCCCGGCAGGTGAACAATTGGGGTTGAGGGTCATTCGCGCCCACCGCCTATGGGAAAAATATCTTGCGGACGAAGCCAAAATGCCGCTACACCGAATTCATCGGGAAGCCCACCGGCTTGAACACAACACAACCAGTGATCAGTTGAACCGAATGGAAGCCGAAATGGGCTTCCCGGTTCGGGATCCCCACGGAGACCCCATCCCGAACATCAGTGGCAAGATCGTAGAAACCGAAAAAATGCCAGCTACGGAATGGCCCCAAGCAAAAACCGCCCGCATCATTGAGATCGAGGACGAGCCCCAAATTGCCTATCAGCAGATTGTGGCAACCGGCTTGCGGCTGGGCATGCATGTGCGCATTTTGGACCGCACCAAAGATTCGGTTGTGATTGGCGACGGGATTAACGAATATCGCCTCGCGCCAATTATTGCCGCCAATATTCAGGTAGCGCCAGTTAGTGAAGACGCCGAAATAGCCGCTACCCACCCAACACTGGCACAATTAAAACCAAGGCAAGTGGCAAAGATCGTTTCTTTGGATGAAACTGTCCAAGGGTTTACTCGGCGCCGATTTTTGGATCTGGGCCTTACACCGGGAGCTGAGATCTACCCCGAATTGGAGAATTTTTTTGGCGAACCCCGTGCCTACCGCATCCGCGGTACTCTGATCGCCTTACGTAAAAACCAGGCTGAACAAATAAAAGTAACGCTACAGGAAACTATATGAACAAACCAAACCCAAAAAATCCTCTCGACAACTGTGAGAATTGCCCGGCTTTTTCTCAGTTGGAACAAATGGGCATCAAAACGGGAGATTTCGATCGGATCATCGCTCTCGCCGGTAACCCCAATACCGGAAAATCTACCGTATTCAACTCGCTTACAGGGCTTAACCAACATACCGGCAACTGGCCAGGTAAAACCGTCTCCCGCGCCGAAGGTGGGTACCAGTTCAACGGCATAAAATACAAACTGGTTGACCTGCCCGGAACCTATTCTCTCCTTTCCGCCTCACAGGATGAGGAAGTTGCCCGCAATTTTATTTTGTTTGGCCATCCCGACTGTACCATCGTTGTAACAGACGCGACAGCGCTGGAACGAAATCTGAACCTTACCATTCAGGTCATGGAGATCACCGAAAAGGTTGTGGTTGCAGTAAACCTAATGGACGAGGCCAAACGCAAGGGAATCGAAGTAGATACTCGCAGCCTTTCTCGTGACTTGGGTGTTCCGGTTGTGCCAATTACCGCCCGCACTGGCGAAGGCATTAGCACCTTGCTGACCACCGTCGCGGATGTGATCGAAGGCCGAACGCTGACCAAACCGATCCACATCCATGGTACGCCCGAATTCCAACAAGCTGTTGAAAGCCTGATCCCCCTCATCGAGCAAACTGCCCCTGGTGTGCCCAACCCAAGGTGGATCGCCATCCGCTTGTTGGATGGTGATCCAAAGGTACAAGAGGCGCTGAAAACCAATCAGTTGGCACAGATCATGCGTGAACAAAACCAAAAAGTGGATTCCTTTAGCAAACAAATTTCGGTGGATGGGAGACAATAATGGCCGACAATTTTGACCCTGCCAATGTACTTATTAAGGCAGAACAATTACGCAACTCCCTCAGCCCTGCGTTTCGTGATGACATAGTTCAATCTATTTACAGCGAAGCTGAACAGATCGCCAAACGCTCTGTACGATCCACCAGCCAAAAGAGTGTGGACTTCGACCAACGAGTTGACCAAATCGTCACATCACCGATTTTCGGTTTGCCGATCATGCTCTCCCTCCTCGCCTTGATCATCTGGATAACTGTAAGCGGCGCCAACGTGGTATCAGCCTGGATCTCGAATATCCTCTTCCCCATCGGCGCCTGGGGTTCGCAACTCTTTACTCAGGTTGGCATTCCGTGGTATATCACCGGTTTCCTTTGGGATGGCATTTACAGGGCAATGGCTTGGATCGTCGCGGTAATGCTCCCCCCTATGGCCATCTTTTTTCCATCGTTTACCTTGTTGGAAGACCTGGGTTACCTGCCGCGCGTGGCCTTTAATTTGGATTGGCTCTACAAAAAAGCCGGCGCGCATGGGAAACAATCCCTGACCATGGCCATGGGTTTTGGTTGCAACGCGGCAGGCATAATTTCAACCCGCATCATCGACTCTCCGAGGGAAAGGTTGATCGCCATCCTTACCAACAACTTTGTCCCTTGCAATGGGCGTTTCCCCACCCTCATTATGCTATCCACTGTTTTTGTGGCGGCTTCCTTTTCACCAGTGTGGACCTCAATCATCGCCGCCACCTCGGTAGTGGGAGTGGTTCTGATCGGTGTGATCTTTACCTTGGTGGTCTCGTGGGGGCTGTCCCAAACCATCCTCAAAGGTCAGGCATCCGCGTTTACCCTCGAATTACCGCCTTACCGCCGCCCAAATGTTATGCGCATCCTTTATACCTCACTGGTTGACCGTACCATCTTCGTGCTGGGCAGGGCCTTGCAAACAGCTGCACCTGCCGGCGCTGCCATTTGGTTGCTGGCAAACATCAATGTTGCGGGTACCAGCCTTGCCACCCATACTGCCAACTTTTTGCAGCCGTTTGGGTACGCGCTGGGGTTGGATGGCGTGATCTTGCTTGCATACATTATCGCAATTCCCGCCAACGAGATTGTCGTTCCCACAATGATGATGATGTATTTGGGTGCCGGCAGCATGGTGGATGGTCCTGGTAGCAATGAGGGTATCAGGTCACTATTAATGAACCAAAACGGTTGGACCATGCTCACAGCCATAAACCTGATGTTATTTGCGTTGCTTCACAACCCCTGTGGCACCACTATCCTAACCATTTACCACGAAACCAAATCGGTCAAATGGGCTGTTTGGAGCGTGGTCATCACGCTTGGCTCTGCCATTGGGGTTACATTTATTACCGCCACCGTTGCTCGCCTGCTTGGCTGGGGTTAGCAAAAAAAACAGGTCAATGGATTTATAATGTAGCAATGGAACAATCCTTCATACCAAGCAAAGTAGCGGTCCTTGGCCACCCAAAACTCCCCGATGCCCTCTCGGAATCGAAAACAATTGCCGATTTTATCTCCGCAAAAGGCATTCAGTCCAAGCATGGTTCATTAAACGATGAAAAATTGCGCAAGCAGGTGCACAGTGGAGAATTCGACCTTGTGATCGCGGTTGGCGGTGATGGCACCATGCTGCGCGCCAGCCACCTGTGCGCTCCACACAACATCCCGGTCCTTGGCCTGAACAAAGGCAGATTAGGCTTTTTAATGCAGGTCTTTGAGGGCGGATGGGAAGCAATGGTCAACCAGCTGCTTGAAGGAAATGGCTGGATAGAACACAGGATGATGCTTTCGGCTGAGTTATCCCGCTCAGGTGAGGTGCTGGGCAGTTGGTATGCCCTAAACGATGCCGTAGTAAGCCGCAGCCATATCCTGCGGCCCATCCATGTAGAAGCAACAGTTGATGGCCAATATCTTACCCGCTACGTTTGTGACGGTTTGATAGCATCGACAGCAACAGGCTCAACCGCATACGCGCTTGCCTCAGGGGGTCCCATCCTTCCGCCAGAGTTGCGCAACATTTTGCTGATTCCTATCGCCCCTCACCTTTCGGTAGACAGGGCGATCGTATTATCAGAGGGTGCTTCCGTATCCATGCGGGTGCTTAGTGATAACACGGTAATGAGCATCGATGGCCAAATGCCCCACAACCTGGCTGAGGATGATATTGTCTTTGTTCGCCGTTGCCCTTTTAATGCAATGTTCCTGCGCTTTGGAGACCCCGGTTATTTTTACCGCAACCTTACCGCCCACATGAGCCAAAACACTTTCAACAACCTGCCCCGATGACTACCGAACCTGCCGAACTGTATTGTTTCAACCACCCAAGTGCATCCACCATGTTGCGTTGTAAACGTTGCAATGAACCCATTTGTGTAAAATGCGCTATAAAAACCCCTACCGGATACCAATGCCCGCAATGCGTCAAGAAACACCAAAAAGCCTTCGACACGGCTGAGCCAATAGATTTTGTGACAGGATTTGTTACCGCTGCCATACTCTCGGCGCTGGCCAGCCTGTTGGTTGGGATCGTAGGTAGCTTTGGTTTTTTTGCCTGGTTCGCCATATTGGCAGGCGCCCCCACAGCAGGCGCCATGATGGCCGAAAGTTGCCGCGCAGTCACCCGCCGTCACCGCTCCGCGGCCTTGTTCCGTATCATTGCCATAGGTGCTGTAATCGGAGCATTGCCGTTTGCTTTACTAAATTTCGGCGCAATTCTGTACCTTATAGCCTACCTGGTTTTGGCTGTCCCCACTTTATACACCCGGCTATCAGGCATCCAATTATTCCGGTGAAACAATGCTGACCCTGTTACGAATCCATAACTTTGCCATCATAGATGCGCTCGAACTGTCTCTTGAGCCACGTTTGGTGGTCTTCACCGGCGAAACAGGCGCAGGCAAATCGATCATCCTGGACGCATTGGATGTGTTATTGGGCGGCAAAACAGAACCAACAATGATCAGAACTGGTGCGGAAAGGGCAACCATTGAAGGTGAATTTGTCCTCAATGGACGCAACAAGGATCCCATCCAGACTCTGCTTTCCCAGGAGGAACTTCTGGAGGAAGATGGCTCGCTGGTGATCAGCCGCGAGATCCGCAAAGAGGGCCGCACGACCACACGCGTCAACGGCCGCGCGGCAGGCGCACAGGTCTTAAAATCGCTGGCAGAATTATTGGTAGATATTCACGGACAAACCGAACATTTATCGATCTTCAATGTTAAGACCCATGTAGAATTGCTGGACAGGTTCGCCGATTTGTCAGCGATCAAAGCGGATTACCAATCCTTATTTGCTGAATACTCAAAAACCAATCGAGAACTTGCCCGAATACGGCAGATCCAATCTAACGCCAGCCAGCGGCAAGATATGTTACGCTACCAGATCGATGAGATCAAAAAAGCCGCATTCAAGCCCGGTGAAGACGAACAACTGAAAACCGAACGCGACAGGCTCGCCAACGCCGAAGCGCTCTCCTTGGCTGTACAGCAAAGTACCCAATTACTGGACGAAGGTAGCTACGAAAACCCATCTATCACCGACCAACTTGGCAACCTTACCACCACCATGCATACCCTTGCCCGGCTGGACCCCAGCCAGCAGGATTTGCTGGACCGGGCTGAAACCGCATTCGAAACACTCGGTGAACTCGCCCACGACCTGCGGTTGTACGGGGAAGCCATAGAATTTAACCCCAACCGGCTTGAGGCACTGGATAACCGGCTGGACCTGTTAAACCAACTCAGCCGCAAATATGGCGGCAGTATCGAAAGCATTACAGAATACGAACAAAAGGCCGTCGCCGAGTTGGATACCATCACCTATGGCGATGAACAGATCCAACTTTTGGAAGAACAAAAAGAACACCAATTGAATCGACTAACCGACCTTGGGCAAAACCTGACAAACCAACGCATTGCCGCCGCCAAGCTTTTGGGTTCCAGGGTAGAGCAAGAACTGGATGACCTAAAAATGGCATCCGCAAAATTCCAGGTGGAAATTCAGCCTCTCTCGGATGAGGAAGCCGGCCCAAACCAACCTGCCTTTGATAAAAATGGATTTGACCGCGTCGAATTTATGATCGCCCCCAACCTGGGGGAAGGTTTCAAACCGCTGGTAAAGATCGCTTCTGGTGGAGAAACTTCTCGCCTTATGTTGGCATTAAAAAATACCCTCGCTACTGAAGACAATATCCCTACGTTGGTATTCGATGAGATCGACCAGGGCATTGGTGGCAGGGTTGGCAATGTGGTCGGAGAAAAACTCTTCAATTTGGGGCTTTCACACCAGGTGTTTTGTGTTACCCACTTGCCACAATTGGCAGCCTTTGGCAACCAACACTACAAAGTAGAAAAAGTGCAAAAGGATGGGCGCACGACCACGATCGTGCGCCAATTGGCCCAGGATGAGCGATTGACAGAGATCGCCTCAATGTTTGGTGAGCTATCGGAAGGCACGATCACTTCCGCTCGCGAATTATTGGTTGCCGCCAACGCGGGCAACCAATAGAAGGTTTTTTGGTGAATCATGAAAAAGCAAATAATTCTATTCTTTACAGTTTGCGGCCTGTTATTGCTACCGATCCTTCCCGGCACTGTCAGGGCATCTAACGCGACGCAAGGCTTTGTTACTCCCACACCCCAGGAAGACGGTCGCATCATCATCGTGGTGCAAGAAGGTTGGAATTGTTCCACTATCCAAAATTTCACAGGTATCCCGGTAAGCCAGCTCAAATCACTCAACAGGCTGGATGAGAATTGCACCTTGCAGGTTGGCCAGGAGATCTTGATTGGAATTGTAGATACCGGGGAAGCCGCTACCGCTACTCCCGACCCTTCGTTAGCCACGGCGATACCATTGCCAACCCCAACCCCTGAAATCGGTAGCGGAAAGATCTGCGTGCTTTTATATAACGACCTAAATGGCGACGCCTTAAAGCAAGACACCGAAACCGTAATAGAGAACGGTGCCATCAGTGTGACTGGTACATCCGGCCAATATTCAAAGACAGCCACAACAACCACCGCGGCAGACCCGGTCTGTTTCGAAGCAGTGCTCTCTGGTACCTACAATATTTCCGTTGCCGCGCCAGAGGGGTATAACCCAACCACACAACAAAACTTTACGCTCGATGTTAAGGTTGGAGAGCAGATCTATGTCGATTTTGGCGCCCAGATCAGGGCCGAGACATCCCTAACCGATACTCAACCGGAAGGTGGAAGTTGGAATATCTACGGGCTCCTCGGTGGTGGCTTGGTTGGTGCCGCTTTGTTGCTGGCTGGCTACGCGTTTTTCAACTACCGCAATAAATAATGCGCCTTGCTGTGTTGCAACAGATCAACAAGATCAACCAAATTTTTTATGACGATCTCGGAGATGAATTTTCAAAAACACGCGGACGGGTACAACCCGGTGTTGCCGCTCAAATTCCAGCTTTTATAAACGCGGCATCCATTTTGGATGTTGGATGTGGGAATGGGTCATTTGCCCACGCCTTGGAATCGGCTGGATTCTCTGGCCATTTTTCTGGCATAGATCTTAGCCAACCTTTGCTTCGCCATGCGCAAGCAAACTTGCCTACCAACAGGTACACATTTCAACAGGTTGATCTCACCAAACCCGCTTGGCAATTTCAGGGTGGCGACGCAATCCACGATGTTATCACCTCCTTTGCCGTACTGCACCATATCGCTGGCAAAGATCAACGCAACCTTTTTTTTGCCAATATTCGTGCCCGATTGGCGGATAACGGCATTTTTGTGTTTTCTGTGTGGCAATTCCTCAATAGCCCCAAGCTTACCGCCCGTATCCTTCCATGGGAAGATGTGGGCATTCCAACCAAAGAAGTAGAAGAAGGTGACCATTTGCTAGACTGGCGATCAGGTGGAAAAGGGATCAGATATGCCCATCATTACAGCCAACAAGAACTGAACGACCATGCCAAATCTGCGGGTTTCAGGGTCGTGAACTCGTATTTTTCGGATGGAACGAAAGGGAATCTTGCTATCTATCAGACTTGGAAAAAATCATAACAAACCATTATTAATCTGTTTCTCCCACCCCTTTACACTACACCATATTGATGTATTATATATATCGCTTGCGTTTTCCTTGGTTTTTTCTAAATCGGGGGGGACGCTATTATGTTTAATCAGAAGGAATTTTTATGAATGTCCAATCAGCCGAGTTCGTACCTATCCCCTAAGATCCATGCCTCCGCCAAAAAATCTGGCGGTAATGGCATCTTTGCCACTCTCCCCCTCAAAAAGGGAGAGGTCTTGGCCGTCTTTGGCGGCGTTGTGTATGAGTGGGAAACTTTTAAGAACCTGCCCGATATCGAACGCAGTTTATGCATCCAGGTGGAAGAAAACCTGTTCCTGGTACCCAGGCCGATTGGCTCTGGGGATTATGTGAACCACAGTTGCACCCCAAATGCCGGTCTGCTTGGCCAAATCGGCCTGGTAGCCATGCGCGATATCGCAGTCGGTGAAGAAGTTTGCTTCGATTACGCTATGTGCGATACGGTTGCATACGATGAGTTTAGCTGCAATTGTGGCACCCCCAATTGCAGAAGGAGCGTTACTGGCAGCGATTGGCAATTGCCTGAACTGCAGACGCGTTACAAAGGATACTTTGCCCCGCATGTTCAAAGGCGAATTGACGGGCTAAAAGCGCATGAACAGGCGGTAAGAAGCGCAAAAAATATGCCTTACCCTGTGCATGCCAAGGGCCTAAAGCTGGAAACAGCCTGACTTTCAAAAAACCGCCTGTTAGGCGGTTTTTTTTATTGCAAGGTCGCTGTATAAATCTGGTCTCCCACCAACAGGAAGATGGCCTTATTTGGGCTTATCGCCATCAAACGAATGACTGCCGTCTTCGGAAATGGATCCGATGCACCTGCCAGGCTTTTAAAGCGGGATTGCAGATCAAATGAGCGGGGGCTGAACATGGTCACCTCTCTGTTTGAGGAGTCCAACAATAACAAAGCCATATTTGGTTGTTCGGTGATCTGGACCGCGGTGTAAACGGCTAATTTCATTTCACCGCTATCTGCACCATCAGAGGCTACCGCTGGTAGAGCAGTTCTTTCCTGGCAATTGGTCGCAGTTCCGGTAGCGCCGCTAAATGCGCAAATTGATAGATGGCCATCTGAGAACAATATTGTCAGGCTGTCACTGCCTACCGCTAACCCAGTGGCATTTTCCATTCCGCCAGGGATCTCCGCGCCAAAGGGGAACGAGGGAGCATCCGAAAATTGCCATTCGTCATCGGAGAAATAGTACCAAATAGCGTTGCCAATAGGGTCGAGGATAAATAACATCCGCTCATAAATTGCCAACCCGCCGACCTGCTTGATCCCCAGGTCTGGGATTTTCAATGCCGCACCCACCGGCCTGCCAGATGGCGAACAATAAAGCAGGTGGGCATTCTCATCAATCGCGATCACCACAGCCGGATTTTGCAGCGCCCTGGAAACAGGCACCATATCGATCAAGCGACCCATTTCAATGGTACCTCCCTGGCCATCGGATACGGTTCCACCCTCACAGGTGAATCCGTTGTCCTGGTCAAACCTCTGCCCATTATTTACAAACCGCAAGATCTTATTGTCCACAGAATCCAACAAGAACAGATCCGTTTTGCTGGCTCGCATCCGGTTGATCGCGGTGGGCAGGTTGAGAGGTTGTGACAATATAGGAACATATGAGAGGCGGATGATCTTATCGAATCCGTCAAGCTCCGTCATAACCAACCGACGCAACGAATCCGCTTCAGGATCCAGTTGTCCTGCGCTTTTCTCGGCCTTATTGATCCAGTTGATCGCTGAGGACATCTCAGTTTTTTTTACATTGATATCAGAACTTGCACCGGCGGCGATCACATTTGAGCGGGCAAGCTCCAAATACTCGCTATATCGGGCATCGAACCCAATATTGGAGTAGACCAACTGGGCAAGGATCAACACCGAGACAGGCAACAGAATAGCTGTAATTAGGCCGGCTCTCTGTGAACCGCTTTGAATGGAAGGATGCAAATCATCTTCCGGTAATATATGAAAAAGGTTGCTTTCAATTGTGATGGCAAGTTTTGTGGTTGCCTGCCTAATTGCCCGAATTCCATTCAGCAGCCAAAGAACCAAACCGGTAAAATTTGGTGCGGATTGGGCATGCCTGCTCCTGCGGGCCTGCCTTCTGCTCCCATCAGAGATCAGTGGGGGCTGCTTTGGAGAATTGCGCCCACCCTCGTTCTGCCGAACTGAACGATCCAACACCGTTGCCCCGTCGGAATGATTTGTTTCCACAGGGGAGGGTTGGAATACTGTAGTTGGGTAGTGTAACAACATACCAGCAGCACTTTGCCTGGCTGCTCCAACCAGGCTTTGTTTAATTTCCTCAGGTGTTTTTCCAGCCGACATGTTCATTAGCACAGAATGCCAACTCTCCGGCTGTTCCAAGCTGACCAACAGAGAATCTCCGATGGTGACCGGGGTTTGGGAAAAATACATTTTGGGCGTTGGAGAAATACCCAGACCCTTGCCTGCAAGGTTGGGGTCATAATATTCTTTGATCGGGCTACCTATCAGATAAGCGCGTACCGGCCCCGATTGGACTATCGTCAATTTGTTTTGATGGTGGCAGACCAAGACAATACACCCAAAACGATATTGCCCCTTGCTCGTTGTACGCAAGTTTGCATCCATCAGCATGGTATTAATTTGTTCTACCGCATTTTTTAGCGCACTGGTAAGTGGCCCGGCAAAATTATAAAAACCAGTTACCAGCAGGTTTTTAATGTGCTCAACAGAGTTGGCAGGGTCAGCCGAATTGCCATTAAGCATCAAGTATGCGGTTAAAAATGCATCAGCCCGCCCGCGAAACGCATCCGCGGGTGGTTCCAGTTGGAAAACGATCGCCTCAGGCTCCACCTCTTGGCCGTTTTCCGTTTGGAAGTTGATCACTCTCTGGTCAGGCGCCTTCATATAATCCGTTAAGATTATACTGGTAAAATTTCCGAAGGAAAATTATGGCTACCTTTAACCTTGTAACGCACGATCGCTTCGAAACCCTTGCTCCTTATTCATCACAATGGGATGAACTCCTCACCGGTTCTGTCACTGATTCCCCTTTTTTAAAGTTTGATTTTGTTGCTGCCTGGTGGGAACATAAAGGCGGCGGCGAATGGAACGCAGATAGCCAATTGGCGATCATTACCGCACATCAGGAGAATGACCTGATCGGCATTGCGCCATTGTTTATTACCCAGCTCCCCGATGGGTCACGCGCGTTATATAACCTCGGTGCTGTTGAGATCTGCGACCTTTTGGATGTGATCGTACATCCGGAAAACCATGCTGAATTTGTAGAGGCTGTGCTGAACCACCTGCTTTCCAGTGGACTTAGGTTTGACGTCATCAGGTTATATAATCTGCCAAGCGGTTCTCCAACGATCCCTGCCCTTGTACAAGAATTGGGGAAAGCAAATTGGTCTCACACCGTAGAACAATACCAGCCCAGCCCAACCATCCATCTCTCGCCCGATTTTGAATCATACCTTGCCGGCATAGATAAAAAACAACGCCACGAGATCAAGCGGAAGATTCGGCGTGCAGAAGAAAGTGGCCGTTCGGTTCGATGGTACTTTGTTGACGATGCTGAAAAGTTGCCAAACGCGATCAATTCCTTCTTTTCACTAATGGCTGGAGATCCATCAAAAGAGTCTTTCTTATCAGGTTCAATGCGAGTCCAAATGGATGTCATCATCCATACTGCATTCAAAGGTGGCTACCTCAAATTCGCTTTTTTGGAGGCGGATGGGGAGATTGCCGCCAGTTACCTGATGTTTGACCATCAAAATAAACTGTGGGTTTATAACTCGGGATACAACCGAAATTTTAACGACCTGTCGGTTGGATGGGTCCTCTTGGGCTATCTCATCGACTGGGCTTGCCAGAACCAACGGGCCGAATTTGATTTTTTACGAGGATCTGAGGATTACAAATTCAAGTTTGGCGCCGTAGACCGTCCAGTTATGATGCTTACTGCCCACCGCCTGCCATAACCAGGAAACCAACTTTGGACCGCTTTGGCTGCCCAAGATCAATGGTAGTATGATTAGCAAGTTCAAATAACCCCCTTCGGAGGAAGTATGCAGCGTGACATAACCGCAGAAGTTCTGGAGTTGATCCGCCTAACCTCAACAAGTTTGCCGCCGGATGTTGAAGAAAAGATCCGTGAAGCGCGCGAAAAAGAAGAATCGGGCACGGCTGCCAAAGGTGCCTTCGATACGATCCTCCGCAATGTTGAACTTTCCCGATCTCAATCTACCCCTATCTGCCAAGATACTGGCACACCTATCTTTTACGTGCATTATCCGGAAGGATGGAGCACCCTGAAACTTCGGATGCAGATCCGAAACGCGATGGCGGAGGCCACCAAATTAAACTATATGCGACCCAACGCCGTAGACGCGGTTTACGACAAAAATAGCGGCAACAATTTGGGCGGAGAGGAATTCCCATCCATCCATTTTGAAGAGGTGGAGGGAGAGACCCTTACCATCGAGTTGATGCTAAAAGGTGGAGGATGCGAAAATGTAGGCGCGCAATACTCCCTGCCCGATAGCCGCCTTGGCGCTGGCAGAGACCTGGCAGGCGTACGAAAGGCGGTCTTGGATGCTGTGCACAAAGCCCAAGGCCAAGGCTGTGCGCCCGGCATTTTGGGTGTGGCCATCGGCGGTGACCGCGGAACTTCCTATATCAAATCCAAAGAAGTGTTGTACGACAAACTTGGCACCCGCAATTCAGACCCTCAATTGGCATTGCTGGAGGAGAGATTGACCAATGAAGCCAATACACTTGGGATTGGCCCGATGGGATTTGGCGGCAAGACAACCGTGATCGATACAAAGATCGTCGGTTTGCACCGATTACCTGCTTCCTTCTATGTATCCGTCTCTTATATGTGCTGGGCTTATCGCCGGCGCAAAATGGTATTGTCTGGCAACAAAGCACAGTATTCCTAACCAATGGAGATCTCATGAAAAATATTCAACTACCGATCTCAGATGAAACAATACTTGGCCTCAAAGTTGGAGACCCGGTTCTGCTCAGTGGTGTAATGGTGACAGGCCGTGACGCAGCGCATAAGTGGATGATGGAAACATTCATTAAAAAAACCCGCCCTGCTACCGGGGAGGACCAGCAAACGTATGAGTCGCTGAAATCCTTGCTTAACGGGTCAGTCATCTACCATTGCGGTCCGGTTGTCTCAGGGTTAGACACCAAAGACTATAAATTTGTAGCCGCTGGACCCACTACCTCGATCAGGGAAGAACCATACCAAGCCGATGTTATGCAGCATTTCAACATTAAAGGCGTGATCGGTAAAGGCGGGATGGGGAAGAAAACTTTGGAAGGCTGTAAAAATACCCCAGGTGTTTACTTCCACGCCATCGGTGGCGCCGCAAGTTTCATTGCCCAATCTGTAGTTAAAGTTTTGGGTGTATACAAATATGACTTTGGTGTGCCTGAAGCAATGTGGGTGATCGAGGTAAAAGACTTCCCCGTAGTAGTAACCATGGACGCCCACGGTCGATCTCAACATGAGGTCGTGGAGAGTTCGTCAAAAACAGCCTTGGATGCCTTATTGAACCAACCTTATTAGGTCAGATCAAGTGGTCAACCCGGTCGAGCCTGCCAATGTTTGTAAGGATTGCAAGCGAGTATTGGAAAACTTTGTTCCTTGCGCCGAACTGTACCACCACTTCCTGGGTAAAGAAGTGTCCGATCCTGATTTTTGGCAGGTGCATCATCTTACGGTCTTAACTTACTCCATCCAGCATCCTACGTTTCTCACCAAAAATGGAAGGCTGGAAATGCAAAAAATGCTAAAAAGGTTTATTGTTGATGGTTTATCACCTCAACAAGCACGGCAACAGTTCCGACCATTTGTATCAAACCAGAACCGTACTTGGAAAATCACCACAGAAAATGTTGATGCCCCCTCTCCAACTACCCAGTGGCATATGACCATTGGGCAAATTCGGGTTGACAACAGCGAACATTATTGCGAAGATATAAGAAAATGGGCTTGGATCACACTGCAGCAATGCATGTACGATGATGCAAGTTGATAAGGATGAGCGATGACGAATAGAAAATATACCAACCGAAAATACCTCGACCAGATCGAGCAAAAAGTGATCGTCTTTGATGGCGCGATGGGAACAAGCCTGCAATTACAGCAGCTTACTGCTGAAAATTTTGGCGGGGAAGCGCTAAATGGTTGCAATGATCATCTGGTCATCTCCTATCCCCAAGCGGTCGAAAAAGTACACCGCTCATTCCTTGATGTAGGCGTGGATGTGATTGAAACGGATACGTTTCGTTCCAATCGCCTGACCCTAAAAGAATATAACTTGCAAGACCAGGTCAATGAGATCAACATGGCTGCGGCCGGCCTCGCCCGCCGATTGGCAGATGAGTACACCCAAACCACAGGCCAGGCTCGCTTTGTCGCGGGTTCTATTGGCCCCAGCGGAAAACTTCCCTCGGCGGACGACCCGGAATTATCCAATATTGGGTTTGATGAGCTGGTGGAAGTGTTCAAGGAGCAATCTGCCGCACTGGCGATCGGTGGCGCCGATTTTATCATCATCGAAACCTCGCAGGATATTTTGGAGGTGAAAGCCGCGATCTTGGGCTGCCAACTCGGATTTGAATCCTGCGGAATTTACCTGCCGGTTCAGGCACAAGTGACCTTGGATACCAGCGGACGTATGCTGCTTGGCACCGATATCGCCACAGCGCTCACTATCCTGGAAGGGCTACCGATCGATGTGATCGGCCTTAATTGCTCTACCGGCCCAGACCACATGCGCGAACCCATTCGCCAGCTTGGCGAGCAAGCCGCGCTGCCTGTGTCGTGCATCCCTAACGCTGGCTTGCCCCTCAATGTAGATGGCCAGGCAGTGTACCCTGTGGAGCCGGAACCCTTCGCTTCCGCGTTGGTGGAGTTTGTCGATAAATATAAGATCTCAGTGGTCGGCGGATGTTGTGGAACAACACCCGCTCACCTCAAAACCCTCATCGAAAAACTGAACGGCAGGGCACACCCCCAACGACCATCATCCCCCCTTGCGCGGCTTTCCTCCTCTATCTCTACGACCATGATGCAACAAGAACCTGCCCCTTTGTTGATCGGGGAGCGTTGTAATGCCCAAGGCAGCCGTAAATTTAAACGGCACCTTTTGGAAGAGGATTACGATTCAATCCTCGAAGTAGCACGAGATCAGGTGAATTTTGGTGCCCATGCGCTGGATATTTCTTGCGCGGTAACAGAACGAGCAGATGAAGTAGAGCTTATGCGCAAGACCGTAAAGAAGCTGAGCATGGGGGTAGAGGTTCCCCTTGTCATCGACACAACCGAGTTCGATGTTCTTGAGACCGCGCTAAAAACCGCACCCGGACGTTGTTTGATCAATTCCACCCACTTGGAAAGTGGACGCGCCAAAGCCGACCGAATTTTTGCCCTTGCCAAAACACATAACGCGGCTGTGATCGTATTGACGATCGATGAAAACGGAATGGCAAAAACAGCCGACGCCAAACTGGAAGTGGCAAAGCGTATCTACGATATCGCTGTAAACGAACACGGGCTTCGTCCAGCCGACCTGGTCTTTGATGACCTAACCTTCACCCTGGCCACCGGAGATCCTGAATTTTCCAATTCGGCCATCGAAACGATCAACGGCATCCGTGCAATTAAACAAAACCTTCCCGGGGTCTTCACCTCGCTTGGAGTTTCCAATCTTTCCTTCGGTTTGGCTCCTCAGGCACGCCCACCGCTCAATTCAGTCATGCTGTTTCACTGCGTCCAAGCCGGGCTCGATATGGCTATCATCAACCCTGCCCACGTAACCCCCTATGCCGACCTTCCCCCGCAAGAGATCGCAATTTGCGAAGACCTGATCTTCAACCGCCGAGCGGACGCTCTCCAAAGATTGATCGAGTATTACGAAAACATCAGCCCACAATCGGCTGACCAAAACAAGATCGACCCCACGATTGGGATGACTGCTGAACAAAGGATCCACTGGCGCATTGTGCACCGCCATAAAGATGGTGTAGAAAGCGACATCGACGAGATCATCCTCTCCGTGCCGGATTCCCATATTCGGCAAGTCCAAAATGAGACCGCGGTAAGAACGCTCAATCAGGTCCTGCTGCCGGCGATGAAGGAAGTCGGCGATAAGTTTGGCGCGGGCGAATTGATCTTGCCATTTGTTCTACAGTCGGCCGAGGTTATGAAAAAATCGGTGTCCCACCTCGAAAAATATTTGGATAAGGTGGAAGGCATCACCAAGGGGACAGTGGTTATCGCCACCGTATATGGAGATGTCCACGATATTGGCAAAAACCTCGTCAAGACGATCTTAGCCAACAACGGGTACACCGTGGTAGACCTTGGAAAACAAGTTCCGGCCGATAAGATCATTGCGGCTGCAAAGCAAAACAGCGCCACCGCGATCGGCCTTTCGGCACTGTTGGTAAGCACCAGCAAACAGATGCCCCTGATCGTTAATGAACTGCATCGACAAGGGTTGAACATCCCGGTATTGATCGGTGGCGCTGCCATCAACCGCAAGTTTGGCCGCCGAATATTGTTTACTGAAAACGGCGATGCATATAAAGCCGGAGTGTTCTATTGCAAAGACGCGTTTGAAGGCTTGGAAACAATGGATCGGTTGATCGACCCAACCCAAAAACAAGCTTTTTTGGATTCAAGCAAGCAAGAAGCTGAAGATGAATTGGGCAGGGCAGCAGCAAAAGTGAGCGCGTCACCCACCGGCCAAAGGTCGACGGTTACTCCCAAACCCATAACCGCTCCCAGCAAATGGGGTGTAAGGGTCGTCAAGAATATGCCGCTTCAAACGGTCTTCCAACACCTCAACATTAATGAGCTTTACAGGCTATCCTGGGGGGCAAAAAACACCCATGGCGAAGAATGGGTTAAACTGCAAGCCGATTTTGACCGCCGTTTGGAAAGCATGAAAAAAGAGGCGATCAAAGATGGCTGGTTGGCGCCGCAAGGGGTATTCGGTATCTTCCCTTGCCAATCCACCGGCAATGAGTTGTTGGTCTACGAACCAGATTCCCTTAGCGGCACCCCGAAAGTTAAAACCACTTTCAACTTTCCACGACAAAACAGTGACCAATTCCTGTCCCTCGCAGATTATTTCGCATCGGTAGACTCCGGGGTAATGGATGTTGTTGCATTTCAGGTAGTTACAGTTGGCCAAACCGCCTCCGACCGATTTGATGCCCTGCAAACCAACGGCAATTACACCGAAGCTTACTTTACCCATGGCTTGGCTGTACAAACCGCTGAAGCCGCGGCAGACTTTATGCACAACTTCGTCCGCAAGGAACTCGGAATCCCCCCCGGACAGGGGAAACGCTATAGTTGGGGATACCCTGCCATCCCAGAGCTGGAAGACCACCAAAAAGTGTTTGATATGCTTCCAGCCGAAGCAGAGTTGGGCATGCAGCTCTCCCCCGCGTACCAATTACTGCCAGAGCAATCCACTGCCGCAATCGTTATTCACCACCCAGAGGCGCGTTACTATACTACTGGGGAAAGCCGAACTGACCAGTTGATGAAGTAACAACGCATAGGCAGCAAGAAGGAACTTATGGATAGCAATAACACCCTGCTCGTCATTGATATTGGCAACACAAACCTTACTATCGGGTTATATTTTGGCGAACAATTGGCTTGGCATTGGCGCCTTGCTACCGACCACAAGAAAATGCCCGATGAGTATGGCCTTCAATTGTTGGGGTTGATCCAACATGCCGGGCTATCCAAGCATAATCTGATCGGTATTGGGCTCTCGTCAGTTGTGCCACAACTCACCAGCAAGGTTACGCAGGCCTGCGAAGAGTATCTTGGCATCCTGCCGACAGTTGTCGATTCTGGAATGAAAACGGGGATTCGGATTTTATACGATGACCCTAAAACAGTAGGCGCTGACCGAATTTGTGACGCTGTAGCAGTAAAGCATTTTTTCGGTGGTCCTGCTTGTGTCATCGACTTTGGAACCGCAACAACCTTCAACGCCATCAATGCCAATAATGAATACCTTGGCGGAGCGATAACCGCTGGTATCAATTTGTCTGCCGAGGCGCTTTATACCTTTGCCGCAAAGTTGCCAAAGATCGACCTGCAAAAGCCACCCAATATTATTGGCCGCAACACCATCCATGCCATGCAAAGTGGACTATTATTCGGATATGTCAGCATGGTTGAAGGTATGGTCGCACGATTCAGGCATGAACTTGGCCCGGATATGAAGGTCATTGCGACGGGCGGATTATCTGACCTGATCAGTACCCAAACCGAGGTCATTACCCATACTTCCCCTTGGCTTACCCTTGATGGCTTGCGGTTAATTTGGGAGATGAACAAAAAATAATCAGCGTATGTTTCCCCCATCCACAACGGTCAAGTATAATCATCCGCGTGAACAAACTCCTTCTACTTGCGGTTATCTTGTTAACCTCTTGCGGCAGCCTGCCGTTGGCGCAATCTGGCCCAACCGCAACGCCTACAATAACACCAATCCCTCCAACCTCCACCCCATTGCCGTTCGCAGTAAATGTTGATGGAACAGGTATTTCACCTTCAGAATTTGGCGAGGAGCTTGCCCGTTACCAAGACATGTTGACCTCTCAAGGGATCAGTAAAAGCGAAGATGAGATCAAAACCATCGTTTCTGATGAATTGACAACCCTGCTGATCTTACGAAATGGCGCAATAGCCGAGGGGTATAGCCCCAGTCCTGAAGACATCCAAACCAGGATTCAGGCCATCATTTCCGCCTTGGGTGGACAGGAATCATTCGATTTATGGTTAGAAAAAAATCATTACGACACTGATAGTTTTATCAAGGCTATTGAACGCAATACCGCCGCGGCTTGGATGCGGGATAAGATCGCTATGGATACTCCAAAAGTCGCCGAGCAAGTTCACATTCAGCAGATGCTTTTGTATGATGAGGATTCTGCCAATTATTACTTTGGTCAACTAAATGCCGGTGTAGATTTTGACTTATTGGCAAGCCAAATTGATCCGGTTACCCGGGGCGACATAGGTTGGTTTCCAAAAGGGTACATCCCAGACACTACCATCGAAAGCGCCGCTTTCGGTTTACAACCAGGTGATACAAGTGCCTTGATCAAAGGTAATGTGGGTTGGTATATCCTTCTATGCCTCGAAAGGTCCACCGATCGGGAATTGACCCCTGATGCATTGGCTGTAATGCAAAAAAAACAGATCTCTACATGGGTAGAGCAACAAAAATCCACAGCCCGTATTTTGGTCAATCCCTAAGGCAGATTAAACTTCTACATTCCAGTGGCGATATTTCTCCACTTTTCCGTGCGCCACGTCATCAAACAGGCTGCGCAAGGCGGATGTGATCGGCCCAATTTTTCCGGTTCCAACCGTTCGATGGTCAACCCGATTCACAACCATAACCTGGGCAGCAGTACCGGTTAGGAACAACTCATCCGCCAGGAACGTCTCGGTACGGTCAATTGAACGTTCCACCACTTTAATCCCCAACTCTTCACGCGCAAGCTGGATGATTGATTTTCTGGTAATGCCCTCCAGTATATTCTCATAAACAGGCGGGGTGATCAATTCCCCGTCCCTCACGATAAATACATTCATAGCGGTGCCTTCCGAAATATGGCCGTTGTGGTCCAACACAAGCGCTTCATCAAATCCCGCCCGAATGGCATCCGTTTTTATAAGAGCTGAATTGGCATAAGCACCGCTGATCTTTCCACGGGCGGGGATGACGTTGTCATCGATCCGCCTCCATGAGGAAATGGTAACGTGTGCACCATCTTCATTCTTACCATAATGGCCAAATGGGATGGCAAAAATGGAAACTTCGTCACGAAGATCATGCAACCTGACACCGATACCAGGATCGGCCTTGTAACAAAGTGGCCGGACATAAACATCGGTTGAGAATTGTTCCTTTTTTAGCAAGTCAATGGTTATTTGGGTCAGGCTCTCAGGGGTGTGATTCAGGTCCATAGCCAAGATCTTTGCAGCCGATAAAAACCGTTTGTAATGATCCACTGGCCTAAAAAGGAACATCTTCTTCAGTCCTTCATCCCAGTATCCGCGAATCCCAGCGAATGCCGCAGTGCCGTAATTTAAGCCATGTGCTGCAATGCTGATCTTGGCGTCGCCAAAGGCGACGATCTTACCTTCGAAATAAGCGAAATTGCTATCAGTCATTTGTTTGCTCCAACTTGATCTATTTCTGAGATTCGTAACGGCTATTAATATTGAGGATTTCAGGGGCTGCCAATAAAGAACGCAGAGGCTTGGCGTCAATGGGCAAAACGTTGCCATTGACAAAATAATCAAACTCAAAGTCGGTCATTTCCCCCGCTTTTTTACCGGGTACAGGCAACAATCTGGTTGTTAATTGTTTGTTCAGGCGCAAGGATAGTACCGCCACATCACATAACAAAGCATATATTTGGTCTATGGACGTGTCACCAGGTAATGGGATCGTATCCAAACCGCTGCCACAAACCGTGGAGTATAACAAAAGGTCTTTGATTGACAGAACGCCATCGGTGGCGCTTTTGGCAAGGGCAGAATCCTCCAGAACAGGAAACATCAAACCAGAAAAACCTACTCGCGGTAGTTCGCATTGGTCCAAATAACTCATCAGGATACCAGCTGCGGCCAAACTGCCATGATTTCCGATCTGCTGAATGCCGAAAGATTCGATTGCCGCCCCGATAGAGGTTTGCATACCGGGGAATGGAGCCAAGGAAAAATCTATGCCGCCGAATCGGATGTTGAAACGATACTTTAATTGGTCTGCGGCAGAATTGAGTTTTGCGACCGCAGCCTGAACAGCGAGCTGGAAAGCCTTTCCGCCTTCTCCCAAAGTTCCAGCATTGCTAAATGCGTCAACAGCAAGGTCGGCAGCCTCAACCGCAATGGCGAATGTGGGCAGGTCACCCATATGGTAAGCTGCCGGAAAGAATGGCGACCCGGGTTTAACATTTGCCAGAGCAGTAAACCGCAGGTTGCCAAATCCATCTTTACTGGCTTTGCTGTTATCCAAAATCAATTTTGCTGCCGAGCGCAAATGGCGCAAGTGAACCCCTGATTGGTGGTCCGCTATAACCCCTGAAAAAAAGATATTTTGGGTTACAGAGATCGCGTCAGACACCAATTCGTATGATTCTGGAACATCGTAGGTGGCCGGCCCCAAACTTGCAAAATCAATCGAGTGCGAGGCTAACATTCCATCCAATTTTTGCGCCATTCTTGGCAACAAACCGATCAGGTCTGTGCCTAAAATGGTTGGGAATGGCGTCGTCGCAAGCCGGGTGGTTTGCACCTCAAAACCGGCTTTTTCAAATTCGTTTTTGGCAGCGAACAAAAACAAACCGGCTTCATTGACTTTCTCTTCCTTGATAGGCCAGCCTATGTTTGTGAAATATGTGATGGAACGGATCTTCATTTATTTTCGCTCCTCTGCCGTAAAACTTCAAAAAGAATGATCGAACCAGCTACGCCAGCGTTAAGTGACTCTATTTTACCTTTCATTGGGATGCTTACAGTGACATTGCTGACAGTTCGGGCAAAAGTTCCTGCTCCTTCTGCCTCGCCTCCAATGATGATGGCGGTCTTCGAGTGAAAATCTGCTTGCCAGAGGCCAATCTCGCCATCGGCAGCCGCCAAATATACAACATACCCAGATAATGCTTCTTGAATACGGTCCCATTCCATCGGGGTTATTTCCAACGAAAAATGCGCACCCATTGCGCTTCTTACAACCTTGGGGGCATACGGGTCAACCGTCTCTGGGGGAATGATCACCCTAGTTACTCCGGCAGCTACCGCACTGCGCAACAATGTGCCGAGGTTTCCAGGATCGCGAATCTGGTCTGGGACAAGGATGAGGTCATCCTCGAGCATGTCTCGCGAATCCGCCATGGGGATTTTTACGACAGCCAATATCCCCTGGCTGGTCTCGGTTTCGCAGATCGTCTTAAAAACGCTGGAAAGCACCGCTTCACACCCATAACCTGATAATTCCAACCGTTGGATCAGGCGGACAGCCCGGTTGGATGCGTCATCGCTGTAATAGATGCTTTCAATTTTTTGGCCGCTATCCAGCAACGCCTCCACCAAACGAACCCCTTCAACCAAATATGCACCGGCAGCTCGGCGGTCCTTTGAACGGCCGGCTAACGCGCGAACATGTTTTAATTGCGGGTTATGGGGTGATGAGATCATTGGCCGGCCAAAGATACCCAATATAGTTCTACATCAGCGGTTGCCTGGGGCAAGCGAATGGTCTTTTGATGCTTCATCCCAAGTTTCTTCAACACGCAAATAGATGCTGTGTTTTCGGCGTTTGAGATCCCGCAAAGTTCACTCAAGCCGTAAACTGTAGACGCAATTTGCTTGCAAGCGAGGGCGGCTTCTGTTCCAATCCCTGCTCCGCGGTATTGGGGTAAAAATGCGTAACCAATATCAACGCAGGGCAGGCTATCTCTTTTTATCAAACCGCACATTCCCGCAAATTCATTATTTTTCGTTTCAATTACTTTCCACAGACCAAATCCATTATCGGAATAACTCTGTAACGGACCACCTGTCAGATAAGCACGTGCATCTTCCACAGTCCTCACTTGTTTGTCGCCAATATTTTGTATGAAGGCGGGATCATTGAGCAAGCGCAAAATATGCGGCGCATCCGCAAGGCTAAACGGGAGAAAAGTCAAGCGGAGTGTAACGACAATTGGGTTCATTTTTGGCTTGCCAAGGTTTTTTTTAGGGTTATAAGGGCTTCTACCGGAGTGGGATCAGTTTGGTAGGCAATTGCCAGGTAATAGGCAAGGTAATCGCCAAAGTGAATAGTGGTCCACATTTGTTGTAATCGTGTACTTCCTACCGCTGTGAACACATCAGTGTTCAAACCTTCAAGCATGTACGTTTGGCGTGTTATTCGGCTCCGAAGTGTGTTTCGTGCGTGGCCAAACCCACATTCTAAAAACATGCTAAACGACCGTGATGCCAGCACGTCTTCAGGGTTGATGATGCCCGCGAGAGTGTTATGGTCTGCTTCTGGCAAAACCTCAAAATTTGCCGGGGCTTTGGCTAACTCGTTTATCTGGCCTTTCCATCGGGCAGCAACTACAGATAATAAACCAGACCCAAAAATGGTCACCCAGCGATCAACCAATTGCCCGGCATAACGTTTGGCTGGGTTATGGGTTGCCGGAATTTCGGGCAGGAACTTTTTCTGCTCCACCATCATCACTTTGGTTGTTTCCAGAATGATGCTTTCATGGTCAGGTAATAAACCAATCCGACAAAACAACGCGAGTAACAATCCAAAGGAATAACCCACAGCGGCACGTGGTTGGCCTTTGTGCGAAAAAATCCAAGCCGGGATTTTGTATTCCTGGGCGTAATCGGCTAACTTGCCACCGGTGGTTACCACCATGCAAGTACATCCCGCTTCTCTGGCGGCAGAAATTGCTTCCAGTGTCTCCTCTGTATTCCCGGAATGGGATGAGGCAATGAATAAAACTGATGATCCCTTGGCAAAAGCTGGGATCGAGTAGTCTCTGCTCACAATGACCGGGATTCTTACCTCGTCGGTTACATAACTTCGCAGCAGGTCCGCTCCGATCGCTGACCCACCCATGCCGCTGATAACCACAGCCGTGGGCGCTGTTGCCTTTGGCAAGGGCATTTTCTGTGCCATTTCCCAGGCTTCGGTGAGTTGGTTTGGCAAGTTATTGATCTCATCGATCATTCGAAGGCTATCGATCTTTGAGATCAAGCTTAGGTCATCAAGATTCATTTTCGAATTCCTTTACCTTTCAGAAAAATATTTTGTCGCCGCGGCGTAGAGTTCTTTTTTGTTGACATTTCCGTTTTCCGCCACTTGTCCTACGGCATCCTTCAACCGAATGCCATTATCAAGCAAAGGCACCAATTGGTTAATCGCTTCTTGCATCGTTACAGGCTCCCTTGCTTGGTTTTCAATTCCTTCGATCAACAATACCATTTCACCAAGCGGGGTTTCCGGTAATTCCTTTAATACCTCTGCTGCTGATCCTCGCAAAAACTGCTCAAATTTTTTGGTGATCTCTCTGCCCAACACCACCCTTCGGTCCGGAAAAATCTCACCTATCGTAGCCAGGCTATCCCGCACCCGGTTTGGGCTTTCCAAAAATACCATCACTGCTGGCTCAGAGCACCGCCCGGCCAACAATTTTTGGATCTCCTTGGCTTTTCGGGGAAGATAGCCCATGAACAAAAAAGTGCTCGCTGGCAACCCGGCAGCGGATAAGGCAGCGATCGGCGAGGAAGGTCCCGGGATCGGGCAAACGGTGATCCCTTGTTCCACCGCGAACCGTACCAACTCGTAGCCGGGGTCATTGATCGTTGGAGTGCCGGCATCCGAGACCAACGCAACATCGCCACGCTCTAAAGCAGCCCGAATTTGCTCGATTTTTTGCAATTTGTTATGCTCAAAATAACTGGTTACCGGAGTGTGAATATCGAAATGGGTCAATAAATGCCGTGTATGGCGGGTATCTTCTGCGGCGATCAATACTACTTCCCGTAATATACGCAACGCCCTTAGGGTAATGTCTTCCAAATTACCTATTGGGGTTGCAACAATATAAAGAATACCCATACCTTGATTTTAACGTATCCAAACCTGTTTATTTCGCCCAACTATCGGGCGATTGCGCAGTTGAAAATTGGGTATCATACAATTGTTTATACAAACCATCCAACTGTAATAGTTGTATGTGGTTTCCTCGTTCCACAATTCGGCCACGATCCATCACCAAGATCTCATCCGCGGCCAGAACAGTACTCAATCGGTGGGCAATTACGATCGAAGTTCGGCCAGCCATGATCTGTTTCATCGACTGTTGGATCAATGCTTCCGATTCGCTATCCAAACTGCTGGTTGCTTCGTCCAACACCAAAATCCGGGGATCTTTGATGATCACCCTTGCAAGTGCGATACGTTGTTTCTCTCCACCACTCAGGCGGTAACCCCGTTCGCCGACCACTGTATCATACCCATGCGGCAAGCCTGAAATAAATGCGTGAATATTTGCAACTTTGGCAGCCTTTACCAACTCCTCATCTGTGGCGTTCGGCTTTCCATACAGAATATTCGCCCGGATCGTATCATGAAACAGGTAATTGTCTTGTGTTACCATGCCAATATGCCGACCCAAACTGTTCAGGCTCAGGCTGCGCAGGTCAAACCCATCCAAAAGGATCGACCCCACAGTTGGGTCGTACAACCGCGGGATGAGATAGGTTACTGTAGTTTTGCCCGCGCCCGATGGGCCTACGATCGCTGTCATTTTTCCTGGCATCACCCTGAAGGAGATATCGGTAAGTGCATCAACCCGAGCTTGCGAATATGCACCAGGCTTCTCATCAACGGACACCTGAACCTTGTCCTCCATAGAACTGGTGGAACTACCTGGACGAGCCACCGGTTGCAAACCCGCATACTGATCAGATCGGTAGTTGAAACCCACGCCCACAAATTCCAACTCACCGTTCGCAGATTCCAGCTCAATTGCCTCCTTGGGTTCCACAATTTCAACTGGCAGATCCAACAACTCAAAGACGCGTTCAAAACTTACCAAACTAACCTTAAAATCCACCGGTGCATTGGATAAGTTTTGCAACGCCGAGTATAGTTGCTCGAGGTAAGCACCAAAAGCCACGATCGTGCCGATTGTGAGTGCCTTTTCGATAACCAAATTGCCGCCAATCCCGTACACCATTGCAGTCCCAAATGCGCCAACCAAGCCCACCGCCAACATAAAACCTGTGCTAAACATGGCTCGTTCCACCCCAATATCACGTACCTTTTCAGCCGCGCTGGTAAATCGAATGCTTTCAGCTTTTTGGCGACCAAACAGTTTAGAAAGAAAAACACCTCCAATATTCAATGTCTCAGTCATATGCGAGTTCATTCCCGCATTATGCTCCATCGATCTGCGAGCTATCTCGCCCATTTTGTTGCCAAGAATTTTGGACAGGTAGATAAAAAATGGCAAGATCAACAAGCCGGCGATAGTCAGTTGCCATTGCATGCTAACCAGCACAAGGAAGACCGAAGTTGCCTGCACGACGTTGGTGACAATTTGAACGATTGTATTGCTAATTGCGTTTTGCGCACCGATCACATCCGAATTTAATCGGCTCATGATCTCACCGATGTGGGTTTGAGTGTAAAACCTGATCCCCATCGTTTGCAATTTTTCGTACAGCTGAACCCGCAACCGAAAGATGACCCCCTCACCTACTTGGGCATTTAGCTTGCGCTGGAAAACAGCGACGGCTCCCCGTACCACTGGTACCGTAAAGAGGATCACCGTGAGAACCCAAAGTTGGCGCAGATCAGCGGCCGGCAGTACCTGGTCGATCATTTGGCGGAATATGTAAGGGGTCAGCAAATTGAGGGCCGATACCAAAAGAATGCACGCCAACATTCCCAGCAAATGCCATCGATATGCGATGCCATACCGCAATATGCGCATCAGCAAACTTCTGGTGATCGGTGTGGTTTTTTGATTATCAGCGCTAAGCCGATTGATAAATTTATGTGGGTGCATGCATCCATCCTAAATATGATTTCGAGTAATGATTATAGTATTTTCGGGTACCTTTTTATCGGTTTAATGGTTTAATTCAGCCCATAGAATACATTCAGTCCTTAAGGCAATTGGTCGGCCACCATCCCATCCTAATGGTGGGTGTTGCCGCGCTCATCACTGATGAGGACGGCAGGCTTCTCCTATTAAATAGGACCGACAACCATTGCTGGGGGCCGCCTGGAGGTTCCACCGAACCGGGAGAGCGGATCGATGAAGCCCTGAGGCGGGAGGTTTTTGAGGAGACTGGTTTGATGCTGGGTAAACTGGCATTATACAATGTTTATTCCGGGCCAGAGTTTGATTACACCTACCCAAATGGCGATAAAGTGTACAATGTCACCGTCATATATACCGCAACCACCGTTCAGGGTAGTGAAATTCGTTTGAACTACGAACATTCTGCCTGGGCTTGGTATTCCCTTTTTGCCTTACCAGCCGATATCAGCCCGCCAATGGCACCCATTCTGCTGGAGTATCAAAATAATTTCCGAGGAGCTTAATATGATGAAATTGCGTGGAGTTTACGCCCCAGTTGTAACACCCTTTGACAAGAACGAAAACATCGACTTTAAAATTTTAGGCAGTTTGATCGATTTCTTGCTAGAAAAAGGGATCAGCGGCTTTGTTCCTGGGGGAACCACCGGGGAGGTGTATGCCTATACCCACCAGGAAAGGCTGGATGTTTTCAAATTTTTTAAGGATCACAACAATGGGCGTGCCCATTTGATGGCTGGCGTTAATAGCGGTGCAACCCGAGATGTGATCATGTATGCCGAATCAGCCCAAAAAATGGGCTACGATTCGCTAATGGTAGCTGTGCCACCATACTCCCGCCCCAACCAAAAAGAGCTTCTTTCGCACTACATTGATGTTGTCCGATCAGTTGACCTTCCGGTCATTCTCTACAATTTTCCTTGGCGCGCCGGCACTGAAGTCGGCATGGAGGTGTTGGAGGGATTGTTGCCGTATAAAAATGTTTTGGGGCTAAAGGAAGCCAGCAGTGACCTCTCTCGTGTGTTGGAAATAAAGGTCCAATTCGGTGATCGATACCAGATCGTATGCGGGTCTGATGATCAAGCTTTTGACTATTTTGCCTGGGGAACAGAATGTTGGATCGGGGGTGCTGCTTCATGTTTACCCGAACATCATGTAGCGGTACTTGATGCCGCTTCAGGTGGTGACCTGGTTGGCGCCAGAATGGCAATGGAAAAGGTTCTGCCTGTTCTAAAGAACATGGAAAGTGGTTCTTACACCCAAAAGGTTAAGCTGGGATGTACCCTTCGTGGTTTCAACGTGGGCGCTCCACGCAGGCCTTTGCTACCACTGGATGCAGACCAACAACCTGCTTTTGAAACATTATTCATGAACACAGTTCGCGGGTTATAAGCAATGTTAAAAATACCTTACCTTGACTCACATACCGGCGGAGAACCCACCCGGCTTGTGGAACATGGTGCTCCAGACTTGGGAACCGGCAGCCTGGCTGAACGCAGGGAGGTCTTCCGAACCAAATTTGACCACTTCCGCTCGATGGTACTAAACGAACCAAGAGGATCTGATGTGATGGTAGGGGCATTATTAGTTAAACCGAGTTTGCCAAATTGTGATTATGGTGTAATTTTCTTCAACAATGTTGGTTACTTGGGTATGTGCGGGCATGGAACAATTGGCCTCGTAGCCAGCCTGGCGTACCAAGGCCGATTATCGCCAGGAAAAGTACGCATTGAAACGCCTGTTGGGGTGGTCGAGGCTGAATTGCACCAAAACCAAGGAGGCGATTATGCGAACCGCGTCTCAGTCAGAAATATCAACGCATACCGAACCTTAAAAAATGTCTCAGTGGTGGTCGATGGGCAAGAATACAGCGGGGATGTCGCCTGGGGAGGTAATTGGTTCTTCCTGGTACAAAACCATGGCCTTGAAGTTGGAATGCACAATCTTGATGCATTGACCGACCTCTCCTGGAAATTGAGGGAGGAATTGGCCCGAAAAAAAATTACTGGTACAGATGGCGCTGTTGTTGACCATGTTGAACTGTTTACCCACACCCCGCAGGCCGATAGCCAAAGTTTTGTCCTTTGCCCTGGCAAGGCTTACGACAGGTCTCCATGCGGAACGGGTACCAGCGCCAAACTGGCATGTTTGGCAGCCGAGGGAAAATTGTTGCCCGGCCAAGTATGGCGGCAACAAAGCGTGGTCGGTAGCGTTTTTGAGGGTAGCATAGAGCTCGATGGGGACCAGGTCATCCCAACTATCACTGGAGAGGCTTGGGTTATGGCGGAGGGGCAGTTGTTGATCGATCAACGTGACCCTTTCAAGGATGGCATTCGCCAGATTGGAATCTAAATGGCACACAAGACAGATGTAGTGGTCATCGGAGGCGGCTCAATCGGCCTGAACGCAGCATATTACCTGCAACAAACTGGCCGTCATGTAACCCTCATTGACCAGGGAAATATTGGCATTGGTAGTTCAAGCGGTAATGCCGGGCATATTGTCCCCAGCCATATCGTACCATTGGCCGCGCCGGGCATGGTTTGGCAAACCATCAAATGGTTGCTTACCCCATCCAAAAGCCCTTTCAGCATGCGCTTCAGTTTGGACCCTGATTACATTTCTTTCCTTTTACGTTTTAGCATGTCTTGCACCGAGGAAAATGTACGCCGGTCTTTAATTCCGCTCAAGAACCTTGGTTTGCTCAGTTCTGTAGAATTTGCCCGCGTCATTTCTGAGGAGGGTTTGGATTGCAACTACAACCAATCTGGTTTGCTTTTTTTATACAAAACCAAATCGGCATGGGAGGGAGGAAAACACGAAGCTGAATTATTGCATCAAAATAACATGCCCGCAGAGATCCTGGACAGAGACCAAGTACGGCAACGCGAACCGTTGTCAGATGACAGCGTGATCGGCGGTGTCCATTTCACAGGAGATTCCAGTTTGAATCCCGGCAAATACCTCGCAGCGATCAAGCAACGAGTAGCCACCCAGGGCGCGGTGATGGTGGAAAACACCGCGGTGACGGGGTTGGAGACTGTGAACGGCAAGATCACCAAATTGGTCACATCTCAGGGTGAATTTTCCCCTGAAGAAGTTGTTTTCGCCGCAGGATCCTGGACCCCGATCTTGGCCAAAAAGGTCGGGATTCCCTTACCCATCCAACCCGCCAAGGGTTACAGCCTTACCATCAAAGCCGGGGATCGCGTCCCCTCGCAAGCATTATTGCTAGGCGAAAAACGGGTTGCGATTACCCCGCTAGGTGATCAAATCCGGGTAACCGGTCGCCTTGAGCTAAGTTCGTTGAATACCGATGTGGATCAAAAAAAGGTGGATGGTATTGCATCCGCTGTGTGCGATTACTTAAAGATCAACCGCAATTGGGAAACCCTGGATACATGGGCTGGATTGCGCCCAACCACCCCGGATGGTTTGCCAATCATCGAAAGATCTGCTGCAGTTTCGAATCTGGTGATCGCCGCTGGCCATGCCATGCTGGGTTTATCGCTGGGCCCAGCCACTGGTTTACTGGTATCACAATTGGTCAATGGCACACAACCAATTATTGATCTAACAGGCTTTAGATCAAGCCGTTTTTAACCAGGCAGATTTTCAATCAATAACACATGAAACTCACTCCCTGGCAAATGATCAGATCCGAGCAGCCGTTCGCACAATTGCGGATCGATGATTGCCAATTACCAAGCGGAAGGGTCATTCGCAAGCTGATCCATGAATACTCCCCTTGGGCTACCATACTTGCCATTACCCCACAAAATGAAGTTGTGCTGGTCCGGCAATATCGTCATGGCATTCAGGCAACCACCTTAGAATTGCCAGGTGGTGTGGTAGATGAAGGCGAAAAGGCATTGGCGGCAGCCCAACGTGAACTTATGGAAGAAACTGGTTACGGAGCGGGGGTATGGACTTTCCTTGGCTCGCCTTCACCCAATCCCGATAATCACACCAACCGTATCCATTGCTTTTTAGCCAAGGATGTTGAAAAAATTGATTCTATTGCGTTAGACCACGATGAAGAGTTAGAGATCCTATTAGTGCCATATAACGAAATGCTGAAGATGGCTCTTTCTGGTAAGTTACCCCAGGCAATGCACTTGGCAGCCCTCTTTCTTGCCCAGCCGTACCTGAGTATAAAATATGAACCTTAATACTCTTCGTACTGTCATTGGAGCAGCGGCAGAACTTGGCCTTGAACAAGTGTTGCTCAACCTCGCCTACAAAACAGCCATCAAGTTTGGCCTCTATTCTTGGGTGCGCTATGGCACTTCGTTGCCCAGCCATATCCATGCGATTGATCCAACAGATGGGAACTGCCCCCACGATGCAATAACTTCCTTGCTTGCGCCATCAGCGAAAACCAAGATCCTTGACCGCGCTGACAAGATATGCCTGGGTTATTACGAACAGTTTGGTGTTGCTGGTTTCCCGATCAACCTATCGCCGCCCAACAACAAAACACATTGGGCAGACCTTGAAAAAGGACCAATCCGCAATAGCCAGGACCAAGATATTAAGTTGGTCTGGGAACCAGCCCGATTTGGCTGGGGGTTGCAATTGGCACAAGCATTTACCCTTACCCACAACCCAGTTTACGCTAATTTTTTCCAACACAAGCTTCACGAGTTCAGTGTGGAAAATCCGGCCGGCTATGGTGAAAATTGGCAATCGGCGCAAGAGTGTGCCATTCGGGTGATCAATATTTTGTTTGCTTCGCACCTGTTTGGAAATTTTCCAACATTGGAATGGTATAAAGCCTTGCCAGTGATCATCGAAACCCACGCTGTCCGCATTTCACAAACTCTTGAATACGCCCGATCGCAAAACAATAACCATTATCTGTCAGAATCTGTCGCCCTCATCACATGCGCCAGGGCACTGCCAGCCCACCCAAAAGCCGGGAATTGGCATAAAACTGGATGGCAAGGTGTACATTGGTGTTTGCGCAATCAATTTGAAAATGACGGCGAGTACGTTCAACATTCCACAAACTACCACAGATTGGTGTTGCAATTGTTACTTTGGTTGCGAATGGTCGACCCCAATGGGTTTGGGGATGAAGACCTGACGATCATCAGATCCGCTACCCAATGGTACGCAAACATGGCAGACCCAACCACGGGGCTTGCTCCCAACTTGGGCGCAAACGACGGCGCATATTTATTCCCCCTCTCTTGCCTGCCATTTGAGGATCACCGGCCAGTGGTTCAGGCAAGTTTGCGCACCTTTTTTGGTGCATGCATACCAGCCGGCGATTGGGATGACCTCCGATTTTGGATGGGGGATACAAACACAGCTGAATACCCTGTTTTTGTACGTTCGCAACGATCATCCATCGCAGACGGAGCATGGCGCCTTTCCCTCAGGGCCATAACCTATCGAAACCGACCTTCGCACGCTGATCATTTGCACTGCGACGTGTGGGCCCATGGAAAGCCGATTGCGTTGGATGCGGGGACCTTCTCTTATAACCTCCCCTCCCCCTGGCAAAACGCCTTGGCTGATACCCAAGCCCACAACACGGTGACTGTGGACGGCCTTAGCCAAATGGATCGAATCAGCAAGTTTTTATTCACCAAATGGTCCGCTTCATCCGCGGATACAAACCCCGATGGCTCCCTTACAGGAACCTTTCATCCAACCACGAAGGCTAAATACACCCACCACCGCGAGATCAGCGGTTCAAATGGGCATTTTTATGTTCGAGATCGTGTGGTGTCCAATTCCGCAGGTTCGCCAAGGCGCTTCCGTTTACATTGGCTTTTGTCTGACCTCAACTGGGAGTGGCACATTGATTCAGGGATCACCCTGACCGCCCAAACAGGGCATACCAAATATTACGTCAGTATTGAGCCCTCCACTCCCATCTTCCAGTACCGAATCACGAAAGCGGGTACAAATTTGGATGGAAGTTTATATGCTGAAAGCATCGACGGATGGTACTCACCCACCTACTTGCAAAAAATTCCAGCCATCAGTATCGCGATGGAAGGCATTGGCACTGAATATTCATTTACAACCCAATTTTGGGCAGAGCATACTCAGGTATAAGGTCCACGAATGCATATTTTATTGATTCACCAAGCTTTTGCGGCCATCAATGAGGCTGGCGGTACTCGTCACTTTGAATTCGCCCGTTTTTTGGTTGCTCAAGGTCATAAGGTAACCGTCATTGCCAGCCCTGTAAGCTACCTTAGCGGTGCCTCCTCCCAAACAAAAAATGAGCAAATTGATGGGGTAACGATTTACCGCGCATATACATACCAGGCGCTTCACCGCTCCTTCTTTCATAGAATATTCTCTTTTATTAGCTTTATGGTGTCTTCCTTTATCATTGGTTACAGGGTCAAGGATGTCGATATTGTGTGGGGAACATCTCCACCCATTTTTCAGGGAATCACCGCCTTGGCGATAGCCAGGATCAAAAAAGCCAAATTTCTATTCGAAGTTCGTGATTTATGGCCAGATTTCGCCATCGCGGTTGGTATTTTAACCAATTCATTGCTCATCTCTGCTTCGCGCTGGCTCGAACGTTTTTTATATAAAAATGCCGATCAGATGATCGTAAATAGCCCGGCATATGTTCAGCATGTGATCGACCGGGGAGCCAAACATGTGACTCTCATTCCGAACGGCGCAGATCCGGCAATGTTCGATCCCTTGGCCAATGGTGATGCTTTTAAATCACTGCACACCCTCACTGATAAATTTGTCGTAATGTACGCTGGTGCACATGGCATATCTAACGATCTGCAAGTGGTCATCGATGCGGCATGTATGTTGCTCAATGAACCAAGGATACAAATTGTGTTCGTGGGCGATGGAAAAGAACGCCAAAACCTGATTACCTACGCGAAGAAAACTCGTGCAACGAACGTGCATTTTATTCCCTCCGTCGCAAAAACCGATATGTCCAACGTTCTCGCCGCCGCAGACGCGTGTATTGCCATCCTTAAACCCATTGAGGAATATAAAACAACCTACCCAAACAAGGTCTTCGACTATATGGCTGCCGGTAAACCGGTTTTACTGGCGATCGATGGGGTGATCCGGCAGGTGGTCGAGGACGCAAAATGCGGAGTCTTTGTTGAACCTGGAAACCCGAATGCCCTCGCCACCGGAATATTGACGCTTTACAGCGATCCTTTTATAGCCAAAAAGATTGGCGCGAACGGCCCGGAATACCTCAAAAAACATTTCTCCCGCGAGTCAATTGCCCGCCAACTGGAATCAGTGCTCTTGAAACTGTGATTTTGTTGAGAAAAATTCAGGGGTAGTAACTATTTTCGTCCTTTTCCGAATTAATCACTATAACCAGTCAAACAAGATCCGGAGACGAAAATGAGCACTAAATTGATGTTTTTTATTAGCACGGCCCTTACTGCCTTTGTTGTAGCAACCCTGTACGGAGTTGTTACCAAAATTTCTACCAACCCGGCCTCCGTCGAGGCTGCCCAGGCAAGTGCACCTACAGCGGAAGTAGTTGTAGAACCTACAGCAGAACCCGAACTTACCGAGATTGTTGCCACACCCCTGCCACAGGAACTTACCCACGACCTGGCAGCATTCATCGCCTCCGAGGCGATCCAACGCCAGGATGTTTACAGTGTTGAACTCAAAACCATCGATGGTGTTCAAGGATACGAAGTGGTGTTTAGCTCCAACGATGTAGTTTTTATTGGCCTCAACAAACAAGTCGTTTCTATTAGTGCCTTGCCAACCGCTGTTGTCTATTATGATTCTGCGCCAACCACATTGGTCAAAGCCACCGACAATGGCAATGGTGGCAATCAGAACCAAAACAAAGATGATGATGACGATGACGATGATGAAGATGACGATTAGAACGAAAAAGTGGCGAACCAGAATTTATGCGAAGGATATGTAAATGAAGAAGAAAAGTTGGGCAGATGTACAAATGGCGATAACAGCCATATCGATCACCGCCACCCTGGGATTATGGAACATGTTTTCGGGCCCGGAACGTGAAAAAGCGCTTGCCAAGGCTGCTGAAGAAGCTGCCAGGCCAACCGAAACCCCTGCACCCGTTGAAGTAGTCGAGGAAACTGAAGTACCGACAGCACTGCCTACCGTGATGGCTTTCAGACCACTCAAGGTCATTTATGGCGGAACCCCGCCCGCGCCCAAGGTTGTAAGCATTGCAGCAGCGCCTGCAACAGGCCCCGCCAAGAAAGCGAAGTCTGGCGGCGGTGGTGGTGGAGGTGGAGGCGGCGGTGGCGGTGGTGGCGGGTCCAACACCGGCGCATCCTAAATGCTGTACCAGTACGAATTTCAAGCGATGGGGAGCAAAGTCGTCGCTATGATGGACTGCTCCCCTAAATCCGCGCATCACTTATGGGATATTGAACCCCTGTTTGAGCAATGGGAACAAATATTTAGCAGGTTTAGGGCCAATAGTGAACTAAATAAAGTAAACCGCGCGGATGGCATCCCAGTTCGGGTTTCCCCGGAATTTATAGAAGTAGTTAAAGCTGCTCAAAGCGCGGAACTGGCCTCTGGCGGCATTGTAAACGCAACCATGTTAGGCCAAATACTGCAGGCTGGATACGCTGAATCGATAGAAATGATCCGCAACAAAGACATTCGTATCAGTGGCTCACCGAATACATCGGTTCGAACGACATTTGAAATTGCCATTGACGAGGATAACAGCCAAGTAACTCTGCCCTATGGCCTACACCTTGACCTTGGCGGCATTGTAAAAGGGTGGGCTGCGCATAAAGCAGCAATCTACCTTGGCCAGTTCGCCCCAGCCCTGGTAAGCGCGGGAGGCGACATGTATGTAACAGGCAACCAACAGGATGGATCGCCTTGGTCGATCACCATTGACCGCCCTTTTTTTGATGGAGAAACCATCGCGACGATCGCGGTTTCGCAAGGAGCCATTGCGACATCAGGATCCTATCGCCGGCGGTGGCGCCGGAACGGGCTTGACCAACACCACCTGATAGACCCGCGAACAGGGATTCCCTCACAAAGTGATTTGGTGTCTGCAACCATCGTCTCTGATGACCCTATTGAAGCGGAATATGGCGCAAAAACAACCCTCATTTTGGGAAGCCAGGATGGGGTGGCATGGGCAACAAAGCGGGATTTGCCCGCATTTCTGGTCCGTGCAGATGGCTCTGTAGTGTTCAACGAACAATTGGAAAGTATTTTTTGGAGTAAAACTTATGAATAACCCCCAACAAGAAGCGATTGAATACGAATCGACCGTTGGCCTTCAAACGGCGATCCTGTTCCTGATGGCATTTTCTGTCGGAACGATCATGGCGGTCATCCTGTTACCGATCATGATCCCATCCTTGGAATATTCCCTTGGCGGTAATTCACCCAAAGCATTTTGGTTCTTATCCCGGGCTAGTTCGTTTATTGCGTTATCTTTATTGTGGTTATCGATGGCGCTTGGGCTAACCATGACGAACAAAATGGCACGGGTCTGGCCAGGCGTCCCGGCTTCCTTTGCTATTCACGAATATGTTAGTTTACTGGGCATCGGCTTTTCAATCTTCCACGCTTTCATTCTGTTGGGTGATGAATATATTGCCTTTACTGTAAAGAACGTCCTGATCCCATTTTCCACAGTTGAGTATCGGCCTATTTATGTAGGTATCGGTCAAACCGCTTTTTATGTGTGGCTGATCGTTGCCTTGTCCTTCTACATCAAAGCACGCATCGGCCAAAAAGCATGGCGGTGGGTGCATTATCTTAGCTTTGCCATCTATGTAGCCGCAATTTATCATGGGATCACCAGTGGCACAGATACCAAGGAAGTATGGGCGCAAAACTATTATTGGATCTCAGGCACAAGTTTGTTGTTCTTGTTTTTTCATCGGATCACAGTATCGGTTGCTGCCGCAATCGAGAAGAACAAAAAGAATAAACCTGTTCAGCAATCCGCAACCTGAATAATCGGCTAATCGAAAATTAAAAAAACCCTTGCTTCTGCAAGGGTTTTTTTATTCGGGCTGTGGGCTCGGAGGGACTCGAACCCCCGACCTCATGTGTGTGATACATGCGCTCTAACCAACTGAGCTACGAGCCCGAAATAGATTGCAATTATAGCCCAACAAAGAGTGACTGGCAAGGCAAATAGCCAACTTTTTAGGGCGGGGGCAGGTAACTCCACGGATTTACCTTGCTGTATTGGGTGTGCATCAACTCAAAATGTAAGTGGGATCCACTCGACTTGCCGGTATTTCCGATTGTCCCAATGACCCAGTTCATATCCACGCTTTGCCCGCAGCCAACATCAAGGCTATTCAGGTGCGCGTACAACGATTGCCAGCCATTCCCATGATCGATCATGATCATATTGCCGTACCCCCAATCATTCCAACCGGCGTAAACGATCACCCCCGCATCTACGGCGTATACGGGCTCGCCAGTGTTGCCGGCAATATCTATGCCGCGATGGTTGGTTTCTGGTGAGTAATCAAACCCGGAAAGGAAATGTTTATCGGCTGGCCAAACAAAATAACCCAAGCCAATAGCCCCGCCACTTACGGCCTCACAAGCTCCCGCGCCCATCACACGAGCGGTTGCCGGATCATCCCGTGTAACTCCCGCTGGGGCAGTCCATGATGAATACGGACGGGTACCACCTGGGACGATCAACCAGGTTCCAGGTTTAATATTTGGATTGGAATAATCACCGATTGTCGCCGCATCTAAATCGTTGAGCGGATAATTGATGATATCTTCTGGAGAGACATTTAGGCCCTTGGCTACGCCATTTAATCCATCTCCCAATTGCCATTCATAATAATAACCATCAATTGGTAATATGTTTAGTACCTGGCCAATAGAGAGGTTATGTGGATCATCCCTGATGGTGTAGTAATTTCCAAACATTATGGTTTGCGGTTTAAGATTGAATTTTTCAGCGATCCCAATGACCGTGTCACCTTTTGCGACCGTGTATTGAATGATCTCACTGCGCGGACGGTCTGGAATATTGGTATGCAGGCGTGCCTCTCTGGCTACACCGCCCAACCCAGACTGCAATACCGGCACCTGGGATACCGACACCGGCGAAGTAGCCTGTGAATCGATCAAACGATTGTTATCCGAAGCTGATTCAACAACGGAAAATCGGTCTTTGGCAAGGTATACGAACAACAAGATCAAAAAGGCAGAAACAAGTAAGGTGCCATAACGGGCAACCTGCTCGCTCAAGCCCAAATTCAATATTAATTGAATGATGTTGGGGAAAGAAGAATGCGCTTTTTTTTCTTCACTGGTTTTAGATTCTTCCAGATCCCCCACATTTTGTTTCTCATCATTTACTTTCATCTGAATATCCTTGCAGCCATCATAACATTGCCAAAATAACGCGTCAAGCCACCCATCAACTCTCGAGCTTGCGCAATCCAGGGGTTAGCGCGTGGATCGTAGCGATAGCGAATACACAAATAACTCCTGCCGATAATGAGGTGAGTTGGACTCCAAACTGGGTAACTGACCAACCGATCAGCAAACTACCAAAAGGTGATACTCCCTGCAACCCCCACAGGTAAGTACTGAATACCCTACCCC
>SXGT01182161.1_pt1 | contig 82899 bp, 68 predicted proteins | sample 3176221 | NCBI WGS metagenome assembly SXGT01 (sample SAMN11356862, study PRJNA531348) | freshwater metagenome | isolation source: freshwater sample F1-120 | place: China: Fuxian Lake, Yuxi | collected 2017-12-25 | reverse complement strand
TCCCTGCGGAGTTGTGTAATAGCGACCGTGTTCGGCGATGAATTTCTCGACATCCGCGAGCGCGTCACACGCGCGACAGATCATCGCGATCAGCGCACCATCCGACTTCACATCCAACCATCGCGCACCGGCTTTCGACCGTGAAGGGGGCCGACCGCGTGGTGGTGATCGAGCGGGGGCGCATCGCCGAGTCGGGCACGCACGACGAGCTCATCGCGAGGGACGGGGTTTATCGGCGGCTGGTTTTGCACCAGTTTGCGAGCTAGCAACGGTCTCGGGTCCGTCTCACCGGGCCGGGGCGAATCCCATCGAACAGGCAGGGGCGACGCCAGCGGGGGTCGGCCCGTCGGCACGCCCAACCGATTGTCATGAATTGTCATCAGCGCGGTGAAACGATGGACACCCCGGAGGGGGGGGGGGGGTATGATGTCGCGACACAAACCGCCCGAAACTCAGTCAGGAGATTTCATTCTATGAGGATTTTTACAACGGTTGTATTCGACCAGATCGTGCGAGGTAACGCTGAGGTTAGCTCCGCCGCCGAGTTCAACGAGCTGCTCGGTAAGGCGTACGATCTTGTCTTCGAGGTCGAGGTCGAGGAGTCCTCGGGCACGACGCAAACCATCACGGTGAAATACAAATGGTGCAACAGCGGCAAGGGCTTCAAGGACCACCCGGTGACGCTGTTGAATGCCGCCTCGCTCGCCGCGCTGCCGTTTCGGAGCGTCGTGTCGCTCGCCGGGCCGTTCGCGCTGCTCGGGCAGCTTGGCATCACGCTGGGGAGTGCCGACGCGGTGGCCCGGGTGCGGATCTGGGCCTCGGGGCTGAGCAGGTGAACGAGCCGGGGGTTGGCGACTGCGGGTGTTCCGACTGCGGTGAGCCCGCCGACGTCGCGCCGGGTTCGTCCGGCCCGCCTCGTGAGCCGGGATCGCCGGGCGGAGACCAGGCGCCGTCGCCTGGCGATCCGCTGCTGGCCGACGCCGAGGCGCTCGTTGCCAAGCATGTCCTCCTCCGCCGACTCCACCAGCTATCCGCGGTCCAACGGGCCGCCCGGCCACACTTCGACCGCGAGACCCGGAGGAGCGCGGACGGTCGGCGCGTGGAGGCGCGGAGCGGGACGCCCCTCGTATGGAGCCACGACCTCGGCGCTGCCGTCCAACTCGATGACGAGCGCGCCGCGCACGGGGGGTGCGTGTATGAACGGCAGGATTCCACCTGGGAGCTGCCGTCGGGGGGAGTGGCATGTCGCGAGCGGATCGTGGCGCGTCGGCTGTCGCGAACGGTTGGCGACGAGAGGATCGCGCCCATGGAGCGTTCCTCGGCGCACGTACTCCAGCAGGTCCGCGAACTCCTGGACTCGGAGCCGGGCGTGGCTGGGCAGGGGGAGGACGGCGCCGACGGGCGAAACATGCGGGTGTTGATCGGGGTGCGCGATCGCGACCCGCTTCCCCGGCTCCCCACCCAGGCCCAGGTGCGGTCGGTGGAAGGGTCGGGCCACGCGCTGGCGGAGTTGCGGCGGAGCAGGATCCGGGAGCGGCGCCAGCTGCGCAGGTCGTGGGCGTCGTCGCTGATCGCCCTGGTACGCGGGCATGGAGGGACAGTAGAGGCCCACTACGCCCGCTCCGTGCACGGGCTACGGGCGCTCATCCCGGCGCGCCTGCTACCGACGCTCGCCCGGCACCCCGACGTGACCGCCATCGAGAGGATCGCAGCGGCACGCGCCGACGGCCCAGACCTGACCTACCTGTGCACCGGCCAACCCTCGCGGGCGGACCCGTCGTTGCCGGACACGTCGAGTTGCTCCCCCCCCGCGCCGGGGGCCGACGTCGAGGATCACTGCGTCGAGTTCTGGAACGACGAGTGGAGCGCCGTCATCAACGCGTGGCCCTATATCGACGCCCACCTCGACGGCGCGGGCGTGACCGGGGGGCTCGCGTCGTGGGCGACCCTGGACGAGTGGGCCTACAGCGCGAGTGGCGTCGCCTCGCTGGAGCGGGACGCCGGCCACCTGTCGCTGTTGATCCTCGACCACGGTCTGGAACCAGACCACCCCGCATTCCGGAGCGAGGTGTTTGGCGAGTATCGCGTGCGATACTTCGTGGCCGAGGCCGGGCAGAAGGGGTGGTCGTTCGTGTACCGCCCCGAAGAAATCTCCGCGGTGCCACCGGTGCCCGCCGGTGGCACCGCGCACGGCACGGCCACGGCCGGCGCGGCCATGGGTTCCATCGTGGCCGATCAGGACTCCCGCGTTGCCAGCAACGACGCCCAGCAAGCACGTAGCGGTCGCGCCCGGCGAGCGCTCGCGGTGTTCAGCGATGTCTCGCTACTCGACACCGCCGAGCGCGTCGGAACCGGGAACCGCGAGAGCGCGGGCGACATCGGGGACGGCCTGCTCGACTACCAGGGGACAGCGCTTCAGGACTTCGACGGCGTCGACATTATCCAGCACGCGGTGTCGTCAAACGCCGGTAAGTCCTACTCTCCCGGAGAGGGGCAGACTTGTCCAACCAACAATGAGGCTCGAGGCGTCAACACGGCCGCTGCACAGGTGACGTGGCTGTACGGCGAGGACAGCATCGTCTACGTCAAGTCAGCGGGAAACCTGCATGACATCGACTCGAGGTCCAGCTGCTCCGCGGGACAGAGTTACGAGGTCAGCGATCCTGCGGGTTCCCCCGCCGCGATCAGCGTGGGAGCGTCCGGGGGCAAGTGTGTCCCGATGACCGCCGCCGCCGCGCAGGCGGCGACCTTCCTTAATACCCAGTCCGCGGGCACCCGGACGCCCGACGGCCGGACCTACCCGATGCTGGTGGCGCACAATTACGGCTGCGGGAACGCGATTGTGTTCACAGACAGCGCCGGCAACTACCGGAAGGAGTACGGCAAGCACACGGACACGAGCGCCGCCTCGCCGACCGTCTCCGGGGCAGCGGTCCTCTTCAAGCACTGGTACCTGGCGAACCACGGGCCGGGCAGCGCGAACCAGCCGGGGCGGATCATCAGCAACCTCCTGAACATGGCCGACGGCTTCGCGACCGCCGGCTGGGCCTTCGATGACAAGGTGATCGATCCACCCGCGCGGGCGTGGGGACTGGGGCGCTTCCGGATGCGGTTCTTCGACAGTGGTCACATGTCGAGCCCCTGGCTGCGTTCCACGAAGACGGTGACCCTCACCGAGGACCAGATGGGCGATGGCATCGACCTGTGGACCGAGGACACGGGGCACGTCCCGGGAGGGGCCCGCCGGCTCGTGGTCACGCTCTGGTGGCTCGAGGTGAACACCGGGCGAGACGCTGACACGGGCGTCGAGGAGGAGAAGGCCGACGTGCAAGCCACAATCACGGTGAGCGACGGGCCCGACGCGGGTTTCCTGCACTACCAGTCGGCCGATGGCGACAACAAGATCCGGTTCCAATACGACTGCTACGACACGACCGGCCGGTTCGGCGGGGTCCCGCGGGGCGACACCCGCCTTTTCATCTGGGCCACGTCGTTGCCGATGGCGCGCCGATACCCTGCGACCCGCACCCGGACAGTGTACGTCTCGTGGTACTGGGAGTGCGGTCCCGACCTCTCCCTGATCGACTGCGGCAGCCCCGGCGTCGACCAGTGCGAGCGGGCGGCACCGGCGTTCGACTTTCCCGAGCCGCGCGTCCTCGCGGATGCGCTTGCCGCTGCCAACCAGGCCGTCCGGGCGTACTGCGTGCCGTCGGGTGTCGAGCAGGTCGGTGGCACGGATCGCGGAGCGGCGAGGCGATGAGGGCCCCTCCGGCGCAGCTGCGGCTCCGAGGTGGCCTGGCTCTGGTACTGGCGCAGGTGTCGCTTTCCGCATGCAATTTCGGCCCGCATTGCGTCGCAACTGCGTCGTCCACCTGCGTGTCGAGCGCCGCGGAGTTGTCGCTTCCCTATCTCCAATACCTGGCGGGCAGCCCCGTGCGGCCCGTTGGACCGGACGGGGGAAACACCGGTCCTGGCTTCGAAAACGCTGATTTTGGTTCGCTCGTTGACGTACTGCGAACGCGCGAGGAGTTCCGCGCCGGGCTCGAATTGGTGGGGGTGGAAGAGGCGAACGTCCAGACAGTGGACTTCGAGGCATCAAAGGTGGTGGTGGCCTGGGAGAAGACCGGCGGGGGATGGGGCGGAATTTACCTGCAGGGGTTGCTGGTCCAGTCGGCCGCGGCGACGGTAGAATATGCGGAGATCCAGTACTGTGGCGACGCCTCTGACGTATCATCTTCCTACTACGCCCATTTTTTCGTGGTGGAGGCTGGGGTCTCGGTCAACGCATGCGGCTCGTACTGGGATTGCGAGCAGGACTCGGGCGTGTCGACCGAGGAGTGTCCGTCGCCACCGGCGTTTGAGCGGCTGATTCCGCTCTGAGCCAGATCGGTCCGCGCCAACTCCTCGAACAAGCAGCTCGTCGACTGCGACAGCCCGCGAGACCCGCGTCTGGTGGTGATCGAGCGGGGCGCATCGCCGAGTCGGGCACGCACGACGAGTTGATCGCCCGGGACGGCGTGTACCGGCGGCTGGTTTTGCACCAGTTTGCGGGCTAGCGCCGGAGATACACTCCAGGTGTGGAAACCTCGCTCGCCGCCGCCGTCGCCGATGCCCTCGCCAGCGAGCCGGCGGTGCTGGATGCCTACGTTTTCGGCTCGGTCGCGCGCGGGGAGGCTCGTCCGGGGAGCGACCTCGACGTGGCGGTCTTCCTCGACCCGGAGGTGACCCCGCCGGTGCCGTGGGGCTGGGCGGCGAGCATCACCACCCGGCTCCAGGCGGCCCTGGGGCGGAACGACATCGACGTCGCCGTCCTGAACCGGGCGACACCCCTGCTCTACCACCGCGTCCTCCGCGACGGCATCCTCATGGTCTCGCGAAATAAAGTCGCGACATCCGAACGCGCGCTCCAGGCGCGGTCCCGTTGGCTTGACTGGAGAGCTTTCCGCGCGAGAGCCGCGTGAGTGAACCCGATCTCGCGGCTGTCTGGCCGGTCCTCGACGAGTTCGCCGAGTTCTCCCACCAGGTCCGGTCCTGGGCCGCGAGGCGCGTGGGCGGCCGCTAGTCCGACCGAAGACTACTCCTCGAACAAGCAGCTCGTCGACAAGACCGCCGTCTGCGCGATCTCGTCGCTGACGATCCCTCCCTCGTCGGACAGCAGCACTGCCAGCCAGCCGAGGCTGTAGCCGGCCGACTGGATGCTGATGAGCTGCACGATGTCGTCGGGCGGCGCGAGCCACCAGCCGCCGATGGGCGCACCCTCCACGCAGCCGAGCGCCACGACGGTGTCTTCGTCGGAGAAGGCGCCGGTGTGGTCGCCGTCGACGTAGCCGGCCGGGAACTCCACCGCCTCTTCCATGCCGTCGCCATCGATGTCGACGAAGTGATCCTCGGGCGGCGCGCCGTCGAGCGTCACCGACCAGGTGCCGTCGCCCGGCAGCGTCACGTCGGCCATCAGCGACGTGACTGGCAGCCCCGCGAAGATCGTCGCCGGCAGGGCGACCACGCGATCGTCGTGATTGATCGTCTCGTCGGTGGTGCCGCCGAGGGTGAGCGTCTCGGTGAGCGCGATGGGGAGCGCCATCGCCTCGGGGTCGCCCACGGTGAAGTCCTCGCCCGCGAAGATCATCGCGTTCCAACCCGAGTGGAGGCCGGCCTGGAGCAGGTCCGGGGGCAAGGCACCGTCGAAGAAGATCGCGAACTCGCGCGACACGGCGGTGAAGCCCTCGCCGCCCTCCCAGCGGTTGTCGCCGTCGTCTTCGTGGAGCGCGCCGACGAAGGCCGCGAGGTACAGGCCGGGCGCGAGCTCCTGGTAGAAGTCCTCGGGGTCCACCGTGGGGGCAAACGAGATGGTCGCCCCGGCGGCGGCGTCGACCCAGATGGCGCCCATGGAGAAGTTCTCGTCGTCACCCTCGGGAAACTCCACGTGCACCATGCTGAACGCGGTGCCGTCGAAGTCGCCCTCCACCTCCCAGGTGAGCGTGGTGCCCTCGGGCTCCTCCCCGGTGTCGTCGCCCGTGTCGGCGGCCGAGTCGCCGGTGTCGGTGTCGTCGGTGTTCTCGACGCCACTGTCGTCGGTGCCGGCCGTGCCGGTGTCCTTGTCGTCGACGACGGGGTTCTCGTTGCAGCCGAGCACGAGGAAGATGAGCATGGCGCCTCCGTGGACAGGATGCCCGGCAGCGCCGGGAATGATCTACATCTCCTATTCGACCCCGAGCCCGACTCGCGACGAAAGCTTTTCTTGCTCCATCGGCTGGAGGGTCTAAGTTGCGCGCCCTCCGGAGAACCGATGCTCGCCCTTTTCCTGCTCGCCTGCGACGAGGCCAACGACACCAGCGCCCCGGGCGACACCGCCGGTGCCGTTGACAGTGGGGCCCCGAGCTGGCACCAGGATGTGGCGCCGATCGTCGCGCGGAGCTGCGTGGGCTGTCACGTGGATGGCGGGATCGCGCCGTTTGCACTTGATAAGTTCTCGTCCGCCGCCCCGATGGCGAGCGCCATGGCCGCGGCCGTGGACGAGGGCCGCATGCCGCCCTGGGGCGCGCAAGAAACCGACGAGTGCACCCCACGGCTCGGCTGGCAAGACGACCTCCGCCTGAGCGACGAGGAGAAGGCCACGCTGCGGGGCTGGGCCGACGCGGGGGCCCCCGAGGGCGACGCGACCGCAGCGACGGCGCTCCCCACGCCGGTGTCGCTGGCGCTCGAGGGCGCCAACCAGCAGCTCAGCCCCGTCGAGGGCTACGTCACCAGCGGTACAAGCGACGAGTTCACCTGCTTTGTGCTCGACCCGCAGCTCGAGTCCACCCGCTGGCTCACCGGCGTGCAGGTGATCCCCGGCAACGAGAAGGTGGTGCACCACGCGCTCATCTTCGCCATCGACCGCGACGACGCCACCGCGCTCGCGGGCGACGACGGGCTCTACGACTGCTTCGGCGGCATCGGCAGCGACGACCTGTCGCTGGTGGGTGCCTGGGCACCCGGCGCGGTGCCCTCGGCCGTGCCCGAGAACAGCGGCATGCCGATTGAGACCGACCAGGTGTTCGTGATGCAGATTCACTACCACCCGGGGGGCGAGGCGGCCGAGCCCGACGCCACCGCCATCGACTTGCGCTGGATCGACGAGGAGCCCGAGATGGAGGCGGTCCTCGCGCTCATCGGCAACGCCGGCGACGCCGATGACGGCCTGTTGCCCGGACCCAACGACGACAATGGCGTGGAGTTCCGCATTCCCGCCGGCGCCGTGGGACACACCGAGGAGATGACGTTCACGCTCCAGAGCGCGCGCGCCGACTACCGAGTTTTCCTGGCGGGCACCCACATGCACTACGTGGGCACCGACATGGCGATCTGGCTCGAAGAAGAGGGCAAGTCGCCCGAGTGCCTCGTACAGACCCCGGCCTGGGACTTCAACTGGCAGCGCGGCTACGCGTACGACGCGCCGCTGGAGGAGCTCCCCCAGCTCAACAAGGGCGACACGCTGCGCCTGCGCTGTACCTTCGACAACAGCCTCGACAACCCGGGCGTGCGCGAGGCTCTGGCCGACCAGGGCCTGTCCGAGCCGAGCGACGTGTACCTCGGCGAGGAAACGCTCGACGAGATGTGTCTCGGGATTTTTGGAGTATTATTTTAGGCTATAGGCTGGAGGGGGTAGGCTGTAGGTCTGAGCGGCGGCGGCGGCGGGTCCTGCCCCCTGCCTCCTGCTGCAGCCTAGAGCCTAGAGCCTAGAGCCTACAGCCTAGAGCCTAGAGCCTAGAGCCCAGAGCCTCTCTCAGCCAGACTTCGAGGGGCAGCTCTTCTTCTTCGCGTCGAGGATGATGGTCCGGCCGCTCGAGCCCACTTCGATGGGGCAGGAGAGGTCGAGGCCCTCGGTCTTGAAGGTGAAGGTGTGGCTGCCCGGCGTCACGCGGGCACGCAGCGGGCGTTTGCCGAGCGAGGAGCCGTCAACGCCCACGGTGAGCTCGTCCCACTTGCCGCCCGAGGGCAAAACGAAGCCCACCGCGACCTTGCCGTCGCCGCCACTGGTCGTGGCCGGCACGCCCTCGTCGTCGTCGGCCGCCGGCTTGGTGCTGGTGGTCGTCGTCGTCGGCTTGGTGGTGGAGCTCGTGCTGCTCGGCGTCGTGCTGGAGCTGCTGGTGGACGAGGGCTTCGTCGTGCTGGAGCTGCTGGTGGACGAGGGCTTCGTCGTGCTGGAGCTGCTGGTGGACGAGGGCTTCGTGGTCGACGTGGTCGACGTGGTCGACGTGCTGCTCGGCTTGCTCGCTGACGACGTGCTCGCGGGCGTGGTGGTCGAGGTCGACGAGGTGGACGTCTTGGAGGTGGACGACGCGGACGAGCCGGTGGACGGCGTGGCCGTGCCGGTGCTGCCCTGGCTGCTGCTCGTGCTCGCCGTGGCGCCCGTGGACGGTGTGCCCGCGACCGGCGCGATGCCGCTGGGGGCGGTGCCGGCGTCGGCGCCGGTGGGGCCAGTGCCGGTGGACGCCGTGCCGCTGGCGGTCGTGGCATCGGTGGCGGCCGTGCTGGTCGTGGCCTCGGTCGACTCCACCGCGGGGGTGGCCTCGGTGGGCACGGCCTCGGTCGTGGAGGGTTCCTCCGCCTCGGCCTCGACCTCAGTCAGGTCGGGGAGCGGCACGTCGACATCCCGGGCGGTGAACCAGCCGAGGGCACCGAGTCCGCCACCAAGGGCGCAAGCACCGGCACAAAGAACAACGAGGACGACTACAATCCCGATGACCCACTTCACGAGGCCTCCTGGGGGCGGCGGCGTCTAACACGCCGTCAAGTCGGTTCTTCCCCCGAAGTCAGCTTTGAGCGCGACGCCCGAGCCAGGCGGGGTCGAGCGTGAGCGTCCCAACCGGCTCGACCGGCCCGGCGAGAACCAGCGTGGGGCCCACGGCCACGGTGAGATCGCCCCCCGGCATGTGGACGGTCACCGGCGAGGTGGCGAGGCCCTGCGCGACGACTACCGTCGCGACCGCACATGCGCTCGATCCGCTGGATGCCGTTTCCCCCGCGCCCCGCTCCCACACCGTGGCGTGCACGGCGCCCCCGCGCATGGTCACGAACTGCACGTTCGTTCGCCCCGGCACGCTCACCTCGATGGCGGCGCCGCCGGCGCGCCAGTCGCCCACGGGATCGAGCACCACGGCGTGTGGGTTGCCGATGTCCACGCGGAAACACCGGAATCCGGCAAGCTTTTCTGGTCCCCAGGTGCGGGCCGGTCCCATGTCGACGCGCACGTCCTCGCCGTTGACAGAGGCCGCCACGACGCCGCCGGGCGTCCACACGCGAAAGCTCCCGGGCGCGCCCTCGCGCACGAGCCACCGCGCGTAGATGCGCAGACCGTTCCCAGATTTCTCTGCCTCGCTGCCGTCGGGGTTGTGGATGCGCAGGCCGTAGTCGGCACCGCCTTGTGCCGGCACGGGCTCGAGGATCCCGTCGCTCCCGAGGCCGGTGTGGCGGTGGCAAATGGCGCGGACCAGGCCCGGCGAGAGTCGCTCGCCGCTCTCGAGCACCAGGTAGTCGTTGCCCAGCCCGTGTGCCCGCCAGAACCGCATGCGGCGGCCTATCGCGCGACATAGTTGGGCAAGGTGCCTCGGGTGGTCACCAGGAACGCGCGCGCGAACGCCCTAGCCGCGGCGCTCGACGCCGAGGGTGCCCTCGGGGGGCTCGGCGACGACGAGGTGCTGGTGCTGGGCGGCGATGGCACCATGTTGCACGCCATCCACGACCACCCAGCCGCGAAGACCTTCATCGGCCTGAACTGCGGCTACCTCGGCTTCCTGATGAACGACCTGCCGGCCGAGAACGCGGCGTCCCACGCCCGGGCCTGCATCGAGTCAGGCCGCTGGACGGCGCATCGTTTCCCGCGACTGCGCCTGCGGGCCGAGACTGCCAACGGCGTGGTGGAAGGTCTCGCGGTGAACGACGTGTACGTGGAGCGCCAGTCGGGAACGACGGTGCAGCTCCGCGCGTGGATCGATGGTCACGAGCTGGCCTCGCGCCTGGTGTGCGACGGGCTCATCGCCGCCACCCCGCTCGGCAGCACCGCGTACAGCTACAGCGCGGGCGGGGCGGCGTCGCACCCGCTGGTGCGCTCGGTGCACCTCACCGCCATCTGCCCGCACGCGCCTCGGCTCGCGCCCATTGTCTTGCCCGCGAGCGCGCAGATCACCATCGAGGTGCTCGACCCGGAAAAGCGTCCCGCGCGGGCGGTGGTCGACGGCCGGACCTACGGCGACGTCTTGCGGGTGCAGATCGCGGCCGACGCGGGCGACGACGTGTCGCTCGGCTACTTCGACGGGCATGATTTCACGGCAACCCTGCTGCGCAAGGTGCTTCGCCGGTAGAGGGGGCCCACCCCCCGGGGGCGCTGACTCGGTTAGGCGCGGCTCCTCCCCGGAGCTGCCGTGAACTACAGTCGTATCTCGGATATGCTCGGCGCCGACGCCGAGCGCCTCCTCAACTACTCGTGCACGGGCATTCCCCGGTCGCGACTGGCGTTGCCCGGTCCCGACTTCACCGAGCGCGTGTGGATGGATTCCGACCGCACCCCCAGCGTGATCGGCGCCTTGCAGCGCATCTACGACCACGGTCGCCTGGGCGGCACCGGCTACGTGTCGATCCTCCCGGTCGACCAGGGCATCGAGCACAGCGCCGGTGCATCCTTCGCGAAGAACCCGGACTACTTCGACCCGAAGAACATCGTCGAGCTCGCCATCGAGGGCGGCTGCAACGCGGTGGCGAGCACCTACGGCGTGCTCGGGCTGTGCGCGCGTCGCTACGCGCACCGCATCCCCTTCATCGTGAAGATCAACCACAACGAGCTGCTCACGTACCCGAACAAGTTCGACCAGGTGATGTTCGGCAGCATCAAGCAGTGTCGCGACATGGGCGCAGCCGCCGTCGGCGCCACCATCTACTTCGGCTCGCCCGAGTCCACGCGGCAGATCGTCGAGGTGTCGCAGGCCTTCGCCATGGCGCACGACCTCGGCATGGCCACGGTGCTCTGGTGCTACCTGCGCAGCAGCGGCTTCAAGAAGGACGGCGTCGACTACCACGTCTCGGCCGACCTCACCGGCCAGGCCAACCACCTCGGCGCGACCATCCAGGCCGACATCGTGAAGCAAAAACTGCCTGAGAACAACGGTGGTTATCCGGCGCTCGGCTCCAGCTACGGCAAGACCGACAAGCGGGTGTACGGCGAGCTTTGCGCCGACAACCCCATCGACCTCGTCCGCTACCAGGTGGCCTGTGGCTACATGGGCAAGGTGGGGCTCATCAACTCGGGCGGCGCCTCGGGCGACAACGACCTCTACGACGCCGTGCGCACGGCGGTCATCAACAAGCGCGGCGGCGGCATGGGTCTCATCTCGGGACGCAAGGCCTTCCAGAAGCCGCGCGCCCAGGGCGTCGAGCTCTTGCACGCCATTCAGGACGTGTACCGCTGTGGGGAAGTGACGGTCGCGTAGCGGGGCCAGGCGGGAGGCCGGAGGAGGGGGACTGGAGGGCGGCTCAGGGCCGCGCTCCGTCGATCCGATCCGGCCAGCATGGCAAGCGAGACTGGTCGAACCGTGGCGATCGTGGCCACCCCTGACGCCGTCGGCGAGGTGCGCGCGCGGCTCCTGAAAGCCGGCGTCCCGCAAGAGCAGGTGGAGGTCGCGGAGCTCCGGGTGACCCGGCACGTTGACCGGAGTGACCGGGCGCCGCTGGTTTTCGTGCCGCGTCACCCGTTGCTCGGCGCCGCGCTCCTCGGCGCCGTCGGCCTCTTGATTGGCGGGGCGCGGAGTGGCCTTGGGCTCGAGCTCGTTCTTGCCGGTGCGGGCGGCGCGGTCGTCGGCGCGGTGCTTGGGCTCGCGGCGAGCCTCGCCCAGCAACTCGCGGGCGTGGGATCGGCCACCGTCGAACGTCGCTTCTGGAAGGTGCGCGTGGAGGGCGACGCCACCGTGCTCGCCCGGGCGCGCGGGCTCGCCAGCCGAACGGGTCGCACGCTGCGACGCGTCGTCACCGGCGCCTTCGAGGTGAAGCCCCGCGGTCGCTGAGAGGCGGCCTTCCTGGGTTACAGTCGGGCCATCACGGAGCGCCTGATGTTCACCCTGCTTGCGTCCCTCGCCGCCGCCGACGACACGCCGTCGATCCCTCCGGTCACACCGGCCCCGCCCGCCCCGGCGGAGGCCCCCCCGGCAGCTCCGGCCGCGCCTGCCCCAGCGGCGACGCCCGCCCCGGCGGCGGAGCCCGCCCCCGCCCCGGAGCCGACCGAGACCTTCAGCGAAAAGTACGGCACCGACACCAAGAAAGTGGGCGCCATCCGCCACGGCGTGCGCGTGGGCTACGTCTACGCCAACGGCGCGGAAGACAGTAGCGCGCTCAGTGAACCTCATCTTTTCGCGATGGGCTACGAGGCGGAGTTCCGCGTGGCGAGCGGGGGCGACATCGACTTCCTCATCGTCCCGAACATCCTGGTGCTCGGCATGAACCAGGGCGTCTTCATCCCCACGGCCAACGTGATCTTCGGCGTGAGTCTCAAGCAGTTTGTCGAGGCCGGCGTGGGCGCGAACTTTGCGCCCTCGGAGTCCGGCAACGTGGTGCACATGGTGATGGCGGCCGGCGTCACGCCCAAGATGGGCACCCTGCAGCTGCCCGTGGCCCTCTCCTACGTGCCCGACGTCGAAGGCTACTGGCGGATCGGCCTCACGGCCGGGGTGAACTGGGGGGCGGAGCAGTAGCCGCGGGGCCGGCGCCCAGCACGCTGACGCTCCCGCCATCGCTGAGCGCCTCGTTGCCGCGCACCACGACCTTCTCGCCGGGCAACAGGGTCGCCTCCACCACGAGGCTGTCGCGACCGGCGTCGAGGATGGTCACCGGCACCTTCCGCGCCTTGTCGCCGTCCACGACGAAGACCGCGCCGTTGACCACGGCGTCGCGGGGCACGGCCAGGGCGTCGGCGAGCTCGGCGACGACGACCTCGCCGCGTACCGCCATCCCGGGCAACAGCCCCGTCGGCGCCGCGTCGAGGAGCACTCGGAGCCGCTGCGTGCGACCTGTTCCCTGGGCGGCGGGGACGATGCCGGCGACGGTGCCACTGGCGGCGAGATCCTCGCGGGCGGGCACGCGCAGGGCCACGGCCGCACCGGGTGACACGCGGCCGGTCCACGCCTCCCCGGCGTCGAGTAGGACTTCGAGGGCACCGGTGGCGGCCACGGCGACGCAGGGGGTGCCCGGCGCCACGCGCTGGCCGATCTTCACCCACTGCTGTGACACGACGCCGTCGACGGGTGCCCGCATGGTGGCCCGCGACAGGTCGAGCGCCGCCACCTGGACGCCCGCCGCGCGCATGGCACGTTGAGCCTCGGCGGCCTGCAAGGCGGCCCCGGCCTCGGCCACGATGAGCCGCGCTTCTTCCTCCTCGCGGGGGCTCACGGCCGAGCGCTCGGCGGCGGCCACGTCGATCACCGGGAGCTGGCTGGCCCGAGCACGGTCGAGCGCGGCGCGGCGCACCGCGACCTCGGCGTCGGCGTCCATGGCCATCGCCTCCGCCTGGTCGAGTGCGATGCGGAACGGTCGGGGATCGAGCTGGACGATCACGCTGCCCTTCGCCACGGACTGTCCCACGCGAGCGGGGACGGCGAGCACCGTGCCGGCCACCTCGGCGCCCACCTCGGCGTCGCCCGCGTCGAGCACCTCGCCGTCGAGCGTCACCCGGATGGTGGCGGGGCCGCGGCTCACCTCGCCGACGACCACCGGCAGGCTCGCGGACTTCGGTGGGGGCGCGCCGTTGCTACAGGCGAGGGCGAACAGGAGGGGGAGCATCTGCGACGCGGCGCCTATCGCGGCGCGGGAGGCGATCCGGCAGGCCGGGTTTCGCCCCGACGGTTGTTGGGCGGGGCCAGGGCGTTGCCTACCGGCGCCGTTGCGATACGATGCCGACACATCGAAGGGGCCAAACATGGAGCCTGCTCGCCTGCTCGCCTGCTCGCCTGCTCGTTGAGTTGAGCCCTCGCGTCGTCATCGCTGTCGCGACCGCGATGCTCGCGAGCGCGGCCCACGCCGACCCCGGCGACGCGGGTGACAAGAGTCCCGCATCCAGCGCCCCGGCCGACCTGATCGCGGGGTTGAGCGGGGGCGGCTGGTCAGACCTCGTCCCGTTGGAGTTGCCCCCCGCGCCGATGGGCCTCGTGCCCGGCCTCGCGATCAGTATCGACTTCCAGCAACTCGACGGCCCGCTGGGGCACTCGGCGTCGTTGCACGGCGTGTCCCGCGTGGAACTGCGCTCGATGACCGGGGGGGTGCCGTGGCTCGATGGCACGGACGATGCGCTCGTGGATGGCCAGCGCCTCTACGCGCAGGGCACCTTTGGCCTTTCGCACCGCCAGGAGCAGGACGACCGCCGCGAGTTCGTCTTCTTCCCCGGGACGAACACCTGGGAGGCCACGCGGGACGGCTGGACCTGGACCTGGGGCTCGGTCGACACCACGGACTGCGCCGTGGAGCGTCGCGACGAGGACGCGAGCTGGGACTGCGCCGCCGACTTCGGCGACGACCGGCTTGCCGACGCCGAGACCACGGCCTGGCTCCTGAGCCGCGTGGAAGACCCCTTCGGCAACTCGATCGCGTACCGCTACACCACCGGTGCCGGGCTCGCGGGCGTCGACACATACTTCAGCGGCACCGGCGAGTACGCGCTGGAGCACGTGCTCGCGAGCATCAGCTACGCGGCCGGCTACCACCGCGTGGACCTCTCCTGGGAAGCTCGCCCCGACGTGCCGAGCAGCGCCCGGTCCGGCGTGATGCGCGCCTCGCCCTTGCGACTCGCAGGGATCGCGGTGACCAGCAACGTGGGCGGCATGGAGGGCAGTCGCGAGAGCGATGCCGCTGGCCCGACCTACGCGATGGTCTACGCCGACGAGGAGACCGTGACCTGTGAGGGCGAGAGCGCGGCGAGTCTCGACGTCCTCGCGTCGAGCGGCCTGAGCTTGCTCCACCGGGTAGTGCGCGTGGAGGACGGGGCGACCTACGCCGGCGCTAACGGTCGCGACCTCCGCTGCATCGAGCGTGCCAGCGACGAGGCTAGCTTCGAGCTGGACGCGGCGAACCCGTGGACGGGGAGCCATCTCTACGCGGAGGCTGGCTTCGCGGTGTCGACGGACCCGTCAGCGCCGCCGCCCACGCCCTCGACGACGCACCTCGCCGCCAGTTTCGATGGCGACGCGCTCCCCGACCTCTTGCACGTGTCGACCCAGTGCCAGGGCGGCGGCGCGCCCTTCGTGCGCGAGGAGGTGATGGACTGCACGGCGGAGTGGCAGTACTTCCTCAACGATGGGGGGCACTTCACCGAGGCCACCACCGACGCGGACACGCCGGGTGCGGTTGCCTGGCTGGCGGCCAATCTCGACGGCGAGTTCCTCGACGACGGCGGTGCCTGGGCGATCCTCGACCTCGACCGCGACGGCGTGGACGACGTGATCGCGGCCACCAGCCTCGCGTCGACCTTTGACGACGGGACGATCCTCTCGGCCGACGAATACCTCGTCTGGACCGAGGACGACGACCTCGACCTCGACCCCGACGACGAGGGCATCGCGGCGGAGATCCTGCGTCACGCGCAGTGGGCCGACGTGGATGGCGACGGGTTCACCGACCTGTTGCTGCCCCCCCAACACGCACCTCGCCGCCACCTCGTTGCTCGCCGGGCTCGACGCCACGGCCTGGGTGCGCAACAGCGGCGAGGCGCCGTTCTTCGACGTTTCCGGTTGGACACTCCTGGCGACGCCGATGGAAAACGAGGAGGCCGCTCTCCCCGCCGAGTGGGCCACCATTCGCGACGCCTGCGGGGTCAACGAGGAGACCGCCCGCGTGCCGCTGCCGGTGCTCGGCTCCACGAGTGCCTGCGCCAGCTGGGCTGACGACCCGGCGGCCTTTGCCGAGTGTGTCGAGTCGATGGTGGCCAGCATTCGCTACACCGGGCTCGAGTACCAGGGCGAGGCGGAGTACGTTGCGGCCCAGGCGCGCTGGGGCGACTACAACGGCGACGGCGTAGCCGACGTGGCCTACGCGCTCTGGGGCTGTTGGAACGTGCCCTCGTGGGTGAACGGCGACGACGCCTCGCCCGAGGGCGACGCCTACTCGAACATCTTCTACGGCGACGGTCAGGGCGGTTTCCTCGACGCGGGCGTGAGCGCCGGCGCGCCCTTTCTGGCCTGGTACGACGCGACGCTCCCCGAGTGGTCGACCGACGAGCAGGCCCCTTGGTTCGTCGGCAACCACCCGGCACAGACCACCTCGGCCTTCGGTGCCTCCGACCTCTCCCGCGGCGGTCGCGCGGGTATCCTCAGCCCCTGCGAGGGTCCGTGCTCCAGCTACTCGGGCACGCGGGAGTACCCCGGGGTGGGCCTCGGTAGCGGCCACGGCTCGGCCTCCACGGCGCTCCCCGCGCCCGTGCTCTCCGCTTCCTTGCCCGCCGAATCCTACGAGCAGCTGGTGGGCGACTGGGACGGCGATGGCATGCCCGACGCGCTGGTGGTCGACCGGCCTGGCGGCACCGCGACGCCGAACGAGGGTCTGCATCGCAACGCGCTCGCGGTCGCACGCTACCGCCCGGTGGCGATCCACGGCCCCTGGGGCGGCGTGACGCGGCTCGAGTACGGGGTCACGACCGACGCCGTTCAGGATCACCCGCGCCTCCCGCGCGCGCTGGACGTGATCGCTGCGGTGGAAGACGAGTCGGGTCGCACCGAGTTCGACTTCTCGGGCGGCCTCTGGTGGGGCGAGGAGGCGCGCCCGGCGGGGTTCCGTGATGCTCGCGTGTCGCGTGAGCCCGGGATCTCCTCGGTCGCCCGCTTCGTGCAGGCCCCCTGGGGCCGTGGGAAAGTGGCGTACCGGGCTGACTACCGGGCGGACAGCACGCTTGCCGCCCTGGTGCACTACCGCTACGCGGCCGAGGCCTGGAACACGCAGAGCTGGGACCTCGAGGCGCCCTTCTGGAACCCGCTCGCACACGAGTGCCGCGTGGAGGTCGGCGGTGGCTGGGGCTCCCCGGCCCTGCAGTCGACGGGCGTGGAGGAGCTGGTCGCGGCCTGCGAGGAGGAAGGGGCCTCGGGCGCGGTCGCGACCGACGGGCGCTATCAGGACGTGATGGGCTGGACTCGGGGCAGCCTCGGCAGCGCGGTGTCGTCCGGCGTGCAGGCGAGCGCCTGGAGCCTCGGTGGCGACCCCACCTACGATCCCGGCGGCATCCCCTACGACTGCGCCACGGCGGGCGGTTGCGACTGGGCGGGGCCCGGTCCGCGCGGCGGGGTGAGCCCGCCTCCGGCCGTGGGGCCGGTGTTGCCGGCATCCGGGATGGGCACGGCGCCGCCAGCCCTGCCTCCCGGTCCCGCACCCGGTTTCTCCGGCGCCTTTGCCGCAATCGAGGGGGCGCTCCCTTCGATGGTGATCGAGCCGTCCACGCCCACATTGCCACTCGACACGGGCGGGCCCACCACGACCACGCGCACGCTAACGCGGGCCTGGCAGCACGGGAACAACCAGCGGCTGAGCACGGCCCTCGACTGGCGCGATCCTTCGGTCGCGACGGACGGCACCATCACGGTGCACGCCTACGACTCGGGCGACCGTCTGGCGGGCTCCACCCTCTTCGTCGAGGACTGGACCTGGGTGCGCACGGCGGTGTTCTCCGACCTCGCGGGCTTCGAGACCCCGCAGCAGGTGGACGAGGCCGCCAGCGACGGCGCCGGTGGCTACCTGTCGCGACAGGAATCGACGACGCTGGCCACCAACGGGACGGTCCTCTCCACCACCGACGCGCTCCTCAACCGCACGTCCTACAGCACCGACGCTTGCGGGCTGGTGGAGAGCCGGGTCGATGCGGCCGCGCGCACCGAGTCCACCAGCCACGACGCCGGCTGCCGTCGCTCGACGTGGGCGTTCGAGGGCGCGACTGGCTCGTGGACCTACGACGCCTACGGCCGCCTCCTCACGTCGACGCTCGACGCGGGCGCGGGCTCCGAAGCCGCGACCGAGGCCTGGTACCGCGACGACACGCTCGACGTCGTTGACGACCGCGCCAGCTACCTCGAGCCCCGCGCCGGGGTGGTCGACGGCGAGGGCGGGCTCACGCTCTTGTACCTCGATCCCTGGGGCCGGGAGTTCGCCACGGTGCGCTGCGAAGACGGCGGCGCGGGCTCATCGTCGGTCAGCGACGTGTTGTCGCGACACTCCTGCAACACCACGACGAGCGCCAGCGTCGCCCCGATCTACAACCTCCGGGCCTGGGCGCAGGATGGCTCGCCCCGCTTCGCCTCCATGCCGTACCACGAGGGCGACCCGGTGGTGGGCACCTGGACCTGGTCGGACGAGCTCGGACGGACGCGCTTCATCGACGTGCCCGCGCCTGACAGCACCCCGCGGTACGCGCGCACGACGCGCGACTACACCGTGGGCGAGTACACCGTGGAAGGGCCGGAGGGCATCGAGTGCACCACCGAGTCTGACACGACGAGCAGCGCGACCTGGTGCGAAGGGGTCTTCCGCGGGGGCCGCGAGTTCGACGCGCTCGGCCGCGTGCTCGTGGAAACCGACGCCGCCTCGGAGGCGTGGACGACCACCTACGACGGGCTCGGCCGTCCCCTCGCGCGCAGCGGCCCGGCCATCGTCACCGCGACGGGCGCGCTCGTCCCCACCTGGTCGTGGACCTACGACGCGCTCGACCGGGTGGATGTCGCGACCCTGCCCGATGGCACCACGCGCGACACCGACTACGACGCGGTGGGGCGCCCGGCCTCGGTCACCGTCGATGGGCCGACCATGAGCGCGCTCACGACGGACGCCTGGAGCCGCCTCCCCTACGACAGCGCCACCGGCGCGGCGCTCGAGCTCCACGTCGACGCGAGCGGCCGGGTGACCACCGCGTGGCTCGACGGCACGGGGCGGGCGATCGCCACGATGTACCCCGATGGGACGGGAGAGTCCTGGCAGCGCGACGGCCGAGGCCGGCTGACCGCCACCACGAGCGTAGACGGCATCACCACGAGCTACGCCTACGACGCCGCCGACCGAGCCATCGAGGTGGTCGACGCCGAGGGCATCTCCTCGTGGCTGGAGCACGACGCCACCGGCGCGGTCGTGTGGGCGCGAGACCGCGACGACGTTGTCACCGAGCACACGTACGCCTGGGACGGCAGCCCACTGTCCACGACACGCGGCAGCTTCACCCTGAGGGAGCGCAGCTACCGGGACGACGGCCGCGTGGACGTCGAGACGACCGGCGGCGTGACCACCGCCTACGGCTACGACACCCTCGGTCGTCGCGACGGCGCTTGCGTTGGCTACGAGGCCGGCGGGGCCCCCGAGTGTGCGCTGAGCCTGCAGTGGACGTACAGCGACAACGACCTCGTCGCGAGCGAGACGCGAGGCCCGTGGACGACGAGCCACGCCTACAACGCCCTCGGCTGGCTCGAGTCCACCAGCCGCCCCGACGGCAGCAGCGAGAGCTGGAGCTACTACCCCTCGGGCAAGGTCGCGACCTACACCGACGGCTCCTCGCTCGTGTCGGAGTGGACCTACGACGACCTCGGCCGAGCGCTGTCCGAGTCGCTCCCCGGCAAGGGCGTCGTCACCTGTAGCTACGCGCTGGCCGCCACCTCCGGGCTGGACGACCTCGCCTCCCGCACGGAGCCCGACGGTGGCCAGTGGGACGCGTACACCGACTTCCAGGGCCGCGTGGTCAGCGCACTGGATCCCGAGGGCAACGAGACGCGGAACGTGTACGCGGGGAGCCAGCTCCGCGAGGTGGACTACCTCGACGCCACCGGCGCCGTGCTCGCCCGGGAGGCCTACGCGTACGACGACCTCGGTCGCCTCTCCGCGCGCTGCGGCCCGAGCGACGACCCGGCCTGCGCCGACGGCGGCACGTTCGACCCGTGGACGGTTCACGGCTTCGCGTACAGCTACACGCCCGAGGGCCGCGTCCAGTCGCGCCAGGGCTACCTCGACACCGTCACCTGGGCGTACGACGCCGACGGTACCCTCGCCACGGAGATGCACGCCGGGGTGACCACGTGGGAGTATGGCTACGCGGCTGACTTCCCTCGCGTGGAGTACCTCAGGAGCGGCGACGCCACCGAGTACCGCGAGTACGCGCGCGGGTACTACCGGGGCCTCTGGCTCGAGGAGGAAGAGGCCACCGAGGCGGGGAACCCCGACACGGTGTACCGGCAGTTCGGCGACTGGGACGCCTACGGCACCCCCGGCTCGGCGGAGCGCTGGGTGGGGGGCACGCTCCAGTCGCGACACCTCTCCGGCACCGACCCGATGGGTCGCCCGTGGTGGCAGGCCATCGAGACCGCGGGCGGGCTCGTGGGCAACATCCAGTGGAGCTACGAGGGCAACGGCGCGCTCTCGGGCGTCACCGCCTCGTGGGCGGGCTCGCTCGGCTACGCGCGCGACCCGTCGACGGGGCTCGTGAACTCGGTGAACGGGTCGGCCGGCACGGTGGCCACGGTCGCGTCGCGCGACGCGATGGGCCGCCCGGAGTCGATCCTGCTCGCGGGTGGTGCCCGCATCGACACGGAGTGGGACCAACTCGGCCGCGTGACCTACCGCGCGGCGAGCAACGGCCTCGGGGGCACGGCGGCGCGGGCCCACGTGTACGACGAGCGCGGGCGCGCGGACTACCAGGAGGCGTGGTCGAACGGCGCGCTGGTCGAGACGATCGACTACGCCTACGACGAGCCGGGCTGGCTCGCCGAGGAGGCCCGCGCCTCGTCGGGCGGCACCACGACGGTCAGCTACGGCTACGACCTCGGCGGCAACCGCACGTCGCGCGTGGAGGTGGTGGACGACGGCAGCGGCAGCCCGGTCACGACGTCCACGTGGTACGGCATGGGCACCGGCAACGTGCTCGCCTCGGTGGACGGCGTCGCGCTGGCCTACAACGCGCACGGCGAGCTGGAGCTGGACCACCGCGGCCAGTCGCTGTTGCGCGACGCCGACGGCGCCGAGTGGGGCCTGCGGCTGGCGACGGGCCAGGTGGTGCACGAGGTGACGCGCGACGCCTGGGGCCGGCCGGTGACGGTGGATCCCGACGCCGACCCCGGCACGCCCGGCGCGCGGCTGGTGGCCTGGGGGCCGACCCTTGGCGGTGGCCCGGTGGCCGGGGTGGACGAGCTCGGCGTGGGCGTGCTCTACGCGGGCGTCGACGGCATCGACGTGGGCCGGGTGGTCGCCGGGTCGAGCTTCCGCGCGATGGCGACGGACAGGAACGGCTCGCTGCTGCTCGACGGCGACGCGCTCCTCGGCGAGCCCGTGGCCTTCGGCGAGCGGGCGGTGGCCGCCGCCGGCTCCACCGAGCGGCGCGCCTACGCGGGGCTCGAGATCCTGGAGGGGACTGGCTACCAGCTGCCCCGGCATCGCCTGTACGACGCGGAGCTGGGCCGCTTCGCCTCGCCCGACCCGCTGGGCCTCGCCGGGGGAGATCACCTCTACAGCTACGCCGGGAACGACCCCGTCGGGTTTGTGGATCCCTCGGGGCTCACGGCGTGCGTGACGGGGACGAGCTGCGGCCCCGGCGGCATGGACGGGGCGCTCAACCTGCAGTTCGCCGGCCTTGCACGGCCCTCGGGCGCGCAGGAGGCGATGGACGAGTTCCTCGCCCGGGCGGAGTTCCACCGGGGCCTCCGCGAGTACATGGCGGGCTTCACGGTGTCGAGGCCAGGCTGGGACAGCCGGCCCTTCCTCGGCCGGGCCGCCGACGCCGAGATGGCGGCCGAGTCGGCGTCGTTCATGGAGGCCGAGAGCATCGAGCAGATGGTGTACATCGCGAGCCGGGGCGACAGCCTCCCTTCGGAGGCCTCGGCGGGTTTCGGCGGGGAAGGGACGAGCGCTGTCTTCCGGGTGTCGCGCGGCGCTGGGCGCGGGCCACTGGGTGGAGGGGAAGCGGGTGTCTTCGACTTCGGACACGTGCTTGAGTGGATGGACTTCGGTCTGCGTCGCTTCCCCTGGGCGCGCTCGGAGACCGCAGGCGGAGAGGACGAGGACGGGGGCGAGGGCGACGGCTGGGTGTCGCCCCGGCTGATGTCGCAAGTGTCCGGCTGGTTCCGCGCGGCCGACTACTCCGCGTCGCGACGAGTGCTCGCGAGGCAGGCCACGGAGTTCATGATGCGGAACGGGCCCGTTGCCGGGCTCGGAGACGGGAGGGCCTCGGCGGGGAGTGCGGGCCTTGGTGCCGGGTTGATGGGCTCGGCCGCGTCGTCCATCCAGGGGCTGGAGTTCCTCGGGTGGGCGAGCTCGTCGAACCCGAGCGTGCTCCTCGCCGGTCCTGACCACGCCGTTTCCGCCGCCGTCCAGGACCTGGCCGACGGCATGGCCGAGGCGGCGGTACAGGGCGACCCGAGCGCGGGCGACTCGGTCTCCTCCGCTGCCATCGTGACTGGCGGCGTCGTGGGCGTCGCCATCGAGGTGCTGACGGGCGAGGCGGTGTTCAAGGGCGCCGCCGCGGGCGGGCGGGTCGTGGAGACGACGGTCGAGCCCGTGACCGAGGGGCTCGCGAGGGTGGTGGCGTCCGCGGGTGTGCCCGAACTGCCCCTGGCGCTGCGGGGGGGCGAAGCGACCACGCATGTCTACCTGGGCATACGTGACGGCGAGGCCGTCTATGTCGGGATCACGAACAATGTTCCGCGTCGCCAAGTGGAGCACGGTGCGAGGTTTGTGCTGGACAAACTCACTGCGTCACCGCTCACCCGAGGCGAGGCGCGAGCCATCGAGCAGGCGCTCATCGAGCGACATGCGGGCTTCGAGAATATCCGCAACAGCATCAGTGCGAGCCACCCCTACTATCGGCAGGCGGTGGACTGGGGTGAGGCGTGGCTGAAGACACAAGGGCTATGACCATGAACCTCCGAGTACTGCAGAAGTCACGACGAGCACCGGAGGTCGGGGACGTGTTCGCGATGCTCCCTCCTGATGGCCGCTACCTGTTCGGGCGGGTGGTTTCCGCCGACGCGAACCCGCTGGGCGTTGGTGGGGCTCTGCTCATCTACGTGTATGGGTCACGCTCTGACGACAAGCGGCTCATCCCGGCGCTGTCACCCTCGTGCCTCCTGGTGCCGCCGATGATGACCAACAAGCTTCCCTGGTCGAAGGGCTACTTCGAGTTCTTGGAAAACCGAACGCTATTGAAGGAGGACACCCTGAAGGTCCACTGCTTCGCGAGGACCTGGACGAACCCGAAGCAGTACTTCACGGAAGACGGGACTCGCCTTCCTGGCCCCGTGGAGCCCGTCGGCTCTTGGGGCCTCGAGAGCTTCCGAACCATCGACGACAAGATTTCGAAGGCGCTCGGCATCCCGCTCGCGCCTGAGGAGTAGCGCTGGCGGCCTGCCTCGCGAGCCTCGATGGGCCTTCCCGAGTCGATCCTGCTCGTGGAGGGCGCCAGCATCGATCCCGAGTGGGACCAACTCGACCGCGTGAGCTACCGCGCTTCGAGCATCGGCCTCGGGAGCCGGGCTGGCTCGCCGAGGAGGCCCGCGCCTCGTCGGGCGGCACCACGACGGTCAGCTACGGCTACGACCTCGGCGGCAACCGCACGTCGCGCGTGGAGGTGGTGGACGACGGCCGCGGCAGCCCGGTCACGACGTCGACGTCGTACGGTATCGGCACCGGCAACGTGCTCGCCTCGGTAGACGGCGTCGCGCTGGCCTACAACGCGAAACCCGCCGCTAGAACTGCCTGACCAACTGCAACTTCCCGTCGTACAGCCGCCGAATGTCATCGATCCCATACCGCATCATCACCATGCGGTCGAAGCCCATCCCAAACGCGAAACCTTGCCACTCGTGTGGATCGAGGCCGCAGAACTCGAACACCCGCGGGTGCACGAGCCCCCCGGGAATGAGCTCGATCCAGCCCTGGTGCTTGCAGACCGAGCAGCCGCGCCCTTCGCAGAAGACACACTGCGCGTCGAGATCGAGGCCGGGTTCCACGAAGGGGTAGAACGCGGGACGGAAGCGCACCGGGACGGGGCGTCCCATGATCTTCGCGACCAGCGTTTCCAGCGTGTGCTTCAGATGCGCGACGGACACGTGCTTGTCGACCAGGAGCCCCTCCACCTGGTTGAAGCTCGCGTGGTGGGTGGCGTCAATGGTCTCGTTGCGGAAGACGCGGCCTGGCGCGATGATGCGCAGCGGCGGCTTCTGGGACATCAAGGTGCGGATCTGCACGCTTGATGTATGGGTGCGCGGGATCTCGCGCTCAGTGGTGTAGAAGGTGTCCCACACGTCGCGGGCGGGGTGGTCCTTCGGGATGTTGAGGGCGTCGAAGTTGTGGAACTCGTCCTCGATCTCCGGACCTGAAGCCACGGAGAAACCGAGCCCGGTGAAGTGGTCGATCACCTCCTCCAGGAGCAGCGTGATCGGGTGGAAACGCCCGATGTGTCGCGACGCGGGGTTCGGCGCCGTCACGTCGATCCAGCCGGCGGCGAGGCGCTCCTCCTCGGCGCGGGTCTCCAGGATCGCCTTGCGGGCGTCGAGTCGCGACTGCGCCTCGTCGCGCAGGGCGTTGACCTTCTGGCCGAACGTGGCACGATCAGCCGGAGCCATCGCGCCGATCTCCTTCATCAAGCTCGAGATCTCGCCCTTCTTGCCGAGGAGACGCACGCGCGCCTCCTCGAGCGCCGCGAGACTCTCGGCGGCCTCGATCACGGCCGCGATCTGCGCGCTGTCGATCATCCCTTCCTCTTGAGCTCCGCGTCGATGATGGCCTTGAACTTCTCGAAGGGCTGGGCCCCGTTGATGAAGATGCCGTTGATGAAGAAGGCCGGGGTTCCCGACACGCCGGCCTTGCGACCGTCGTCGAGGTCTTTGGCCACCTCGGCCTCCATCGCCGGGTCTTTCCGGCACTCCTCCCAGCTCGCGATGTCGACACCCGCGGTCTTGGCGATGGCGAGGAGGTCGGCGTCGGCCAGCGACTGCTGGTCTTTCATGATGGCGTTGTGGACCGGCCAGTACTTGTCCTGCTTGCCCGCGCAGTTCGCGGCCACGGCGGCCGGCACCGCGCGCGGGTGGAAGTCCAGGGGGAAGTCGCGGAAGACGAGGCGAACCTTGCCCTCGTACTGCTTCTCCACGCGGTCGAGCGACTCCCTCGCCTTGCCACAGTAGGGGCACTGGTACTCGGCGAACTGGATGATGGTGATCGGGGCGTCGGCCGGGCCCACGGTGGGGTCGTCGTCGACCGACACGTCGATCCGCGGCACGTCGGGGAAGGGTAGCTGCACAGTGGCCTGGTACTTGGTGCGAAGTTCCTCGATGTAGGCCATGTAGCGCTCGCCGGCCTTCTTCTGGCCCACGGCGGCTTCCAGCGTGGGGCGCGCCTCTTCCTTGGACTGCCCGCGCAGCTTGCGCTGCAGCATCTGGTAGGCCTCGTCGATTTCGGGCTCGGTGGCCTTTGCCACCTTGTCGCTCACTTCTTTCTTGAGGAGCTCCTCCACGGCGGCGAGCTTCTGTTCCTTGGCCTCGGCCTCCAGAATCTTCTCGTCCATCGCCGACTGCACGGCCTGGTACTCGGCGTCGTAGCGACCCATCATGTACTCGGCGAGCATCTGGTTGAGCTGCGGCTTCATGGGGCCGGTCACGTCGTCGTAGGACAGCTGCCCACCCTGCCAGTAGGCCACGACGTCCATGCCCTCGGCGGCCCAGGCGGGCGCCACCAGGGCGGCGGGCGGGGCGCCGGGCGCCACGAGCGTCGTGCGCTCCGCGCCATCCTGCGAACAAGCGGCGAACAAGGCGATCAGCAGCGACATCGGGACTCCTGGGGTGCCGCGCCTAACACGCCCGCAAGCGCTACTCCTCCGTGCCGATGGGATCGGGGAAGCTGCTCACCCCGAAGCGGTTCCCGTCGGGGTCGCGACCGTACAGCGTGAAGTCGGAGCGGCCGTCGAAATGCGCCCCCAGTCGCGCGCGCCACTCGGCGGCGGAGCCGGGTCGCGACGCGAAGACGATCACGCCGTTCTGCCCCCGGGCGCCACGCTCGAACATCAGAATCACGCCGTCGGCGTCGAGCCAGACGGCGCGCACGCCGGCCTCGTCGTGAGCCCGCCGCAGCTCGGGGAGTGCAAGCATCGCGGCGTAGAAGGCGGCGAGCGCCGCCGGGTCGGGGCCGAGCACGGCGAGGTGGTGAAGGCGCATGGCAACCGGGGAGACGGGCGCTTGGTTTATGCTACCGGCGTGGAAGTTGACCGCGAGATGCCGGAGCACATCGGCAACTGGCGTGTGCTCCGCACGCTCGCGCGTGGCGGCATGGCCACGGTCTACGCTGTGGCCGACCCCGAGTCGGGCGAGAGCTTCGCGATCAAGCTGCTCACCCAGCCGGGCGCGAGCCAGGCCCGGCTGGTGCAGGAGTACCGGGCCCTCGCGCGCATCGACCATCCCAACATCGTGAGAGTTTTCCGCTACGGCTCCACGCCCGAGGGCCAGCCCTACGTGCTGATGGAGCTGCTCGACGGCGTGGCGGCGCAGGTCCGCGCGAAGGCCACCGGTCGGCCCGGCGAGCCCGCGCGCACGGCGGAGGCGGCGCGCATCGCCATGCACGTGGCGGTGGCCCTTGGACACCTGCACGCGCGGGGCATCGTGCATCGCGACCTGAAGTCGAGCAATGTCGTCGTGATGCCCAATGGCACGGTCAAGCTCCTCGACTTCGGTACGGCGCGGCTCCTGGACGCCTGGGAGCCGATCACGCAGCTCGGCGAGTTCGTGGGCACCTTCGCCTACGCGTCGCCCGAGCAGCTCACCGGTGGCGCGGTCGACGCGCGCAGCGACCTGTACTCGCTCGGCGTGCTCCTCTTCCGCATGCTCTGCGGACGACGCCCATTCGAGGCGGATAATCCCCACGAGCTGGCGCGGTTGCATCTCGACCAGCGGCCGCCCGACCCCCAGGTGTTGGTGCCCTCGCTGTCGAGCGACCTAGCCAACCTGGTGCTGCGCCTGCTCGCCAAGCTCCCGGCGGATCGGCCGGCCGACGCGCGACGCGTGGCCGAGCAACTTGCCACCTTCGCCGCGGATGGTGGGCAACGACGCGGCGTGGGCCCGGCGCCCTTCCTCGGTCGTGACCGAGCCTTCGCCGCCGCGCAGCGGTTCCTCGCCGAGGCCACGCCGGGCAGCGCCCTGTGGGTGGCCGGCGAGGTGGGCTCGGGACGCCGGGCCTTCATCGAGCTGGTGGCCGAGGAGGCGGCCCGACGGGGCGCGCGCGTGTTGCCCCTGGCGGGCGACGACGACGCCTTCCGGCGGCTGGTGTGGCTGGTGCGCGACACCCGCTCCGAGCTCGATGGCGACGGGATCGACGACGATCCCGCCACCGCCTCGCCCAGCCCCGACACCATCGAGCAGGTGGCTGAGCTGCTCGCGGTGCGGGCACGCGCCGAGAACCGGGCCGCCGTGCTCGCCGCGCCCGCCTTCTGGTCGCAGGCCGGCGCCACGCAGAGCGCGGTCATGGAGGTGCTCGAGTCTGCCTGTGGCAAGGGCGCGCCCGTGGTGCTCGTGGCCGGGGTGGACGCCGACGCCGTGCCTGAGGACGAGCCCTCCACGCGCGTCGACCTGCGCCCGCTGGCCGGCGCCGAGGTGGCCGCCATCGCCGCGCACTGGCTGGGCGTGGCCAGCATTCCCCCTGAGCTCGCCCGGCGCTTGCTGCGGGCCAGCGGCGGCCTGCCCGGTCCTCTCACCGAGCTGGTGCGCGCCTTGCCAGGGGCCGACGCGCACACTCCGCTGCGCATCCCGGCGGCGTTGCGCGACGATGCGCTCTTGCGACTGGAGGCGCTCGCCCGGGGCGACCTGCGGCTGGTGGAGGCGGTGGCCCTCGCCGAGCGGGAGCTCGACGGGGTTCGCGTGGCGGCGATGCTCGACCGCGACCGGGTCGACGTGGAGCGAGAGCTCGACCGGCTGGAGGCACGCGGCATCCTCCTGCGCGCCGGCGGCTTCTGGCAGCTCCGCCAGGGCATCCTCGCCGAGCTCGTGCGCGACCGCACCCATCCGGCGCGTCGTCACCTGTATTGTCGTCGATTGCAGGCGCTCGCCTCGGACCTGCCGGCCTCTGAGGCCCTCGCCGACGCCGTCCGCCTCGCGGGCGACCCGCCCGCCGCGGCCGAGATCGCGGTGAGATGGGCCTGGCCGCTGGTGCGGGCGGGTGGCCATGCGGAGGTGCTGCCGCTCCTCGAGCGCGTGGCCGACGCGGCGCCCTTGCTCGACGGCACGACGGGCGTGCGCTTCTGGACGCTGCTGGCAGAGTGTCTCGCCGAGTTGCAGGTCGACGACGCGCGGGCGAGCGTGGCGGTGAGCCGGGCCTCCTCGCTGGTGCGCGACGGGGCCGATGCCGCCGACGTCGAGCTGGCCGCGAGTCGCCTGGCGCGAGCCCGCGCCGACTCTGGCGCCGAGCGAAGTCTGCTCCGGACGGCGCTCGAACGTTTGAGCGACGGCGACCAGGGCGGCCGGGCCGCCGAGGGACGCGCGCACATGGCCGATCTCCTCGTGCGCGCCGGAGAGCTCCCCGCGGCGGTGTCGGAGGCCGGGTTGGCCCTGCGCGCAGCCGGGGGCGACGTGGTGCGCTACGCAACCACCCTCGGCTACACGCAGCTCGCCGCCGGTCAGATCGGCCAGGCTGAGCTTACTTTTCGGTCGGCGGAGTCGCGTGCGCGCGCCGAGGGACGGACGGCGTGGCGCGCGCTCAGCGGTCTCGTGGTGGTGCTAGTGACGCAGGGTCGCTACTCGGAGGCGGGCGAGATTGGCGAGTCCGCCGAGCGCGATGGGCGGGCGGGGGCGCCAGGACATCGTCTCGCGGGCCTGCAGCTGGCCCTCGCCGAGCTCGATCTTGCCTTGTTCCGGCAGGGCGTGGCCCGTTCGCGGCTCGACCAGGCCCTCGACGCGCTGCGCGGGGAGGTCCCGGCGCGGCTGGAGGTGCGGCTGGCACTCGTGCGCACGCGGCTCGCCTGGGAGGGCGGCGACCTCGACGCGGCGGTGGACATCGCCGAAGACGCCCTGCGGAGCCCCGGCGTGGCGGCGGCCCGTGCCGGTGCCGCGGAGGTCCGCGGGGTGCGGGGTGTGCTTCTCTGCGCCCAGGGACGGCCCGACGTGGGCTGGATCGACCTCGCCGCTGCTGTGTCGCAGCTCGTCGAGATGGGTGGGCTCCCGGCCCTCGCCCGAGTGGCAGAGATGGCCACCCTGTGCATCGAGGACGCGGCCATCGTGGAGCCGCTCTGGACCCCGCTTTCCGGCTGGATCGACGACGAGCAGGCGCGGCCCGCTCGACTCGCGCGGGCGGTGAACCGGCTCCGCTACGTGCGCAACCGCGGCTGGAACGACGCCGCCGAGGCCCAGGCGGTGTACGGCGCCTGGTCAGACCTCCTTGCCCAGCTCCAGCCGCACGACGCGAGCGCGATGCTGGTGCACCCGTGGGCGAAGCTGGGGGGCAGGCTCTAGGCTACAGGCTGTGGGCGGTAGGGATTAGGCTGTAGGTCCTGAGCGCCGGCGCGGTGGACCCGTTGCGGCCTGCCTCCAGCCTCCAGCCTCCAGCCCCCAGCCTCCAGCCTTGCTCGCCCCGATCACCGATCCCGCCATCCTCGAGGGCTACCTCCGCGATGCCTCGAATCTCGCGGGCAACGCCGAGATGCTCTTCCGTCCCCGGGCGGCTGAGGAGGTGGCCGAGGTGATGTCGTGGTGCCAGTCGCGGGCTGTCCCCGTCACCGTTACTGCCAAGCGCACCTCCACCACCGGCGCTTCGGTGCCGATGGGGGGCGCGCTCTTGTCCACCGAGCTCCTGGCTACGGTCCACGGCCTCGACGACGTGGATGGGGGCGTGATCCTCGCTGATTACCAGGGCGAGGTTGAGCGCCACGGGCTGTTCTTTCCGCCCGACCCCACCTCGCGACACGACTGCTCGGTGGGCGGCGCCGTGGCCTGCAACGCGAGCGGCGCGCGCACCTTCAAGTACGGGCCCACGCGACCCTGGATCGAGGCGGCGGAAGTGGTGTTTCCAAGCAGCGAGCTCCGCTGGGTCGACCGCGCGACGCCGAGCCCCTGGCCCGTGCCCCGGTGGACCGAGCCGCGGGTCAAGACCGCCGCCGGGCTGTACCCGGCCGGGAATTTGCTCGACCTCGTCATCGGCAGCGAGGGTCTGCTCGGCGTGGTGACTCGGGTACGCACCCGGCTCTTGCCGCTACCTCGCCACGTCCTCACCTTCCTCGCTTTCTTCCCCACGCGGTCGTCCATGTTGTCGTTCCTCGGCGAGGCACGCGGGGCCGGGCCTCGGTGCATCGAGTACTTCGACCGGGGCTCCCTTGCCCTCATCCGCGGGCGGGTGCCCGAGGTCCCGGCGGCCGACTCGGCGCTCATGCTGGAGGTGGAGCACGAGGGCGAGGCGCCGCTCGAGGAGTGGTACGAGCGGCTCGTGCGTCACGATGCGATCGCCGACGACACCATCGTGGTGGAAGACGAGGGTGGACGCGCGAAGTTGCACGCGGTTCGACACGCCCTCCCGGCGGCGGTGAACGAGATCATCGTGCGCAACGGCGTGCAGAAGGTGGGGACGGATTTCGCCGTTCCCCACGAGCGCCTGGCGGAGATGCTCGAGCTCTACGACCGGGTGCGCCTGCCCACCGCCTGCTTCGGCCACATCGGCGACAGCCACTTGCACCTGAACATACTCCCGGCGAACACCGAGGAGCTCGCCCAGGGGCGCGCCACCTACCTGGAGCTCGCGCGCGCGGCGGTGGCGATGGGCGGCACGGTCTCGGGCGAGCATGGCATCGGGCGCCTGAAGAAGGCGCACCTCGCGCTGATGGCGCCGCCGGAGCTGTTCGAGGCTTGGCGCGCGCTCAAACGTGCCGCCGACCCCGCGTGGATCTGCGGTCGAGGGGTGATGTTCGACCCGGCCTGATGCCCCACGGTGGGCGCGACGTGTAAGAATCGAAACCCTCCGCCCGTTCCATGGTCGGGTGCGCCAAGGAGGGCACCCTGCTCGACGAAGCCGAACTCCAGCCCATCGAGGACGAACGTGCCGTCGTGGAGGCCCTCCTCCGGGGCGACCGTCGTGCCGCGGGCACGCTCTACGCCTGGTACGGCGATGCCTTGTTCCGGGAGGTGATCCTCCCGCGCCTGCCGCATCGCGACCTCGCCGAGAACGTGCTCTGCGACACCTTCCGCATCGTGCTCGAACGCTGCGAGACCTACCGACCCGAGTCGGACAAATCCATCTACTTCTGGATTCGCCGCATCGCGATCAACCGCGCCATCGACGTTCACCGCAGCTACCAGCGCACGCGTCGCCTGGAAGACGCGCTCCTCTCGGAGTCCGACGGGGAGCCGTTCACCGAGGCCGGCGCCGACGCGGGGCTCGAGGACACCGACCGGCGCGCGGAGGTCGAGGCGGCGCTCGCACAACTGAATCCCCGCTACGCCGAGGCCTTGCGGCTCCGGCTCATTGCCGACCTCGACCGCGAGGAATGTGCCCAGCGCATGGGCGTCACCCTCGGAAACTTCGACGTGATCCTCCACCGCGCCTCTGCGGCGTTCCGAAAGGCCTACCAGCCCGATGTCGACTGAAGAAGCCCGCGCCCAGCTCCTTGCCGACTGGCTCAGCCAGCCGCCGGGGACGGATCCGCCCGCAGGCCTCGAGCCCGAGGTGGTTGCGGCGGTCTACGCGGTTCGCCCCGACCTCGCCCCGTCGCCGCGCACGCGCATTGGCGACGTGCTTGGCCGGGTGACGACAGGCCCCTTCGCGGAAGCCCAAGGCGACGGCGGCGAGGTGGTGTCCTTGAGCGCCGCCCGGGCCCGCGCCGCCGAGCGAGAAGCCTCGCGTACGACGACGCGCACGGAGGCACCGGCTCGACGGGCGCAGCGCACGCTTCGCCGCTGGTGGTTGGCGCCCGCGCTGGGCGTCGGTGCGGCGGCGGCGGCGGCGCTCCTCCTGGTGGTGCCGATGGCGGGTCGCTACCTGTCACCCACCGCGCAGCAGCTCGCGGAGGACGTGCCGACGATGCCCTCGCCGGAGGCCACGGCTGCCGCGCCGGCGGAGCCCTCTCCGGTCGCGACACCCAGCATCGATGCGGTGCCGGTGATTGCCGAGGCCGCCACCGAAGGCGAGGCCCCGGCAGACGATGGCACGCTGGAACGGGCGCGGAGCGAGGCCCTCGAGGCGGCGGGACCGAGCGGCGGCGCGGGGACGGTCGGGGTGACAGGGGGTGACGCAGGCGGTGCCAGCGGCAGCGGTGGTGCTCCGGCCCGCGAGGACGTGCAGTCCCTCGGCTACGCCGCCGACAAGGACGCGCCCGCGCCGCCGCCCGCCCCCGTCACCGCCACGGTGCCGCCTGCTGAGCCCTCGGCGATCGCGGAGACGTCGAGCGCCCAGCCGTCGAGCGGCGGAAAGTCCGACGATGGCTGGTTCTTCGGGGAGACCTCGGAGAAGAAGGCCGCCGAGCCGAAGAAGGAGAAGGCCGCCGAGGGACGAGCCAGCACCCGCGCCGAGGAGGCCGACGAGGAGCAGATGGCCGGCGCGGTGGCCCAGACTGCAACCAAGGCCCCCGCCTCGAAGGCATCCAGCAAGCCGTCGAGCTCCGCGCCGGTCGGCTCCGCCGCCCCCGCCAGCGCGCCCGCGACCTCGACCTCGACCACTGCGCTCGCCGCGTCGTCGACGGACCTCGCCCTTGCCCGCGCGTCGGCGGTGCCCTCCGATTACAGCGCCAGCGCCGCCACGGCGCGCGGCGATGTTGCAAGTGCCTTCTCGGAGGCGTCGAGCGCGAGCGCCGATGCCGCGCTCGCCATCTACGGTCGCTACATGGCCGACGCCGACACGATCGTGGCCCAGGAGGCCACCCTGCGCGCCGCCGCGGTCGAGCGTCGCCGGGGTCGTAACGACACCGCACTTGGCCTCGTCAACCGCACCATCGCCGCCAAGCCCAACAACACCCCGGCGTTGTCGATGTTGCAGCTCACTCGCGGTGATCTCTACGCCGCCCGCGGCGATGCCAGCACCGCCCTGGCCGCCTACCAGGAAGCGGCGCGGCTCAACGCCGCCCGCTGAACCAGGGCACGATCCCCACCGCGTTGACGCGCTGGGCCCGGGTGAGCAGGTCGGAGGGGAGGGACAAGGCGGCGAGTTTGTCGAAGCTCGCGGTGTCGCCGAGCAGGTGGGCGGCGCCGAGCGCCAGCGCCGTGGCGCGGAGGGCCACCCCGTCAACCAGAGGGCCACTCAGCTCGTCGCCCTTGCGCTCCACGCCGGGGGGCCACTCGCCAAGGCCACCTTCGAGCCAGAAAGTCGCCTTGAAGCGGCCCCAGAGCTGGGCTGCGCCGGGCCTGTCCCAGGCCGCCTGGTAGCGAGCGGTCCAGGCCAGCGCCGTGCCACGGGGCAGTTTCGTCGTGCCGAAGGCGTCGCCAGCCTCGGACACCGGGAGGTCCCAGTCCAGCGAGCGACCCCGGCCTCTCGCCCAGCCCAGGTACGCGCGCATCGGCGCCTCGTGCCGACCGTCGAGCACCTCGCTCGGGGCCACCTGATCGGCGAGCCAGAGCGCGTAGATCAGCGAGGTGGCGTCGGGAGGCCAGGGGCTCTGGCCCCGGCCGTAGGCGGCGAGCATCCCGTCGGGTGCGTCGGCGGCCCGCTCGGCGAGGGCGTCGGCCAGCCGAACGAGCAGATCGTAGCGCCGGTCGGCCAGCGTGGGGCGCCGATCCGCGCGCTCGGCCGCGGCGAGGGCGATCACCAGGTGAGTGAGGGCGAGGGTGTCGCTCGGTGCGTCAGCGTCGAGGTTCCCGTCGAGTTGCGCGGCCACGGCGACGTCGACCACTCGCGACGCGCAGGACTCCGCCTCCAGCCAGGTGCTCGCCTCGACCTCGAGCGCCGCCACGCGGTGCACGCAGGCCTCGGCAAGGTTGCTGTACACGACGGGCAGCTCGTGCGCGGCCAACGCCGCGGCCTGCGGGCCTGTGGGATTGGCCAGGAACTCGAGGATGACGGTCTCCTCGCCAAACGGCGCCAAGACGGCCTCGTCGGTGATCTCCATGGCCGGAAGCTACCCTTCCCGGCGAGTACCCGCGCCGGATAGCCGACGTGCCATGCAAACGTGGATCGCGAAGTCGGAGCCCGAGGTGTACCCCTGGTCGCAGCTCGTCACCGACGGTTCGACGGCTTGGACCGGTATTCGTAGCGCCGAGGCCCGCAACAACCTGCGCGCGATGAAGCTCGGTGATCGCGTGTTGTTCTACCACTCCAACACTGGGAAAGAAGTCGTCGGCGTCGCCACCGTGGTGCGCGAGGCCTACGCCGATCCCACGGCCGAGGGCGATCCGCGGTGGCTCGCGGTCGATCTTGCACCGGTGGAGGCCCTGCTGCGCCCGGTCACCCTCGCAGCCTTCAAAGGGGACTCGCTCCTCGCAGACACCAAGCTGGTGAAGCAGGGGCGGGTGAGCGTCAGCCCCATCACCGAGGCGCAGTTCGCGCGGGTGGTGGAGCTGTCCCGCTAGTACGTCGGCGGGATCTCCATCCGCGGCCGGGCGAAGATGAGCTTCGCGAACAGGCCGAGAATGCCGAGCATCATCGCCGCGGCCATGAGCACCACCGGGTGCGTGGGACGGTAGGCGAGGGTGTGGGCGGCGACGGCGCCGAAGGAGTGGTGTGTCTGGGCGGCGGTGTCGAGGGTCCAGGTGGTGGCGATGGACTTGGCGCTCGCCGCCGCCTCCGCGTCGCGACCTTTATCACCAGCGACCCAGGCCACGAGCGTGCCCTCGCTGTACGGGAGGCCCACGACGTAGAGACCATCGTTGGCCTTCTGCAGGATCCCCATGCCGCTGTGTGTCTCGACGGGCGTGGCCGGGGGGAGCGTGCTCGCGGCCTTGCCGAAGAGTCCCGAACGGAAGACCATCGACTCGTCCTCGAAGCTGTACTGGTCGACGATCGTGAGTGCTGGCCCGCCGGGACAAGCGAGCAACAGATCGGTCGCGCCCGGCGCCACCGGGCGGATGGCCGCGGCGCACTTGCTGGTGTCCATCGCGCCGGTGCGCGAGTAGAGGCCGCTGGCGTCGAACTCCTCGCTCTTGAGCGGCACGCGCCAGCCTTCCGGTAGGTCGAAGCTGAAGAGCTCGTGCTCGAGCTTGCCACCGTCGTCCACGGCTGCCGCCGGCTTGGTGACGGCGAGATCGCGCAGCGCGTTCTCGAGTGCGGTCGTCGCGCGGCGGGCATTCTGGGCGATGGCGTAGGTGGCCACGTGCACGGTGCGACCATCGGTCGCAAAGGCCGCCCCCTCGAACACCGCGCGTGCCCCCCCCGGCAGCTCCATGGTCGCCGTCGCGCGCAGCGTCGGGCGACCCTCGATGGTCGCGACGTCGCTGTGGGTAAACGACACGTTGCTCGCGTGCTCGTCTTGCTCCAGCTTGGCCTTCCAGGCCTCGCGGAAGCCCTCGGCGTTCTCGGCGTTGATGGTGGTCTGGAAAGGCGTGTACCAGGCCGACACGAGCACCCCGCCGTCGCCGCTCCGACCGCGGAAGTCCCAGTCACTCCATCGACTCATGTGCCAGGAAGGCAGCATCAGCCGCACGCCCGCGTCGGGGAGCTCGTACGCGCCGTCCTGCTCGGTGGCGGCGGCAGCGGAGAGCACGAGGAGAGGGGCGATGTTCATCATAGGACTTTCCCGACCTTGGGGTTTTTTGCGGTTGCAGTTGTACGGCAGCAACGGCCCCGTGACCGAGCCCGTGACGACGTTTCCGGCGGTCCTGGCGAACGTTTGTCAATCGATCTGGGGCGGCATGTCGCCACTCCCGGGACCCCCCCGGCGGCGTTATCGGCGCGCGATGCCGACGACGTTCCAGCTCCGCGCGTGGACCCGATTCAAGGCCAGCCCAGACGAGGTGTGGGCGCTCAAGACCAACCCCGAGAAGCTGGGCGAGGAGTTCCGCCCGTGGCTGCACTTCAGCGCCGACCCCGAGGCCCTTTCCCGCGCGCTCGCGGGGGCGGTGCCCGCGAAGTTCGACGGTCGGCTGCGTTTTCTCGGCCTCCCGCCCGGGATCGCCTGGCCCATCGAGATGCGCGAGGCGGAGCGGCCGCGACGCTACACCGACGTGTCGGAGAACGCGCTGTATGGCCGCTTCGAGCACACCCACGTCATCGAGTCGACGACGGACGGCGCGCGGTACCTCGACCACGTGATCTTCGAGCCGGTACGCTTCCCAAAGCTGGTCGGCATCCTCACCGAGCGCTTGTTCGTGCATCGTCACCGGGTGGCGGCGCGATCTCTCGAAGCCGACCCGCAGGTCACCGGTGTCACCGTCCTGCGGGTGCTGGCAGAAGACGAGGTCGCCGCGCCCCGGCTGGCCTAGTCGCGGCGCTTGGGCTTCCTAGGTTAGTCGGCGGTCGCCATGCGTGTTCCCGTCTCGCTGCTCTCGCGCCTTGTCCCAGTCAATATCGACGTTGAAACCCTCGCCCGCACGCTCAACGCGCGGGTGAGCGAGGTGGAGCACGTGGAACGGCTCCCCGATGGCGACGCGGTCCTGGAGTTCGATCTGGAGCCCAACCGGCCGGATCTCTTCTCGCTGGTGGGCGTGGCTCGCGACGTCGCCGCGATCTGGAACCTCACTTTCCAGGCTCCGAAGTTGGCTGAGCTCGACGGACTTCCCGTCCTGTCATCGCCGCGCATCGAGATCCGCACGCCGCGCTGCCGCCGCTACGAGGCCTTGCTGGTGGAGGGCGTTCGCGTGGGATCGTCGCCCCCCTGGCTCGCGGATGCCGTGCAGAAGCTCGGGATGCGGCCCATCAACAACGTGGTCGATGCCGCCAACTTGGCGATGCTCGAGCTCGGACAGCCCCTTCACACCTTCGATGCCGACCGCATCGAGCACGGTAGCATCGTGCTGCGCATGGCCAACGAAGATGAGCACATCACGACGCTCGACGGGGTGGAGCGTACGCTCACCCCCGAGTGCCTGCTGGTTTGCGACGGCGAGGTGCCGGTCGCCATCGCGGGTGTGATGGGCGACGCGCGGAGCGAGGTGAACGAGAGCACCACGCGGGTGGTCATCGAGTGTGCGGCCTTCGACATGGCCGCCGTGAGGCGGGCCTCGCGGCGCCTGTCGCTTCGCACGGAGGCTTCCACGCGTTTCGAGAAGGGCCTCCCCGTGAGCGGCGTGCGCCCCGCGCTGGCTCGGCTGGCCCAGCTCCTCGCCGAGGTGGCGGGGGGACGCCCGGTGGCGCTCGCGTCGGCCGGGGAGGAGCCCCCCGGTCCAACCCGCATCGACCTCGATGGCGACAGGATTCGCGGCCGCCTCGGCATGCCGGTGAGCGACGCCGAGATGCATCGCCTCTTCGCCTCGCTGGGCTTCGAAGCGGGCCCGGGCTGGGTCGATGTGCCCGAGAGCCGTCCCGACCTGCGCATCGCGCAGGACCTGGTCGAAGAGGTGGGGCGTTTACATGGCTACGAGCACGTCTTGAGCGAGGCACCCTCGATGTCGCTCGAGGCGCCGCGGGAGAACACGGCGATCGTCGCGGCCCGTCGCCTGCGGGACGTCATGTCCGCCCAGGGCTGGGACGAGGTGTACCTGCCGGTGTGGATCGGCGACGACGAGGTGGAGCGCTTCGCCCTCGACCGGGGCGCCCTGGTGGCGCTGCTCAACCCGATCGCCGAGAACTATCGCTACTTCCGGACATCCGCGCTCCCGGCCCTGATCGAGGCCGCGATCCAGAACGCGAAGGAGCAGGCGCAGTTCGCGATCTACGAGGTGGGGCGCGTGTACCGCCGTGGTGCCGACGGGAAGGTGGAGGAGCGCCTTCACGCGGCCGGTGTTTCCGTGGGCGGCGGCGAGGCCGAGCTCCTCGCGGTGCGCGACGCGGTGATCGCCTTCGCGCGCGCGCAGGGTGTCGACACGGTTGTGTCGCGACACGACCATTCGCACTTGCACCCCGGGCGGACGCTCAGCGTCGGCACCGTGGCCACCGTGGGCGAGCTGCACCCTCGGCTCTTGCGTACCTGCGGTTTCCGCAAGGCCCCCGTCGTCTTCGAGGTCGACCTGCAGGCTTGCCTCGGCAGCCGTCCCGCCGCAGTTCGCTACGACGTGCCGCACCGCTTCCCCACCGTCGATCTTGACCTCAACGTGGAGGTGGGCGAGCGAGTGGAGGCGGGTCGCGTGCTCGACGCCGTCCAGGAGGTCGCGACCGCGGTCGCCTGCCTGCGCGAGGCCCGGGTGGCCGACGTGTACCGGCTGGCTTCGGGTGCTCGCATCACGCTCGCCTTCCGCTTCGGCGCGGGCGACCGGAGCCTCGCCCTCGACGAGGCGATGGCGGGGCTCGATGCGGTGCGCGTCGCCTTGCGAGAGCAGGGTTGGTCGCCCTCCTAGCCCTGTTCGCTTGCGACGCCGCCGCGCCCTCGGCCCGGGTGGTGGTGCTGGGTATGGACGGGTTGGAATACACCGCTCTCGACCGCTACGCCGAGGACTTACCCAACTTCGCCCGGTTCTTCGAAGGGGCACTGCGCGCCGACATGGAGGTGACGCGGCCGATCATGTCGCCGATCCTGTGGACCACGATGGCGAGCGGCTACGGGGTTGACCAGCACGGCGTAGGCGGCTGGACCAACGGCCAGGGACGCTCCTTCACCGGTGCCGACGTGCGGACGGAACGAGTGTGGGACGCGCTCTCCGGCGAGGGCCGCGAGAGCGTGGTGTCGGGCTGGCTCATGACCTGGCCGGCGCCGGCCATCGAGGGGGCGTTGTTGTCCGACCGCTTCGTGTGGTCGGTCCCGATGTCGCGCGATCCCTCCCAGCCGGTGCACAGCGACCACCGCGAGGTGACCACCTTCCCCGACGGCCTGGCCACTCTCGCCGCCGGGCTCCTGCCCACCGAGGCCGAGCTGCGCGCGATGCCGCTCGGCTACCAGGTGGAGAAGTACGGGGCGCCCTCGCATCCGCTACGTCGCGACGAGCTTCACGTGAGGGTGTTCGAGGCACTCTGGCCGGAGCAGAACGCCGATTTCGGTGCCTTGTACCTAAATGGTGCCGACCAGGTGAGTCACATCTACTGGCCCTTCGCCGACCCCGACATACAGGGGCTGATCCGAGCCGACCCGGCGGCCCACAAGCGCGCGGTCGACGAGGTCATCGCCAGGTTTCCATCGCGACCCATGCCCGTGTACGGCGAGCAGGGGCTTGACGCCTCGGGCCTCGCGGAGGCCTCGCGCTGGGTGCCCGACTACTACCGCTACCTCGACAGCGTGCTCGGGCGGGTGATGGACACCGTGGGCCCCGACGTGACGCTCATCGTGTGCTCCGACCACGGTTTCCAGGTGTCGCAGAGCAAGCCGCTGGTCGATGGGCAACACCACGAGATCGCCGTCTTTGCCGCGCGCGGGCCGCGGGTAAAGGCGCAAGTGGGCGCCACCATGCACGTGTACGACGTGGCGCCGACCCTGTACGCCTTGCTCGGCCTGCCGTCTGCGGCCGACATGCCGGGGCGGGTGCGGGACGACCTCTTCGAGTTGAACGTGCGCGAGCCGGTCGCGAGCCGGGTGCTCGAGCGCGCCCAGATCGAGGTGGGCGCCGGGGAAGGTGGCGCGGGCGACGACGCGCTCCGCGAGCAGCTGGAGGCCCTCGGCTACATCGACGAGGAGGGCCGTCCCCAAACGGCCATCGGTGAGAGCCGCAAACGCCCTGGCGAGGGGCCAAGTGGACGCGGGCCGCGAAAGCCGGGGGCGCGATAGGCCCCGGTGGTGAGCCATCTCGACCCGCGCGTCGTCACCCTCTGGCGCCTGCAGGGTCTCGCCCGCCTCGTCACCACCTACGTCCCCCTCTACCTCTTGCTCGGCTGGGTGCTCCTGCCGAAGTTCGGCGTCGTGGTGACGGTGAGCGTGGAGTCGGCGCTGGTGCTCCTCTTGGCCTTGCACGCCCTCTTGTGGCCGGCCCTCGCCTATCGGAACTTCACCTACCAGGTGCGTGAACACGACTTCCTGGTGGAGCAGGGGGTCTTGTGGCGGCAGGCGGTGTGCGTGCCCCGGCATCGCATCCAGCACGTCGACACCCGGCAGGGGCCGCTCGACCGCATCGTGGGTCTGTCGCGACTGCTTGTATATACGGCGGCCGGATTGTCGGCCGACGGCTCCATCCCCGGGCTCGACGAGGCCGTGGCCGAGAAGCTCCGCGACGAGCTGGCACGGAGCGCCGGAGGAACGGCGGCGGGTGACGATGGTGTCTGAGCCCGAAGCGGGCGGCCCCCTCTGGAAGGGCCTGCACCCGGCCTCCTTGCTGGTGAATCTCGTCCCGATGGCGTGGCGCACGCTGCGGGTGGGCTGGCCGCTCTTGCTCGCCATGACGGTGGGTGGCGGACTCCGCGGGCTCGTGGATCTCTCGCTTTTCTTGTCTTTCCTCGGCCTCGCCGTGGCTCGCACGGTGGTCCACTTCCTCACGCTCCGCTACCGCGTGCACGAGGGACGACTCCACATCCGCAGCGGCCTCGTGGGGCGCACCAACCGGGTGATCGACCCGGCGCGCATCCAGAACATGGAGCTGGTGCAGAACCTCTTCCACAAGATGGCGGGGCTGGTGGAGCTCCGTATCGAGACTGCGGGCGACTCGGGCATCGCCGGGGGCGTGGAAGGACTCCTCTCCGCACTGTCGCTCGAGGAAGCGGAGTCCCTTCGCCGGGAACTCGGACAACATTCCGCGCACGTGACGGAGACCGCCGAGGCCGGCGAGGCGATTGACGCGCCGGGGCTGGTGGAGGTGGTGGCCTACGGGGTGAGCGTGGGGCGAGTAGGCTCGGTGGCCCTGGCCATCGGGTTCCTGCTCGACGCGATGGGGCAGTTGCCGGGTCTCGGCGTCGCGACGCCGGGCGACCTCGGTTCGCGCAGCATCATGGGCCTTGTGCTCGTGGCGCTCGCGGGCGGCTACGCCGTGTCGGTCGGCTCCGCGATCCTGAGGTTCTACGGCCATCGCTGGTGGAAGGCGGGACGCAGCCTACATTTCGAGTCGGGCCTTTTCACTCGGCGGCGGATGGACATTCCCCTCGCCAAGATCCAGCTTGTACGGGTGACGGCGCCGATCATGCGTCGCTGGATGGGCTACGCGACGGTCTTGGTGGAGACGGCCGCGGTGGGCCTCCCTGGGTCGGGTGGTGCGACGGAGGGGATGGTGCCGATGGTGGCGACGGAAGACGTGCACAGCCGCGTGCAGCACTGTCTCCCGGCGTTCGACGTGGCAGGCGACCAGCCGCTGCGCCCGTGCGCGCCCCGCGCCGTGTCTCGAGCCACTTTTTTCGGTGCGGCGCGCTGGGCAATCCTCGCCACCGTGGCTCACTTCTGGCTCGGCGAGGGCTGGGTGTGGAGCCTCGTGGGCTGGGGCGCGATCACCGGCTACCTCGACGCCCGGAGGCAGGGCTGGTGGCTCAGTGAGCACTTCGTCGTCGTGCGGCGGGGCTTCTTGCGTCGCGACACGTGGGTCTTGCCCCGCGCGAAGATCCAGTCGGTACGCTGGGCGCAGTCGCCCACGATGCGAGCCTCGGATCTCGCGCGGGTGATCGTGTGGATCCCCGGCGGCCGCCTCGCGCTCCCCGACCTGCGGGCGACGGAGGCCCGACAGGTGTACGAGGCGCTCGTCGCGGCGATGACGCCTACGGCCCGCCCAGGAGCAGCCTGACCGCGATCACGCTGGCGATCACGCCGGAGAAGTCGCTCAGCATGCCGGTGGGGACGGCGTGGCGGTAGCGGGTGATGCCCACCGCGCCGAAGTACACCGCGAGCACGTAGAAGGTGGTTTCCGTCGTGCCCTGCATCGTGCCGGCCACCTGCGCGATGAACGAGTCCGGCCCGTAGGTCTTGGTGATGTCGGAGGTGAGGGCGAAGGCGCCTGAGCCAGAAAGCGGTCGCAAGAGCGCGAGCGGCAGCACCTCGGGCGGCATGCCGATGAGCTGGGCCGGGGGCGAGAGGAGCTTCACCAGCACCTCGAGCGCCCCGCTGGCCCGGAACATGCCGACGGCGACGAGGATGGCCACGACGTAGGGGATGATCCGGGTGGCGCTTTGGAATCCGTCGCGCGCGCCCTCCACGAAGACCTCGTAGACCTTCACCTTTCGCACGAGTCCGAAGCCCACCATCGTGCCGATGAGCAGGGGGACAATCCAGGTGGAAGCAAGCTCGCTGGTGTACACCCAGCCCACCAGCGCGAGCATCACCAGCGTGGCGCCGAGGAGCGGGACGAAGTCGAAGGGCTCGAGCTTCTCGCGCTCGGCACGCTCCTCGCTCGGGCCCCGGAAGAAACGTTGGAGCGTCTTTGCGGCGAGCACGGCCACCACGGTGTTGGCGAGGCTCGCAGCCAGCGTGGTGGCGAAGATCGAGGCGGGCTCCTTCGCACCCAGCGCCGCACGAACCGCGATCACGCCGGTGGGCAAGACCGCCACGCCGCTGGTGTTGATGGCGAGGAACAGCACCATCGCGTTGCTCGCGGTGCCCTTCTCCTTGTTCAAGCTGTCGAGCTCCTGCATCGCCCGGATGCCGAATGGCGTGGCGGCGTTGCCGAGGCCGAGCACGTTGGCGGCGATGTTCATCACCATCGCACCCATGGCGGGGTGGTTGCTGGGCACGCCGGGAAAGAGGAGCACCATCACCGGGCGGATGGCGCGGGCGACGAGGTCGAGACCGCCGCCCGACTCGACGATCTTCATCAGGCCAAGAAAGAGGGTCATCGCGCCGATGAGGCCGATGGCGAGCTCAACGGCCTTCTTCGCCTGCTCCATGGCGGCGTCGGACACGAGCTTCATCGCGTACTCGTCGTCGAGTCGCACCGAGGCGGCGCCGTTGGGCGCGTGGCAGGCACCAAGGGTGATCTTGCCGCTTTCCACCTTGCTCACCGTGGCGGGATACTCGATGTCATCCACCGTTACCCGGGCTGCCGACCCGGCCTTCACTGCGGGGGCAGAGGCGTCAACCGCCACGACGAAGCCGTCCACTGTCGCCGGGTGTTCGGGTGCGCCCTTCCACGCCGCCGCCCCGATCGACACCGCCACGAGGAAGGCGAAGACGTAGTTCATCGCGGGCAGTGTATCGCTTGACGAGTCAAGACGCGATGCGGTCGGCGGCCGGGGTGCTTAGGCTTCGCGCGTGAAACGCCTGCTCGCCGACTGGGCCATCGCGATTGCCGTGGCGCTCGGGCTCATCGTCGGGGCCACCGCGCTCGACACCATCCGTCGCCCCTCGGGCGTGGCGCCGCCGCTGGAGTTGATCAACATCCGTGGCGGCAAGACGTCGCTGGTCGACCTGCGCGGCAAGGTGGTCGTCGTGAACTTCTGGGGGAGCTGGTGCGGCCCCTGTCGCTCGGAGATCCCCGAGATCTCGGACTTCGCGGGTGCACATCCCGACGTGGCGGTGCTCGGCGTGGCGGTGAAGAGCGGCACCGGTGAACGCCTCGCCGACTCGGCGCGGCTCCTGGGCATCACCTACGAGGTGCTCGAGGGCGACACCGACACCGTGGATAACTGGAAAGTGGGCGTGTTTCCGACCACCTTCATCATCGGGAAGGACGGGCGCATCGCCGCGAGCCGCATCGGCACCGTCGACCGGGAAGACCTGGAGTCGATGGTCGAGGATGCTGGGTAGGCCGTAGGCAGCAGGCTGTAAGGGTCGGTTGGGGGCGCGCTAGTTGTTGGCGAGGACCCAGGCGGTGGTGCCGTCGGCGTAGGCGAGGGCTGCGCCGGGGGCGGCGAAGAGCTGGTCGGCCGCTCGGGAGGGCTGGCCGTCGCGGTAGAGCCAGCCTTCGGCGAGCGTCCAGACCTCGGCGAGGCCGTCGCCGTCGAGATCGTCGAGGGTCGCGGCGGTGGCCGCGAGGTCGATGCGGCCCGCGAGTTCGGGACAGGGCCCACCCGCGAGCACGCGGAGGTGCCCGTTCGCGCCGACCAGCGCGTCGTCGAAGCCGTCGCCGTCGAGGTCGCCCCCTACGCCGAGCAGGCTTCCGAGGTACTCATCGGGCTCGCCAAACAGGTCTGCGGTGGCCACGCTGTCCAGCGACGACGCGCCGCGGGGCAGGCCGCCGAGCACCGCCACGCGTCCGAAGCCGTAGTAGCTCTGCGAAGCGGAAGCGAGCAGGTCGTCGAGACCGTCGCCGTCGAGGTCGCTGGGGGCGAGGTTGTGGGCCACCGCGACGTTGCTCCAGCCGCCGGGGAAGGCCACCAGTCGCCCGGCGTCGTCGGCCGACACCTCGCTCACCACCGGCCCGTCGTAGATGGCCACGGTGCTCGCGGCCGTCGCGTCATAGAGACGCTGCCACACCTCGCCGATCCCGTCACCATCGAGGTCGCCGGCCGGTCCGAGGTTTCCGCCTCGGGTGAGCCCGGCGCCGTCGCCGAGTCGACCCCACGCCACCGCCTCGGCGGCGCCGCTGGCGGCGGGCGTGATGGTGTAGTCGGCGTCGTCACCATGCCCGAGGAGGATCGCGGCGCCGCCCGGCCCGGCGCTGCCACCGTGCACCATCGAGTACAGGCCGGTGAGCGTCGCCCCCTCGTGCTCGCCGAAGGCCTCGCCCAGCCCCGAGGTATAGGTCCAACCACTCGGTGGTTCCTGGCAGCCGCCGGCGTCGATGATCACCATCGTGCTCGCGACGGTGGGGAGCGGGAGATCCAGGGGCGCGTCGATCCGGCCGTCACAGTCGTTGTCGGTGTCGTCGCAGCTGTCCACCTGCAGGGGGGCGACGTCGGCCCGGTCGTCGTCGCAGTCGCCGGCTTCCGGGCTGTAGCCGTCGCCGTCGGCGTCGCAGCCGAGGGTGAAGGCAGTGGGCGTGTCCCAGATCCCGGTGCCCGCCTGGTCGAGGCCTACCGGCTCTGAAAGCCCGTCGCCGTCGATGTCCAGAGGGGTGGCGAGGTCGCGTTGCCCCTGCACCGTCGCGCGGGCCACGTTGCCCACGCGCGTGCCATCGGCGCGGTAAGCCACCACGACGGTGTCGGTGGTGACCAGGAGCTCGTCGAGGCCGTCGCCATCGACGTCGCCGCCGTTTGCCAGCGAGGTCGCGACGAGGTCGAGCACGAGGCCGTCGTCGAGCCGGAGCGGGGTGCCCTCGCTCAGCGTCCAGAGGGTGTCGCCCAGTTGGACCAGGCTCTTGCCGAGGCCACGTCGATCCGGGTTCTCGTGGACTCTCGACCAGCCGAGGTCGGCGCTCGTCACCTGGATGATCGCGCCTTCGCCGCCGTTGTAGGTGTCCATCCCGAGCAAGAGCTCGTCGCGACCGTCGCCGTCGACATCCGGTGCGGACGCGAAGTGCCATGCTCCGCCGCCGGTGTTGTACTCGAAGATGAACTGGGCGTCGCCGAGGCGGGCGGCCGCCCCGGGCGACCCGGAAAACAGCACCACGTGGCGGTAGTATCCAAACATAAGTTCGTCGCGACCGTCCCCATCGAGATCGGGGGCGAGGGCGAGTTGGCCGCCGGGCTGGCCGTCGAGCTCGCCACCCTCGAAGTCGCCGGCCGCGTCGTCGAGGCTGCTCTCGGCGGTGAGCGGGCCGGGGATCACCCAGACGCGGCCCGAGTTGGGACCGTCGCCGGTGGTGGCGTAGGGCGCGGCGACGGCGAGATCGACGAGACCGTCGCCTGTCAGGTCGCGACCGGTGGCGAGCTGGCTTCCAAACGAGCTCGACTGCCCGGTGCCCTCGATGCGAACCAGCAGCTCGCCGTCGAGGCGGTACACCAGGAGCGCGCCTTCCGCGCCGTCGAGGACACCGGTCACCAGGAGCGGTTCTCCCCCCTCGCCCAGCGCACCCAGCGTCGCGACCACCGGCGAGCCTGGAAAGACGTGCGACCAGGCGTCGTCGACCAGCCCGTCGCAGTCGTCGTCGAGCCCGTTGCAGCGCTCCTCGCCCTCCGGCACGCAGTCGCCGCCGGTGTCGCCGCTGTCGTCGCACGCGCCGACGTCCGGGTTGGCGTCGTCGCAGTCCGTGCCGCCGACGTCGATCGGGTGCAGGCAGTCGCGGTCGAGGTCGGTGCTGTGCGGGCAACCCTCGGCCACCAAGAGCGAGCCGCAAGGGAGGGGCTCGGGCGCGTCCTCGGTGTCCTTGACCAGCACACCGGTGTCCTCGGTGTCGTTGGTGCCCACGCCCCGGCAACCGAGCGCGAGGAGGAGCAGGGGCACGATCACGCCGGGAGCGTAGCCGGCGGGGCTACTTGTGGCGGAAGGTGATGCGCCCACGCGTGAGGTCGTACGGGCTCACCGCCACCGTGACGCGGTCGCCCAGGACCACCCGGATGCGGAAACGGCGCAGCTTGCCGGCGAGGTGGGCGTGGACGTGGGTACCGGCGTCGGTTTCGACCAGGAAGGCCCCGCCCGGGAAAACTTCCTTGATCACCCCGTCAATTTCGATGAGATCGTCACTCGCCAAGCGTACCTCGCGGGCGGCGGCTAACGCAGCACGGGCTCGAACACAAGCAAGGTGGTCCGCGTGCGCCCCGAGGAGGAAGGCGGAGGCCGGCCGGGTTAGACCGCACGGCTTGCCTCCGGGCGAGCCCATCGCATGCGCTACGTCCCCGAAAATCCGCTCATCATCCAGTCCGACCACACCCTCCTCCTGGAGACGATGGGGCCGAACTTCCGCCCGGCTCGCGACGCGCTCGTCCGCTTCGCAGAGCTGGTGAAGTCGCCCGACTACGTGCACACCTACCGGGTGACGCCGCTGTCGCTGTGGAACGCCGCCAGCTCCGGCCTCACGGTCGACGAAGTGCTGGCCACGTTGGAAAAGTGGGCCAAGTACGACATCCCGCCCAACGTGCCCGTGTCGATCCGCCAGACGATGGCCCGCTGGGGGCGACTGCAGCTCCACAAGGATCCGCGCGGCCTGAAGCTGGTCGCCGCCGAGCCAGTGCTGCTCATCGAGATCTGCTCGCTGAAACCGGTGCAGCCGCTCATTGGCAAGAAGGTCGATGACACGACCGTGCTGGTCGACCCGAAAGATCGCGGCGAGCTCAAGCAGGTGCTCGCCCACCTCGGTCACCCCGTGGAAGACCTCGCCGGCTACCGCGACGGGGCGGCGCTCGAGATGCAGGTTCTCCCGGAGACAAAGTCGGGGACCGCCTGGGGTTTGCGCGAATACCAGCGCGACGCGGTCGACGCCTTCTTCGGCGACAGCGTGGCCCAGGGTGGCAGCGGCGTGGTGGTGCTCCCCTGCGGCGCGGGCAAGACGATGGTGGGCATCGCCGCCATGGCGCGGCTGGGAATGAAGACGCTGATCCTGTGCACGAACGTTACCGCGTTGCGCCAGTGGAAGAGCGAGATCATCGAGCGCAGCTCGCTCACCGAGGACGACGTGTCGGAGTACTCGGGCGAGCTGAAGGACATCAAGTCCGTCACGCTGTCCACGTACCAGATGCTCACCTTCCGGAAGTCGCGGAACGACGAGTTCGTCCACTTCGGCCTCTTCGACCGTGAGAACTGGGGGCTGGTGATCTACGACGAGGTGCACCTCCTTCCCGCGCCGATCTTCCGCGCCGTGGCCCACCTGCAGGCCCGTCGTCGCCTCGGTCTCACCGCCACGTTGGTGCGCGAAGACGGCAAAGAAACCGACGTCTTCGCGCTCATCGGGCCCAAGCGCTACGACGTGCCCTGGAAAGATCTCGAGCACCAGGGCTGGATCGCCAGCGCCACGTGCACGGAGCTGCGCGTTGACTTCACCGACGACGATCGCCTCCGCTACGCCGTGGCCGACGACCGCGAGAAGTTTCGCATCGCCAGCGTGAACGCGCGGAAGCTGCCGGTGATCGAGGAGCTGTTGCAGCAGCACTCTGGCGACCGCGTCTTGATCCTCGGCATGTACGTCGACCAGCTCGACTGGCTGTCGCGGCGACTCGGGTTCCCGCTGATCGAGGGGAAGACCCCCCAGAAACGTCGCGACGAGCTATTTGCTCGCTTTCGGCACGGCGATGAGCGCGTGCTGGTCATCTCCAAGGTGGGCAACTTCTCGGTCGACCTGCCCGACGCCAGTGTCGCGATCCAGGTGAGCGGCACGTGGGGCAGTCGCCAGGAGGAAGCGCAGCGGCTCGGGCGCATCCTCCGGCCGAAGTCGGGCGACAACAAGGCGAGCTTCTACTCGCTGGTGACCCGCGACACTGTGGAGCAAACGTTCGGTGAAAAACGCCAGTTGTTTCTCACCGAGCAGGGCTACGCCTACCGCATCGAGACGCGGACGTGACCACGCTGCACAAGAACGTGGCCATCCTGCGTGTGAGCGACCCGCGCGCGCTCGGCGAGCTGCGTGCCGTGGTCGATCTCGACGAGCATGTGATGGGCTGGCTGAGCGAGACCGAGGCCGTCCTCGATCCACACGCGCTGAAAGATCTCCTGGCGGTGCTCGATGCGCGCGGGCTCTCTGCGCTCGTCCGCCGGGCGGGTTCCGGACCGTCGGTCGACGGCTAGTCGCTGGCAGGCTCCGCGTCGTCCTCGTCGGGCGTGCCCTTCTGCGTGTAGCCGAGCGCCTCGAGTGCTCCGGCCATCTCGTCGTCGGAACCCTCGGTGGTGCCGCCCCCGGGCAAAGGTACAATTGCCCAGGTGACGGTGGCCGCCGTCGACCCTGCCCGTGCCCGCGACAGCATGGCGCCGCTGCCGTCGTGCGGCTTGGCGCGCAACTTCTCGAAGTTCGTCATCTTCCCGGCGATGCGGATGCCCACCTCGCCCACGATGTCGTCGGCGGGGAGGTTGGGCACGACGAACACCTCGCGGTTCTCCTTGAGGCGGCTCTCGAAGGTGAGGCGAGCGAGGTCGGGCGTGGAAAGGTCGACGGTGGCGAGGGTGATGCTGGTGGGGTCGTCACCCACCCAGGCGCGGTTCACCCCCCCGGGCACGTGCAGCTCCACCTCGATGGGCGTCTCGGGGCGGCCGGTGGGACTGATGCGGAAGCCCTGCACGACGTCGCGACCGAGGCCGGTGGCCAGGGCGCCCCGGCCGGGCCGAACGTCGCCACCGGTGACCGCGAGATCGTCGCGCTCGGCGGGATCGTTGGCCACGTCGAAGAGCAGCTCGTGACCGCGCGTGGTGATGTACTTCATCGAGCCGTTGAGGCTCGCCCACTGCTCGCCGTTGTAAAGCGCGCGCCCGAAGGCGAGTGAGCGGTTGGCGAGGGCGGGGTCGGTGCCGTTCCTCGCGGCGTTCACGAGCGACATGCCGTCGGTCGGGCCCAACGTCTCGGCAGGCAGGCCGAGGAGCTCGAGGATGGTCGGCGCCACGTCCAGCAGCGAAGCGGCGTCGGTCACGCGGCGTGGGGCCAGCCCGGGAGCCTTCACGATGAGGGGCACGCGGAGGAGCTCGTCGTACAGCGTGTGCCCGTGCTCGAAGTCGCCGTGGTCGAAGAACTCCTCGCCGTGATCGGCGAACAAGATCACGATGGCGTCGTTGGGTAAGTCGTCGAGGAAAGCGGAGAGCTCGTCGTTCACGTAGCGGAGATTCTGGTCGTAGCGGTCGACCAGATAGGGCACGAGCATGTCGCGCGTGCGCATCGCGGCGCGCAACAACATCGTTCGGTTGAAGTAGGGTTCGAGCCCGGGGGGCTCGTCCTGGACCCACAATTTCCGGTAGCGACGCGGCTCCTTGTAGGGGAGATGGAGGTCCATGAAGTGGACCATCAAGAAGGCATCCTGGTCGGCGTGGGCGTCGAGGAAGCCTTGTCCAAGCCGCGTCTCATAGGCCGCTGCAGGCCAGTTCACGCAGCCATGCTCACCCCAACCCCGGTCCATCTCGAAGTTCGAGGAGAGGTACACGTTGCCCACGTAGGCGCCCGTGGCCCACCCCCGTGCGGACAGCGATTCCTGGAGGGTGCGTGCGTCGCTCCAACCTTCGGGCTGGCGGCCGGTCCAGAGCGTGCGGGTGGACGGCAATGTCCAGGGGGCCACCGTGCGCGCGTTGTCGAACACCACCCCGCCCTCGGCCCAGCGGTCGAGCTCTGGCGTCGTCGCGCGCGCGTAGCCGTAGGTGCCCATGTGGTCGCGACGGAGGGTGTCGATGAAGGCGAGCACCACGCGCCGAGGGGAGGGGTCCGGCACGAAGACGGTGGGCGCGGCGACAAACAGGTAGTCGAGCGTCGCATCGGCATCGACGCTACGCAGCGAGATGCGCTGCTTGCCGCTCGGCAGCTCCACCTCGTGTTGCTCGAAGTGGCCGACGTCGGCCCGGAACTGCCCGATCACCGTGTCGCCCGCGAGCACCTCCAGCGTCGCGCCGTCGGAGGCCTGCCCCTCGTCGATCTCCGGCGGGATGACACCCAGGTCGAAACGCAGTCGCGATCCGGGGACGACGTCGATTTCCCAGGTAGCGGCGCCCGGCGCTGGGAGCAGCACGCCCTTCCGCGAGGTGCTGTCGACCTGCATCGAGCGAATCGCCCACGCGGCGGCGTCGCCTCCCCTGAAGCGCAGGGTCTCCTCGCGCTCGGTGGCGAGCGGGTAGGTGAGCACGTACTGGCCCTCGCGGGGGCGCTTGGTGTCGATCCGCACGCGCACCATGATGCTGTCGCGGTTGATCTCCCAGCCGCCCGCCATGCCGCGCACCTCGGGCTCCGAGGCGTAGGCGAGCTTCCGATCCTCCTTGCGAAGCTCCATTCCGAGGGGTTCGCGCTCGAAGTAGAGCGCGCGCGGGCGCACGGGCAGCGGCGCCTCGTAGGTGCGCACGCCGCCCACGACGCCGGCGAGCCGGAAGGGGCCTTGGACCGGGATGTCCTCGGGCGCGGGACCAAGTGAGCTACGCGGAATGTCGAGGCTTTCCGGCGCGAGCTCGGCGAGGCCTACGCCGTCGGCAGCGCGCGCCACCGACGCCCGCACGCTGGCGGCGAGCGAGAGCGCTGCAAGGATGATCGCCCGCAGGCGCACGCGAGCCTACCGGCGGCGGCGGAAGGCGGCGGCGAAGGCGCCGACCGCGGCGGCCAGACCCGACATCGCCGGCACCGTGGCGCACAGCGACTCGCGGTCGCCGAGGTCGGCTACATCGATGGTCATCTTTGAACCCTCGATGCCGCCCGGACCGCCCACGTTCATGAGAATCGTGTACGTGCCGTCCTTCTCGAACTCGATGGTCGGGCTCCACGCGCCGATCACCTGGACGGGCTCGCCCTCGGCAGCACTACCCTCGTAGATCTCCCACTGGATCGTGTCGACGCACCCGTAGGTGGACACGTCCGTGTGGTTGATCGTCTGCCAGGTGCGACCGTAGGCCGCCTCGATCTGGAAGAAGCCGTCGTTCCCTTCCTCGGGGTGCGGCTTATCGCAGGCGGTGACGTAGCCGATTCGGGTCTGCGTGTAGGACGACTCGCCACACTCGGGGTCGGCGAGGTCCATCGTGCAGGTGACGAAGAACTGGCCTTCCTTGGAGAAGGTATGGGTGACGGAGGGGTACTCCTCGCTCGTCTCGCCATCGCCGAAGGTCCAGAGGGCGCCGGTGACTTCGGCGTCGGACGTGATGGTGAAGCTGACGTCGAGCGGCGAGCCGCCCGAGGTCGACGTGGTGGCCGCGAAGGTGCCGAACACCGAGTACAGGGCGTTCATGCTGGTGACGTCGTCGATGTTGGGATCGATGCCGCTCACGTCGCAGCCGCTCGCGCTCCAGTACATCGTGGCTTCTTGCAGGTCGCTGTCGGTGCAGGACTCGCCCTGCTCGCACGAGTGGCCGAGACCGTGCAAGTGGCCGATCTCGTGCGTGGCGACTGACTCGATCGAAGTCTCGCCGGCACAGATCCCGTTCAGGATGTCTTCGGTGACGCCGAAATCGACGCCGTCGTTGAACACGATGTCGGAATCGTAGACTTCCTGGTAGGTCTGCCCGTTCTTGGTGAGACTGTAGCGACCGTTGCCGATCGTGTACGTGACGCCGAGCACGCCTGGCTCCTGCTCGTCGCTCGGGTCTTCCCAGTGGAAGGTGGTCATGCCGTCGCCGCTGCTGCGGCCGTCCATGCTGTCGACTTCGCCTTGGTACTCGTCGGAAAGACCGGCGCAGGGCGCCGCTTCCTGCCAGTTGTCCCACGAGCTCTGGATCACCGGCTGGCAGTAGTCCTCGGGGAGCGAGTCCTCCAGAGGGTCGCCGTCGTGCCACCACTCGATGGGGTATCGGTCGTCGGGCCAGTAAAAACCGGTGTGCTTCCAGGCCAGCGCAGAAGAAGTGAGCAGGAGCAAGGACAACATTACTTCACCCCCGCCTGGAGCTTGTTGATGGCGCGGAGCTTGTCGGCGCTGATGCCCGGGATGGGCTCGCCGTCCCAGCCGAGCTCGACCCGGGCTTCGACCTGACTCACCATGGCCTCGAGACCGACACGCTCGGCGGCCGGGGGATTCGGGACGAAGCGGGCGTCGAAAGCCTGCGTGTAGGGTACCGTGAATCGCACCACCATGTCGGCGCCGCTCGCGGGGTTCTGCTTGATTGTGTACTTGCCGAGGGACATCCCCACGGTGCCGTAGGCGGTGCCGAAACGTTTCTCGGCCAGGAACAACAAGGCGCGTTCGCCCTCGCTGAAGCGGGGCGCGAGAGACACGTCGGTGAACTCGCCAGCTTCGGTGACGCCCCCCGGCGCTTCGAGACGGAGGAAGTCGCCTGCCTCGGCCACGCCTTTGAGGCCACGCTCGACCTCGATCTCGACGTAGGTGTAGACCCGCCCGCCCGGCGCGGCCTCGGCCTCAACGTGCAAGACCTTCCCGATCACCACCAGATCGGAGGCGTCGACCATCTGGTCGACGGTGAGCGGGGCGAGGCTGGTGGCCCCGGCTGGCGCGGAAATGCTCGCCACGAAGGCGAACCCGGCCACGGCAAACAAGCGCGCGAGTCGAGTCATGGGGAACCCAGGAGGGGGGTTACGAACGGCGGACTCTATGCCGGCCGGGCGGGCGCCGTCAACTCGTCCGGATCGCCGTCGCCAGCGCGTCAATCCGGTTGACGAGAGGAGCCCGGCCCGGTATGCAGGGCCGTTCCGTCAACCCCCTTTCCGCGCCTCCCCGCGCGCCCACCGGCAGGACCACTGAATGCTGAGGAACGGGAATCACATGCGCCCGCAGGCCCTGAGGCTGTTTGGCGCTTTCACCGTGTCGTTCGCGGTGGTCTCCATGGCGCCGTCCATCCTGCCGACGGTCCTTCAACTCGTGGCTAGCCCGGCGTACGCGTCGGCCTCCGGCACGATCAAGGGCCAGGTTGTCGACGATGGGGGCCTTGCCATCCCAGGCGTGCTGATCACGATCAGCTCCGAGAAGCTGATCGGCGGCGCACAGCAGTACACCGCCGACGCCGACGGCAACTTCATCTTCCCCGAACTGCCGCCCGGCCAGTACAAGCTGGAAGCGCAGAAGCAGGGTTTCGGCAAGATCACCAAGACCGGCGTGCAGGTCGCGGTCGGTCGCGTCACCTCCGTCACTCTCGAGATGAAGTACGGCGGTGAAACGGTGGTGATCGAGGAGAAGGCCAAGGCGGTCGATACCGAAGCGGTGGCACACTCCACCACCTTCAACAAGGACTACCTCTCCCGAATTCCGACCGGCCGTTCGTACCAGAGCGTGATCGAGCAGGCGGCCGGCGTCATCGGCAGCGGCAACGCGATGGCGGCCGGCGCCAGCGGCGACGAGAACACCTGGGTGCTCGACGGCGTGAACGTGACCGACCCCGTCACGGGCACCTTCTCCACGAACTTCAACTACGACGCCATCGAGGAGATTCAGGTCATCACCGGCGGCTTCGACCCCGAGTATGGGGCGTCGCTCGGCGCCGCGTTCATCGTGGTCACCTCTTCCGGTGGCAACACGCTCGAGGTGAAGACCGCGGCTGAGTACAGCAACGGCAACTGGGCGCCGCGGCTAGATGCTCGCTACGCGGCCGACGGCGGCCAGCTCAGCTTCACGGGCTTCGACAGTAGCTCGCAGTACGCCGACGTCCGGATGACGGTGTCGGGCCCGGTGCTGCGCGATCAGGTGTGGTTCCTCGCTAGCTACGAGTACGTTCGCTCGCTGTACGCCAACGTGGGCATCCTTGTGCCTCGGGACTTCGAGGGACACTACATCTTCGCGAAGCTGACAGCGCAGCCGCTGTCGAAGCACCGCTTCACGCTGACGGTGAACACCGATCCGACGACCATCGACAACGTCGACCAGAGCGACCCCTACACCACCCCCGAGGCTCAGGGGCGCCAGTATCAGGGCGGCTACGTGCTCACGGGGAAGTGGCATTGGTTCATCAGCGAGGACGCCAACCTCGAAACAACGGGGTCGTTCCAGAAGAGCTTCCTCGAGATCGGGGGGGTGCCCTGTACCCACGACCAGGAGCTCGGGTACAACGAGTGCGAGCCGAGCGAGGCCGAGAATACCGTCGACTACACGACGCCCGGTCGCCTGGGCAACTTCGGCTCGTACAGCTCGGGGAACTACCCCGTGTTCCAGTTCGACGACCGCTGGAGCGGCTCGGTGGCGAGCAAGTTCAGTGTGCTCCAGGTGCCGTTCCTTGGAAAGCACGACTTCAAGGCCGGTGTCGAGGCCCGATATACGAAGTGGGACTGGGTGTACGGCTACCCCGGAAACCTTCTCTACTACGACATGTACGAGAACAGCTTCGACCCCGACACCTACACGAACTACTACAGCGTCGAGTATGCCGGGTACACGCTCTTCTCCGCGCAGGGCTACAGCGTGGGCGCGTTCCTGCAAGACGTCTATAAGCCCATCGACAACCTGACTTTCCGCTACGGCGTGCGCTACGACCGCGCGGTGATGCAGAACGACGTGGGCGAGGCCCTCATCGACGTCGGCGTGTTTGGGCCGCGCATTTACGCCAGCTGGGATCCTTGGGGCGACGAGAAGACCAAGTTTCTCGGTGGGTATGGCCGATTCAACGACGTGGGTCGTCTGGAACTGGCCAACTACGTTTCGCAGTCGGGCTTCGGCGCGAAGCTCACGCTCGGCGAGTATTTTGGATCGAGCGACTCTACCGCTGCGAACATCTACTACGAGCAGAACACCGACAACCCGATCACCTTCGCCGAGCCGCTCTCGGCGCCGCACTCCGACGAGCTCATCCTCGGCGCGGAGCGCGAGATCGTCACGGACGTGGCGGCGGCGTTGAACTTCACCGGGAAGTTCACGCGGAACATCTACACGCTCGACGAGACGAATCTCATCTACGACGAGGACGGGTACAGCTACATCGGCCAGAGTTACGGCGCCGACGAGCTCGTCACCTACGACCGCCTTCGCACCCCTGGCATCGCGCGTCGCGACTACTTCCAGACCGACCTTGAGCTGAGCAAGCTCGACTCCAAGCGGTGGTACGGTCAGGTCACCTACTCCTATGTGTCGAGCCGGGGCACGACCCAGTCCGCGCTCGGCGGCGAGCTGAGCAACCCCTCGCAGACCGACCTGATGTACGGCAGTCTCGACAGCGACGTGACTCACCAGCTCAAGGCCTACGCGTCCTGGGAAATCCCGGATGACCCCTGGACCACGACGCTTGGCGCGAGCGCCATTGCCTACTCGGGCTACCCGCTGTCTCGGTACTACTGGTCGGCAGCGAGCGTGGACGACGGCATCGGTGGCTTCGGCCTCTTGAAGGAGCCGGCCGGCGAATACGCGCGTACGCCCGGCACCTTCGAGCTGAGCGTCTCAGTGCAGCAAGACATCCCGGTCGACAAGGGAGAGCTTGGCGCCTACGTCAACCTGTACAACGTCACCAACCAGCAGGCGAGCGTGTACTACTACGAGTACTACATCGCTTCCGACAACCGTTACGTCCAGTACTCTCGGCAGTCGCCGATTTCCGCTGCGCTCGGCGTGCAGTACAAGTTCTAGGAGGAACACCATGATCTCCTTCCTGTTCCTCGCGTGCTCGAATCCCGAGACGATTCCCGAGGGCGACATCGTCGGAAAGCTGGTGGTCCCCAAGGCGGCTGCCACGCGCACCGTTGTGACGGCCACCGACGCTGACGACGATGGCAACCTCGAGTACAGCACCTCGGAGAAGACCGATCTACGACTTCTCGGGCCGATCTACATCGGTGCCTTCGCCGGCATCGACAACATCTCCTTTGCGTACCCGCACCCATCGATGGGGCCGGTGATCAGCGAGGACTCGCGGGGCGACACCTTCCCCTACGGGGGCATCAGCGTGGGTCGTCTCGACTTCGCCTGCTACGAGGCGCTCGCGTGCAAGGTGACCACGGGTCGCTTCAGCAGCTACGACGACATCATCGACCACTTCAAGAACAACCTCGGTCGGCCCATCTACGACCAATACGGGGTCGAGGTCACCAGCGGGGAGGCGTTCCAGCAGTGGTGCTTCGAGTATTTCGACGCCACCGCCGACTACGAGATGTCGTTCATCGGGGCCGACAATCTGAGCTTCGTGGAAGAGGGCGACAACTTCGTCGCGGAGTTCACCCTGAACCACACGCTCCGCGTGGAGGGCATGGCGGTATGGGGGTTCATGGACGCACCGGAGCTTCGTTCCGACGTGCCAGATACAAACGGCAACTTCACCACGTGCGCGTCTGATGGCGGGCGCGAGGTGGACGAGTACGTCACCGAGTTCCACGAGGGGCGCTCCTACTACGACGTGCTGAACCGCCCCGGTAGCTACATCACCTACGGCGACTGGGTGTCGGACGGCGAGGCCGTGGTTCACTTCGACGAGGACCTGAAACAGACCGAAGAGGTCGTCGTCAACCTGAACATTCCCTTCGAGGCTGAGGAGTAGACATGCTGGCCACTCTTCTCGTGAGTTGGATGCCCGGGTGCGACCACGTGGGACAGGTTTTCGTGCCGACCCCGAACGCCGACTACCCGTTCATCCAGGATCTGGGTGAGTTCCGCGTCATCCCCGCCGAGGAGGCGGGGACGTCGAACTTCACGCTCGAAACCCACCCCGGTGCCGACGAAGAAGGCCTCGAGGGCGTGTACTACGGCGGTCTCGGTGCGCCCGAGGATCCGGCGTACTACGGCGGTGCAACCTTCACATTCGATGGCACTGGCGGCGACGTGTGCGTCGTGCTCGACGTCGAGTCGGTGTACTGGATTCAGGCCTGGTCGCCGAAGGCCGACTCGTCGGTGTTCCTCTACGAGGACAACTTCCTCGACGACGGCGACATCGACCTCAGCGTCGGGCTCACGGCCTACTACACCGGTTCTCCGGGCGTCGCGATGGGCGACTTCGCCTTGCCCTACACCGACGAGGCCGGTGTTTCCCACGAGATTCAGTTCAACGAGTGCTTTCAGGCCGGCGCGCTGGGCGACAGCGTGCACGCCGGGCGTGCCTCGGTGGAGTCGTGCACCATCGACACCTTCGGCCGCGCGGGGGTCTCGTTCACCGTGGTCCTCGACACCTTCACGCTCCCCATCGACGACAGCGTGGCTCACTTCGCGGTGGGCGTGTTCGACGGTGACTGCTCGGCCGTGACCAGTACCGACCGCTCGTTGAACGAGTGTTTCTTCTCCGAAGAGTTCGGCAGCTCTCAGGAAGGTACGGGTAATGCACCGTCGAGCTGTGACGACCCTGAGGAGGAGTGGTCATACCCCTGCCTCGAGTCGAAGTACTGCTCCACAGCGCGCAAGCTCAACAGCTACTGCGAGGAGCATTTCGACGACGACGGAACGCCCTGCACCGACAACGGCGTGCACGAGCCGCAGGATGAGACCGACGAGGGCGAGAACGCCGGTCGCTAGGGCAAGGGCGAGAGCGGCAGCCGGGTGACCGCGTGGTCGCCCGCGACCGAGCGCAGTTCAGCTTCTAGTGGTGATTTGCCTGGCCAGAGCTCGCCGGACAGTGACTGGCCTACGACCCGGGCTCCGTGGCCGTAGGCGCCGTACCAAGTGGTCCCGTCCATTGCCGCCGCGAGGTAGCGCAGCGGGGCGGCCCCGTCGGGGAGCAAGGCGGTCACCTGTCCGGGACCGCTCCAGGCCAGCGGCGGCGTGGTCGCGACCTGTTTGCCTCCCAACTCGAAGCTGGCGACGCGCGAGAGGGTCGTGGCAGCGCGGGACTCCGCGTCGATCGTGGTGGCCAACTGCAGGGCCACGAGGCCCAGGCCGCCGGGGAAAGTGCCCGATGCGGGCAGCGTGTCGAAAGCGAGCGCAGCCGTGAGCCACTCTCCCTCGCGAGCCCAGGCGCGCTTCCCTGCCGCCGGAAGGTGGGAGGGGCGCTTGCCATCAACACGGTAGATATCGACACCAGCTTCCGAGGCGAGCGCGAGCACGAGATTGCCGCTGGCATCGAGGCTTGTCTCGGCACGGGCAGGTCGTGTCTTGCTGTCGGCGACGGCGCGGAAGTCCACCTTGCCGCGCTCGTCCACTTGTACGATCTTGACCTCCCCCGCCGACCCCGAGGGTGCAGGGATCCAGATGGGAACGAGCAGGGCGCCACTGGAACTGGTCACCCCTCTGGCGAGCGCCTCGACCCGTGGCCATGGCATATCGACCGGACGGGCAGGTGCGGTGTTGGCGAGGCCATCGACGCGGGCGTAGGCCAGCTCGCTAGGCCCCGTCCACCAGTAGACGTGCCGAGATCGCGCGGCGGCGGGCAGCGCGCGGGCGAGCAGGGGCTCGGACTTCTCCGCGAGGTGGGCGATTCGAGCCCGGGCGACGAGGCTGGCGCCGACGCCGGGGCTGAGCTGGTCGATGTAGATGTCGTAGCCATCACGCGCGTGGTGCAACCAGGCGAAGATCGCGCCGCTGTTCGTCGCGATGACGGGCTCATAGACGACGCGGCCGGCGATGGGTCGCGCCGGGACAATGTCGAAACTCAGCGTTGGCAGGGTGGTGATCGCGCTTGGCTCGCCGGCCAAAATGGTGATCTTCCAACGACCGGGATCGAGCGCCTTCGAGGAGGGGATCTCGAACCGTACGGAGCGTCGCGATCCGGCGGGAAGCGTCCAGTTGCCGCCCGTGTCGAAGTCCGGCGGCGTGCTGAACCTCTCCGTGACGTTGCCACTGGCTGACTCGAGCTTGAAATGCACGAGGTGACGCCGCGTGCTGAGATCGGGGACCGCGATGGCGTCGGCCGTGGGATTGCGGAGCTCCAGGTTCACGACCACCGGGAAGCCGGCCAGGTGCTCGTCGCCGAGCTCGGCCCGGAACACGGCGCCAGCTGCGGTCGTCGCCTCGACCCCGCTCGGGCGGTCGACGTCGGGCGCGGAGACCCCCGGGATCGGGGCTACCGCGGGGATGGCAGGTGCAGGCCCACCGTCGGGCTCCGTGACTGTGGGAGCGGGAGCGGGCGCCGCTGGCGTGGGCCCGTCGCAGGCGGCGAGTACGGCGGCGGGGAGGAGCAGAAGGAGTGACCGGGCGCTCTGCATGGCGGGCAATATGTCACCCGGCGCGCGCACGCGCCCAGGCGAGGGCGTCGTCGCGTGTCACGATCTCGCCGGTCAGCTGAGCTTCGCGTGCGCCTGCGAGGAACTCGCCCACTGCCCTGCCGGCGGGCACGCCCATGTTCGCGGCGTCGCGCCCGCCGAGCAGTTGGGGCAGCGGCGAGTGGAGGATGCCGAGTCGGTGGCCCGTTTCGCGGAGCACTGGCGAGTCGACGAGCATGGACAGCAGCTCGAGGTCGACGTCCTCCGCGAGCCGACGGGCCCGGGTATCGAGTGGTTCCTCGACAAGCGGGTGGGTCCACGCCACCCGGGCGTGCGCCAGCGCCCGCGCTAGCTTCCGCACGTCGGCCCCGCGCCAGCGATGCACGCGGAGCTGGTCGAGGGCTGCAACGAGGGCCGCCTCGTCGGCGCTGGCGGCGGCGAGCAGGAGCGCGAAGCGGCGAGGCGCGGGATGCACGTCGCAGGCGGCCACGCGGTCGAGGTCGGCGGGGACGCCGGTGTCCCAGGCCGGGAGGACCTTCGCCCACGCCCCCGTCGCCCGAGCGACCTTCCAGCCCCTTGAGGGCGGCCGGCCCATCAGCAGGAGCTTCTCCACCTCTCCGAGCACGCGCTCGGGCGGCAGCTCGTGGAGCGGCATCGCGCGGCACAGCGCTTCCAAGGAGGGGTGCACCTCGTACCCGAGGCGGGCCGCGAACTGGACCACGCGCAGGGCGCGCAGTGGGTCCTCGACAAAAGTGCTCTCGTCGACCGCCCGCAGTAAGCGGCGCTCGATGTCCCCGGCACCACCGAAGGGGTCTTCGATCACGTCGAGGAGAGGATCGTAGGCGATTGCATTGATGGTCAGGTCGCGACGTCGGGCGGCTTCGACCACCCCGAGGTGAGGGTCTGCGACCACCTGGATGCCGCGGTGGCCGGGTCCGGCTTTGCTGTCGCGGCGCGGCAGGCTCACGTCGACCTCGCAATCGCCGTGTTTGAGCTTGAACACCCCGAAAGCGCGGCCCACCTCGTTGAGTTGGCCGAGTTGCTGCAGGCGGGCGCGTAGCTGGTCGACGCTCACGCCGTGCACCTCCACGTCGAGGTCGTGCGTGGGCTCGCCTCGGAGTGCGTCGCGCACACCGCCGCCCACCAGGAGTGCGCGCCCGCCTGCTTCTGTGGCGGCCAGGGCGAGCCGATGTACCAGCGGCGGGAGGTCGACGAGCGGCATCGTCGCACCGTAATCGCGGCGACCTCGCGGGCTGGAGTGTTATCGGAGCGCATGTTCGTTTGCTTCCTCGGCTCGGCGATGGCCGCGAGCGTCCCCGGCCCCAGCCTTCACGTCGGCGACCCGGCGCTGTTGTTTTCCCTGCCCGCCATCAACGAGGATGCGGCGCTGCACGCCGTGGCTCGACCGACCGTGGCGCTGAGCGATTTCACGGGCGTTTCCCCGGGCTTTCCGTCGGGCGCGCTGGTGGTTCATTTCATGCGGCGGGAGGGCGGCGAGAGCCAACTTCAGGCCTTGGCCCGACTCGACAAGAAGTATGCGTCCAAAGACGCCACCTTTCTCGCGGTGCTCGTGGGTGGCACGGATGTCGCCTCGACATCGAGCTGGGTGCAGGGGCAGCGGGTCGAGTTCCCGGTACTCGACGACGCGCACGGCATCGTGGCCAGCCGCTACGGCGTTCGCGCCTACCCCATGACCTTCGTGGTCGGCGCCGAGGGCGACGTGCTCGCCATCGGCCAAGCGGCCAGCAGCTCTCTGGAGGCGGACCTCGACGTCGTGGTGTCGCCGCTCGTGGGCAAGTAGCGGCACGGGAGGCTGAGCTTTCTGGACGCGTGCGCGGAACAGCCCCGCCTGGCCTGAGGCGCTAGCCGGAGGATGTGAGCGCGCGCCCGGTCTGCGGCGGTGGCGGCGCGAGCCGGAGCGTCGCGGGCGCCTCGTCGGCCGCGCCGGGGACGCTGGCGATGATCACCGAGATGTTGTCTTTGCCCCCACCCAGGTGGGCGGCGCGGATGAGTTCACGCGCGGCGGCCCGGTTGTCCTCGTTCTGCACGAGCACTTGCTCCATCTCGTCGTCCTCGACCTCGCCCCAGAGGCCGTCGGAGCAGATGAGCACCCGGTCGTTCGGCTCGAGATCGACCCGGAAGATATCGATGTCTACGTTTCGTTCGGTGCCCACTGTGCGCAGCAGGATGTTGCTGTGCGGGTGATTGCGCGCTTCGTCGGCGGTGAGGCGATTCTGCTCGACCATGCGCGCCACGAGCGAGTGGTCCCGTGTGACCTGGTGAAGCGTGCCGTTGCGAATGAGGTAGCCGCGAGAGTCGCCCACGTTCGCGCACAGGGCCACGCTATCGTCGATGACCATGCACGCGACCAGCGTGGTGCCCATGTCGTTGCCACGGGCCTCGGCATTGGCTTTGATCGTGTTGTTGGCCGTCTGGAACGCCTGATCGAGGATCGTCTCGATCTCATCCACGCCGGGGCGCGGCGTGACGTCGATACGCTGCCGAGCCACCTGGATCAGCGTCTCCACCGCGAGCTTGCTCGCGACCTCGCCGCAGTCGTGGCCACCCATGCCGTCGGCCACGACGAACAACTCCACTCCGGGACCAAGCCTGGACCAGCCCCAGTTGTCTTCGTTGAGGGCCCGCTGGAGGCCGACGTCGGTCATACCCGCGTGGCGGGTCGTGGCGTTCGAGCGCTGGTGGTTGGCCTCGATCTGCAACGCGCGCCCGAACTCAGCGGCCGATGCGAAGGCGCCGCGCTCGGCCTCGAGGAAGAACTGCTGCCACTCGCGCTCTTCTAGAGCGGTGTATCGACGGAGAATCTCCCCGAGCTGCATCACCACCGCGCGCGTGTCGTCTGGCCCCAGCGGGCCCTCGGTCACCGAGGCGACCTCGGGGTCGAACAGCATGATCTCGCCGGAGGGCCGGAGCAGGAAGTTCGACCGGTTGAGCCAGCCCAGTCGCACGCCGTTGAAGCTAAGCATCCCAAGCATGCCGCAGGCGCGCTGGGCGAATCGCACGACCTTGGCCAGCGGAAGAGGCGCGGCCTCGTCGAGGAGGAAGGTCTCGCCGTTGTACGGCACGACCGAGCAGAGCTGGTTGGGGTGGTCGTCAGGCCAGGGGAAGACATCGCACGGCGAGAGGAACGCCGGGTGCGCGATCTGGCGCTGGAAGAAGGTGGTATAGGCCTCGAAGGCCGTGCGGTCCCACCGGGAAGACAGCAGGAAACGCCGCACCGCAAGCGACGCCCCGCAGGACTCGCAGTTGCCGTGGTTGTGGCGGTTTTCCTCGTGGCCGCACTCCCAACACCGCCGGTGCGAGCGGTCGGGACGGTGGTCATTCACGAGGTAGAACATGCGACCTTCGCTGAGTCGCACGAGCCCTTCCACTCGGTAGTAGTCCGAGACGTTGCTCCCGGGCGGGAAGCTGGAGGGGCGGGCGCGCGAGCCGCTGGCCATTCCGCGGACGTAACCGCAGGGCGCGCTCCCCGGCGAGCGGGAGCCTTGCAAAGGTTCTGGGAAGCGTGCGGGGGCGCGCGGCGCGCGGTGAGGCTAGTCCGCGTGGAATGACCTGCCCGGCCCCCTTCTTGCTCGAAGCTGGCAAGCCCAGCGGACCACGCGCTGGCCTCCTCGGTGTTCGAGGCCGACAGCTACGGACGCCGATGTTCATGCCGGTGGGCACGCAGGGCGCGATTCGCACGCTCTCGCCGCTCCACCTCGCAAGCACCGGCGCCCAGGTCATTCTGGCCAACACCTACCACTTGAGTCAGCGCCCTGGTGAGGACATCGTCAAGCGTGCGGGTGGGTTGCACAAGTTCATGGCTGTAGACCTACCGATCCTCACGGATTCGGGCGGATTTCAGGTCTTCTCCTTGGAGCACAAGGAGCTCTCGGAGGAGGGTGTGAACTTTCGATACGAGGTCGACGGGAAGCAGACCTTCTTGACGCCCGAGCGCTCCATGGAGATCCAGCAGGCGCTGGGGTCCGACATCGCCATGGTGTTCGACGAGTGCCTCCCGTTCGGCGGGGATCGCGCCTACGCCGAGCGAAGTGTCGAGCGCACCACGCGGTGGGAGGCGAGGAGTAAGGCGGCACATTCGCGCGGCGACCAGAGCCTTTTTGGGATCGTCCAGGGGGGGTTCTGGCCCGACTTGCGGAGACGGAGCGCCGAGCAGATCCAGTCGATCGGCTTCGATGGGCTTGCCATCGGCGGTCTCTCCGTGGGAGAGGGCCACGCACGGATGTGCGAGGTGCTCGACTGGACGACGCCGCACCTCGACACCCGGATGGCTCGCTACCTCATGGGGGTGGGACGACCCCTCGACCTCGTGGAGGGCGTGGCCAGAGGCATCGACATGTTCGACTGCGTGATCGCGACCCGGCACGCCCGGAGCGGAACGGTCTACACCAACGTCGGGCGTATCCGACTCACGGATCAACGGTTCCGTCGCGACATGTACCCGCTAGACAAGTCCTGTGACTGCTACACCTGCACCACCTTCTCTCGCGCGTACCTGCACCACCTGTTCCGGGTGGGGGAGGTCCTCGCCGCCACCTTGTGCACGCTGCACAACGTGCACTGGTTCTCGAGTTTCATGACGAGGATGCGGGCGTCGATCATCGAGGGGAGCTTCGAGGCATACCGAGCCTGGGTGCACGCCACCTATCCGGAGGACACGGCGCCCAAGCCGGTGGCGGGCGTGGTCCCTGGGCAGCGGAAACCGAGCAAGTCCAGGCGCGAAGAGGACTAGCCGAGACGCCACCAAGCCAGTGCGCTTAGCGCCAGCAACAACAGGGCGATCCAGCGCGCGGTGCGAAGGGTCCGGTCGGTGGCAAGGTTCCACGTGCCGGTGACGCTGTCACGAGCGCGGCTTCCCGTGGTCGTCGTCTCCCCGCCCGCTGTGGGGCGGCTCACGGTGTCGACGGCCGTCGCGGTGTCGTCGGCCTCGGGGCGCTCGGCGACCGGGGCGGCTGGAGCGTGGCGGAGGGCCCGCGCGGTGTTTCGCGGGGAAGCGGCGGGGGCAGCCAGGGCGGGGAGGCCGTCTGGCGGTTCGTCGGCGATGCGCGCCTTCAGCGCGGGGCAGGGTCCGGCGTCGCCTGCGGCCTGCGGCGGGCTTGTCAGGCTCGCAGCCAGCCACGTGAGCAACGCCGTTCGTTGTTGCTCGATGCCTGCCTCTTCGGTCGCGACACCAGTTCGCTCGCCCGTCACGGAGTGATCGACCTCGTGATCGAACAGTCCGGCGACGTCACGATCAGGACCGACGGGCACGCCAACCTCGTCCAGCGCGGGCGACAGGTCGATGTCCATGTGCCGACCGTTTCCGGGCAGGTCACTCTCGCCCCCCACCGCCCAGATCGCGTTGCCATCGTACATGCCGAGCCACCCAGCGTGCGGCGGCGCGGCTTCCGCATGGAGCACGAGGACGCGACCGTCTTCGGTTCGCGCCAGCAATGGGAAGACTCCAGGCGCCGCTGAGCCCAGGCACTCGCACCTCAGCGTGGCCACTGTTCCTCCACGAAGGTCGGCGCGGGTGGTGGTGGGTCGGCGAGTCGGATGCTGTCGACCACGGCCGCCCAGGGGCCGGATTGCGCGTCGAGAAGTGCCGGCGGGGCGAACAGGGTCAGCTCCAGCAACCTCTCCTCGGTCCGCACCATGATCGTCGTGTAGCCGATTAGCTCGCGCCGCCACCGTCGCACGCCAGTGACCGCGTACCCACGTCGCCCGTCCACCAGCACCTCGTGCTCCGCGAGGATCGCGCTCTCCACGCCTAGGCGCCGCCCCCACGACAGCGCCCGTGCGCTCGCGAGCACCCCGAGTGGGAGCTCGCGAGCGCGCCCCCGGCAAGGCTGCAGTGTCAGGCTGATCGCCGCCAAGTCGCGGGCGACGACTAGGGTGTCGGTGCCGAGCCACCGGTAGTTTCGCGTCACCCGCCATCCTTCGGGTGGGTTCAGGGTGAAGCGCCCCGGCGTGGTCGGGTTCCACGCCGCGTGGCACGCGAGCATCAGTAGCGCCCAGATGGCCGTCACCCCACGACTCTAGCGCGGGCGTGGGAGACCCTGCGCTCACGCGCCCCGCTGTAGGCCGGTATACTGGCTGTTGCTGCCGCTCCACCGTTCGGGAGGTGTCCAGTTGACGCGACTCGTCTTCTACCGAGGCTCGCCCCACGAGCCTTCCGACGCCGTGATGTCCTTGAAGCTCGCCGAGGGGCGCACGCGCATCGGGCGAACCGACGACTGTGACATTGTTCTCCCGAACGAGGACATCAGCCGTTCTCACTGCATTTTGGACTGTGAGCGCGGCGTCATTACCGTCACCGATCGGTCGCTCAACGGCACCTTCGTCAACGGAATGCGGGTCCAGAAGCACACCCTCAAGGACGGCGAGGTCGTCCGCATGGGGCCCTTCTTCATGGTGGTCGATCCCGCCGTCGATGATTCTCCGACTGAGAAGGCCCAGCCGGAGCGGCGCTTCGAGGAGTTGATCTACGCCGGTGACGGCGTCGAGGTCAACGAGGCCTGGCTGAACGTCACCCGCGGGCCTGACGAGGGGCGGCGGCATCGCTTGCGGCGAGCCACCATCTCGGTGGGTGGGCCCGGCAGCGACGTTGTCCTCCGCGACGAGAGCGTCGTCGCCTCGCACGTTCGGTTGCACCTCATCCACGGGCGGGCGATGGTGGAGCCCGGCAACGGTCCTTGTCGCGTCAACGGTGTCCGTCCCCGAGATATCTACCCTCTGCTCCCGGGCGACGAGATCATGGTGGGCGAGACCGCCATCCGCCTGGAGTGGGTCGCTGTTCACGACGAGACCGGCACGGAGAAGTTCGGCGACCTTGCCGCGACGTCGGCGTACATGCGCACACTCTTCAGCACCTTTCGCCGCGTCGCCGGGCACAACACCCAGGTGCTCATTATCGGTGATTCCGGCACCGGAAAGGAGCTGCTGTCCAAGGCCATACACGACGCGTCGCCGCGATCGTCTGGTACTTTCTACCCGGTGAACTGCGGCGCGTTTGCCGCGAGCCTTGTGGAGTCGGAGCTGTTTGGCCACGAGAAGGGCTCGTTCACGGGCGCGACGGAGCGCAAGGACGGCGCGTTCCACAAGGCGAATGGCGGCACGCTGGTCCTTGACGAGATCGGCGAGCTCAGTGAGGAGGCGCAGGCGAAGTTGCTCCGGGTGCTGGAGACCGGAGAGGTTCGCCGGGTGGGTGGGACGGAACTCACCTTCCCCGATGCGCGCATCATCGCGGCGACGAACCGCTGGCTCCCCGACCTTGTGCGGTCGGGCCAGTTTCGTGCCGACCTGTACTACCGCCTGTCCGTCATCGCCGTCCGCATCCCCCCGCTGCGGGAGCGTCGTGATGACATTCCCGTGATCGCTGAGGCCATCGCCCGCAAGGTCCGCGTGGGAACCACGATTACCCCCGACGCGATGAAGATGCTCGTCGGCTACGACTGGCCCGGGAACGGCCGCGAGCTGCGCAACGTCATCACGCGGGCTGTCGTGCTGAGCGGGCCGATTATTCTCCCCGAGCACATCATCTTCTGTCCTCTCGAGGAGCCCGGCCCGCTCGCGCCGCCGGCGAAGTCGCCGTCGGCCGCGTTGAAGGAGACCGACCGGGAGATGGTCGTCGACGCGCTCCGGCGCGCCGAGGGGAACAAGTCCGAGGCTGCTCGGCTCCTCGGGATGGCGAGGAGCTCCCTGCTGTACCGCATCAAGTTGTACGGAATCGAGAAGGACTGAGCGCGGTTTCACGGCGTCACCCAGGGGCCGCGTTGCAGGCCATGGTCGGCAGGCAGCTGGCCTCGACTGGCCATCGACGACCAGGCTGCGCCCGCGACGACCACGTGGTCGAGCACGCGGATGCCCGCGATATCGGCCACCCGGCAGAGTCGCAGGGTGGCACTCAAGTCCTCTTGCGAGGGTTCGGGATCACCGCTGGGGTGATTGTGCGCGACGATCAGCGACCTCGCGCCCGTGCGCAGCGCCTCCCCAACTAGGCCCGAGACGTCGAATACCGTGTGCTCGGCGCTCCCCCGGCTCACCAGGCCCGACCTCAGCACACTCCCGCGCGGACATAGGTACAAGGCGTGTAGTTCTTCGTGCGGCAAGTTTCCGATGTGCGGCCCGAACCAATCTGCCACGTCGTGAGCGCCCGTCACGCGGTGCTGGGGGTGGACCCGGTGCACCCGGCGTGCCAGCTCGAAGGCGGCATGCACCCGAGCCGCAGTGGTTGGGCCGCAGCCTGGCACCCGGGCCAGGGCGGCGGCGGACTGTCGCGACACAGTTCGAGCGTCGCCAAAGGCGGTCGTTAGCGCCCTGGCTGCGTGCTTGCCTGCGAGAAGCCTGAGGAGATCGTCGGTGCCGAGTTCATCGGGACCGACGCGGAGGTAGTCGGAAGGGGTCGTCATGTCGCCGACCTGAGCAACGAGCGTGCCAAAGGGTCAAGCATGATTTTTCAATGATCGCGTGTCCAACGTCGACGGACGTCCGTCGACAGCACGCCGAACGCTTGACGTCCCAAACGGTCAAGGGGCCGACTCCGTTGGCGCGCGAAAAAATGCCGACGCGATAGCCGACCTCCATGTTCCCGACCCTCTACAAGATGCAGACGCCGATGGGCGAGCTGCCGTACAACACCTGGGGCCTGTTGCTCACGGTGGCCTTCTTCGCGGCCGCGCTCGTGGTGCATCGTCGCTCGGCCCGCGTGGGCATTGATCCCGACAAGATGGTGGGGCTCTACGTCATCGCCATCGTGGCCGGCCTCGCGGGCGCGCGGCTGCTCCACTACCTCGGAGCCAAAGGCACGGAGTTCTACGACAACCCCATGGTCTATTTTGACCTGTCGAAGGGTGGTTTCGCAGTGCTCGGCGGGGTGATCGGGGCGGCGCTCCTCGGCATCCTGTACGGTTTCGTGCGGGGCATCCCCGTGCTCAAGATGGCCGATGTGGTTGCACCCGCGGTGATCCTCGGCATGAGCATCGGCCGGGTCGGCTGCTTCTTCGCAGGCTGTTGTCACGGCCGGTCCGTCGACCTCCCGGAAGGTGCTCTGGCCCTCCTGCCTGAGGCGTTCACCGGCGGGCAGCTCTGGTTCGTGGCCGGTCCCCCGTTCCTCGTTGAGCTCACGCGACATGGCGTCGGCACGAACAACCAGATCGTCCTTGCCACCCAGGTGTACGACGCTGTGGTGCTGGGCGGGCTCTTCGCCATCCTGAGCTGGCTCTGGCATCGACGGCTCTTTGACGGGCAAGTGTCCGGCACCGCGATGGTGCTGTACGGCATCTGGAGGCCCATCGTGGAGAGCCTCCGGGGCGACGAGATCCGCGGTACCGACCACTTCGGCGCGCTCACGACCTCCCAGGTGGCGTCGATTGGCGTCCTCGTGGCGGGCCTCCTGTTGCTCGTCGTTCGTTTCCGCTTCGGCGTGGCGAAGGAGACGCCGTTCGCACCGAGCGAAGAGGATCTCACCAGCGGCTCGGCGCCTCGAATCTAGCGGCCGGCGTACTGGTCGAGCCAGGCCTCGATGTGGGGGAAGACCTCAGTACTGGCACGCTCGCCTAGGCCCAGGTCGACGTGGCCGTAGCCGGGAATGACGGCGAAGCTCCGGGGCCCACCCATGGCATCCACGTAGGCGCGTACCCACTCGGGTCGACCGATCTCATCGGCCGACCCTGCGATGCCCAGGGTGGGGGTGGTGACGGCACCAAATGCCCGCAACCAGTCGCGCTGACCATCCGCGCTCTCGAAACGCTCGTGCTGGATCATCCGAGCGAAATGCTGCATCTCCTCGCGGGACATGGGGGAGACGATGGCGCCCAGGAGCTTCCGCTCGGTCTCGTCGGAGAGGTTCTCGGCGTTGTAGATTCGGTCCTGCAGGCCGCCGGGGGTGAGCGGTCCCAGCGCGGCCGCGGCGTCGGCCGCCACCGGGGTCTCGAACCACCAGAGCGATGCCCCCCCGGCGGCGAAACCTGCCCCGGCCAGTCGGACGAGCGGCGCGTCGCGTTCGAAGGTGCCTGGGCTGCCCACCACGATGAGGGCCGAGAGGTTCCCCGCCCCCCCCTCTGCCGCGTAGATGCCGCCCACCATGCCGCCCATGCTGTGGCCCACGTAGGCCACTTGGCGTTCGCCCGTCACCTGCTGAACATGGTGCACGGCGGCGGCGACGTCGTACCGCCCGTAGTCGTCAACCGTCCAGCCGCTGAGCTGTGGCACGCCATCCGCATCACGACGCGCCAGCCCGTGCCCACGGAGGTCGAGCAACCAGACGTCGTAACCACGGTCCACGAGCCATCGCGCCAGCGAATGCTCCGCGTCGAGGTCCCAGAACCGGTGGTTGCTGGCGATCCCGTGGACAAGCAGCACCGGTGAGCCCCGGCCTGGGTGGTGGTGCAAGGCGACCGTCGCGCCGTCCGCAGTTTCGAGCCAGGTGTTCGTGGCGAGCGGGCAGGTATCGACAGCGTCGGTCTCGGGTGCACAAGCGAGCGCAAGCAAACTGAGCATCGGCGAAGGCCGCCGTGTATTTCGTGCCCCCGTCACAGGCGAGTGGGGTGCCTCTGCCGCAACCGCTGCGATCGCGGTAGGGGCGGTCTACTCGCGGTCTGCCTTCCATGTTGCTCTGGGTCTCGCTCGCCCTTGCCTACACTCTGGACGACGCCTGGTCGGCCACTGAGTCGCGTGGCCTCGACGCGGCCATGATCGAGGAGCTGTACCGCATGAGCGCGACCGCACGCGTCGCCGCGTGGTCTCTGCTGGCGCCAAAATTTGTGCTCCGTGGCAGCTACACGCGCAACGACGAGGAGATCACCTTCGATCCGAACGCGCTCATTCCCGAGGAATTCGCCTCGATTGTCGAGCCCAGCGACCCGCTGGTGATGCGCAAGCTCACCTACCTCGACGCGAGTATGTCGGTCGTGCAACCCCTGTTCTCTCCCCGCGGCGTCGCCACGGTCGTCGCGGCGGGGCAAGGCTCCCGCGCGGCCGCCGAGGACCGCGACGCGCAGCGCTCGATGCTCCGTGCGGGCGTGGCGGGCGCCTTCTGGGGCGTCGTCGTCGCGCGTGAGGCAGTCGAGATCTCTCGGGCCGCCGTGACCAGCGCCGAGAGACACCTGGAGCTGGCGCACCGGCAGGTCACTCTGGGCAGCGCGTCGCGCCAGACGGAGCTCCAGGCGGAGCTGGCCTTGTCCCGAGCTCGTCGCGACCTCGCATCGGCCGAGGAGGGTCGCACGATCGCGGAGAGTGCCTTGCGCGGCCTGACCGGGTGGCCCAAGGACGCCGCGCTCGAGGCCTCCGCCCCGCGTGCTTTGCCTTTCGAGGGAGCGGAAGTGGCAGTGGCTGCTTCACTAGACCACCGTCCCGAGATTCGCGCCGCGCGCTTCCGAGAGGCCGCGGCGCGGTCGGGGAACTGGGCGCAGAGCCTTTCCTGGCTGCCAGACATCGACGGCCGCTTCACCTACGCGTGGACGGAGAACACGAGCGCGTTCAATGACAAGTCGGAGTTCTGGATGGTCGTGGTCGAGAGCGAGTGGGTGCTCTGGGATGGTGGCTACAGGCTATCTGAGCAGCTGCGCACTGGATCGCAGGCTCGTTTGGCCACTCTTGCCCGGCGAGATGCCGAGGCTGACGCCGAGCAGGACGTGCGTGCCGCCTTTGTGGCTGCCGAGTGTGCGGGTGCGGCACACGACGCCGCTCAACGCGAGGTCGTACTTGCGGAAGAGAACGCGCGGCTGGCGGACGTCGCGTTCGACGCGGGCTCGATCACCTTCCTTGACCTCGAGGATGCGCGCCTCGGTCTCGCAGCTGCACGCTTCGCCGAGCTCCAGACCCGGGCCCAGCGAGAACTGGCCATCGTGGAGTTGCTCGACGTGACGGGCGGCCTGTAGCCGTCGCCACGCAGCTTGGCCTGCTCGGCGGCGTGGCGTACGCTGCCCGGGTCCATGTCCCACCCGTTGGTCCACGTTGCCGTCGCGGAGCTGCGCCAGGTGGCGCGCGACGTGAACACCCTGCTGCTCACGGTGCTGTTTCCGCTTTTCCTGTTCCCCGGCGCGGTCTGGGGGATGACGCAAGTCGATGCCCTCCGCGCGGGCTGGGAGGAGCGCCTGCGACCGCCCGTGAGCGTGACGGGTGACGCCCTCCAGCCGCTCCCGGTCGACGTGATCGCGGCCCCTAGCGAGCGCGCCGTCGCCCGACTCACCTGGCGACCCAGTGAGGTTGAAATCGCCTATTTCGCCTCAAACCCGGAATCGGTCATCGCCCGGGATCGCCTCGTCGCCGCCTTCGATCACCCATGGCCCGTTGACGTGCACGACGTTGCCCCCCCGGACGAGGCCCTTGCCGTGGTCGTCGCCCGGATTGTCCCCCTCGTCCTTGTGGTATTGAGCCTTTTCGCCTCGATGTACCCGGCGGTTGAGGCGGTAGTGGCGGACCGTGAGCGGGGGACCCAGGAGACGAGTCTCAGCACCGCCGCGCCGCGGTGGGTGTTCCTTGCCGGCAAGCTCGTAGCGGTCGCTGCCATCACGATCTTTGCTGTCGCCGCCTCGGTGCTGAGCGCCGCTGCCACGCTCGTGCACGTCGCCGTGCTCGTGGGCGTCGACATTGCTCTCGATCCTCTTCGTTTATTGGCGATATTTCCTCTGGCGGTCTTGACCGCCCTTTACGGTGCTTGCGTGTCGCTGTTGGCGGCGGCGCCCACCCGCTCGTTCAAGCAAGCGCAGAACACCGCCTCGGCGGCGGTCACAGCGGTGATGATGCTCGCGCTCGTGGGGGTGCTCCCGCGCGCGGAACTCGATTCCGGGCTCGGCTGGCTCCCCGTGTCCAACGCCGTCCTCGTGATGCGAGCCTGGCTCGAGGGTGACTCGCCGTGGGGTTGGTCCGCCGTGGCGGTCGTCGAGCTCGTGGCGCTCGGCGCGGGCTCCGTCGTCCTGGCCACCCGCTGGCTGCGGCCGGGGAGTCTCGCATGATCGAGGTCGAGGGGCTCACGCGTCGCTTCCACGACCGAGAGTTGGGCATGGTCACGGCGGTCGACGGCGTGAGTTTCCGCGCGGGCCCGGGCGAGATCGTTGCTCTGCTCGGGCCGAACGGCGCGGGCAAGACCACCACGATGCGCATGCTCGCCACCCTCATCGCCCCTGACGGGGGCTCGGCGCGGGTGAACGGTCACGATGTTCGGAACGCTGCTCCCGACGTGCGGCGGTCGATTGGTTACCTGTCGGCGAACACCGGTCTCTATGGGAGGCTCACGGCCCGCGAGGTGCTCGAGTACGTCGCCCGATTGCAGGGCTGTCTAGACGCAGCTGATCGGGCGGATGCGCTTGTCCGGCGATTCGAGATTGAGCGTTTCGCCAACGTCACCTGTGATCGGCTTTCAACGGGTATGAAGCAAAAAGTGAACATCGCCCGTGCGCTCGTTCATGACCCGCCGGTGCTGATCTTCGATGAGCCCACTTCCGGGCTGGACGTGCTGGTTGCCCAGCAGCTCTTCGCGGTCCTCGAGGATGCGCGCCGCGCCGGAAAATGCGTCCTTTATAGTACGCACATCATGGGCGAGGCGGAGCGGCTCTGCTCGCGCGTTGTGGTGATTCACCGGGGCCGGGTGCTCGCCGAGACTGGCCTCGGCGAGCTGCGCGCCCGTGCAGGCGATGGTCGGCTCGAGACGGCCTTCATCGACCTGGTGTCGGGGTCCGGCAGCTGATGCTCGCCGGAGAACAGATCCGCGACCTTCTTGTGGTCGTGCGCTTCGAGTTGCTTCAGCACTTGCGGGATCCCGCCACGATCGTGCTCATGCTTGTCGTGCCGCTCGTCGTGTACCCGCTGGCCGGGTGGGCGGGGCACCGCGCATTTGCCAGCATGGAGGCCGAGGCGGCCGCCAGCGTATTCACCGTCGCCGTGGAGCCCATGTTCGACCTGCCGCCGAACCTGGCCGCCACCTCGCTGTCGCCGTCCGCGGCGGTCGTCGCGGCGGGTGAGGTGGACGTTGCTGCGCGTGTCGAGGGCGGCCGCGTGGAGCTCTGGTGGGACAGTCGCTCACCCGATTCGGCCGACGCTCGGGCCCGCCTCAAGGAGGCGATCGCCGACTTCCGCCGCTCTCAGGACGCACTCCGGGTCACCACCCGGGACCAGGAGACGGCGGCGCAGGCCGCCAGGAGCCGGGCTGCCCGCTTCGCCCCCCTCTTGCTCTTGTTCACGCTCTTGTCGGGAGCGCTGTACACCGCCCTCGATGTGGTCACCGGCGAGCGAGAGCGCGGGACGCTCGAGACCCTGATGGTATCGACACGGACCCGTGCCACGGTCGCCGCCGCGAAGTTTGTCGTCGTCACGACGTTCAGCTTGATCTCTGCGGGCGTGTCGCTCGGTCTTGGGGCGGTGAGCCTTGCGCTCCTGGGCGGGCTCGAGCTCGGGTTTGGCCAGTTCGTCGGCACCGCGATTCTGCTCGTTCCCCTCGCTGTGCTCGTGGCAGCGTTGGTGACCCTCGCGGCGGCGTGGGCACCCGATTTCAAGTCGGGACAGGTACTTGCGCTCCCCGTCATGTTCGTGCCGATGCTCCCGGCGTCGGTCGCCGCGCTGCCCGGTTTCCCGCTCACCGCGCTCACCGCTTTGGTGCCCCTGGCCGGGGCCTCGCTCGCAATCCGGGCCGTCCTGGAAAACACCGGTTCCGTCTCGCTGGTGGCCCTCGCACTCGCCTCGACCACCGCCTACGCTGCCGCCGGCGTGTGGGCGACCTCCCGCTTGCTCGGCCGCGAGGCGGTCTTGGTCGGCGCCCGGGGCCCGGGGGAGCGGCGCGCCCGGGGCGACTACCGCGTCGATGCCATGGTCACGTTCGCCTTGGCCGCGCTGGCGCTGTGGTTCCTCGGACAGGCCGCGCAGTCCCGGCATCTGCTCGGAGGCTTGGCCTTCACCCAGCTGGGGCTGTTCTTGCCGGTCGCGTTCTTGGTGCCCTGGTGGCTCGGCTTGCCGGTGAGAGACACGCTCCAGCTACGATGGCCCGCGCCCTCGGAGCTTGCCCGCGGCGTCATCGTGGGACTGTGCCTCCCCGGGCTGGCATTGACGGTGGGGCAGTTGCAGGCATGGGTGCTCGACACGCCTTCGGGCCTGCTTGCGGGCCTCCTCGATCCCGCTACGCCCATCGGGTTGAGCCTTCTCACTCTGGCGATCCTACCCGGCGTCTGCGAGGAAATCTTGTTCCGCGGCACCTTCCTCGGCCTTTGGCACCGCCCTGATCGGCGCTGGCAGGCGGTCGTGGCCACCGCACTGGCCTTTGGCGCCCTGCACGCGAGCATCTTCCGTCTCGCGCCAACGGCGGCCCTGGGGCTGGTGCTCGGGACGCTCGCCCTACGATCCCGCAGCGTCGTGCCCGGCATGATCGCGCATGTGCTCAACAACGGCCTGGCCGTGCTCGCTGGGTACGGCGTGGTGGCGTTGGAGCCGGGCCCGCTGGCCTGGGTGGGGGCTTGCGTGGCAATTTTTCTTGGGCTTCTTCGAGCTTAACCGCGCTCGGCGCGACGCCCGCGGCCCGCGAGGTCGCGGAGCACCTCGCCCACGGGCTTGTCCTCGTACAGCATCGCGTACACCTGCTCGGTGATGGGCATCTCGACCGCCTCACGCTGGGCAAGTTGCCACGCACTCCGCGCGGTCACCACCCCCTCGGCCACCTGCCCGAGTTCGTCCAGGACCTCGGCGAGGGGGCGCCCTTTACCGAGGCCGAGGCCGACGCGACGATTGCGGCTCAGGTCGCCCGTGCAGGTGAGCACGAGGTCGCCGAGTCCCGCGAGTCCCATCATGGTGAGCGGGTTCGCGCCGCGCTTCATCGCCACCCGGGAGATTTCGGCGAGGCCGCGCGTGATGAGTGCGGCCCGAGCGTTGGTGCCGAGCCCGGCGCCGTCCGACACGCCGCAGGCAATCGCCATCACGTTCTTGAGCGCCGCCCCGAGCTCGACGCCGACGACGTCGTCGGTGTCGTACACCCGGAAGTAGCCGCCGTGGAGCGCCTCGGCGGCCGCGTGATTGGCCACGGCGCTGCGGCTTGCCACGACGACGGCCGTCGGCATCCCCAAGGCCACCTCGCGGGCGAACGATGGGCCGCCAAGCGTCACCAGCGGTTGACCGGGAGCGAGACCGTGAATCAGGATCTCGTCCATGGTGTACAGGGTGTCGAACTCGATGCCCTTCGTCGCGCACACAACCGGGGCGGCGCGCGGCAGGTGCCGGGCGAGATCCGGAAGCACGGAACGGAGCGCCGTCGATGGCACTGCTTCGATGCACACCTCGGTCTCGTCGAGGGCGTGCGACATGTCGCCGGTCACGACAAGGTTTCCGGGGAATTCGATCCCCGGCAAATACCGGCGGTTCTGGCGCTCCGCTTGCATCACGGCCGCCCGGTCTGCGTTGTGATCCCACAGCCGGGCGCGGTGCCCCACGCGGGCGGCTTGCATCGCCAGGGCGCTGCCCCACGATCCGGCCCCGATGATGGCGACGTTCACGTGGCCTCCCAGTCCGCAAAGAAGGAAATTCGACGGGTGTCCACGGAGGCCGGGCGCGCTCGGGGTCGGGCCCATTCGCGGAGCTCCTTGAGCCGATCGTCCATGGTGACCGCGAGCGGGACGCTGTCGCGGGCCACCCGGACGAGGTCGTCCTGACGAAGCTCCCTCTCGGCCGAGAAGGCCATGAACATCGCCGCGATTATCAGCTGTTCGAGCTCCGCCCCCGAGAACTTCTCGGTCTCCTCCGCGATGTGAAGGAGGTCGAATTGGTCGGGCTCCCGGCCCCGGCGGCGCACGTGGATGTCGAGGATCTCCAGGCGCTCGTGGATGTTGGGAAGGTCGACGAAGAAAATCTCGTCGAATCGTCCCTTGCGCAACAGCTCGGGCGGCAACGCACGCACCTCGTTGGCCGTGGCCACCACGAAGACGGGCTTCGTCTTTTCCTGCATCCACGTCAGGAAGGCGCCGAAGACCCGCCCGCCACCCTGGTCCTGCAGGAACGCCTTCTCGATCTCGTCGATCCACAGGACCGCCGGCGCGATCGACTCGGCGATCCGGATGGTGTCGCGCAGCCCTTCCTCGGCGCGTCCCGTGAACAGGGCGGCGACGTCCAGGCGAAGCAAGGGCACGCGCCATAGATCCGCCACCGCCTTGGCCGATAGAGATTTCCCGCAACCCTGCACGCCGAGGAGGAAGAGCCCCTTGGGTTCCGGAAGTCCGAAGGCGCGCGCTCGGTCGCTGAAGCCCGCCTGTCGCTGACGAAGCCAGTCCTTGAGGTTGCCCAGGCCTCCGATATCGCCCGCGCCCACCTCGGGGCGGATGAACTCCAGGAAGCGCGAGCGACGCAGGAGCCGCGCTTTCTCGTCGATGAGGAGCGCAAGATCGGGGGCCCCAAAGCGTTTGCCATCCACCAGCACCCGCGCATACGCCCGCTTGATCTCTTTCTCAGTGAGCCCCAGCGAGGCGGTCACGAAGGCTTCGAATAAATCGGCTTTCAAATCAATTTTTTGTGACTGAAGCAACACGGCGAGTACCCGGGCGACCTCCTTGCGGGTGGGGAGCGGCACGTCGAGCACAGCGAAGTCCTTCTCCAGCTCCGCGGGGATGACAAGCGTGGATGAGAGGACGAGAATCGCCTGGCGCCGAGCCCCGAGCTCCGGCTCGAGGTCACGCAGCCGCCGGGTGACGGAGATGTCGCCAATACTGGTGTGCAGGTCTTCGAACACGAAGAGTGCGGGTCCCTCGATGCTCGCGATGCGCTCGAGCGCCGCCGCGGGATCCCGTGTCGCTTCGGCATCGGCGAGGTCGGCGCCGCGGATCCCGGTGGTGTGCCGCCAGCGGTAGTAGGCGAGTCCGTTCTGCGCGCACATGCGCTCGATGCCGCGTTCAACCCTCTCTTCTTCGGGCGAAAGCGCGTACAGCAAGGAGTAGCGCGCCGCGAGCATGTGAGGGATGCGCGCGAGGACCTCGTCCATGGGCCAATGGTATCGCGCCGGATAGTTGCCGCCGGTGCGGATCGGTGTGGTCATCTCGGGAGCGGGCGGTGTCCAGCCCACGCACACGACGGTGCATCTCATCTGCGCGGCACGGGAAGCGGGTTGGGCGGTGCGCATCGTCGAGCCCACGGATTTCGACATCGATGAACGCGGTCGGGTGCAACTCCGCGCGTTCGTGCTGGACGAGTTGCCGCCGAATCGCGATTTGATTGTGGCGCGCCTCCGCGCTCGCGATCTCGACCGGCGACAACTCGAGGCCTCCTCCCTCGATGTGCTCGTGCTCCGCGTCAACCCGCTCGACACGGCGGTGGTGGCGATGGCGCAGCTCGTCGTCGCCGCGGGCGTCACCGTGGTCAACGACCCCGGCGCGCTGGTGCGCACCACGCACAAGTCCTGGCTCGCCTCGTTGCCCCCGGAGGTGCCTCGGCCCCGGGGCATCGTCACCCGCTCTCGCGCCGCGGCCGAGCGATTCGCCTCCGGCGTCACCGGTGGCCTCGTCCTCAAGCCCGCGCGTTCGAGCGGGGGTCGGGGCGTGCAACTCCTCCGCGGCCGCGCCGCTCGCCGCGGTCTCGAGGGCGCCTTCGCCGCCGCCGCCGATGCGGGCGACGGGTACGTGGTCGTGCAAGCCTACCTCGTCGAGGCATCCATGGGCGAGAAACGCCTGCTATGGCTCGATGGGGAGATCATCGGCGGCTACCTCCGGCGTCGCGCGCCCGGCGAGTTCCGGCACAACTTGAAGCTCGGCGCCGAGCCCGCGCCCTGCGACGTGACCCGTGCCGAGCGCGAGGCCGTGGCGGCGCTGACGCCCTACTTGCTGCGGGAGCGCATCTGGTTGGCGGGCATCGACGTGATTGGCGCGCGGATCGTGGAGGTCAACGTGTTGAACCCCGGCGGCGCGCACTTTACGAGCGCATTCAGCGGGCGCGAAGTGGGTCCGAGGCTGGTCGAGAGCCTCGCCCGGCGCGCCCACGCCGCCACGCCCATCGAGGTGCCTGCGAAATGAGCAAGAAGAAGAACTCTGATCCCGACGACGACTTCGACCGGGAGGATTTTGCCGAGCTGCGCACCCTCACGCGCAAGCAAGTGCTCGACATGATTCGACGGGGCGAGTCATTGGAAGACGCCGACCTCCGCGGGCTCGATCTCTCAGGGGTCAGCTTCGACGGGGCCAATCTCACCAACGCGAAGCTCGGGGAGACGAACCTGCAACGGGCCTCCTTCAAGGGCGCCACGCTCGTTGGGGCCAGCTTCTGGAACGCCAACCTGAGAGAGGCCAGCCTCGAGGGCGCAAACCTGGAAGAGGCCGACTTCGACTACTGCAACCTCGACGCGGTCACCTTCAAAGACGCCAAGGTGAAGAAGGCGATCTTCCCCGTGAAGCGCCTCCCGGTTGAGCATGTCCAGCGTTCGGTGCGCACCGGCGAACGGGTGCGCATGGAACCCATGCGGCACGAAGACGAAGATTGACGGAACCGTGGCCCACGGGGGATTGTCGGGCCAGTAGGCTCATCACGCGTGGACATTCTCTTCGCCGCCCTGGGGTTCCGCTCGGCCGCCGCGCTGCGGCTCGGGGCTAGCTCTACCGACAGCGAACTGGTGTCGCGTTTCCTGGCCGGGGAGCGCGCGGCGTTCGACGAGATCGTGGTCCGTTACCAGTCGCGCATCTACTCGCTCTGCCTGAGGTGGCTGGGCGACGCGGAGGTGGCCGAGGAAACCGCGCAGGATGTGTTCGTCGCGGCGTTTCGAGCGCTGGGCGCGTTTCGCGGGGAGTGCAGCTTCTCCACGTGGATCTTCCGCATCGCCGTGAACCACTGCCGGAACGTGCGCCTTCACCGCAATCGGCGCGGTTACGGTCGGCACGAGGTGATCGACGCGCCCCGTGGCGACGACGACGAGCTCCCCGGTCGGCAGGTCGCCGATGAGGCCGATCCGGGCTCCGATCGCGGTGTTCACCAGCGTGAGGCTGGGTCGCTGGTGCAGGCGGCCCTCGCCGAACTGGACGACGAGCATCGGCAGGTGCTGATCCTCCGCGACGTGGAAGACCTGGCCTACGAGGAGATCGCCGACATCCTCGACTTGCCGCGTGGCACCGTGAAGAGTCGAATCCACCGGGCACGCGCCGAGCTTGCCAACCGCCTGGCCCGTCGGGTACGCGCTGCGGACGTGCTCTGATGGACACCTTCTTCGCCCGCAACCGCCTCAGCGCCTACCTCGACGGCGAGTTGAGCGCGGCCGAGGCTCGAGAAGTGGAGGCGGCGGTTGCGCGCGATGCTGGCCTGCGGGCAGAGCTCGAGGAGATGCGCGGCGCCATCGAGCTCTTGCGCGCCGAGGGGCTGGTCAGTGCGCCGGTTGGCTTCGCCGGGCGCGTACGCGAACGGGTTGACGCGGAGCCCATGCGCGTGGGTTGGCGCCTCTGGGTCACGCAGATCCGTCCCGAGGCGATCATGCTTGCCGCTGCCGCCTTGCTCGTGGTTGTCTACGTGGGACACCGGCGCGAGAATCCGCCCCCCGCGATCCCCGGCACGGAGGCGGTCGCCACTGGCGGCGCGTTTGGCGGCGACGAGGGCGGCATCGACGGCTCTCTGGAGGCCGCGCCCGCCCCCGAAGTTCAGGCGGCGTCATCGCCCTCCCAGGAGCATGACGCCGTGGCGAGTGGGTCGACCCTGTCCAACGATGGCGTGCTGGGCAACGAGGTCCCGGGCGCGGGGCAGGCTGAGCCTCCCAAGACACAGTCGCTCGCGGAGCGGCTACCCAAGCCGAAGTCCGCGAACCACGGCGAGACCGTGGAGCCTTGGCAGCCGGAGTGGGAGAAGGAGGCCGTGGAGCAGGCGCCCGAGGCGATGCCTCAAGAGATCAACTTCTACGCGCCTGCCCCTTTCCGCTACCGGGTGACGGCGCGCGACGGCCGTGCCCTGAAGACCCTCGCGGCGATCGCCGCGGAGCTGGGCGGCGAGCTGCAGGATTCCCGTGGTCGGCCGGTGGCGGCATGGAGCCTGGAGGAGGGCGACTCGCGCTCGGTGCGCGTGGCTGTGCCCGCCTACAACGCCGCTGCCCTCGCGGCGCGTCTTCGTGAGGTGGGCGAGGTCGAGACGATCGTCCAGAAGGACACCCTGCTCGCCGATCCCAACGCCGACGTGCCCGTGCAGGTGGAGCTGCTCTACTGAGGCGTCGGCGTGACGGCCGGCGCGGTGGTGGAGATCGGGGTGGTGGAGATGACCGGCACCGCCTTGGTTGGCGCGCTCTCGCCGGTGCTCCAATGCGTTCCGATCCACCCGACGAGCCAGCCCTCGAGCGCCGGCTCGGCGCTCAGCATCTTCATGCCGCGGCCCCCGGCTTCCAGGAGTCGGAACTCGTGCTGCCCCTGCGCAGACCCGTCCAGGATCGCCGCTGATTTTGCGCCGTAGGTGTCGTCGGCCGCTGCCACCAGCAGCAACGTGCGTGGGCCGTAGCGCTTCACGGCGTCGGAGGTGATGACGCCCTTGTAGTCGAGGCCGGGTGAGAGCATCGCCACGATCACGACGGCGCTCTCGTCGAGCGCGGCGTTGATGACGAGGTTTGCGCCGAGCTCAGCGCCTACGACCGCCAGGCGGGTGATCTTCTCCGCTTCGAGGCGATCGATGGCCGCCCGCACGTCGCCCACCATCGCCGCGTAGTCCGCGGGCGTTGGCGGCGACTGCGCCAGGGGCGCGGAGGCACCGTGGCCCCGGAGGTCGACGGCGATCACGGCCACGCCGTCGCCGTAGAGCTTGTCGGCGATCGAGAGCCAGTCCTCCTTGTTTCGACCGCCCTGATGTACCAGGACCACACCGTACTTGGCGGCCTTCGGCAGGCCGAGGCTCGCGGAGAGCACGTGACCGTCGGCGCTCGTGAGCGTGACGGTATTGAAGCTCGACTTGGCCGGCGCGCCGGCGAGTGCGAGCGAGACAAGGAAGGCAAACACGCTCGGCATCAACTCTCCAACGCCCGGAGGGTAGCAAGAAGTTCCTGGAGGTCGAGACCTTCGCCCAGCGCGGCCTCGGCGATCGTCTCATCGGCGCCGACCGCGCAGGATGGACAATGGGGCAGCCCTCGTGCGGCAAAAATGGATTGGACGCGCGGGTGCCGCGAGTGTGCCGCGTGAACCGTCATGTCACCGCGAAAGGGCCCTGGGTCGAGGCGCGCGCGGGCGGCGAGCAGCCGGTCATCCAGCCGGTCCCCTGCCCCGACGAGCGCGGCGGTCTCGTCGCGGAGGGCGCGGGCGGCGAGCGGTTCGATCAGCACGACCACGCGCCGCGAGATCCACGCGCGTCCCTCCCGTGCCCACTCGCTGGCTCTCGCCCTCATGGCGCGCTCCTATCGTGGGCCCCGCAGCGGTTGACGCGGCCCCGGCACGGTCATAGTACGATGCCGACCGTGGGGGTGTCGTGCCGCCCGGTGTTCTTTGACGTCAACCCAAGATCCTACTGAGATCGATACTTTCTGGATGCGGAGGGCGCTTGCTCTCGCCGCAGAGGCGGCCCTTGTCGGTGAGGTTCCGATCGGCGCCGTGATCGTCTGCGAAGGCCAAGAGGTCGCCGCCGAGCGCAACACGCGTGAGCGAGATTTCGACCCCTGTGGCCACGCCGAGCTGATCGCGATCAGGGCGGCCGCCCAGCTTCGCCGCGACTGGCGACTCTCCGGCTGCACGCTCTACGTGACGCTCGAACCCTGCGCCATGTGCGCGGGCGCCATCGTCCTCGCGCGATTGCCCCGCGTCGTCTACGCGGCGCCCGACCCCAAGGGCGGCTTCTGCGGCACGCTGGGCGACCTCAGCCACCACCCCGGCCTCAACCATCACTTCGAAGTGGTGCCGGGGGTGCTCAAACAGGAGTCTGCAGCCATGCTGCGAGACTTCTTCCGTCGACTCAGAACCAAGGATCGCTAGACTTTTTGGGAGAGGTGGCCGAGTGGTTGAAGGCGACAGACTCGAAATCTGTTTTAGGGCTTCCCTAACGTGGGTTCGAATCCCGCCCTGTCCGCCATCCCCGATTCAACGTGCATTTCGCGCGCGGCGGTGATGGTCGGGTCCCATGACTCCAGCCCCGTGAACCCCGCCAGGACCGAAAGGTAGCAACGGTAGCGCGGGCTGGGGGGTGTGGGGTGCCCGGCCATCACCCCCGCGCGCGATCTACTTTCCGGCTAGGGTTTCTCATGTCCGAAGGCTACCTCGCCATCGCGCGCAAGTGGCGCCCGCTCACGCTCGAGGAGATCGCGGGCCAGTCGCACGTCACCCGCACGCTGGGCAACGCGCTGAAATCCGGCAGGATCCACCATGCCTTCCTGTTCACCGGGGCGCGGGGCGTGGGCAAGACGACCGCCGCCCGTGCATTCGCGCGTTCGCTGAACTGCGTGCAGGGACCGTCGCTGGCGCCCTGCGGGGCCTGCGGCCCCTGCCGGGAAATTCCTCTCGGCAACTGCACCGACGTCATCGAGATCGACGCCGCGAGCAACAACTCCGTGAACGACGTGCGGGAGCTGCGCGACGGCGTTCGCTACGTTCCGAACTTCGCGCGATTCAAGGTCTACATCCTCGACGAGGTCCACATGCTCTCGACGAGCGCGTTTAACGCCCTCTTAAAAACTCTCGAAGAGCCGCCCGCTCACGTCGTCTTCATCATGGCGACGACCGAGGCCCAGAAAATTCCGAATACGATCCTCTCTCGGTGTCAGCGATTTGAT
>SXGT01532761.1_pt1 | contig 83117 bp, 58 predicted proteins | sample 3176221 | NCBI WGS metagenome assembly SXGT01 (sample SAMN11356862, study PRJNA531348) | freshwater metagenome | isolation source: freshwater sample F1-120 | place: China: Fuxian Lake, Yuxi | collected 2017-12-25 | reverse complement strand
GAAATTCAGGGGATGGAAGACCGCCTCGTCTCCCGCTTCGAGTGGGGTCTGGTGACGGACATCCAGCCGCCTGACTTCGAGACGCGCGTGGCCATTCTTCAGAACAAGGCCGCCGAGGAGCGAATCACGCTCGACCAGGAAGTGGTCCGCTTCGTGGCGACGATGGTCACGAGCAATATCCGCGAGCTCGAGGGCGCGCTGGTGACCGTGCTGGCGTACAGCAAACTGACGGCGCAGGAAATCAGCATCCCGCTGGTGGAGCAGGTGCTGCGCGATTTGATTGGGCGATCGAAGCTGCGGACAATCACCTTTGAGCGCATCCAGAAAGTCGTGGCGGAGCGCTTCGATGTGCGCATTCTCGACATTCGCGGGCGGAGCCGCCAGCGGCAGATCGCGTTTCCGCGGCAGATCGCGATGTATCTGTGCAAGACGCTGATCCCGGGTATGACGCTGAGCGAAATCGGCGAGGTCTTTGGCGGCAAGGACCACACGACCGTGTTATATGCCTGCCAGAAGATAAAGGAAGAAGTCGAGGGGGACGAGACGCTGCGCCAAATCGTCGCGAAGCTCGAAAAGGACTTGCGCGAATAATCAGGACCCTTGGCCTGCTTCCGAATCCTGTGCTAGGATTTGGGCATGGCGATCCACAAAATAGTCTATTTCCCGGACGATCCCTTGACCTTGCGCGCGCGCAACGTCGAGATCTTCGGCGAGAAGGTGCAGCGCCTGATCGACGACATGCTGGAAACCATGCGCGCACACGAAGGCGTCGGTCTCGCCGCGCCGCAGATTGGATTACGCCGGCGCGTGTTCGTTGCTCAGGAACCCGAGGCAGACCCCATCGCGTTCGTGAATCCCGAAATTATTTCGATGGAAGGAAGCGAGGAAGGTGAAGAAGGCTGCCTGAGCATGCCAGGGATCTATGCGAAAGTGCCGCGGGCGACGCGACTGCTCGTGCGCGCGCAGGAACCGACCGGCGAAGCGTTTGAGATGGAGGCCGAGGATTTCCTCGCGCGGATCATCCAGCACGAGACCGATCACCTGAACGGCATACTTTTCCCCGAGCGTCTCGATCTGCTCACGCGTCAGGACAAACTCGATGAGTGGGCCCGCCGGCGCGAACAGATCATCGCCGAGCAGTCTGCCGGGCATGCTCCTCAATAGCCCGTCCGTTGAGCGTCTGATTGAAGCCTTCCGCCGGTTGCCCGGTGTTGGAAAGCGGACGGCCGAGCGTTATGCGCTTCACCTGCTGGGCGCGCCGGCGGAAGACGCCGCGGCGTTGAGCGATTCCGTTCGGCGTGCGCGCGAAGCGATCCGGAAGTGTTCCGTCTGCCGCAATCTGACCGAGAGCGATCCCTGCACCGTGTGTAGTGACGCACGGCGCGATCAGAGTGTGGTGTGCGTCGTCGAGCAGCCCTCTGGCGCCATGGCGATCGAGCGCGGCGGTAGCTACCGCGGCGTGTACCACGTGCTGCACGGCGCGTTAAGCCCGCTCGAGGGCGTCGGCCCGGATGAATTGGAAATGGGCGCGCTGTTTCGCCGGCTCAAAGGCGGAACGGTGCATGAGATCATTGCTGCGACGAACGCGACGGCCGAGGGCGAAGCGACCGCGTTGTATCTTGCGCGGCAGGCGCCCGCCGGCGTGAAGGTGACGCGCATTGCCCACGGCGTACCGATGGGCGGCGGACTCGAGTACACGGACCAAGGCACGCTCGCGCACGCGATCGACGGCCGGACGAAGATGTCCTAGTCCAGTTTTCCGTCGCGGACCAGTCCCAGAAATTTTCGTGCGCTGATGAGCGTGTACTCGTAGACGATGGTGTTGCTTTCCCAGCGCGCTTCTCCGGTGAGTTCGAGATCGTAGTTCGCGCGCCAGCGCGCGGCGATGTCGGCCACCGTTTCCTCGATGCCGACTTTCAGATTGACGACCCCCATGCGATCGATGGCGTCCGGTTCGATATCGAAGACGAGACGAAAGTGCAGCGCATCCGGTGGCGCAAAGTCGGCGGTAAAACGTGCTTCGCGGACAAATTGCAGGCTGCCGATCGAGATTTCGTGTTCGTTTTCGCTGAGGTCGATGTTGTAGGCCTTCAAGAACGACGCGATGATGAGATACCCATGCCCGAGGCGATTGTCGAGCACGGCTTCGACGAAGTGGCCGCCCTCGGCCTCGAGTGGTTTCGGCGTGAGCGACTGGCTCCACATATACCCGAAAGATTCTTCAGCGTCCGGATCGTAGGGGATCGAACCGTCGGCAATGAGAAGCCCCGGCCGATCCTCATAGGGTGCACCCCCCCAATTTATTTCCGGCGCAGTCCTGCGCAGATCGGTGTGCGCCGCTTTGCGTGCGATGAATGGAGCGAGCCTGCGGGCGTTCAAGTAACTCACGAGCGCGACGCGCCGGCCTTCCATGTCGAGCATGGCGGCGCCGCCGGCGCTATAGGGCAGCATGCGGTTCGTGAGCCAACGCGGCAGGCGGCCGGCCACAGGCTCGATGAGATCCGGCACGAGCGCCGCGATGCGCGATGGGTCGACAACGACAAAGGCGCCGGCGGTCTCTGGCGCATAGGGCGGTGCAGCGCGCAGGGTCGGGATGATGAGGCCGTACCGCCACTCGGCGATCACCACGACGAGCAGCAATAGCGTAACAACGCCGGCCGCGACGTAGGCCGCGTAGCGTCGAAGCGGAAGCGCGCTCGGTTTTTTCTTCACGCGGGGCTGGACTCCTGTCATGGCCGGGGATCCAGCAATACTTTATCGATCAGCGGGGCTGGAAAGGAAAGTTTCGGTTGCTGCGGGGAACGCACGTCGCAGCGCGGACTCGTTCTCACTGATAAAGGCGGCGGTAAATCGCACGTAGTAATAGAGCGCGCAGCCGAAAATCCAGACGGCGACGAGCAGGGTACGCCAACGCGGCGCACGCAAATCTGCGAATTCAGATACCACCCCGGTTTTCCTCGATGCGCTGGACGCGGTGCGCGAGGAGCGCGACGTCCTGCGCGAGTATTCGGTTTCGTTCAGCGAGTTTGGAGATGATCACCGTAAAGCCCAATACAATGCCCAACACATACAAGAACGAAATGACGAAGAGCGTGGTTATCAACTGGAAATGCACTAGGTCCGCGAAGCGGGCAATGAGGCCCGGGAATATGCCGATGATGAGGCCGATGCCCGCCGTGCCCAGCCAGAGGAGGGCATAGCGCTCCTTCAGGAATTCGCGGCGGACGAGTTCGATGACGAGCGCGAAAAGGACCACGCTCAAAATCGTGATCGCGATCCGGTGCGGCGCTTGTATGGCCATTTGTGCGGTATCAAACATGGCTCAGTCGGTCCCCTTGAGCAGCGCGGCGATTTCGGCCGGGCTGACGGACTCCTCGCGGCGCGGCGGCACGAACGAGATTTTCTTGAACAGCCCGACCAGTATCGCAAGGCTGACCTTGACGATGTAGTAGGCGGCGCGGCCCGCACCGATGGAGCTGCGCCCGCCCTGGCGTGCGCGCATTTCGACCGGGACCTCGATGACGCGCAGGCCGTGCTTGTGCAGAATCACGAGTGCTTCGGCTTCCGGGTAGTCGTCGGGGTAGGTGTGCGCAAACGTGCCGAAGGCCGCGCGGTTCATCGCGCGAAAACCGCTGGTCGTGTCTGTGATGCCGCCGCCGATCGCCGTGTCCACGAGGCGGGAGAGCAGCGACTTGCCCACGCGGCGGCTGAAGGTCGGCGAGTACGCGGAATCGGCCACGTAGCGCGAACCCACGACAAGGTCCGCGCGCCCGGACTCGACCGCTTCGACGAGCTTGCGCATTTCCTGCGCCGGATGCTGCCCGTCGGCATCGCACTGCACGGCGATGTCGTAGCCTGTGTCGGTCGCGTAGCGGTATCCTGTCTGCATGGCGCTGCCGATGCCCATGTTGAAGGGCAGCGTAATGAGTTCGACTGCATGAAACGAACGCACGACTTCGGCCGTCGTGTCGCTCGACCCGTCGTTGATCACGACGATGTCGTAGTCCGGCACGCAGGTGCGCAGCGCATGGAGCACGCCGCCGATGGAATCCGCTTCGTTGAATGCGGGAATGATGACGAGCACTCGCGTCATTGCGCGATCCCCCTTCTGCGGACCACAAAGGTCCAAAGTCCCCCGATGAGCCCCAGTCCGCGCGCGGCATCGCGCAGGACGGTCATGCCGCGATAGAGCAGGCCGGTCGTAAGGCCGAGGCGTCGCGCGATCGCGCGCGTGAGCCCGGCGGTAGTCAACAGGTAAAACACTGCAAGGAGTGCAAGCGCGAAAGCGAAATCCGCGCGGCCGATGATCGGCAGTGTGACGAAGCCTGCGGCGAGCAGCAGTGCGGCGGGCGGTCCGAGCAATTCGCCGAAGCCCGCGTAGTCGTCGCCGCCGCTGCGGCGTGGATGTTTTGCGTAAAGGCGCATGCGCCAGAATCCGTGGCGCATCTGCGTGCGGAGGTAGGGAAACAAACGCGTCGGGTGGTAATGCGCCACGCGCGCGTTCGCGACAAAGCGCAGCGTGCCGCCGTTGTCGTGCAGGCGATAGGCGAGGTCGTTGTCCTCGCCGGAGGCTTGCGCGAAGGACTCGTCGAATCCGCCGGCGGTCTCGAAAGCCTCGCGGCGATAGGCGACATTGAAGGAGCCGAGATAGTCCACGCGATCGCGGAAGCGCTGGTGCCGCAGTACTATTTCTTCGTGGATGATGCGCGCGAGGAGCGAGGAGTCGTTCCGAATGCCGTAACTCCCGCCGACGCCTGCGACCGAAGCATCGGTGAAACCCGTGAGGAGTTTTTCCAGCCAATCGGGCTCGGGCACACAATCAGAATCGGTGAAGACCAATACATCACCGGAGGCCATGCGCGCGCCGGTGTTTCGCGCAGCGGCGGGACCGCGATTTTCCTGGCGCACATAGCGCACGCCGAGGCGCTTCGCGATGTCGGGTGTGGAGTCGGTCGAGCCGTCGTCCGCGACGATGATTTCGAGGGCGGGGTGCGTCTGCCGCTGGCACGCTTCGAGACACTCCGCAAGCGTGGCGGCGGCGTTGAATGCGGGAATGACGATCGATGCGCGCACGGTGCTGGCGCGGCCCCCGCGGAACGGCCCTGCAAGCCCCCCGGCCACAGCCCCCGACCGTTCCGCAGTCCCTATGATAACAGGCGCGGTCTTGCACTCAAAGTCTATTCGACGTCGCCGATCCCCATCTGGTGGCGCAGGGCGATAATCGCGCCGATGTGGATGCCCTCGTGCATGACATTGAAGTTCAACGCTTCGACAGCGTTATCCAGCGTGTAGCCGGACTTCAGTTTGAAGGATTTGTAGTTCCCGAAAGTGCCCTTGCGGACCTCCGATTCAACACGGTCCGTCTGCGTATTAAATTCGCTCATGACAGTCTCAAGGGCCGGGCCATTTGCACCCCAATTCGCGGGTGACGTGCCCGGCATGAACCAGCCTTCCCATGCCTGTGGCAAAGGCGCCGAGCCGCCGCACGGGCGGTGCAGCAGCCGGTAGTGACTCAAGACGATGTGGCCAATATTCCAAAGGACACTATTCGTGGCGCCCGGCGGAATGTTGAGTAATTGATTCGGCGAGAGGTCGTCCACCCTCGCCTTCATGTAGGCCCGCGCCACTCGGGCGGATTTCAAAGCGGTTTCCGTATCCATGATTAATCTCCCGATAGAGCCAAAAACGGGCGCCAGCATAACAAAAGCGAAGCATGCCCGCGCGAGGGATTTTTTCTGGCCGAAACGGGCGCGATTCCGTCTTAATGTATAAAGGCACAGGCGAATTGTGCTGCGGAGGCAGGCCATGTCATCTGAAGAGCTATTGATGCGATGGATGGACGCGCGGGATGAGTCCGCATTTCGCGAGCTTGTCTCCCTGCATGCGCCGATGGTGTTTGCAACCTCGAAGAGAATCCTCGGGAATGAGTTTGAAGCCGAGGAAGTGACACAGGAATGTTTCGAGACATTGGCCACCACGCGGCGGCCGCGGGGATATCTGGGCGCCTGGCTTCATCGTGTGGCGACGAACCGGTGCCTTGATCGCCTGCGCTCGGCGAAACGGCGGGTGAAGCGAGAAACAGCGTTTGTAGAGTCGGGTCCGAAAACGGCCGAGCCGTCGTGGCAGGACTTGTATGAATTGGTGGACGAAGCGATCGCGGCGCTACCCGCAAAACAGCGGGACGCGATCACGGCATATTTTTTGCAAGGCCGATCGCATGTTGAGATTGCTGGAGATTTTGGCATAACGCGGCAAACGGTCACGAGCCGCGTGCGGCAGGGGATTGAGGGGATTCGAAAGCAGTTGCGGCGACGAGGTGTCCAGGTGTCGGCGGCAGGGTTCGTCGCGTTAATGGAACGCAACGCAATTGCTGCGGCCATTCCTGCCTCGCTCACCGCGAATTTGGGGAAACTGGCCTTGGTGGGCGCAGCAGGAGCTGCGGCGTCGACCGTCGGTATTTTTGGCGGCAGTACAGTCAAAGCTGCAGCGCTCGTTGCTGTGGTTGCGTCGATCATGGGCACGTATTTTTTCATGGGTGGGATCGTTGGACGCGAAGCTGATGCAGTGGCCTCGGCGATTGTGGCAGACACGACGCCCGGTATCGCATTAGCGCCTGTTTTGGCGGAACAGGAGCCGCAATCCGAAACGAATGCTGTAGAGCCGATGCAACTTGCACAAGGGACCGAGCCGCCAAACGGCGACACGAATCTGCTGGACCGCATTCTCGCCGAACAGCAGAAGCAGTATGAGGCGTTGGGCAAACGCTCCTATCACTTCGTCGTCAACGGGAATTACTATTTTAAGTCGTCTCAGAGCCGCCGTCCGTTGTGGTACGAGGAGATTGGCGATGGCGCTGGAAGCATCTGGGGCGATTTTGAAATGGGCAACCCCATAGTAAGCCGGATTTTTGCGGTAAATAACCACGAGTTTGTGCATATCCTGGGTCGCGAAAACCCAAATGCCAATGTAATTGAACTGGTCGAACCGGCCGATCTTCCGAACGCCGCATTCGAGAAGCAGTTGCTTCTTCGGGACAAGTCAACCAATGGCCGGCCAAATAGGGATGCGGAGGGGCATTTTGAGATGTACCGTGCAACCGATTATTTGCGCCTCGGCATCGTGTTGCTGGACGGTTTAACGCTCGCGCAAACCATCAAGTTATCACCGCCCGACTTCCGATATGGCGTGGAGACTATGAAAGGACCTGATGGGCGAGATTTGTTATTTATTCGGCGGTCAAACCGCATCGATGAATCGGATGCTTCGGACAGCGAAATCATCGTGGACCCGGCTGTCGGTTATCGAGTCATTGCGTACATCATCCGCCATGTAGACGGTACTGTCCGAAGATACACCGAGCTGCATTATCGTGAATATGAACCAGGAGTGTTTGTGCCCACGCATTTCCGTGATCGAGTGTTTGCGCTCGACAAACCGGGGCCGGATTTAGATACTGCCACAATCGTGGCAAACGGGATTGGTGAGGTGGCCAACGAACTTTTTTTTGACAAAGCGGTCACGATCGGGAAACTTGAACTAGACTACGCGACGACTCCGGAGCGCTTCACGTGGAAGAGTTTCGGGTGGGAGGAGAAAGACATCTTCGTGATGTCCCGTGACGGCTCTACGGAAGTTCACTTGATCGAAAACGGCGAATTGGTGCCTCGAAAGCAAGTGCGCGGGTATTGAGTAACCGCGATCAGGGGGCTCTCTTAGGAGTTCCTATCCACCCGCCGATTGCCGCGATGAGTGGTTCGGTTGCCGGTGCATAGCCGCGGTGTGGGGGCGGTGGGGATGCGCAGAGCGCATCGAGAGTGTTTACGTCCATGACCATGCGGCCCCAGCCGCGGCGTTCGACCATTTCCGCGAGATCGAGTTGATGATCGTTGTTGTGCTCGCCGAATTGTTTAAGGCGCGGGATGACGATGAGCGGGCGGTCCGCCTTGAGCACGTCGATTACCGAGCCGATTCCGGCGTGAGTGACGACGACACGCGATTCGGCAATGAGCGTGGCGATTTCCTCGCGGGACTTGAACGCGAAATGCTCGGCGCGCGTCGGCAGCGTAGTCGCGAGCCCCGTCTGAATAACGACGCGCTCTCCCGTTCGCGCGGCGATCTCGTCCATTTTGCGCACGAGCCGCGCGAAGTCGAGGTGCATAGTGCCGAGAGTGACGAAAATCACGGCGCGGTCTCGTCCACGAGGCTGCCGCGGTACTCCGCACGGCCGCGGTATGCCGGGAGCAACTCGGGCCACTGGACCAGGAAGCGATCGGCGAGGTGAATCACGATGCGGCCCGTGAGCGAGGGGCGGGTGCATTGCGCGCCGCATTCGATGTAGAGCGAGCGGATGCCGCGAAGTTTGGCGACGATGAATGCCGGAATCGCGATCTCCGCACCGGTGGATACGAGAAAGGCTGGACGTTCCTTGGAAAAGATTTTCCAGAGGCGAACGAGATTGATGAGAAATTGGATCGGGCTATACGGCCGATTCGGTGTGAGGTAGGCCTTGGGCAAGCGGCGCGTAGTGTCGGCGTCGTAACAAAAATAAAAAACGTTGCACTCGGCGAAGGCGGGTGCGAGTTCGAGGAGTTCGGTGAGATGGCCGCCGTGTGAAGAAACCAGCGCGACTGTGGGGCGCTCCGCCATCGTCAGGGAATGAACGTCAGGAAATCTTCGTTCGGGCCGGCGAGCGTGACCTTGTGGGACTTCGGATCCGGTTCCGCCTGATAGAGGCTGAGCGCCTGCAGATCGACGGCGCGCCCGCGGAACTCGCTGTCGAGCAGCCGGCCGCGGACGTAGTGCACGGTCGCATCCGAGTCGCGCAGATTACCCTTGCCGCGAAGCACTTCAGCACGCAGGCGCGTGCCCGCGGGGACGACGCCCGTCACCCACAGCCAGCGCTTCGGATCCGCGCGATACTCCTCGATCCCGGTCGGGCCGCGGAGCGTTCCCGGCGGAACCTCCGAGCTCATGCCGGGCACGAGCGCGAGACCATTGGTGTATTCAGGAGCATCGAGCAGAAAGACATCCTGTCGCAGTTCATAAATGGCTTGAGTCCGATACGCGCCCCAGAGTTCGGGCTTGTCATCGATCGCGAAGTCCCAGCCGCCGAGTCGGCCCTGACCGGGCGCGACTTGGCACGCGGGCGCAGCAAGCGCGAGCAACAGCGCCAATGCGGTGCAGCGGAGCGGTGTGGTTGCGGTGTCCCCCATGGCGTGCGATTATAGCCGGGCACGAGGGGGGCGGCAATTGGGGGACGGGCTGCATATTCTTGCGCGTCCCGCGGGGGCGCGTGTACTCGCGGACGACGCCGTTGATAGGCGCGCTGCGTGGATCGACACAGGGTGGGTCGGTTCGGCGGCGATCGCGGCCTTGGTACTCGGCGCGACGAATCTGGGCGGGCCGAGTTTGTGGCACGACGAACTCGTGCACGTGAACGTGGCGCAGAGCATCGCCGAGACGGGACGCGCAGCGCTGCCGAGTGGCGAACCCTACTTCAACGGCACCGTATTTCATCTGATGCTGGCCGTCGCGGTTCAATTTTTCGGTATCGGCGAGGCTGCGGTGCGCGCGCCGAGTGTTGTTTTCTCCGCGGTGAATGTCGTGCTGACGTTCTGGGTGCTTCGTCCGCTGGTTGGGCGGAACGCGGCGATAGTCGCGGCCATCGGCATGGCGCTCTCGCCGTGGAGCGTCGCGTGGGCGCGCCAGGCGCGGTTTTATACGCTGCACCAGACGTTGTACTTGTTGCACATCGGGGCCTTCTGGCGTCTTGTGGAGGCGAGAACCCCGCGTGCGGCTATTCTGCCGGCGATCGGCGCAACGATCGCGTTCTTGCTCGGCGTGCTGACTTCGTATCACGCGATGATTTTTCTGGCGGCACCGGGTGTGTATGCCGTGGGTTGCGCGTTCGCGTCGCGGCGGTGGAACTCCCGCTGGGTGTGGACAGTGGTGGGTATTGGCCTTGCGGGAATCGCTGGAATTGCGCTGATGCAGGTGCTGATGAACACGGTTGATCGCAAGACCGTGATTGACAATGGCGGCCTGGGCGGAGCAATTGCATTTGCGGAGCGACAGCATCGCTGGTACTACTTCGACTGGCTCCGGCTGAATCTCGGGACTGGATTTTTTCTGCTGGCGATCGCCGGTAGCGTTGCGTTGGCGTGGCGCGAACGGGCGCGGGGGGTATATGCGGCGCTCGGTTTCTGGGCACCGATGTTCGTGCTGACTTTTTTGATTGGATACCGCTGGCCGCGTTTCATGTTTTTCGCCTACCCCTTTTACGTCGCAGTGTGGGCGTATGGACTCACTGCATTGTGCGCGTGGTTGTTGCAGCCGAAACCGGGCTGGGCACGCAAGCTGGCGGCTGCCGGTGCGGCGGTTTTTCTGCTGCGACTCGGCTGGTCGGCGGTGCGGCTGGGTGGCGATTCGGTGGAGGCGGCGAGCGGGGCGTACACGACGCTGGCGACACAGCATCCGGATTGGCGCGGTCCATGCGCGTGGGTGAAGGCGCGGGCGCTTTTAGACGGCGCCGCGATCATCACGACGTCCTACTTGCCGGTGAAGTACTACGCGGGACGCGCGGACGAGTGGTATCCGTCGCGCGCGGTGCCGTGGGAGAAGGTAGAGTCGGGACTGCCCGGATTGGAAGGCGTGACGGAGTTGCAGGCTTTTGTGACGGCGCATCCGCGCGGATATTTCATCGCGGAGTGGTGGCGTTTCGAGCGGAATTACAAAGGCGCGCCCTGGGCGGATTTTTCCGAAGACATCGCGTGGGTGCAGACCCACATGCGCAAGATCGAAGAGGCATCGTCGGGAGACGTGACCGTGTATGCGTGGGGCGAGGACGGCGATGGCGACCGTTGAACCTCTCGCGGAAGAACACGCCGAACGCGACGGGAAGCGTTCGAAATGGCCGCAGGTGCTCGTGCCCTTGGGCATCGCCGTGTACTTTTTCGCCGCGTGGTATTTCGGGTGGGACAAAGTTCGTGCGGCGCTGCTGGGCGCTGATCCGCGGTTGGTGGCGGCGGCAGGGGCTGTGTCACTGGCGGCGAATTGTGTGCGGATTCTGAAGTGGCGGCTTGCGCTTGGTGCACACGCGCATCCCGTGGGCTTGTTCTTCCTGTCGCGCGCGACGGGAGTGTGGTCGCCGGGCCGGATTGGGGAATTCTTGCCGCTGTTGTGGCGCCGACACCGATCGGCGCGGGTGGGCGGGTGGATCCTGTTGGATCGCGTGCTCGAGATCGTGACGGCACTGGCGCTGGGAGTCATCGGACTTGGGTTCACTTCATTCCTCTCTACGCCTATATATATAGCCTTGGTTGTTGCCACGACTGCGGCATGTGTTGGAGCGTTGGTCTGCCTGACCCAGCATCGCTGGATGGATGCGGTGGCACGGCGTCTCGCGGCGGGGACACGTTTACGGCTTGTGGCCGACACCCTGACGCGGACGAGCATTGAAATTCACACGCTCAGACGGCAGACGCCGGTGTTGCTGGCGATTACGCTCGCGGCGAAAGCAGCGGATTTGTTCGCGGTGGTTCTCATCTTTCGCGCGCTTGGGGTGAGCGTGGGATTCATGCTGACCGCGGCTTCGAAATGCGCGCTGGCGATCGTGAGCTTCGTGCCCATTACGCCCATGGCGACCGGCGTCCCGCACGCCGTCCAGGGCTGGATGATGAACGCTGAGGCGGGGGTTGCGCCCGAGACGGTCGTGGCCAGCGTGGGCATCGAGGCCGGGCTCATGCTGATTATCTTCACCCTATCTGTGATGATTGCGTCTCGCGCCATTAAGCGCGCGGTGCTGTAGCGATGGGATGCAGACTGAGTCCGGGTGTGGCTCCTGGTGCTTGGCTTTAAGGGATTAGTTCGATGCTATAGGTCGCGTCGCGCGGGGCAACTTCAAAGCGCAGCACTTGCTCGCCACGGACCTGCGCTACGCGGACCGCGACGGTCTTGCCGTGCGAGTCCGCAACCGTGATGCGATTCGGCGGTGAGGATTTTTTTGTAGTGATCTCGATCGTTAGCGGCTGATCATAGAGTTCCGGATTGGTCAGGCAGGAGAGCCTGAGCGTGAGGTGATGATGATCGGATTGGATCAGCGTGAGGGCCGCTTCGTCACGCTCGATCTGGTATTTATGGATGTCTGCCATGCCCGCAATCCACAGGGTCGCTCCATGTTCCTTCACGATGTCAAGCACGGCCCGGAAATTCGCTTCTCCGCTGCTGAGTCCCTCGCCGATGTAATGGTAGTGGATCCGATACCAAAGTCCCCGCTCGATATGTTGTTCGAGCATTCGGCGGAAATTGGCAACACGTTCGCCGTAGATATCATCCATCCCCGTTGAGTTTTCCGACGCGTCGAAGAGGTGATACTTGTCGAGGTAGTAGCGCAGCGTATGGGTCGTTTCCCACACCGTACCGCCGCCGAGGTTCAGCGCCATGAGTTTGTTCTTGCCAGGGAATAGTTTCCAGAGGGCCTTTGCAGCCTCGCCGATCTCCCTCTCCATCTCATCGTCGCCGATCGCCCCGCGATGGTGCGCGGAATGATTGGCAAACTCCTGGTCCCCGCGATTGGCCACCGCCTCCCATTCCGCGCGATGTTCCTCGAAGTCTGACCGTCGTCGGCTATTTGGTTCATTGTCTCCTGGATTGATCATGAAGGTGCCGCGAAAACCGTACTCGCGGAGTATCGGGATTGCTTTCGAGAGATGCGTGGGATGTGAATCATCAAAGCGGATGCTGAGTGCGGCCCGCCGGCCGTCGTGCCACCGGGCAATGTCCACGCTCAACCCTGTTGCTGGGTCTGTAAGATTTCGCGCGTTCTCGGCTGGGAGCGGCGGACGGCCTCTCGGCGGGTCGATAGCTTCAATGAAATAGGTGTCGTGCACCGCCGGCACTGGAATCAGCAGTTTGTTCCATTCGGTGCCGTTACGCCGCACGGCGAGAGCCTGGCCTTGCTTGTCGCGAACTTCGACATCTGCGGCGGACCACGCATTGCGCCCGCTCGTCGGCAGTTCGACGCGGATCGTGAGAGGCTCTCGCTCGGTCTTCGGATCCACGTCGATCTTGAGTTTATGTTGATTTATGGGCTGCGCCACAATCGTTGCGGTGCCCTGGCTTTTCTCGAAGCTCACCACCGGGTCGGCCAGTTCCGCCGGGGCGTTCTTTCCCGCGAGCAGGAAAGCACACAAAGCTAGCCGCCACAATGTACGGAGATTGACCGGGCGCATGGGTTTCTGCATTAGGTATCAAGCATACCGCGTAGGCGGGGAGGGTTCTCGTGCAGGGAATGGCGATACTGCGACGAGCAGATCGTCCGCGTTTTTGGGGAAATATTGAGGGAAGGCAGGTCAAATGGAGCTCGTTCGGGCGGTCGGGAACCCGAATGTTCCCAAATGCTAATATAAATTTGTTCATATATATTCATAAAATAGGGAAAACTTCCAATTAAGCGGGGCCGGGCTGGATGAATTGGGGTTTACTTCGGGTAGAAACCGCGGTGTGCTTACTGCGGTCTAGACTGTATATATAGATCGCCGTTGGGAGTGCACCGGGTGTCCGATTCGATGCGAGTATTCCGTCTGGCCGGGCTGCGTCCGGCCATTTTCCTTGCCTGCGCGCTGGCGATGACGGGTTGCGACCCGAACATGGCCAAGAAGGCCAACGAGCGGCAGGCGAGCCTGAGCACGACCTCCAGCGCAGCGACCCCCGAAGTAGTGATCCCGGTGGAAGCGACGCCTCCGCAGCGCGGCGACATCGCAATGTATTTCGAGACGACGACGCGGGTCGAGGCGGAGCGGATGGTGGACGTGGCGGCGAAGGCCTCGGCGCGCTGCGAGAAGTTGTCCGCGGAAGTCGGCGATCTGGTGAAGTCGGGCCAGATCATCGCGGAGATGGAGAAGAACGAAGCGCAAGCGTTGTACAGCCAATCCGAAGTGCAGGTGCGTCAGAACAAGACATCCCTTGAGTTGGCGCAGCGTCAATACGAAGAGGGCTTGGGCCCCAAAGTGGAAATGGACAACGCGCGCTACGCGTATGAGCAATCGCTGGCGACGCTGGAATCGCAGAAGATTCAGATCGAGAACTTGACGATACGCGCGCCGATCGACGGCGTGGTGACTTCGCGCGAAGTGCAGCCCGGGATGCTCGTGAGTGCGGGCCAGAAAACATTCCGCATCGTCGATCCGACTTCATTCAACCTCACGATTTCGCCTCCAGAGCGCGAGTTGCCCCGGCTCAAGGTGGGCCAGAAGGCGAAGGTCTCGATCGACGCGTTGCGCGGCAAGGAATTCGACGCGGAGATTCGACGGATTAATCCCAGTGTGGATCCGATCAGCGGCACGGTGAAGGTCGTGCTCGATTTCGACGAGGAAGTGCGGAAAGTCCTGCACGAATCTGCGTTTGCGCGCGTGAAGCTCGTGATGGCGACGCTGCAGAATGTGTTGCTGGCGCCGAAAGAAGCGCTGCTCGAAGAAGAAGGGCGGCACTATGTGTTTGTTGCCCGCGTGCCGGTGAATGCCGCGGCTAAAGACGCTCCAGCTCCTGCACCGGGATCAGCCGAGGCCACGCCAAATGCGGCCGCTGTGGTTGGCACTCCCAAAGCGCCGGCGCCCGAAGGCGACGTCTACGAGGCGGAGCGGGTCGAGGTGCAGACGGGACTCGAAGACTCCGATCGCATTCAGATTGTGTCAGGCGTGGGCGAGAACGACTTGCTGATTACGAACGGCCAGCACACGCTGAAGCCGGGATCGCATGTGCGCGTGACCAATGTCCATGATGCGGTTTGGAAAAACGCGGAGTTGACTGCGGACGAGGCGCTGGCGCGGGCCGCGGAGAAACGGGCGGCGGGCGGCGACAAGGCGGGTGACGGCTCCGGCCGTCAGTAGCGCGGCGTCCCGTCGATGACCGAGCCGCAAGCACCAGAGTCCACGCAAGCGCCGCGTCCAATGGACGAATACCGGTTCGCCATCCGGCGGCCGGTGACGATTCTGATGATCTTCGTTACCCTGATGGTCTTCGGGTGGCGCTCCTACCAGGAACTCCCGCTCAACCTGATGCCGGACATGTCGTATCCGACGCTGACGGTGCGCACTGAATACGAAGGCGCGGCGCCGGAAGACGTCGAGAAGCTGGTCACGCGCCCCGTCGAAGAGCGCCTGAGCATCGTGAACGGCGTGGTCGAACTGAGCAGTGTGTCGTCCGCGGCGTTGTCCGAAGTCGTGCTTGAGTTCAAGTGGGGCACGGACATGGACATCGCGATGCAGGACGTGCGCGAGAGTCTCGACTTGTTCGATCCGCCGGACGGCGTGACGAAGAAGCCGATTATTCTGCGGTATGACCCGACACTGGATCCCGTGATGCGCGTGGCGTTGATGGGCCGGGACGTGTCCGCGATTGCCGATCCCAAGGAACGCGAGCGCCAGTCACTGTCAGACTTGACGGAAATCCGGCACTCGGCCGAGCGCTATTTGAAGGGCGACCTCGAAGCGGAGACCGGCATTGCGCAGGTGCGCGTGACCGGCGGCCGCGAAGAGGAGATCCAGATCCTGCTCGACTCCGAACGGCTCAAGGCGCTTGGTCTATCGCCGGAAGACGTGGTGAGTTCGCTGCAACGCCAGAACGTGAACCTTTCCGGCGGGCGATTGAAAGAGGGGCGCAGCGAATATCTTGTTCGCACGCTGAACGAGTTCGACGACATCGAGCAGATTCGGGCCGTGATCGTGAGTACGCCGGCAGGCGGGCAGTTTCGCCTGGAGGAACTGGCGCGCGTCGACATGGGCAGCCGCGAGCGCGACACGATCGTGCGCGTGAACGGCCAGGAAGTGGTCGAGCTCGCATTCTACAAGGAAGGCAACGCGAACGTCGTCAAGGTGAGCGAGACTCTGCAGCGCTTCTTCGGGTTCTCGAAGGGCATCACTCCGATGGAGCGAATCCTGCGGTTGTCGGCGAAGTATATGCCCAATCCGCAGACGCAGGCCGCGTTGGATCGGCTCGAGGCCCAGAAGCTGATGGCGGACCGGTTGCGGACCCGGCTGCCGAGCTATGCCAAGCCGGTGATGATCACGGACCAGGCGCGGTTCATCAAGGCGTCGATCCGCGAAGTGCAGAATTCCGCGCGCGACGGCGGGTTGCTCTCGCTACTGGTGTTGTTCGTGTTCCTGCGCGAAGTGCGCACGACGCTGATCATCGGCGCGGCGATTCCGATTTCAGTAGTAGCGACGTTTGTGCCGATGTTCATGGGCGGCGTGTCGATCAATATCATGTCGCTCGGCGGGCTTGCGTTGGGTATCGGCATGCTCGTGGACAACTCGATCGTCGTACTTGAGAGTATTTTCCGTTGCCGTGAAGAAGGCGACAGCATTATTGAGGCGGCAGAACGCGGTACGAAGGAGGTTGCGGCGCCAGTGATTGCGTCGACGCTGACGACGATTGCGGTGTTCTTCCCGATCGCGTTTGTCGAGGGCATCGGCGGGCAGATATTCCGCGACCTTGCGCTCACGGTGACGTTCTCGCTGTTAGCTTCGCTGGCGGTGTCGTTGCTGCTGAATCCAATGATCGCGTCGCGCGAAGGCATGCACCTGATATCCGCCAAGACCCAATGGTGGCTGACGGAGGCATACCAGGCGGGCCGCACGGCGGGACGCTCACGCACGGGCGCCGCGCTAGGCTTGCTTAAGGCGGTCCGGTTACGCGCGATCGAGGCTTTGCGTAACGGCTGGGACAATACCGCAGGTTGGGCCGTGCGGACGATTGCGCGGGGATCGTTTGCCGCGAAGGTTGGGGGCGTCTTGGCGCTGCTGCCTTCGCTTGTGTTGTTTTTGATTTGGCTGGTCTTGCAAATTCTCGGTGCGATCGCCGTGACTTTCGCGACGGTGATGCTCGCTTTCTTCGGCGGAATCTTCGTGGTGATTAGCCGGATTTTCCACTGGGTCTCGTTTTATCCATTGAAACTGATTGGTGCGCTGCTGGATGGCATGCGGACCGTATACGAGAAGATGTTGCGCGGCAGCCTGCGGATCGGGCCGGTGGTCTTGCTGGTGATGGTGGGGCTGGCGGTGCACGCGGCGACGATGCTGCCGAAACTCGGACGCGAACTGATCCCGCCGATGAAGCAGGGAGAATTCAGTATTCGCATCGAAGCGCCGCCGGGCACGCGTCTCGAAGACACAGAACGGCGCGCGATGGTGATTGAAAACGTTCTCGAAGAGTTTGAGGAAGTGGAGACGGTGACCGTGCAAGCGGGGACCGACGACGCGAACGCGGGCGCGGAACAAGGCGAGAACATCGCCAATCTCACCGTGAAGCTCAAGAACCCTGACGAGACCGCACAATACCAGGACACGATTATCGAAGCCATGCGGCAACGCGTGGTAGCAGTGTCGTCGGACCCGGTGACGTTCACGCTGCCGTCCCTGTTCAGCTTCAAGATGGCGCTCGAGGTGCAGATTTACGGCGAAGACCTCGATTTACTGCGTGACCTTGGGCAGGCATCGCTGGCGGCAATGGAGGGCATCGAGGGACTGCACGATACCGACCTGAGCTTGAAACGCGGATATCCCGAGGTCCACGTTGTACTCGATCGCGAATTGCTTGCGACGAAAAACCTTGAACCCTTCAACGTGGCGCAGATGTTGCGCACAGAAGTGCGCGGCGACATTGCGACGCGGTTCAATCGTGCGGGCGACAAAGTGGATATCCGCGTGCGGGCCGACCAGGATCGTATGACGAGCCTGGAGGACTTGCGCAATCTCTCCGTAGTCGATGGTTTCCCGCCGACGCCGCTCTCCTCGGTTGCAAAGGTGGAAGTGGAGGAAGGCCCAAGCGAAATCCGGCGCATCGACCAGCGGCAGGTCGTGCTGGTGACGGGCAACGTCGAAGGGCGCGATCTCGGCGGTGTGGCGCGTGAGGTGGAGGCGCGGCTGAATGAATTGAACTGGCCGACAGGCTATAGCTTTATGCTCGGCGGGCAGAACCGCGAATTGGAGACATCGTACAACGGCCTTCTGTTTGCGCTCGGTCTCGCAATGTTCCTCGTGTACGTGGTGATGGCGTGCCAGTTCGAGTCGCTGTGGCATCCGTTCCTGATTATGTGCACAGTGCCGCTGGCGCTCATCGGCGTGGTGTATACGCTGGCGCTGACTCACATCAACGTGAGCGTCGTGGTGTTCATCGGCGGGATTGTGCTGGCGGGCATTGTGGTGAACGCGGCGATCATTATGGTGGACTACATCAACCAGTTGCGGCAGCGTGGGATGCCGAAGACCGAGGCGATTGTGCATGCGTGTACGATACGTTTCCGGCCGATTGTGATGACGCGGCTGACCTCGACGTTGGGTCTGATCCCGATGGCGATTTCGACCGGCGAAGGCGCGGAAATTCGCGCGCCACTGGCGATCACGGTGATGGGCGGGCTGGTTTCGGATACGATATTGATCCTGTTCATGATGCCGATTGTGTATCACCTCTTTGCGGGGCGTGACAAGGCATGAGACGCCGGTTTTCGCTGCCAGAATTCGCGATGAAGCACCCGGTCACGATCTCGATGATCGTGCTCAGCGTGACGGGGTTTGGGCTGATTTCGCTGCAGCGGACTCCGGCGGAATTCATGCCGCCGATGGAACTGCCGTATCTCGGAGCATTTATTCCGTATTTCGGCGCGACTCCGGCGCAGGTGGAACAGGAGATCGCGATTCCGGCGGAAGGCGAATTTCAGACGCTGCCCGGGCTGCGCCACATGGGCACGCATTCCTCGGGTGACGGTTGCTTCATTGAACTGGAGTTCGACGGCGACATCGACATGACGCAGGCGCTGGCGGACGTGCGCGACCGCATCGAGCGGCTGCGGCTTGTCCTGCCGGAGAGCGCCGACAGGATATTTGTCCGGCACTTCAAGCTCGAGAGTTTTCCTGTGCTGATGATAGGCCTGTCGAGCCGCGGAGACTACGACCGGTTTGTGGACCTCGTGGATCGGGATCTGGTGCCGAAGATTCAGCGCATCGAGGGCGTGGCCGAAGTCGAGCTGATGGGCTACGACGAGAAATCGATCATGGTGGACATCGACCAGCAGGCGATGCTGGCGCATGGCGTGTCGCTGTACGAATTCATCATGAAGTTGACTGTCGCCAACGTGGACATGGGCGTGGGGCAGTTGTACGAAGGCGGCAAGAAATACTACGTGCGCGCCGAAGGCAAGATGGAGGGGATCGAAGACTACTCGGGGCTACGCCTGAGCAATGGCCTGCACGTGAGCGATGTGGCGTCCGGCGGATTCCGCGCGCGCGAGGAAGAGGACTATCAGAGCATTGACGGAAACCGGCAGGTGTTCCTGATGATCACGAAGGACTCCGCGGCGAACGCGGCGGAGACCTGCGAGAACGCGCTGGCGCAACTGAACACCGTGCTCGCAACGCCAAAGTTCAAGGACTCCGAAGTACACGTCTTTTTCAATCAGGGAGAGATCATCGACGGCGCGCTGCATGGCTTGAACGAAGCGGCGCTGGTTGGCGCCGGGTTGTGTGTGTTGGTGGTGTTCCTGTTCTTGTGGCGCATCCGGCCGACACTGGTGGTGGCGCTGTCGATTCCCGGATCGATGGTCGTGGCCTTCCTGTACATGTACGCGACGGGTATGAGCCTGAACCTGATTACGATGATGTCGCTGATTATCGCGGTAGGCATGGTGGTTGATGATTCGATCGTGGTGATTGAGAACATCTACAGGCATCACGATCTCGGCGAGGACCGTTGGGAGAGTGCGCGCAAGGGGGCCAGCGAAGTCGCGTTGGCAGTCGTGGCGTCCACGGCGACGAGCATTGCCGTGTTCACGCCCGTGTTCTTCATGAAGCAGGGACAGATGTCGGTCATCATGAAAGAATTCGCCACGCCGGTGGCGGTATCGCTGACGGCGAGTCTGTTCATTTCGCTTACCGTGATTCCGCTCGCGGTGTCGCGCTTCAAATATCATCCGCGATCGCCGATGGAGCGATACCGACAGTGGCGCGAAGCGGGGACGGCGGCCTCGAGCGCGATTGGCCGGACGTTCAAGCGCATCCAGCCCGTGAGTTGGCTCGATACGGTGTATACGGCGGGGTTGCGGTGGTCGATTCAAAACCGCCTGGGGGCGCTGATGGTGCTAGCGGGCATCGTCGCGCTAACGATTGCCGTGCCGGTGCGGAACATGCAGGTGAAGGCCGTACCGACCATGGACGGGCGCGTGGTGCTGGTGTCGGTCGAGTTGGATCCGAACTTTGACATGCCCAAGGCCGGCGCGATGTTTAACGAGATTGAGAAATTGCTGGATGCGCGCCGTAAGGAACTGGGCATCAAGCATATTTTTAAGAACTACTCCGTCTATGGGGGCGAAGTGAGGGCCTTCTTGACGCAATTGGATGATCTGAAGCCCGGCGAGGACTTTCCCTATACGACGGAGGAAGTCCGCAATATCATTTGGGACATCGTGCCTGACCGTGTGCCGGGGGCACGTATCACGGTGGCGGAAGGCGGCGGTGGTTTTGACATGGGTGGCGGGGGTGGCGGCCGGGGGGCTATCTCGCTGCGGCTGCGGGGCGACGACGCGGCGGCGATCGATCGGTACGCGGACACGCTCGTGGCGGAGCTGGAACAGTTACCTGGATTGACAGATGTGCGCAAGAATGCCGAGCGTGCGGAGCAGGAAATTCAGCTCAAGGTGGACAACGTGCTCGCGGAGCGGGCGGGCATCGACGCGATGCAGGTGGCGCAGACGGTGGGCTTTGCGCTGATGGGCACGGAGCTTTCGCGCATCAAGCAGGGCTCGCGTGAAATCCAGGTGTGGGCGCAATTCCGGGAAGCGGACCGCCGCGGCCGCTCGAACTTGGACAACGTGATGCTGAGCGGCGGGACGGGCTCGGTGGTAACCCTGAATCAGCTCGTGACTATGCGCAAGGGGACAACGCCGCAGACGATCAATCGGCGCGACGGGAAGAACTTCGTGTTGGTCTCGGCAGAAGCAGCTGAGGGCGACTTGCAGCGGGCGATGACGCAGTTGAACAAGGTAGTGACGAATTTCGATCTACCCGTGGGCTACAGTCTCGATTTCGGCGACGAGATTATGAACTTGCAGGAAGACCAGACGAATTTTTTGGCGACCCTGCTGATGGCCGTGTTGCTGATTTATATTGTAATGGCGGCGCTGTTCGAGTCGCTGGTGTTGCCGCTGTCGATCTTGACGTCGGTGCCGCTTGCGTTCCTGGGCGTCGCGTGGGTGGTGTACCTGGCGCACCTGCGATCGCCGAGCGTGGCGATGGACACGATCGGCTTCATCGGTTGCGTGCTGATGGTCGGCGTGGTGGTGAAGAACGGCATCGTGATCGTGGACCACGTGAACCAACTGCGTAAAGAAGGCTTGGCGCGCTTTGATGCGGTGATGCTTGGCGGGTCCCACCGTTTGCGGCCCGTGCTAATGACGGCGTTGGCGACCATCCTTGGTGCGGCGCCGCTGCTGGCTCCGCTCATCTCGCCGCGCTGGGGCAGCCCGGCGACCATCAGCCTTGGGTGCGCGATGATCGGCGGACTCATCACGGGGACGGTGCTGACACTCTTCGTCGTGCCGCTGTTCTATACGTTGGTGGATGATTTCCAGGGTTGGCTGGGGCGGTACTTCGGCGGGCTTCTGGGGCTTGCCCGGCGGCGCGCGATCCGCGTGGATATGGGCGACGATTATGTTGGTTCCGCGAAGTGACGTGCGGCGCGTCGAGCGCGTTAACTTGTGGCGGCGACTGGATTTATGCTAAGGTTTGACGTTTTTCGCCCGTAAATGTGGGCTTTTCCCGGGCAATGGCTTAGAGAAGTCAGCCCTTTCTTTATTTCGTGTCGAGTGGAGTGTGGACGTGCGCGTTCCGTTGATTGCGGCCAATTGGAAATTGAACAAGACGATTGGCGAGGCATCGGATTTTGTGCGGGCTCTGGCTCCGAAGGTGAAGGGCGCGCAGGGCGTTGAAGTGGTGATTTGTCCGCCGTTTACCGCGATTGCGGCCGTGGTACAGGGCGCGGCGGGATCCGCGATTGCCGTGGGTGGACAGGACTGCTACTCGAAGACGAGCGGCGCGTTTACCGGCGAGGTCTCCGCGCCGATGCTGAAGGACGCCGGGTGCACGTGGGTCATTATCGGCCATAGCGAACGGCGGCAGTTTTTTGGCGATACCGACGACGTGGCGAACGCCAAATTGCGTGCGGCGCTGGCGGCGGGCGTCCAGGTGATATTCTGTGTCGGCGAGACCCTCGACGAACGCAAGCGCGGCGAGATGGATTCGGTGCTGCGCCGGCAGGTGTTGCAGGGCCTCAAGGGTGTGACCGAGGCTGACCTTGGCCGGATGGCTCTGGCGTATGAGCCGGTGTGGGCGATTGGCACGGGTGTAACGGCGACGCCGGAGCAGGCCGACGAGGCGCATGGATTTGTGCGGGCGCTGGTGCGCGCGCAGTTTGGTGAAACCGCGGCGGAGTCGCTGCGTATTCAATATGGCGGGTCGGTGAAGCCGGACAATGCGGCGGACTTGCTCTCGCGCCAGGAAGTGGATGGCGCGCTCGTGGGTGGAGCATCGCTCGAGGTGGAAAGTTTTGCGGCCATAGTGGCGGCGGGCGCGGCGGAAACCGCGCGCGTTGCGCGATAAAGGACGGACTGGGTCATGATGGATCGAATTCTTTCGTGGGACACGTTGTGGTACGTACTGCTCGTGATGTATGTGCCGGCGTGCCTTGGACTGGTGGTGATCGTGCTCTTGCAGAAGGGCAAGGGGACGGGATTCGCAGGCGCATTCGGCGCGGGCGGCGGACCGGGCGCGGAGACTGTGTTTGGTCCGCGCGCGGGACAGACGCTTCCGGTGAAGCTGACCTATGTCGCGGCGATTATTTTCGTGTTGATTTCGCTGAGCATGTCGATGATTGCGAGTTATGTCGGCCGGGGCCGTGCGCCTGAATTGCTCGAGGGTGCGGCGGCTGCCGGACCTGCGGCGTCGTCGACCGGCTTGGAAGACTTGGGCATTGGTGGTGGGAGACAGGGTGCAGGGGAAGAGACTGCCGCGCCGGCCACTTCGGCTCCGGCAACGGCGGCGTCTGAGGCTGCTGTTGATACGCCAGCTCCAGCAGCCACAGAGCCAGCGACCACGGCACCGGCGGCACCTGAGAATCCCTGATCGTCGCCGCGGCAACACTGCCGAGATACGAGTACGATTGCGAGCGCGGGCACGAAGTGGGTGTAGCGTTCGGTTTGATTGCGAGGGGGCCGGGAATTGGATCAAATACTCGTTCGAGGGGGCACGCCGCTGCGAGGGCGCGTGGTTGTGCGCGGGGCGAAGAATTCCGCATTACCGCTGATGGCGGCGGCCGTGGCCGCGCAGGAACCCTGCGTGCTGCACAACGTGCCGTGCTTGCACGACATCTTTTCGATGGACAAAATCCTCACGTCCATGGGGATGGGCATCGACTTCACGGGCCAGAGCATGACGCTGGATCCAACAGCGCTCAATTCAAGTGAGGCCTCCTACGATCTGGTGCGCAAGATGCGCGCGTCGTTCTTCGTGCTGGGGCCGCTTTTGGCGCGGTTCGGCAAGGCGAAGGTTTCGCTGCCGGGCGGCTGTGCGATTGGTGAGCGGCCGGTCGATATTCATCTCAAGGGCCTCACGTCCCTCGGTGCGGAAATACGCATAGAGGACGGCTATGTGGTGGCGCAGGGCAAACTGCGCGGGGCGAATGTCGGACTCGATTTCCCGAGCGTGGGCGCGACGGAAAACCTGATGATGGCGGCGTCGACGGCGGACGGGGTGACCCGGCTGAACAACGTCGCGCGCGAGCCGGAGATCGTGGATCTCGCGGAGTTCCTGAATGCGATGGGCGCGCAGATCTCCGGCGCGGGCACGGACTTGATAACGATTGTCGGCGTGAAGGAGTTGAAGGGCGCCGTGCACGAGGTGATCCCCGATCGCATCGAGGCGGGGACTTTCCTAATTGCCGGTCTGGCGACGCGCGGCGACGTGACCGTGGCCAAGGCGAACGCGGGACACATCGAGCAATTTTTGGACAAATTGCGCGAAATGGGCGCAACCGTCGAGGCGCGCGGCAGCGATATTCGGGCGACTGCGCCGAATGGCTTGAGATCCAAGGACATATCGACCCAGCCCTATCCCGGTTTCCCGACGGACCTGCAGGCGCAGATGATGACGCTGATGTGCATATCTCAGGGCACCAGCGTGATTCGCGAGTCGGTGTTCGAGAACCGGTTCATGCAGGTGGCCGAATTGCGCCGCATGGGCGCGGACATCGACGTGCAGGGCAATACGGCGGTCGTGCGCGGCGTGTCGGGCCTTTCCGGCGCGCCGGTGATGGCGAGCGATCTGCGAGCGAGCGCGGCGCTGGTGATTGCCGGGCTAATTGCGAGCAAGGGCGAGACGCGAATCGCGCGGGTGTATCACATCGATCGCGGGTACGAGCGAATCGAAGAACGGCTCGCATCGCTTGGAGCGGACATCAAGCGCAAGCGCGAGTAGGGTTGCCGCGGCGTGAAGAAAATCAGCATCCAATCCAGCGAATCTTTTGACGCCGCCGTGGCGCAACTGTGTCATTCCTTCGTTCGTACGGACGCGGACCGGGTAATTGCTGAGAAGATCGAGTCGGTGCGGGCGATTGTAAGTGCCGTGCACGAGTTGGGCGACGATGCGGTTGCAGATTACACAAAGCGCTTCGACGGCGCAGACCTGCGCCCTGAACAGTTTGAAGTCGCGCCGGCGGAAATTGACGCGGCAATGGCGTCGGTTGATGCAGAACTGATCGCGGCGCTGAAGCGTGCGCACGAGAACATCAAGCGGTTTCACGCGAAAAATCTGAAACTGTCCTGGGAAGAGAAGCTCGAGGACGGCACGATTCTCGGGCAGCGCATCACGCCGATCACGAGCGCGGGCGTGTATGTGCCCGGCGGGAAGGCGTTTTATCCCTCGTCGGTGCTGATGAACATCGTGCCGGCGCGCGTGGCGGGGGTCGAGGAAATCGTGATGGTTTCGCCGCCGTCGTTTAAGGGCGGCATTCACCCCGTCGTGCTGGCGGCAGCCAAGATTGCCGGGGCGACGCGTGTGTTTCGCGTGGGCGGCGCACAGGCGATCGCCGCGCTGGCCTATGGTACGAAGACCATTCCGCAGGTACTGAAAATCACCGGGCCGGGAAACACCTATGTGACCGCGGCGAAGAGCCTTGTGCGGAGCATTGTCGATATCGACACCGAGGCCGGACCTTCGGAAGTGACCGTGATCGCCGATGCGCATGCGAACCCGAGACTAGTGGCGGGCGAGTTGCTCGCGCAGTCCGAGCACGACGAGGAAGCGTCGGGAATTCTGATAACCGATTCTGCTGCGTTGTGCGATAAAGTCGCGAAGGCGATTGACGAGGAATTGAAGACCTTGTCGCGGCGCGCGATCATCGAGAAGTCGCTAGCGGCGAATGGCGCGATGGTGGTCGTGCGCGACTTGAACGAAGCGGTGCGTCTCTCAAATCTGCTCGGGCCGGAACATCTTGCGATTTATACGAAGGATCCGCGCGCGGTGTACGAAAAAATTACCGCGGCGGGGAGCATTATGCTGGGCGAAGCGACGACGGTGGTGCTGGGCGATTATTACGCCGGGCCGAACCACATTTTGCCGACGGGCCGCCGCGCGCGCTTTGCGAGTCCGCTGACGGCGGAGAATTTCCGGAAGGTATCGAGCGTTATCGAGTTTACGAGCGAGCGCGTGAAACAGGCGGCGCCGGACGTATTGCGTCTGGCGAAGGCCGAAGAATTGACGGCGCACGCGCGTGCGATTGAGATGCGCCAATGAAGTATCAGCGCGAGTTGTTGAAACCCCTGTCGGGCTACGTGCCGGGGGAGCAGCCCAAGCCGGGCGAGCGCATCATCAAGCTCAACACGAATGAGAATCCGTATCCGCCTTCTCCGCGCGTGATGGACGCGATCACGGCAGTGGGGGCCGACGGACTGCGGCGCTATCCCGATCCAAATTCCGTCGATCTGCGCAAGACGGCGGCGGAGTTGTATGGGTTCGCCGGGCCGGAATGGGCGATTGCGGGAAATGGATCCGACGAATTGCTGGCGATGATCATCCGGACCTTCAGCGATCCGGGCGACACGATTTGGTCGGCGTATCCGACGTATTCCTTGTACGACACCCTTGTGAAACTGCACGGCGCGAAGTATGCCAGCGTCGATCTCGACCAAGACTTCAACATGACACCGGAGTTTTTTACGCGCAAGGGCCGGGTGTTCTTCCTTGCAAGGCCGAACGCGCCGAGCGGTGTGTCATCGCCGCGCGCCGAAGTCGAGAAGCTGTGCAAAAGTTTCGACGGGCTCGTGGTGATCGACGAAGCCTACGCGGATTTCGATCGGGACGATTGCATGGACTTTCCGCGGCGATTTGAGAACGCGATCGTGACGCGGACGTTTTCGAAGTCGTACAGTCTGTGCGGATTGCGCGCGGGCCTGGCCTTTGCGCGACCGGAAGTTATCGCGGAATTGATGAAGACGAAAGACTCGTACAACCTCAGTGCGGCGAGCCAGGCGGGCGCGACCGCGGCCCTGCGCGATCAGGCGCACATGAAGGCGAATGCGGCGAAAGTCATTGCGACACGCACGCGACTGGTTGAACAATTGCGCGGGATTGGGTTCACCGTGCCAGAGTCGCGCGGGAATTATGTGCTTGCGCGCTGGGCGAGACGCCCATCGACAAAAGAGATTTTTACCGGATTGCGCGACCGGAAGATTGTCGTGCGGTATTTTGAGGCGCGCGGATTGACGGATGCATTGCGTATTTCGGTGGGTACCGATGCCGAGACTGATGCGTTACTGGCGGCCATTCGCGAGATTGTGAAGTAACCGAACATCCACCGAGCACTCCTTGGACTTGCGGCAGTCCCGCCGTGGTGGGACCGCTTTTACGAAGCAAGCGGAGCTGGCGGCATATTTTGTATGGCCGGTGCTTCGATGATTGGCTCCGATTTGCCGTAGTCGGCCATGTGTCGCGAGCTTTGCTCGCTCACAAAAGCGGGAGCTATCGTTTCCGCACTCCAAAGATTTCCCTTTCGCGCGGGCGCGGACTATTCTCGCGGGTCTCGGGGTTTCACTGTCACGGAGGAGACTCGTATGGGGCACAAAGGGGCCATTGTTATTACCGGGGCTTCAACCGGCATGGGCGAGTATTGCGCGCTCGGGCTGGCGCAGCGCGGGTATCGCGTGTTTGCCGGCGTGCGCAAGGCGGCGGACGGCGAGGATCTGAGGAAGCGTGCCTCCGGCCAGCTTGAGCCGTTGATCATCGACGTGGTGAACGAGGCGCAGGTCCACGAGGCAGCGAAGACGGTGGAGCGCGCGCTCGGCGGCGAGCCGCTGTTGGCGCTGTGGAACAACGCGGGGATCACCGTGAACGGCCCGCTCGAATTTATGCCGTTGAATGATTTGCGGCGCCAGCTCGAAGTGAACGTAGTCGGCCAGGTCGCCGCTACGCAGGCTTTCCTTCCGATGATCCGGAAGTCGAAGGGCCGTATTCTCATTACCGGATCGATTGGCGGTTTCTTTACGACACCGATGCTGATTCCGTATTGCATGTCGAAATATGCGATGGAAGCCATGGCGGACGGGCTGCGGCGGGAATTGCGACCCTTCGATGTGCAGGTAGTGCTCCTGGAGCCGGGAGGCATCAAGAGCAAGATTTGGGAGAAGGGGATCAGTGAAAGCGAAATCTTTTTGAAGAACGCGCCGCCGCAGATGATGGAGGTCTACGGTTGGCTCATCAAAGCCCTGCAACGCGTTGCGCCGCAGATGGAGAAAGGGTCGAAATCGCCGCAAGAGGTGCTCGATTGTGTGATTCATGCGCTCGAATCGCCCCGGCCGAAGACGCGGTATCGCATGGGGGCCAATTCGACCGCGCAAAAGATCATTTCGAAACTGCCGGATCGCGTGCAGGATGCGCTGGTCGGCAAGATGATGGGTGGCTGAGGATTGGCGCGGCGCGTGCGCCGTTCGTTACGATACAGATTCCTTCCGGAGACCAGAGCGTGATCCGATTCACTGTCTTGGGCGCGTTGATGCTTTTTACGGCGTGCTCGCAGTCGCGCGACGTTGTTGTCGTGATCAGTCCCCACGGTATGGACGTGGGCAAGGACTACGAGTCGCTGTTCGAGACGGCGCATCCGCACATTGACGTTCAGTGGCTGGACATGGGATCGCAGGAGGTGTACAGCAAAATTAGTTCCGAACGGAACCGCCCGGCCTGCGACGTGTGGTGGGGCGCGCCGAGCACGATGTTCATGCAAGCGGCGAAGGAAGGTTTGCTGGAACCGTACAAGCCGACCTGGGCAGACGCGATGGCGCCGGCCGATCGGGATGCGAAAGACCAGTGGTACGGAATCTATCAGACTCCGTTGGCGATGTTCTTCAATACGCGCAAGTACACGCGGGACCAGGTGCCACAGACCTGGGACGAGTTGCTCGATCCGAAATGGGCCGGGAAGATTACAATTAGAAAGCCGCTGGCCTCAGGGACGATGCGGACGTTCATCGGCGCGATGATTCTGCGCGCGGAGAACGAGGATGCGGGCATCGCCTGGCTGAAGAAGCTGCACACACAGACGAAGAGTTACCAGGAGACGCCGCAGCTTCTTTTCGACAACCTCAAGCGCAGCGAAGACTTGGTCACCGTGTGGATCATGCCGGACGCTGTGTTGGAGCGCGAGCGGAACGGGAGCCCCTTTGATTTTTATTTGCCGAAGCCTACGCCCGTGCTTACCGAAGCGATCGCGATAGTCAAAGGTGCGCCGCACCGGAAGAACGCGGAACTATTCTACGAGTTTGTGACGACCGCGGACGCGCTGGTGCACCAGGCGGAGGCCTACGCGAAGGTGCCCGCGCGCAAGGACATCGATCCGAAACGGCTGCCTGCATGGCTCGCGCAGGAACAGATCGAGCCCATGGCGATTGACTGGGCACAGTTCGCCGAGCAGGAGCCGAAGTGGATCGAGCGCTGGGAAAAAGAGGTATACAGCGCGCGATGAGTTCAGTCCGGCTGGATCGTGTGTCCAAGGTGTACGCCGAAGGCGGTGGCGTACGCGATTTTTCGGTCGAGATTGCCGACGGTGAGTTCTTCGCGTTCCTCGGACAGAGCGGGTGCGGGAAGACGACGACACTGCGCGTGATTGCCGGGCTCGAGCAGCCCGACAGCGGGCGCGTATTTTTTGACGGGCGCGACGTGACGGATTTGCCGCCGGAAAAACGCGACGCGGCGATGGTGTTTCAGAATTCCGCGCTGTTTCCGCACATGACGGTCGGAGAGAATGTTGCATTTGGGTTAAAGGCCCGCAAGATGCCGAAGCGCGATATTCAAGGGCGCGTGGCAGAGTCGTTGGAGTTGGTGCAGCATGGCGGGATGGAGCGCCGGGCGGTAACCGAACACAGCGGCGGCCACCAGCAGCGGGTCGCGCTGGCGCGGGCGATCGCGGTGCAGCCGAAGATCCTTTTGATGGACGAGCCCCTAAGCAATCTCGATGCAGAGCTGAGATATTCAACGCGCCGGCAACTTGCGGAATTGCAGAAGCGGCTGAAAATCACGGCGATCTACGTGACCCACGATCAGGAGGAGGCGCTCGAGCTGGCGCACCGGATCGCCGTCATGCGCGAGGGCGTGGTCGAGCAAATCGGCACGCCCGGGGACGTGTTGGACCGCCCGGCGACGCCTTTTGTGGAGAGTTTCCTGGAGCGCCAGCGGCGGCTATTGCGGAAGTAACAGCGACGCATCCCGTCGCTCGATCTGGTATTATTCTGTGGGGGTAATACCGTCGATTCAGGGGGGAACTGCGTGTGACCACCAGTATTGCACAGCAATTCGTCACGGCTGTCCAGGCCAATCACGAATACATTCCGGTCCATATTTCGTCTCTTCGGGTGGACTCGATCACGGGTTTCGATTTGTACCTTCAGGTGCGTCCGGACGAACCGGTCGTGTTGTACGCCGAACGGAATACACCCTTTGGCGAGAAGAGTCGCCGGCGCTTGCAGGACAACCGGGTCGAGTATCTGTACATCAGCGGATCGCAGCAGAGTCTGTACCGCGCGTATCTCGAGAGTCATCTCCCTGCCATTTTGCAGGACCCGTCGATTGAGACAGAGGCGAAGAGCGAAATTTTGTATGCGTCGGCGCACGGGCTGATGCAGGACATTTACGAAAACCCGGAGATGGCCGGCGCGCTCGGGCGCAGCCGCGATCTGGTGAAGAACACGATTCAGTTTATGTACGGCCAGCGCCGCGCGTTGCGCCATTTGATCGAGGCGGCATCGACGGACTACCAGCTGTACACGCACGCGGTGAACGGGTTCGTGCTTGGGATTGGCCTCGCGTTGCGCGCGGGCATTGGCACGCCGAAAGAATTGGCGGCCTTTGGCACGGGCGCGATGCTGCGCGATTTGGGAATGACGCAAGTGCCGGTGTCGATCCGCGAATCGACCGGAAAACTCACCGTGAGCCAGTTCGATCTGTTAAAGCGGCACACGGAAATCGGCGAAGAGATGGCCGTAGGTCTGGGAGAGACAAACCGCCTCACGCTCGACATTGTGCGGCATCATCACGAGAAGATGGACGGGACGGGTTATCCCGATCGGCTTGAGGGGATGGGCTTGCAGCCGATGCTGCGCGTGATGACAATTGCCGACACATTTGATGCATTAACAACCCGGCGCCGGCACCAGCGTGCAATGGGGACTTTCGAGGCGCTGCGCTTGATGAAATTGCGTATGGGCGGGGAACTGGATCCGGGGCTGCTGGACGTCTTCGTGAAGATGATGGGCAACCCGGAGACGGCGAAGGCTTCCTAGACGGAAGCGATGTTATTCGGGACAGTCCGCCAGGATTTCTACAGCGGCACTCGTGCCGAGGCGTGTGGCACCGGCTTCCAGCATGGCGCGAGCATCGCGGAGTGAGCGAATGCCGCCGGCGGCTTTCACGCCGAGCCGATCGCCGACCGCGTCGCGCATAAGGCGGACATCGGCGATCGTGGCACCCGACGGCGCAAAGCCGGTGGACGTCTTGACGAAAGCCGCGCCGTTTTCTTCGGCCAGCCGGCAGACAATCAGTTTTTCATCCTGAGAGAGGTACGCCGTTTCCAGGATGACTTTCACCGGAGCATTGCCGGCGGCGCGGGCGATCGCGCGAATTTCCTTGGCGACGTATTCATGCGCGCCGGACTTCATGGCTCCGATGTTGATGACCATGTCGATCTCTTTGGCGCCGTTGCGCACGGCCTCTTCGGTCTCGGCGACTTTAATGAGCGCGGAATTGGTACCCAGCGGAAATCCGATCGTGGCATTCACAAGGATGCTTGTGTCGGTGAGGCGCTTTGCGCAATAAGCGACCCATGCCGGATTGATCGTGACGGCATAGAGACCGAGGCTTACCGCTTCATCGCAGAGTTCCTCGATGTCGAGCTGCGTCGCGTAGGCTTTGACCTGTGTGTGGTCGATTGCCTTCGCGAGTTCAGCTCGCGTGAGCGGGGCGGTGAGTTGGGTCTCAGTTGTCATGGTCAATCGAGTTCAGGGTTCATTCCCGGACGTGACTATTCCGCCTCGACCCAGCCGGGGTCAAGTTGGCGTATATTACAGACGAGATTGTGGAGATTTTCACAGTATTATTGATGGAGGCGGATTAATAAATCCGTTTTTAGCGAAAACTGATCGTGTCCGTTGACAGATGATTCGATATATCGTACTTTTCGGGGAGGGGTTCGGCATCAACGATTAGCCGGAGATGGTCGAACTTGGGTTGACTCGGAACCGGAATGGGGAGGGAGACTATGTTTCGACAATACTACGGATATGGAAAGCGCATTGTTCCTGTAGGGCTGCTCGCGTGCATCGTCAGCATGACGACGATGGCCCGTGCGGAGACGCTCTACTACTATGAGCCTCATACCGGACGCACAGAACTTGTTAATACTGCGAATCCCGGCCGACACGCGACGCCTCCAGTTGCGCATGCGATGGTGGGTGGCGGTGCGCGTGGCGGCAATCTGACCTTCAACGTGACCTATCAGGACGTTGCAGGTAACACGAATGTTGGATTCGACGACAACACACTCGGTGCGACCCGCCAGGCGACACTGCAAGCGGTGCTGGCCTATGTGGACGACATTCTAAATGCGACTTCAGGCGCGACGATCGATGTGACGGTGAATGCGTCACAGATGGATGGCGGCGGATTCCTTGCATTTGCGGGAACGTATTTCACTGGCGCCACAGGATTTTCTAACGGATTTTGCTTCGAACACATTGTGACGGGAACTGATCCCAATGGAACAGTTTCAGATATTTTCATCACAGTGGATTTTGGCTTTCCGTGGAATAGTGACATGGGGGCCGTTGGTGGGAGTGAATATGACCTGTACACCGTGCTGCTGCACGAGGTGACTCACGGATTGGGCTTTCTTGGCTTGACGGACGCGGATGGAACAAGTTCACTGGCACCGGGAGGGAACCCAGGGCAGTACTCCCTCGTCAATCAGTTGACTCACCTCGATCAGGCCGGCCCGATTGGTACGGGCGCCACGACGCAGCTATGGACCACGGCGATGGGGGCCAGTTTCACGGGTACGGCGGGAAACCTCATCAGCACCCGTTTGGTATTTACCGGCACTAACGCAGTGGCGGCATACGGAAGCAACCCGACGATCAATTCGAACAACCCTTTTGTGGCGGGCACCAGCCTGGGTCATTGGGGAGACAATCTTGCTACACAGGCGGTGATGCCGGGATTTGTGGTGAATGGATTCGAGAACCGCGAGTATGCGCCCTTTGAAATCGGCGCACTGGTAGACATCGGTTATCCGGATGCTTCCGCGGGCCCGCCGCCGGTGCCGGATACCGACCAGGACTTGCTCAACGACGACGATGAAGTGATCGAGGGTACGAACCCGAATGATCCCGACACGGACAACGACGGCGTGCTCGATGGCACCGAGGTGGAGTTGGGTACTGACCCGCTCGATGGATTGGACTTCCCAATTCTGCCGGTCGGCGCGACGTTGGCGCTGGTGGCGGTATTGGGTGCGGCGGGCGCGCTGGTGTTTGTGCGGAAACGGCGTGGAGCGTCTCGCGTACGATAGTTTTTTGATGGTCTGTTAGAATTCTCGGGCGGAACCCTTTGGTTCCGCCCGATTTCTTTGCTGCGGCAAAACACGAAATGAGAAGTCCATGGCTCAACACAGCCCGCTATGCATTCGACGCATACTTGCTCAATTTGCCGCGGCGTTGTGCGTGTGTATTTCGGCCACAAGCCATTCGGACGAGACAAAGCCGGCCCCGCTGGTGCGCACGCATCGTGCGATGGCGACAGAGTGGAGCATCACGGCGTATCCGCGCGAAGGCCAGTCCGTGGAGACGCTGGGCGCGCTGCTGGATGAAGTATTCGAAGGTGTTGATCAACTCGAGAGCGTGATCAGTGAATGGAAGCCGGACAGCCGGACGAGTTATGTGAATAATCATGCGGCCGAGGGGCCGGTTCGTGTGCCGGCGGAGTTGATGGATCTTTTGGTGGTGTCGAAGGAATTGTATGAACGGACGGGCGGGACCTTCGATGTGACCGTGGGGCCCTTGTCCAAGTTATACGGATTTTATGAAGGCCGCGGACATGTGCCCACGAAGGAGGAATTGAGCGAGGCGATCGCGCGCGTGGGAATGAACAAAGTGACGCTCGACCGCGTGGCAGGGACGGTCCGATTTGAGACACCGGACATGCGTCTCGATTTTGGCGGCGTGGGCAAGGGCTTTGCGATTGATAGGGCAGTGGCGCAACTCCAGGCGCGCGGAATCACGCGGGCGCTACTCAATGCGGGTACCAGTAGTGTTTACGCGATGGGCACGCCGCCGGGCGAGCCGGGCTGGAAAGTCCACGTCCGGCACCCTTATAATCAAGGGGAATCCATGGCGACGCTGATATTGGCAGACGAATCTCTATCGACGTCCGGCTGCTATGGAAATTTGCCGGAAGTCGACGGCGTGCGGATTTGCAACATCTTCGATCCGCGAACCGGAGAGGCGCGGCACGGCATCATGAGCGCCTCGGCCGTTGCGCCGACGGCGACCGAGACCGAGGCGCTGGGCAAGGCGTTTTTGATTCTCGGCGCGGACGCGGCGCGCGAGTACTGTGAACAGAACGCGGGACGGCGGGCCTTTCTCGTACCGGAGGCGCCCGGCCCCGATATAAAACCGATTTGGATTGGGCCCGAAAAGGGCCCCTGAGCCGAGGAGTACACGATGAATCGCAGACAATTTCTGAAGACCGCGGGCGTGACTGCCGGGGTGGCCTTGGCGGCGAACCGCGTGCGCTCCGTGCACGCAGCGACGCAGAAGGTCCGGGTCGGATGCATTGGCACCGGCGGCCAGGGTGGCTTCCACCTGCGCACAGGCCTGGCGGGCGCGCAGAATATCGAAGTCGTCGCCGTGTGCGACGTGTATGACCTCCACCAGGAGGCCGGCTGGAACTTGGCCAGCAACGGTGGGGCGCGCCAGGTGAATCGCTACTACGACTACAAAGAGATGCTCGATAAGGAAGATCTCGACGCGGTGGTCATCGCGACGCCGCTGGTGACGCACTTCCCGATCACGATGGACTGCCTGGATGCGGGCAAGTACGTGTTCTGCCAGAAGACGCTCACCTATACGGTTGAAGACTCGCGCAAGATTGTGGAGAAGTGCCACACGACCGGGAAGTTCTGCCAGGTCGGGCACCAGCGCCGCTACAACCCGAAATACAACAGGGCGCTCTGGCGTCAGCGCGAAGAGGGGTTGATGGGGCGCATCAACCACATCACGATGCAGTGGCACCGGAACAATCCGTGGCGCCGCTTCGTGGACACGTCGCAGGCGCTAAGCCCTCAGTCGCAACAGTTCATCACGGACATTGAGAAGCACTTGAACTGGCGCTTGTACAAGGAAACCTCGGGCGGCATCATGACCGAGTTGACGACGCACCAGGTGGACGTCGCTAACTGGTTCATGGGCACGCCACCGTCGCGCGTGTACGGGACGGGCGGGCTTGACTACTGGCGCGACGGCCGCGAGATTGAGGACAATATCGCGCTGGTGTATGAATACGACATCAAGCCGGGCAACCCTGCATTCGTGTCGCTCCAGGCGCGTCATCCGTTCATGATCAAGCGCGACATGGTCAAGCCGTACACCGTGCGCGCGGTGTTCACAAGCACAACGGCGACCGGCAAGCGCGGCGCGTCGGAGATGTATCAGGGTGACAAGGCTTCGGTGGAATTGACCGAGGAAGACGGATGCTTCATCTTCGGCGAACCGGCCTTCGATGCGGACATGCAAGCAATGGCGAACTATACGGCGCAGTCCGCCGGCCAGGCGGCGAAGGACATCCTGTCGGGCAAGTCGCGCCAATTGGACACCAACGCCTTCAAGAACGGCTGGCCGATCGAGGTATTCAACGACAAGCCCGTCGACCAGCTTCAGTTCGAGGCCTTTGGCAACGACGTCATGAACAACACGCCGCCGAAGGCGAACCAGATGGTTGGTCTGATGACGGCGATCGCAGGAATCGCTGCGACAGAGGCGGTGCGCGGCGGCGGCAAAGTCGTCGAGATCGATCCGAAGTGGTATGCCTTCGACTTCGAGACGCCGGATCCGTATCGCTACGAGAATTGGGACGGCCCCGCGCCTGCGGCGGCGCCAGCGACGCCCGCGCAGCAGACGCAACAGACGGCGGCGCCATCGAGCACGACCACCGGCGTTTAATGCGCGCTCTATAAGTTACCAATGATTAAGGCCGGGTCGCGTGTGCGGCTCGCAGAATAACCAGGAGTACTGACCGTGACGATTCGATTGTTGGGGCGCTTTGCGCCTGTGATGATACTGATGGTGGCCGCGGGCTGCTCGGACCCGACCGCGGACAAGACTGCGGCAAAGATGAGCGCACCGGCGGAACCGGTGGCAGTGGCTCCGGCCCCGGCGGCCACGCCGGATCCTGCCGCGCCTGCACCGGCAGCGACAGTGGTGTATGCGTTTAGCGGCGACGGCAGCTCGGTTGGCTTTGAGGGCTACAAGGTTACCGGCGCGCACACGGGCGGATTCGCCAAGTTCGATGGCAAGGTGACGGTGCCCGGCGGCGATGTGACGAAGGCCCAGATCGAATTGACGATCGACATGAAGGAGACCTTCTCCGACGATCCGGGCCTGACCAAGAAACTGCTCAGCGCGGATTTCTTCGACGTGGAGAAATTTCCGACGGCGACCTTCGTCTCGACTTCGATCGTCGAAGCGGGGATCATGTACGACGTGACGGGAAATCTGACTTTGCACGGTGTGACGAAGGGCATCACGTTCCCGGCGGAGATCAAGATTGACGGCGACACGCTGACGACCGGCGCGGAATTCACGATCAACCGCATGGAATGGGGCGTGGTCTATCCCGGCATGGCGGACGACGCGATCCGCGAGAACGTGCTGATGTTCTTCGACGTGAAGGCCAAAGCCGCTTCCTGAGCGTCGCGCGCCGGTGCGCCGTTGATTGGCGCGCCTGCGTTTGTTAGCGTATGGCTCTCTCGGGCGGTTAGCTCAGATGGTTAGAGCGCTTGCTTGACATGCAAGAGGTCACAGGTTCGATTCCTGTACCGCCCACCAAACTTTCCAGCACTAGGCACCGCAGGTTTCGCACGAAATCCCTGCGGTGCTTGGTGTTTTTCGGGTAAATACCGCTTATTTTCGTGGAATTACTCCATCCGCTGAACTCTCAGCATCATCGAGCTTGCGTGTGCATCCAGCCGTACCATAGTTTGGAGGCGCGGACCCGGCTTCGGGCTTTCTGTATGACTCGTGCATGTTGAGGGGATCATGATGAGAGCGACATGGCAATCAGGAGTTTGTGGCTGTCTTCTGCTGGCGATGGCCGTGCTGCAATCGCACGCGGCCAACGCGCAGGCGCCCGCGTTTACGCAGGCGCAGGCGGCCGCCGGGCGCACGGCGTATCGGCAGCACTGCGCGGTGTGTCATGGCGCGCGGCTGGAGGGCCAGCACGAGTCGCCGCCCTTGACGGGCGAACGCTTTGATCAGATGTGGCGGGGCAGGACGGCCGACACGCTGATGTTTCATGTGCGCCGCATGCCGCCGCCGCCGCTGGGCACGCCAGAGGGTCTGGGTGACGAAACCTGCGCGTCGATCTACGCGTACATTTTGCAGTCGAATGGTTTCACGCCGGGCGAGAGCACGCTGCCGCCGGATTTTGCCGCGCTGGCCAAACTGAAGATTCCGCTGCTCGAAGGGGCAGTCCTGGATCCCGATGCGCCGGTGGCCGACACCGCCGGGTTGCTGAAGAACCTCACGCCGGTGACGGACGCGATGCTGCGGAATCCGCCCGATGGGGATTGGCTTCAATGGGGCCGGACCTATGACGGTCTGAATTTCAGCCCGCTGACGATCATTTCGAAGGAAACGGTGAAGGACCTGAAGCCCGCGTGGCGCGCGCCCTTGCGCAACGGCACGAGCATGCCGACGCCGCTCGTGCACGACGGCGTGATGTACCTCCAGACCTTCCCCGACACGATGCTCGCGCTGGACGGCGCGACGGGGAAGGTGTTGTGGCGACACCAGTATCCCGCGAAATTCGGGTCAAGCCAGAAGCTCGGCGTCGCGTTGCATGGCGACGTCGTGTACGTGCCGACCTCCGATCTGCATGTGCTCGCGCTGAACGCGAAGACGGGCGAGGCGATCTGGGACCACGAAATCACCTTCGACAATCCGCCCGCCATGCGCGGCCGCTACCAGATCCGCGCCGCGCCGATGGTCGTGGGCGACAAGGTGATCCAGGGCGTGACGGCGAGCTTTGTGCCCAAGGGTGGCTTTATCGTCGCGATCGACATCAAGACGGGCAAGGAGTCCTGGCGCTTCAACACGATCGCGCGGCCCGGCGAGCCTTTCGGCGACACGTGGAACGGGCTTGAGCTGGACAAGCGCAGCGGCGGCTCCGTCTGGCACCAGGGGACCTACGACCCTGAACTGAACCTCGTGTACTTCGGCGTCGCGCCTACCTACGACACCGGCCCGCTCGTGCACGCGGCGGACCTGAAGGACGTGACCCGCGAGGCCATGTACACGAATTGCACGATCGCGCTGAACCCGGACACGGGCGAGTTGGTCTGGTTCTACCAGCACATGCCGAACGACCAGTGGGACCTCGACTGGGTCTTCGAGCGGCAGATCGTCGAGATGCCGATCGGCGGCGAGACGCGCAAGGTCGTCATGAACGCCGGAAAGATGGCGATCGTGGACGCGCTCGATGCGCGCACGGGCAAGTATCTGTTCTCGATCGATTCAAAAACGCAGAATGTGATCACGGCTATCGATCCGAAGACCGGCGCGAAAACGATCGACCCCGAGAAATGGCCGGACCCGGATCGTCCCTGCGTGATTTGCCCGATCGCCGACGGCGCGCGCAGTTGGCCGTCCACGTCGTACAGCGCGCGGACCAAGCTGCTCTACCTGCCGCTGACCGAGTGGTGCATGGGCTTCGAGAAGGAAGGCATCAAACTGCTCAGCTCCGGCATCGGCATCGTGTCCAGGCCGCACCCGGACGCCGTCTCCGACGGCATGATGGGCCGCCTGCAGGCGATCGATCTGGAGAAACACGAGTTGTCCTGGGTGCGCGACGTCGCCGCGCCGATGACCACCTCCGCGCTGGCGACCGCCGGCGGCGTGATCTTTGCCGGTGACATCGATCCCTCGCTCAAGGCTTTCGACGACGCCACCGGCGAGCTGCTCTGGCAGGCCCCGCTCGACGACCTTCCGAGTGCGAACCTGATCACCTACCGCATCGGCGAGAAGCAATACGTAGCCGTCGTCGTCGGATTCACGAACAACCACGTCCGCGACTACGCGCGTGCCTACGACGAGTTCAAGGCCAGCCAGGGTGAACCGCGCAAAGACATACCCAATGGCGGCGCGGCGATCTGGGTGTTTGGATTGTAAGGAGGAACATAGAGACACGGGAGAAACAGATGGCGTTCCTTGATTTTTCTGTTTTTGAAATTTTACGGTCGAATCACCCGCCGCGCCTGCGCGGGAGCGGCGGAAACAGCGGGCAGATTCAATAAGTAGCGCAGGCCGGGACGTTCCTGCAGTCCACTCTCACATCCGGTCTTCATACAGTCTTTGTCCGAGAACCAGACAATCGCATCCGTCGCCATTCCTCCGTAAAAGTAGCCGTCGGGATATTTTATGCTTACCCGAACTATTCGCTAGCGAGCTTCTATGTGGAATAGAAATTGCGTCTACCAAACTCAGTCTCCCTGTGTAACAAGTCCACAGATTTATACGGAAAATTTCGATGGAAATCTGTGGCGGCGGCCTTGACATTCAGGAACTCTTGGGCCAGACTTCGTATCCGGCGGGCGTAATTACCGTTAAAAATAACGATCGGAGCGCTGCCAAGATGGCAAAAGATCATTTACCGCGCGAGGTAATGCATTTTTTTTTATCGCTGGCGCTCTGCTTACTTCCATCTGAATGGGCGAATGCTCAGCTTACAAGTTACACCCCGCTCGCTCCGGAGAAATGGTCCGCATATATCCTTCTCCAAAACCAATCTTGGATCCCATTTGACCTAGTCCCGGTTCCGACTGGTCAACAAATCTCGGCAGTAGCTATACACATTCGCGGATCAGAGGACATGCAATCTGATCCGGGCGACGAAATCCTGACTTTCGACGAAGCGTGGGCCGACAATGTTAGGTTCTATAAGAATGGGATCGGGAATCGGATTTCCGAATATGATCGGACATCGGTCGATGTAACGCAGACCATAGTAATTCCGGTACAAGCCGGCGATATCATTTCGTTCGAGATAACGCCCAACCAAGGCGACTGGACGATCCTCAGCCAATCTCAGTTCAAGTGGGCATACGATTGGGTCCGCGATTTCCAGTATACCGGCGGTACACCGCCGCCCGACTGCGTGTCGACACCGGACGACCCATGTAGCTTATCGCAACAAATTTGGAACTGGTGGGATGATCGTGAGGCAGAGATCGATGTTGTTGGACGTGCGGCAGCAGACTCGTTCAGGCGCATACGCGATTTTATTGGGGAGAGTGATATCGAGGACATTTTTGTCAACGAACCCGGCTACTATGCAGTCAACCCGGATCCCGGCAATAAACCGGTTTTAGAAAGACCCGGAAAAGGTCGAGTAATTTCACCTGAATGGATCGACGCGCCAATAAAAATAAGTGGTGGGCCGGATCTTATCGACTTGTTGGTCCATGGCACGTGTTCGGATGGATGCGACGACTTCAATTGGTTCATACAGCGTCTTGATCCAGATCAGGGTTTCCAGCCTGTCCCAGGGTTCTGGGGTTTCCAAACGGGAAACGCGTTTACTAGAACGGGCTTCGCGGACGACGGCGCGCTTCATCGCGCCAAGGTCTGGCAAAGCCAATGGAACCAATCAGGATGGACTGTCGAGCACAACGAGTGGTCTTACTTCTGGAATGGAACGCCGCAGGGCCCGCCTAAGATGCCGGAGATTGTCGCTCCGACTTCCGGAGAGGTGAACGCAAGCAACTTCATATTCTTTACGGTCTCAAATCCATCCATAGAAATGATGCATCCGAACTTTAAGTACCAAATCCAGGTATACGAAGTACCCTCCGGGGGGCCGGCGCAAATCAATCCGAATTCTCCGACGACGGTCTTCAATGGCGTTCGGCCGCAACAACGAGGCGACCTTCCTCCGATGGGGGTGAATCTCGATCCACTGGTTTTACCTAATCAGACGAAGAAATACTACTGGCGGGTGGCCGCTACGTACGCCAATGATTTCACTTCGGAACCGGCTCGTGTCATAGCGACTCCCTTGCGGGAACTAACGGTGACTGGGTTGCCTTTTTGGGGTGACAATATCGACGCCGACTTTGGGTTCGACATCGACCAATTCGGAAGGTTTGCTGTCGTTGGCGCACCAAAGTCAGACTATATCGAATTCAGCGCTTTTGACGAAGAAGTCGGCTCAGTATCCATCTATATTAAGGACGACTCAGGCGTGTGGCAAGAAGAGGCGAACCCCTTCGACGTAACGCCTTTGAATACACGGGGTGGCTGTATCCCCCCTATGGACGGAAGGATGTGCGGGTATGCCGTATCAATTCAGGGAGATCTCGTCGCCATTAGCTGTCCGGATATGGGGTATGGAAACGATGGGAGCATACCTCCCGAAGGTATCGAATGCGATAATTATTCAGTGCCACACGTGGGCGTCTTACGTCGCACTTCGCCGGGAGTCTGGGCGGGTGTGTGGTATGCTAGTATTGGACCAAACATGACTGGACGAGCATCGTTTTTTGGTGCTTCGGTTGAGATCGGTTCTGATAATACTATCTATGTCGGTGAACCATATTACGGGACGGATATACATCCAGGCAACGAGATTAACGAGTCTGGAAGAGTCAATGTTTATGTCCCTGCTAATGGAATCTTCGACAGCTGGTCCACTGCCGACTTTCTATCGCACCCTTCAATCATTGGTGGTGTGCCCATAAATGGTGCGGGTAGAAGTTTCGGCTCAAGTCTTGCGGTCGAGGGAAGCGTACTAGCGGTAGGGGCGCCAGCATTTTATGCCGGACCACAACTAGGACAGCATGGCGCCGTCTATTTATACAACCGGACTGGATCGACTTGGGCACTTGTTCAACAAGAAATTGTTGCACTCGACCATACCTCGAATGATCAATTCGGCGCATTGGTGCATCTGGACAAACACAAGCTCTATGTCGGCGCTCCGAATGCGTTGGGTGGTGGGGCAGTATACGTTTTTGAGAAGCAGAATGGACTCTGGGTTCAAATTCAAAAATTGCAAGCCTTGGACGACATCACTGGCGACGAACGATTCGGGACTGCTCTTGCAGTCTCAGAGAATCTGATGCTGGTCGGTGCGCCTGGCGATGACCGCGGGACAGGTACGGATAATGGCGCGGTATACGCGTGGAGCCAAAGCCTGTTGGGAAGTGTCGCCCAGTGGAACCAGCAAACTAAGCTGCCTGCCCTGCCGGGTCCCAGTTACGCGAGGTTCGGTACATCTATGAGCCTCTGGGGATCGTCCGCGATTGTTGGTGCTCCGGAGGCCAATCATCCGGATGATGGCGTGACAAACGACAGGCGGGGAACCATTGACTTCTTGGAGCTCGACCTGGCACCACCGATAGCCTACATCATCGCGCCCGATACGCCAGATCTCACCAACGCCAATACGGTGACATTCCGCGTGCTGTTCAACGAGCCCGTGCAGAATATCGATTCCAGCAACATGAGAATTCGAGCTGAAGGAGTGACGTTTCAACCTCCTTTGATTTCACTCGTCCCAGGAGCAGGGAATGACAGCCAAGCATGGCAGGTGAGGCTCGAAAATGTTGCGGGAAACGGTAAAATTGGTTTGGCCGTTGGTTATGAATCCTACGACGCCGATTTTCGAGTCACCGACCGAAACGGAAATCCGCTCGTCGCGTCAGTTCTGAGCTACGTCGACATTGACCAAACACCTCCTGCGATCGCGAACACATCTCTCAATATGTCTGTGGCGTCCCCCGGAGACGCCGTTCGGTTGTCGTTTACCGTTTCTGAAGCTATGTTTGAAAACCCAAATGTGACCTTTAACGGGCTCCAGGCCTCATTGAAGTCGCTCAATGGCGTTGCAACCCAGGGCGAATTTCGCACTGATTACATCTACGAGTATCCAGTGACACCGTCTGATGCGTTCGGCGCGGCCAACATTCAAATACAGGCATCGGATGAAGCCGGTAATTTACGAACGCTCTCGCTAGGGGGATTGACAATACAAGCGGGTGGCGCCGACTCTGATGGAGATGGACTTAGCGACGCTGCCGAGACCGCATTGGGAACGAGTTCCACTGGATTGGACTCCGACGGCGACGGAATCTTCGATGGACAGGAAGTCGACGCGGGCACGAGCCCGACCAACGGTCTGACCTTCACGCGGATGACCTCGGTCTACGTGCAGATTGGATACACCGGCGTACAGAAGGGCACTGTGGCGAATCCCGTCGACTCATTGATCCGCGCGTTGCGGATGGTATCGCCGGGCGGTGCTATTTGGTTCAAGAATGGCGGCCCCTTGCCGGAGACTCCGCGGATCACGACTCAGGTTACGATTGATAATCTTGGGGCAGCGCCGGTTATCGGCCAAAATTCTCATGCAAGTCCCAATGTGCCAATGACCATCCCGGATGTCAGCACAATAAACTCCACGCTCGTTGTTCCTGTCAGCGCAACAATCTCCGACATCAACGTAAGACTGGATTTGACGCACGCGTATGACGGTGACCTCGTCATTCAGCTTTTCGCTCCCGATGCAACGATGGTGACACTTTTCAACAGACGGGGTGGAGGGGGACGAGATATTCGAAATATAGTCTTTGACGACGAAGGGGCCACGCCAATCGCGACCGGGGGAGCTCCCTTCACGGGTACGTACCGTCCGGAAGTCGCGCTCTCCTTACTGGACGGCAAGAACGCCCAGGGCACGTGGACCTTGCGAATCAGTGACAATGAGGGTGAAGACACGGGACTTTTGAACAGCTGGTCATTGGAAATCCATTGATAACGTTGACTGCGCCCGCAGGGAGAATGGGGATAGCCACCCATTCTCGAAAAACTCCACAGAGTACCTTCGCCAGGCGGCATGGGCGGGTCGCCCATGCTACGAAGAGCCGTTTTGGTGGGATACGCTTCCGCTTGATGGCCCCGCCGAAAAGGCCTAGAATTGAGGGTGGCTGGAAGTGGCGGCGCCTTGCTGGGTGGGCGGGTGCGCTGAACGGAGGCGGTTGGCGTGCTTCGCGTCGATGCGCGGACGAGTGTGGAGTTTTGCGACGGATTGAGTCGTCGCGATTTTCTTCATGCGGGCGCGCTGGCATATCTCGGGCTGTCGATGCCGAGCTTCTTGCAGCTGCAAGCCGCGGGGGCGGTGGACAAGAAGAAAGACGTCAACTGCATTTTCCTGTTTCTGGTCGGCGGGCCGAGCCAGCTAGACACCTTCGATATGAAGCCGGACGCGCCGGCGGAAATCCGCGGGCCGTACAAGCCGATCAAGACCAATTGCCCGGACATCCAGATTTCCGAGATATTTCCGAACCTCGCGAAGCACGGCGACACGTTTTCGCTGATCCGCACGATGCACCACAAGGCGGCGGGCGTGCACGACACCGGCCACCAGATGATGCAGACGGGCCGGCTGTTTCAGAACGGGCTCGAGCAGCCACACGCGGGCTGCGTGACGGGATATCTCAAGGGCGCGCAGAACGGGCTGCCACCGCACGTGCTGATGCCGCGGCCGATTGGGAACACCGGCGGGAACATGCCGCACGGGCAGAACGCCGGGTTCCTGGGCAAGTCCTTTGACCCCTTCATCCTGAACGCCGAGCCGCACCAGGCGGACTTCAAGGTGCCGGATTTGTTGCCGCCGGATTACTTGGCGGCGGTGCGCGTGGAACGGCGTCGTGCGCTACGCGCGATTGTGGATGAGTCGATCAAGGAACTCGAGACGAGTTCCGATGCGCGCCTGCTCGACGAGAATTTCCAGCAGGCGTATACGCTGATGTCGTCCTCGACGGCGCGCGAAGCCTTCGATCTCACGACCGAGGCCGAGCCGTTGCGCCAGGCCTATGGGTACAACAAGTTCGGCCAGAGTTGTCTGCTCGCGCGGCGACTCGTCGAGCGCGGCGTGCGCTTTGTGACGATCAACATGTTCGAGACCGTGTTCAACGAGATCACGTGGGACATTCACGGCTCCGCGCCGTTTAGTCCGATCGAGTGCTACAGCGATTTGGTCGGACCGATGCTCGACCACGGACTGGGCACATTGCTGGAAGACCTCAAGCAGCGCGGCTTGCTCGACACGACGATGATCGTGGCGACGGGCGAGTTCGGCCGCACGCCGAAGATCAATCCCGCCGGCGGGCGCGATCACTGGCCGCAGGTGTGGTCGATGCTGATGGCCGGCGGCGGCATCCAGGGCGGGCGCGTCGTTGGCAAGACGGACGATATCGGCGCCTTCCCTGTGGAGCGGCCCGTGACCCCGGCCGAAGTGGTGGCTACGGTGTATGAGTGTCTGGGCATCGACATCGAGACCGAGTTGCCAGGCCCGGGCGGGCGACCGATTCCAGTGGTGGACTACGGCGTAAAGCCAATCAGCGAGCTGTTGTGATGTTTCGTAGAGTTTTCCCCGTACTTCTTTCGTGTCTGGCGCTGGTCCGCGTGGCTGCAGCGGATGACGCAGCATTCGTGGCGGTGCCCGAGACGATTGCGCTCGATTACGCAGGCGCGTTCCACGGCGTTGTCGTCGAGCAGTTCGTTGGCGGGAAGTACACCGGGGATGTGACGTCGCGGGTGAGTTTCGCGTCGTCCGATCCGGCCGTGGCGACGGTGGACGCAGCGGGCGGCGTGCGCGCCGTGGCGAATGGTGAAACGACGATCACCGGGACGATCGATGGACGGACGGTGACGGCGGCGGTGCGCGTATCCGGCGCGGACCTGCCCGTCGAGCGGAGTTTCCGGAACCATGTGCAGCCGGTGCTGTACAAGATGGGGTGCAACACCGGCGCGTGCCATGGCGCGGCGGCGGGCAAGAGCGGATTCAAACTGTCGCTGCGCGGCTACGACTACGATTGGGACCACAAGACGCTGACGCGGCAGGCGAACGGGCGGCGCGTGTCGCTGGCGGAACCCGAGCAGAGCTTGATGCTCCTGAAGGCGACGCAGGCGATTCCACACGAGGGCGGGCTTCGTTTCGAGAAGGACTCGGAGCCGTACCGGATTTTGCTGGAGTGGATTCGCGCGGGCGCGCCGACGGCGAGTGAGGACGACGCGCGCGTCGAGCGGATCGAGACCCTGCCGAAACTGGTGACGCTCACGAACGGCGTGTCGCAGCAAATCCTCGTGCGCGCGCACTACAGCGATGGACGCTACGAAGACGTGACGCGCTGGGCAAAGTTCGACACGACCGATGAATCTGTTGCGACGGTGGACGGGTTGGGCAAGGTCACAGTGCAAGGGCCCGGCGCGGCGTCGATCTCGGTGTGGTACTCGAGCCGCGTGGCGTCGTCAGAGTTAATGGTGCCGCGGGCGGCGCCCGTGCCGGCGGAGCGCTTCGCTTCCGCGCCGCGCAACAATTTCATCGACGACCTGGTGCTGAAACAGATCGAGGCGCTGCAGATCGCGCCGGCGGCCGGTGCGACCGACGTACAGTTTGTGCGGCGCGCGTATCTCGACGCGATTGGCGTGCTGCCGACGCCGGACGAGACGCGGGCGTTTCTGTCCGGCGATGCTCCGGACAAGCGTGAAACACTGATCGACGCGCTGCTCGAACGCCCGGAATTTGTCGACTATTGGACCTACAAATGGTCCGATTTGTTCCTGCTGTCGTCGCGCAACCTGCCGGGGCCCGCGCTCAATTCGTTTTACCGGTTCATCCGGCAGAATGTGGCGGCGAATACCCCGTGGGACGAATTCACGACGAAGATCCTGACAGCGAAAGGCAACACGCAGTCCGACGGTGCGGCGAATTTCTTCGCGATGCACCAGGAGACGACGGACCTCACCGAGACGACCTCGCAGACATTTCTGGGCATGTCGATCACGTGCGCGCGGTGCCACAACCATCCGCTCGAGAAATGGACGCAGGACGACTACTTCGGCATGGCGAACCTGTTCGCGCGCGTGAAGATGAAGGCCGCGCCGGGCGGAGGCATCGACGTGGTGCCGGCGCAGTTCGGCGAAGTGGTGCATCCGCGGCTGGGCCGGGCGGTGGCGCCGCGTCCGCTGGACGGCGTGGCGCTGGCAGCGGACTTTGGAGGTGATCGGCGCGCGGAGTTGGCCGAGTGGATGACAGCGGCGGAGAATCCGTATTTCACGCGGGCGCTGGTGAATCGCGTGTGGCAGAACTTCATGGGCCGGGGCTTGGTGGAGCCGGTGGACGATCTGCGGCTGTCGAACCCGGCGTCAAACGCGGAATTGATGGAGGCGCTCGCGGCAGACGTGGTCGAGCACGGTTACGACGTGAGACACCTGATACGCACGATCATGCGTTCGGCGGCGTACCAGCGATCATCGACGCCGAGTGACCCAGCGCAGCCGGACGGCAAATATTATTCGCAATACATCGTGCACCGGCTGAGCGCGGAGGTCATCCTGGACGGGTATGCGCAGGTGACGGGCGTGCCGACGGAATTTTCCGGCTACCCGGCGGGATATCGCGCGCTGCAACTGCCGGATTCGCAAGTGGGGTCGTATTTCCTCAGTGCCTTCGGACGTCCGCAGCGGCAACAGACTTGTTCGTGCGAGCGCACCGAAGCGTCGAACATCGCGCAGGCGCTGCACGTCGCAAATGGCGATACGTTGAACGGCAAACTGCGATCGGAGAAATCCTTCATCGCGAAATATGTGGCTGACAGCGCGGCGGACGATGTGGTGTTGGATGACCTTTATCTTCGCGCGCTGTCGCGGCCACCGAGCATCAATGAGCGCAACGGTACATTGGCGGCGCTGGCGGAGGCGGCGAAGGACGGACCGGAATCGCGGCAGCAGGCCATCGAAGATCTTGCGTGGGCAGTACTGTCGAGCAAAGAGTTTTTGTTCAATCATTGAGAGTGTCGCATGAATTCGATAACGCATAGACGATACTGGGCAACCACGGGGAATCGTTTCTGCGCGATCATGTTGATCCTTGTTTGCTTGTTTATTTGCGGCGTGGCTACCGCCGAACCGCTGGTGTTCGAGACAGACGTCTATCCGATTTTTCAGAAGCGCTGCGCAGGTTGCCACTTTCCGGATGCGGAGCAACTGAAAGCGAAACTCGATTTGTCGACCGAGGCGACGGCGCTCGCGGGCGGGAAGAGCGGCCCAAGTATTGTGCCGGGATCGAGCGGGACAAGTCCGATGGTCCTGAGCCTGCGCGGCCTGCGCGACCCGGCGATGCCTCCGCCGGAAAAGTTCGAAGAATTGCCGGCTGAGGAGATCGCGATCATCGCGCAATGGATCGACGATGGCGCAAAATTCGACAGTTCCATCGCGCCGGCAGTAGTCGCTTTGCCGGTCACTCCGGCGGACTCGGCGCCGGTGCGTCCCGCGGCGATCACGTCCTCGGCGTGGACGGCTGCGTCGGAAACGGGCCACGCACTTCTAGCAAGGGGCAGTCTGCGCACGGTGGAGTTGGTTTCGTTCAACGCGCAGACGGCCAAGGGCGAGGCCGCCGCAACGCTCGAAGGTCACGCGGACATGGTGCGCGCGGTGGCATTTTCGCCGGATAGGGCGTATCTCGTGGCGGCTGGAGGACTCGCGTCGCGTCAGGGCGAGATCGTGTTGTGGCGCGTCGCGGATCGGGCGCGCGTGTGGACGAAGACCGCGCACAAGGATGCCGTGCTCGATGTCGCGTTCAGCCCGGACGGGAAGCAACTGGCCACGTCGAGCTACGACAAGACGATTATTCTCTGGAATGCGGAGACGGGCGAGCCAGTGCGCACGCTGAGCAATCACGTCGACGCCGTGTTCGCCATTGCATTCAGTCCCGACGGTGCGCTACTCGCGTCTGGCGGCGGCGACCGCATGGTGAAGATTTGGAACGCGAAGTCCGGCGCGCTGTTGACGACGATTTCAGATTCGAAGGACGCGGTGATGGCGCTGGCCTTCGCGCCGAATGGAGCGCGCCTGGCCGCCGCGGGCGCGGACAAAATCATCCGTGTATGGGAGATGGGCGCGGCGCGTTTCGATCAGACGGCGGTGTCGATGGGCACCCTCTTGCGATCGAGTTTCGCGCACGATGGCGCTGTCTTGCGTTTGTGCTACTCGCCGGACAGCGCGACGCTGTACTCGACCGGTGAGGACCGCGTCATCAAGGCGTGGGACGCCGAATTATTGACCGAAAAGCAGACCTTTGAAAGGCAGTCCGACTGGGTTTCCGCGATGGCGCTCAGTCCCGACGGGCGTTTCCTCTCCGCCGGCCGCTTTGATTCGACCGCGACCATCTATGCCGCCGACACGGGCCAGGCGCTTTCCGGAGACAATCCGGTGGCTGTCGCCAAGTCCACTGAAGCGGAGGGAGGACGCAAGAAGGTCACGAGTTTGTCGGTGGATCCGGTGATTATCGAGGCGACCGTGCCCCCGTCGATCGGCGGATTAAACCCTTCGCGGCTGCACCGCGGCGGCGAGTTTGAGATTGCGCTTGATGCGAAGAATCTCGATCGTGCTGAGCCGGTGGTGACACATACGGGGATCACGGCGACCGTAATCGCCAACGAAGCGCTGCCGCCGCCAGACATTACGCTGGCCGCCGTGCGCGGTACGGGTGCGGATATCTTCGACAATGCGCGCCCACACAAGGTCAAAGTGAAGTTCACGGTGCCCCAAGATGCAGCGACCGGATACTACGAGCTGATGTTTCGCACGCCGATCGGCCTGACCAATGCACAGGGATTCACGGTGGTCGCACGGCCTGATCTCGGCGAGACGGAACCAAACGATGCCGCCGATCAGGCACAACTTATTGAGTGGCCCGGTGTGGTGGCGGGTCAGATCGCGCAGCCGGGCGACGTCGATCGCTACCGCTTTGCCGTTCATGCGGGTCAGGAGATCGTGTTCGCGATTACGGATAGCAGCATCAACGCCGCGATGAAGTTGATCGACAGCACGGGGCAGGTCGTCGCCGAGCCCCTTGCGCAGGAGGGCGCCGATGCGGAACGGATCGGGTATCGTGCAAGTGCAGAGGGCGATTTCATTCTAGAAGTGAGCGACAAAGAGCTGCGCGGCGGATTGGGGTATCGCCTGCATGCGGGCGCGTTTCCATATGTGACCGGTGTATGGCCGCTCGGCGTGCGCGCGGGTGCGGCGGCCAAGGTCGACGTGGATGGGTTCAACCTTGGTATGGCGGCCGGGCCGATCAGCGTGACGCCGCCGGCCACCGCGATGCACGACACGACTATGCCGCTGCCGATTGCCGGTGTGGAAGGCAGTCCGATTGGTATTCCATCGATCGCCGTGACGCAATACGACGAAGCGACCGAAGCGGAACCGAACGACACTGTGGAACAAGCGCAGCGGATTACTTTTCCGTTTACTGTCAACGGACGAATTCATGCGGAAGATGCCACGGTGCAGGACAGCGATGTGTATCGCTTCACCGCGGCGAAAGGCCAAGCGGTTCTCATCGAAACGATGGCAGCGCGGCTGAGTTCGCCGATCGACTCTGTTATTGATGTGCTGGACACGAACGGTGAAGTGCTGCAACGCGGCGTGATCCGGTGCGTTGCGGAGACCTTTGTTACGTTGTCGAATCGCGACTCGCGGACGAGCGGCATCCGGTTGGACAGTTGGCGCGATCTCGTTATCAACGACTACGTAATGATCGGTTCCGAAATCATCCAGGTCGATGCGTTGCCCGACTACGGCGACGAGGATATTTCGTTCAAGGCCTATCCGAGCGGCCAGCGCTACGGCCTATTCGGTACGACGCCGGAGTACCACTCGGTGAACCAGAAGGCTTTCAAGGTGGAGATATTGCCGCCGGACGCGGACCCTGCGCCGAATGGCATGCCGGTATTTCCGTTGTTGTGGATGAACGACGACGGTTTTTTTGGCGAGGGTACGGCGCAGGGCGATTCGTTCCTCGAGTTCACAGCGCCGGCCGACGGCGAGTACCTTGTGCGCGTGCGGGATGCGCTGGGCGAGGGAGGAGAGCGCTACGCATACCGCCTTATGCTGCGGCCGGCGGAGCCGGATTTCGACGTGGTCATGGGGCCGTATCGTGTGAACATTTCGCGGGGCAGCCGGCGCCCAATTGACGTGCGGGTGCGCCGGAAGGACGGCTTCAATGCACCGGTGAAGGTCGCGCTGCATGGCCTGCCCGCAGGTTTTACGGCAGAGTCTGACGTGATTCTCGGTGACGACGATACGGTCAAGCTCGCGCTGGTGGCCGGGCCCGAAGCGCAGTCAACGCCAATGGACGCGACCTTCAAGATTACGGCGGAGGCGGAACTGAATGGTCAGGGAGTCGTGCGCGAGACCTACCTGGGGCCGATAACAATCAGCGAAGTGCCGGCTGACCTCAGCGTCCACAACGGCGAAGAGCGGGTAGCGATAACACCGGGGCAGTCAGGCTGGATCTCGGTGAAGCTCGACCGTGCGAATGGATTCAACAGCCGAGTGCCGATAGATGTGCTCAACCTGCCCTTCGGCGTGCGCGTGATGGATACAGGATTGAACGGTATTCTTGTCCGCGACGGAGAGTTCGAGCGCAGGATGGAGATTTTCGTCGAGCCCTGGGTCGCGCCAATCACGCGCAACATTTACGTCCAGGCGCGCATCGAGACGGTCTCGTCGGCGCAGCCGCTATTTATCGGCGAGCCAATCGAGTTGAGCATTGTGCCGCCCGCGGAGAAAATCGCCGGGAAGAGGTAGCCGCCGGGCTAGTGTTTCGTTTCCGCAACGGCCTTGCGGCGTTTCCATTGCTTCTGAAACCACCAGCCGGCGATGATGATGATCGCGGCGAGGGCGATGTAATCCAGCTCGTGCGTGTACTCTTCGATGAGGTCCCACCGCTCGCCGAGTTTCAGGCCTGCGTACAGCAGAATCACGTTCCAGATGGTGCCGCCCACTACCGAGAAGATAGAGAAGCGCAGCAGGTTCATCTTCGCAACGCCCGCGGGAATCGAAATCAAATGCCGCACCACTGGCACGAAGCGGCATGTGAACACCGTAATCTCGCCGCGCTTTTCGAACCACTGCTGCGTAATGTCGAGATGGTGCTTGTCGAGCAGCAGGTACTTGCCAAAACGCAGGGCGAGCGGATATCCGCCCCACTTGCCCATGTAATACCCCGCCAGCGAGCCGAGGAGTGTGCCGAGGGAAGAGGCGAGCGTCGCGCCCAGGAAGGTGAATTTGCCCTCGGCGACAAGAAACCCGGCAAACGGCATGACGACTTCCGAGGGCACCGGCGCGATCATGCTTTCGAGCGCCATCATGAACACGAGGCCCGGATAGCCCATCGTTTCCATAACGGACGTTATCCAATGCGCGATATTTTCGACCACGATACTTCTCCGTAGTTGTTCCGGCCGCCGCGCTGAGCGGATCGCAAAAGACCGGATCGCGCATCGGTGCGAGAGACTAGCACTTCGGACGCGGCGGCGTAAACTGCGGCCCGCGGGGTGTTGTCGGATATAATAACTACCCTTGGGTTGTTGCGGAGAGGCTGGCGTGAACCTATCGAGGATCGACGTGCACACGATACGGATTTTGATAGCCGTATGTGTGTTGTCGATCCCTCCCTCTTTTGCAGTGGGCGCAGAGCCATCAATCGATTTCAATCGGGACATCCGGCCCATCCTTTCGGACAATTGCTTTAAGTGCCACGGGCCGGACAAGCAGCGCTCTGGCTTGCGGCTGGATGTGGCGGACATACCGGTCGAAAAGAAGGCCATCGTCCCCGGCGATCCCGACCTGAGTAATCTCATCAAGCGCGTGTCGTCGACCGATCCCGAATTTCAGATGCCTCCGTCCGATATTCTGCCGCGGCCCACGCCGGAGCAGATCGAAAAATTGCGCGCCTGGATTGCGCAAGGCGCGGTGTATCAGCGGCATTGGGCGTTTGAGCCCGTGCCACCGTTGCACGAGCCGGAAGTGAACAACGGCTCGGAGTGGGTGCGCAATCCAATCGACGCATTCGTGCTGCGCCGGTTGCAGACGGAGCAATTAACGCCACAGCCCGAGGCGACAAGCGAGCGGTTGCTGCGGCGGGTGACGCTGGATCTGACAGGGTTGCCGCCGTCCGTAGCGGAGATGGAGGATTTCCGGAAGAACGCCTCGCGCGATGCTTATGAGCGTGCGGTGGATCGGCTGTTGGCGTCACCGGCGTACGGCGAACACATGGCGTCGGGCTGGCTCGACCTCGCGCGCTATGCGGATACTTACGGATATCAGGACGACAGGCCGAACAACGTATGGCCGTGGCGCGACTGGGTGATTCGCGCGTTCAACGAAAATCTTCCGTACTCGGAGTTTGTGCGCTGGCAACTTGCAGGAGATTTGTTGCCCTCGCCGACGCAGGATCAAGTATTGGCCACGGCGTTTAACCGTCTCCACCGTCAGACCAACGAGGGGGGGAGCGTCAACGAAGAATTTCTGGCGGAGTATGCGGCGGATCGCGTGAAGACTTTCGGCATGGCGTTTATAGGGATGACCCTGGAATGCGCGCGGTGCCATGATCATAAATTCGACCCAATTTCGCAGCGTGAGTACTACTCGCTGACGTCATTTTTCAACAATATCGACGAATCGGGGATGTACTCACACTTTACCGATGCCACGCCGACTCCGGGCATATTCCTCTACGCGTCCGGGCAGGCCGACGAGCATGCGCGGCTAAAAGAGGCAGTGCGCGCAGCCGAAACCCGCGAGACGGTCGTGCGCGAGGAGGCAATCGCGCGCTACCGGCAGCTTGCGCGTGATCCTGAAATTGTTGCTGTCCCGCCTCCAGTGGCGCATCTTGCGTTTGAGATCATCACCGAAGGAAAAATGCCCAATGAGTTGTCCCCGGAGTCGCCGGCTTCAGTCAGTGGCGATGTTTCTCTGGTCTCAGGCAAGGCAGGAACGGCCGCACATTTTTCGGGTGACAATTCGATATCTGTATCTGGTGCATTGAATTTCGAACGAACCGACCCATTCTCTATTGCGTTGTGGATTCGTCTCGGAGCGGGCACGGACCAAATGGTGGTATTGCATCATTCCACCGCGTCGCTGGACGCAGCGAGCCGGGGTTATGAATTGATGCTGGACGGGGGGCGCGTCGTATTCGGCTTGAATCATTTCTGGCCTGGAAACGCATTACGCGTCAAGACGAGTGCGTCGATCCCTGCAGATACGTGGACCCACATCGCTGTGAGCTACGACGGATCGAGCCGTGCCCATGGCGTTCGCGTGTACCTGGATGGCCGCCCTGCGCCGGTTGATGTGGTTCGTGACAGCCTGAATCAAACCATCCGATACGAACGCAATGGTCCGAATGCGCTGCAGATTGCCGCGCGTTTCCGTGATCCGGGCTTTAAGGACGGGGCAACGGACGAGCTATACGTATTTGACGTGTGCCTGACCGCATCGGAAGTCTCGAGCGTATATGCGGCCCGCGCGCCGGAGCCGCCGCTTTCGCCGGATCCCCTTGAACACTATCTGCATCGCGGCGACAACGAATATGCGCAGGCACTCGCTGATCTGCGCGGTGCGCGAGAGGCTGAGGCGAAGTTCGCCGACTCGCTTCAAGAGATCATGGCGATGCAGGAGATGGCCAAGACGCCGGCAACGCATGTGCTCGCGCGCGGCGCATACGCCGCGCCGCGCGACGAGGTCGGCCCGGATACTCCGGAGAACATCCTGCCGTATCCGGCGGACTATCCGCGAAACCGTTTGGGGCTTGCGGAGTGGTTGCTGCGCCGCGACCATCCTTTAACCGCGCGTGTCGAAGTGAATCGGGTGTGGAAGCAATTCTTCGGGCGCGGAATCGTGCCGACGCTGGAAGATTTCGGAAGTCAGGGGAGTCTGCCAGCGGACCAGGAACTGCTTGATTACCTCGCGGCGTGGTTCATCGACAACGGTTGGGACGTGAAAGCCCTGTGCCGGTTGATCGTGACTTCGGCGACGTATCGTCAGTCCTCGACGGCGCCGGTAGAGGTAACCACACGCGATCCGGAGAACGTGCTGCTCGCGCGCGGGCCGCGGGCCCGGCTGACGGCCGAGGAGGTGCGCGATGCAGCGCTGGAGGCGAGCGGACTGCTGGTGCGCACGGTGGGTGGGCCGAGCGTAAAACCATATCAGCCGGGCGACCTGTGGAAGGACGCGAGCAATATTTCCTACGAACGCGATTCCGGCGATGCGTTGTATCGGCGCGGCCTGTATACGTATTTAAAACGGACCGTGCCCCCGCCGATGATGATGACCTTTGACGCGGCGGATCGCGAGACCTGCGTGGCGCGGCGCGAGACGACCACGACGCCGCTGCAGGCGCTCGTGCTGCTGAATGACGAACAATTTGTCGAAGCTTCGCGTGTGCTTGCCGAAGATGTCATGCGGGAGCATAGGCGCCGCAAGGCGGCGCTGACAGATGCGTTCATCCGCATGATCGGCCGCGCGCCGAGTAAGCGCGAGCTGGCCATCCTGCTTGATGCGTATGCGGATCAGCGCAAACTATTCGCAAAAAATCCAAAGGACGCCGAAATGTACACCAGCATGGGTGAGAGGGTGGTCGACGAAAGTATTGATCCCGTCGCGCTCGCTGCGATGACTGCCGTGGTCCAGTTGATTATGAACTACGACGAGTTCCAGGTGAAGTCGTGACGCCCATGGATGGTGCCTCGACGAGCGGCTCTGCAGATTGCAGCCTGCCCCATCCGATGCTACAATCCCGCGAATTTGCTCCGCACACCGAAAGGCAGTCCTGGTATTGAGCGAACATTCCCAAGGTAGCGCCGGCATTGTCACTCGCCGAATGGACTACGCCGGGCTATTTTTCGTTGCGCTGTCCACGCTCTCTCTGCAGCTCCTCCTGACGCGTATTTTCAGCGTAACGGTCTGGTACCACTTCGCGTTCATGGCAATCTCCTTGTCCATGTTCGGGCTTGCCGCCGGCGCACTGCTCGTCTATTCGTTTGGCCGCGTGTTTGCGATGGAGCGAACCCGTGAGCACCTCGCGCTCAGTGCGCTCGGGTTCGGATTTAGCACCGCCATCGCATTTCTGACCCAGCAATCCATTCCGTTCGTCACGCTCGATCTCACCACGTCCGTTGTGGCGGTCTATTCGATGGCCTTAACGTTCGGCGTGCTCGCCGTCCCTTTCGTTCTCAGTGGTATCTGCGTGTGCCTGGCGCTGACGCGCCTCGAACGCCAATTCAGCGGTATTTACGCCTCCGATCTTGCCGGCGCCGCTACCGGGTGTCTCATCGTTATTCCACTGCTTCGATACTCCGACGCGCCCACGTCCATCTTTGCCATCGCCGCCCTGGCGTGCCTCGGTGCCGTATTTTTTGCGCTTCCCATGGGCCGCGGGCGAATTCTTCATTCTGCCGTCGTGCTTACGCTCGTGCTTGGCGCGTTCTCGGCCTATAACACGGCGCGTGTTCGCGAAGGCAATTCGCTCGTGCCCATCCGCTGGAGTCTCGGCGAGTTTCAGCCGCGTGAAAAATTCGAGCAATGGAATGAGTTCTCGCGCGTTGTTGTGCGCGGCGGACCCATGGAGGAAAAGAATTTCCCGATGGCGCAGGGCCTGAGCGCGAAATTCAAGGGCAAGCGCTCTGTGTCCCAACAAATGATGACGATCGATTTGATCGGCGCCACCTACATTACGAACTCCTTTGGCGACATGGCGAACCTGGAATACCTGGATTGGATGATCACCGGCACAGCCAACCGGTTACGGCCAAATTCCGACGTGCTGGTCGTCGGTGTCGGTGGTGGCTCGGACATCATTTCGGCCCTCTACTACAATCAGAAGTCGGTGACTGGAGTAGAGATCAACGATCTCGTCATTCGCGCGCTCACGAAAGAGTACGCCGACTACGCGGGCAATCTGGCGGACGACCCTCGCGTGAATTTCGTCGTCGATGAAGGCCGCAGTTATATCGCGCGCCAAGAGCGCGGCTTCGACATTATCCAGCTCACGTTTATCGACACATTCGCGGCCAGTTCCGCCGGCGCATTCGTGCTCACCGAAAACGCGCTGTACACAGTCGAATCGTTTTCCGAAGCGATCCGGCACCTGAATCCAAATGGCATCTTCACCGTTTCGCACTTTTACTACCGCGATCTGCCCATTCAAATGTACCGAATGACGGCGCTGATGCGCGAAGCGCTTGCGAAGGTGGGGATCACGGATCCCAAGCAACACATCGCCATGATCCGATTGCCGCAGTCCTACCGCTTTTTCCGCGGCCTCAGCTTCCTGCAAAACGAGAGCGGCTTCGATGACGTGGGCACATTCTTGGTCTCGCGGGACCCGTTCACTCCCAGGGATGTCGCGATGCTGCAGGAGATTGCTGATGAACGCGGCTACGAGTTGATCATCAATCCCCTCGGCACCGCAAACGAACCCTTCGATCGGATCATCAGCGGCGGGCGCCTGGACGATGTTGAGTCGAAGTATCCCGTCGATCTCAGCGCACCGACGGACAATCGTCCGTTCTTCTTTCATTCGTTGCGCCCGCAGGGAATTTTCGATCCGGCCATGGCGGCTCACGGTGTCCTGTCGGTCAATGTCCGCGCGGTGCGTGTCCTTATTGTGCTCGCGGGAATCGTGCTGGCCGTGACCGCATTGTGTCTCGTGGTGCCGGCGTTCGGCGCGGGTCGCCGGGAAGGCGTATCGCTGGCGGCGAACATCCGGCCGCTGGTCTATTTCCTCGCAATCGGATTCGGCTTCATGTTCGTCGAAATGGCGCTTATGCAGCGGTTGATCATCTTCCTCGGCTACCCTACGTATGCGCTGGTTGTCGTATTGTTTTCGCTGTTGCTATCGAGTGGTCTGGGAAGCCTAAGCACCCGCGGAATTGGTTCCGACCGGCTGCATTCCGCCGGCTTCACGCGTCTCGCGATCCTGGCCGCAATTCTCCTGGTCTGGTACTACCTCTTGCCACGCGTGCTTGAGCCATTGCGCGGGGAATCAAACGTCATCCGTGTGGCCGTGGCGCTCGCCGTTATCCTGCCCGTCGGATTCGCCTTGGGCGCTGCAATGCCGCTCGGTATGAAATGGGCCACCGCAAAGGACCCGAAGATGGGCCCGTGGCTCTGGGGGGTCAACGGTGCGGCGTCGGTATGCGGATCGGTGATTGCCGTTGTGATTTCCCTGTTCGCAGGTATTTCGGCCAGTTTCGCCGCGGGATTTGTGTGCTACCTGGTCGCCCTCGCCGTATTCCCTTCGAAGCGCCCATCGTATTTGTAGTGCCCCGTTCGACGCCATCCCGTGAGCACAGGTCTGCTTCGGCCGTGAGCGGGGGAAGAGTATACTGAGTGCGTTGGCTGTGAGGTGAAGGTCATTTTATGACGCATCGCAATTGTCTGTGCACTGGGGACGCGCCGCTGGGCGGGTTGAGCCGTCGGCAGTTTCTCGGACGCTTCGGAATGGGGCTCGGTGCGATGGCGCTGGGCGATCTGATTCATGCCGAGACGCCCGTGATCGGCGCGGATGGCGACGCGGGTTTGGGGCCGCATTTTGCGCCGAAGGCAAAGCGCGTCATCTATCTGTTCCAGGGCGGCGGGCCTTCGCAACTGGATCTATTTGACTACAAGCCGATGCTGAACCAGCGCAACGGCGAACAACTGCCGGACTCCGTGCGCGGGCACCAGCGGCTGACGGGCATGTCGGCGAACCAGGCGACGCTACCCATGGCGGGCAGCCAGTTCGAGTTCGCGCAGCATGGCGCGAGCGGCGCGTGGGTGAGTAACGCTCTTCCACATATCGCGGGCATCGCGGACGAAATTTGTTTCGTTAAATCGCTGTACACCGAGGCGATCAACCATGATCCCGCGATTACATTTTTCCAGACGGGCTCGCAGATCGCCGGGCGGCCGTCGGTCGGCGCGTGGCTGAGCTACGGGCTGGGCAGCGAAAACGCGAACTTGCCGGCGTTTGTCGTGATGCTGACGAAGGGCGAGGCGGGCCAGCCCTTGTATTCGCGGCTGTGGGGCAACGGGTTCCTGCCGTCGAGCCACCAGGGCGTGCACTTCCGCTCGGGCAAAGACCCGGTGCTGTATCTTGGGAACCCCGAAGGCGTTTCCGAGGCGAGCCGCCGTCTGATGCTTGCGCGGCTAAACGAACTCCACGAGGCGAACCGCGAGAGCATCGGGGATGGCGCGGTCGATAGCCGCATTGCACAATACGAGATGGCTTTCCGCATGCAGACCTCCGTGCCTGAGGTGACCGATCTTTCCGGCGAGCCAGACTCAATTTTTGAAGAATACGGCCCAGACTCGCGAGAGCCGGGCACCTATGCGGCGAACTGCATTCTCGCGCGGCGGCTTGCGGAGCGCGGGGTGCGCTTCGTGCAACTTTTCCATCGCGGCTGGGACCAGCACGGCGACCTGCCGTCAGGCCTGCGCGAGCAGTGCCGCGAGACCGATCAGGCAACGGCGGCGCTCGTGCGCGACTTGAAGCGGCGCGGGCTGCTCGATGAGACACTTGTGGTGTGGGGTGGAGAATTCGGCCGGACGAGTTACTCGCAGGGCATACTAACGGCGGACAACTACGGCCGTGATCACCATCCGCGGTGCTTTACTTCGTGGATGGCGGGTGGCGGCGTGAAACCGGGCATCAGCTACGGCACGACCGACGATTTCGGCTACAACGTCGCGTCGAATGGCGTGCATGTCCATGACTTCCATGCGACGATGCTACGCCTGCTCGGGATCGACCATGAGCGCCTGACCTACAAGTACCAGGGCCGGCGTTTCCGGCTGACGGATGTGCACGGCAAGGTCGTTAAAGATCTACTCGCCTGATTCTCATTTCTAAGTAGTTGCGTTTGCTACAGTTACGGTATCGGAAGTGTGGCGCAACCTTCCGTCCGCTTGCCTTGTCCAAGATAGAGCTTGGGGTGCCTATGAACGTCGTTGAGGTCGAGGGTCTCGCGGTGCGCTATGGCCGGCGTGTTGCCCTCGACGGCGTGAGTTTGACGCTTCCGCGGGGCGCGGCGGGGTTGCTCGGCCCAACCGGCGCGGGCAAAAGCACGCTGATGAAGACGCTGCTCGGGTTCTTGCGGGCGGACTCTGGCCAGGTGCGCGTGCTGGGACACGAGATGCCCGCACGCGCGCTTGAGGTGCGCCAGCAGATCGGCTTCATGCCAGAGCGCGACCTGATGAGTCCGAAGGTGAGCGCGGTGTCGTTCCTCGTGTATTGCGGGCGGTTGCACGGCATGGGCCGGCCGGACGCGATGGAACGCGCGCATGCGGTGCTCAATTACGTCGGCGTCGGCGAGAGCCGGTACCGGAAGATGGAAACCTACTCGAAAGGGATGTGCCAACGGGTGAAGTTCGCGCAAGCGATCATCCATGATCCCAAATTGCTCTTGCTCGATGAACCGACGAACGGGCTCGATCCGGCCGGTCGCATCGAGATGCTGGATCTGATCGCCGAACTGGCTCGCAAGCGCGACATCGCGATTGTATTGTCCACGCATTTGCTGCCTGACGTCCAGCGCGTGTGCGATCATCTGGTCATCGTGAACGCGGGGCGCGTTGTGCGCAGTGGAACGCTGGAGTCGCTGACCGGCACGCGCGAGGGGTGGACTGAAATACGCGTCCATTCGCGAACGCAGGAATTTGCGCAGGCGGTCGAGCGAGTAGGATGCGGAGTGCGGTTTGCGCTGGACGGTACGCTGAAAGTGTCGAAACCGGCACACGTGCAAACGGGCGTGTTTTTCCGGATCGCACAGGAATTGGGGACGCACATCCGGCATTTGAAACCCGTACGGCAGAGTCTCGAAGAGACTTTCCTTGAGGCTATCGGACACACACCAAGCGCGAGTGGGTTGCCGAGCGTCCCGCCGGAACTGCCTGCTGCGCGGACCTCGGGCGACGGCAGGGAGCGAGTCTAGCCATGCCTGTCTACGACCAATCGTATCGCACCTACCAGGGCACGCTGCGCCGGCGCGGGCGCTGGGCCGTCATTGTGAGCCAGGAATTGCGGGTCCTGTTCAGCAAGCGGATGTTCATATTCCTGGTGCTGCTTGGCAACCTTCACGTTGTGATGCGCATTTTCCAGATTTTCGTATTCGACGTGGTGTCGGTGCCCGGACGCACTGAATCATTCGGCTCGTTGTCGGAAGTTCCTCTTGACGAGACAGGCGCGTGGGTTTTTCTCGATTTCCTCCGCATTCAGAGCCCGCTAATTTTCCTGACGCTGATCTATGCCGGCTCCGGACTCATCTGCAACGACTTCCGAAACAACCTGGTTGAGATTTACTTTTCCAAGCCGATCAACTGGCGGGACTACGTCGCAGGGAAAGTCCTATCGCTTGTCACGATTGGAATGGGGTTGACCGCGCTCCCGGCGTTGCTGTTGGCGCTGCTGCATGTAATGTTTGATCCCAGCGCGGATGCGGCGATGAAGACCCTTGGGCACGTGATCCCAATCATTGCGTTTTCATTGTTGCTGGTGGTGTCCTTCGCGCTGGTAATTTTGGCGACCTCGTCGCTGGTGGATAGTGCAAAATTTGCTGGTGCAGTGGTGTTTCTGCTGACGCTGATCAATATCACCCTGGGTGTTCTCATGTTTGCGTTACTGGACCAAGAGGAATACCTGGTTATCGCGTACCCCGTCAGCCTGAACAACCTGGGCGAAGCGCTATTTCAGGAACACCGATACCCGAACCCGGTCAATGTTCCGTGGCCATGGTCGGCGGCGTATGTCGCGGTAGTCTGCTCGGTCGCGCTGTTCATCATCTGCCGCAAGGCGCGGCGCGCGGAGACCGGGCGATGAGCGGAAACGGCGCGCTGATCGTCGAGACGACGGAGACCTCGAAGTGGTTCGGGGAGGTCGTCGCCGTGAACCGGCTCGATGTACAGATCGGGCGCGGCGTGACCGGCTTGTTGGGACCAAACGGCGCGGGCAAAACGACGCTGATTCGCCTGATACTCGGCCTGTACTCGCCGAGCCGTGGTCGCGTGAGGGTGTTCGGCGAGGACCCGCGGAACAATCTCAACGTGCTGCGGCGCGTCGGCTACTGCCCCGAGCTGGATCGCTTCTTTGACAATATGAGCGGGCTCGCATTTGTCCGGTGGCTGTGCCGGTATAGCGGCATGCCGCGCCGCGAGGCCGATACCGCCGCGCGCGAGGCCTGCGCACAGGTGGGCATGGCGCGGCGCATGGACGATCCGATTTCGAGTTACAGCCAGGGCATGCGCCAGCGAATCCGCATCGCGCAGGCGATCTCGCACAACCCGGAGCTGCTGATTCTGGACGAGCCGATGTCTGGCCTCGATCCCGAGGGGCGCGAAGAAGTATTTGCGCTGATCGGACGCATGGGCGAGGCAGGCCGGACCGTAATTGTATCGAGTCATGTGTTGTACGAGATCGAACGCGTGACGGACACGATCCTGCTGATGCACGGCGGGCGCATTCTCGCGCAGGGTCCCGTGCGGCACATCCGCGAATTGATCGACGAACACCCACATGCGGTGCGGATCGAAAGCCCCTCGGCGCGCGCCCTTGCGGAGCATTTTGCGCGCGACGCCGCGACGATCGGGGTCGATTGCGACGGCCCGGTGCTGTGCATCCGCACGCGGGATCCGGGGCGGTTTTACCTTGAACTGAACGGATTGGTAGCAGAGCGCGGAATCGAGATCGAATCGATTCATTGCCCCGACGACAATTTGCAGTCGGTATTCGATTACCTGGTGAAGTAGGCGGAGAGCGATGCAATGACGGGTTATTTGCGCGCTGTGCAGACGGCGATGAGCCACGGCCTGGCGACGTTTCTGCGGCGCCGGCGGACCTACTTTGTGTTTGCGCTGGTATTGCTGCCGGCGCTGATCCCGCTACTTCTGTTTTTCGTTCCTCACGAGCACAACGGGCACACATTACTGCGCGGTGAAGTTCTGACGCAGATGATCGAGATTTTCTACATCACGGGTGTGACACCCTTGCTCGCGCTGTTCTTTGCGGCCATGCTCGTGGGTGAAGACGTTGAATCGCAGACGGTCTCGTACATCCTTACACGGCCAATGCCGCGCTCGGCGTGGGTTATTGGACGATTTGGCGCGTATCTGGCGATTGCGTCCGGTACGATCGGGATCGCCATTGTGACGTTGTATTTCTCGGTCCTGCCGCTCGAACATACGAATACGTCTGATGTGAGCCTGCTGACGCTGCTCCGATACGAAGGGGTCGCGGTGCTAACGCTGTTTGCGTATGGCGCCCTGTGTGCATTGCTTGGCGCGCTGGTGCGTCACCCGATCGTTGTCGGCGTGTTGTTGATGTTCGTGTGGCAGCGTATGGCGATGCTCGCGCCGGGAATGACGGATTTTTTGACGATTCAGAAGTATACGACGACGCTGCTGCCGAGAGGCGGGAACAGCGTAGCGGCGGTCATTGGCGGAACCGTGGATCAATTTTACCGTTCGCCTATTGCTGTCGAGCCGATCGCAGCGGCGTTGACGCTCGTTCTTTTCGGGGCCGTGTGTCTGATCCTGGCGAGTTTCGCCGTGTGCCAGCGTGAATATACAACTCCCGTCGCAGTGACGGAGTAGGAGAGACCATTATGAGAACGCATAGTGCCTTGAGATTTACTCGCTACACCGCATTTGCACTGGCATGTGCCCTCGCAATGCACGCCGGCGCTGAGCCGGTGAAGGAGAGTTACGAGGAGAAGATCGATCAATCATTTCCATTGGGCGCCGGCGGCTTGTTCACGCTTGAGAACCGGAATGGTTCGGTTGAATTGTCGACGTGGGACAAGGACGAAGTGCGGGTCGTCGCCGAGAAACACATGCGGCTGGACGGCGACGGCTGGTGGCTCGCGCGCCTGATTGGCTTGAACCGCACACGGATCACGACAGATGAAGAAGCGCAGGCCCTGTTCAAGCAGTTGATCGTCGAGTTCTCCGGCGACGAGAAGGGGCGGACCGTGAAGACCCGCTATCCGGAGTCGGAGGACGTCAACTGCACGGTGTCCTATCGAATCACCACACCGCGAAAAACGAGGATCGAGATCGACACGGTCAATGGAAGCATTCATGTGCGGGGCATTGAGGGTGAGACCACGGCCGCGACGACCTCGGGTTCAGTGTCTGTGGAGGACGTGGTTGGGCGCGTGCACGCAATCACGACGAATGGAAAGATTGATTTGGAAGGCATTGCCGGCCCGGTTCAAGCAAAGTCGACGAACGGCTCGGTGTCGGTAAGCCTGTCCGGCGCGGCGAAGCTGGAAGACGTCGAGATGCACAGCGTGAATGGCAGCGTGCGGCTCTATGTTCCGACGAACGCGGCATTTGCCGTGAAGGCGCGTACCGTGAACGGGTCTGTTCGCTGCGATTTGCCTTTGGCGAGCGTGGCAACGCAAAACCGCAAGCGGCTGGACGGCGTGGTTGGCGCGGACGGTGCACAGGTGGAGTTGAGCACGACGAACGGGAGCGTCCAGATTGGCGCGATTAGCTAGTTAAATCTGAATCGCCGTAGTTTGGCTATTCCGAGAACCGTTCCTGCAGTAAGAATTGCTAACACCAGCGAGCGACCTTCAATCAGCAGCGTAAGCATCCATCGAACGAAGGTTTTCGCTGCAGGGCGTGACGCAAGCCATTGCGCCGTATCCGGACTGAGGCGATAGTAGGCATCGGTGAACGCCGCACCGGGAGAGTTCGTTAGTAACGAGTTGTCGCGCATCGCACGAAGGTCGTCCAACTGTGCAGCGAGCGGTGTACCGTAAGCCGCCGTGGCGATAAAGCACGAACCTCCACCGCCGCCTGAAGGCGGTTCGGTGCCGTCTCGCGCGGAATCGAGCGCGGCGATGACAAAACCATTGACTCCAGTTCCCGCCGTCTTCGCGTTTGCAAATTCGGTGGCATTGGTCAACCCGTCGCCGTCAAGGTCTCCCGTGCCGGAGAGCGGTTCGACCCCGCCGCGCGGCGACGCAGGATCGCGGACTTCGGGAAAGTCGTGAAGGAATGGATCTTCCGGATAGCAAGTTCCGCCCTCAGCGCAGGAGACCTGTTCATACGGCGCGCGGAGGAAGATTCCCCGCCGTGCGCGGAGCGCCGAGCTGACGTGTTCGGCCAAGGGACTACTTTCCGACATCGCGAGCGTAACCAGTGCGCGGAAGTGGCGGCAGCCGGCGAAGTCGCTTCGGTCGAAGGATTCCATGTTTCGTCCGAAAGCGCTTAGCAAGGCCCTGCGCGCTTCGGCATTCTCACCTTCGCCACAGGCCAGGGCAAGGGCAAGCTCGATATGCGCGCGCACGGACATGCCATCCACGAGGGCCTCCTGGTTGAGGCGGGAAAACGTGGCATGGAGCTGCGCTTCTACCTGTTCGCGCGCATCGCACAGCTTTGGTAGCGACGACGGGGAATTGGCTTCGGCTGTGAGAGATGAGAGTAGAGACGAAAGTTCATTCTGCAGTCCGCTCATCTCTGGTTGATCGAATAGGTTCGTCGTTTCATTCGGATCGCTGCGCACGTCGTAGAGATGGCGGACATCCCCTTCAGAGAGGACGTGGTCGCCTGTCCAGACGGCATGCCATGTCGGCTGGAATATCTTTTGAAGGTGCATCCATACGCCGGGATGAACGGGGCCAGTGCCTCCGCGGGCCCACTCGCTCATGTCGTCACCTTGCATTCGCCAGGGGATCGGGAGATCGGCGAACGAGAGAATTGTCGGGGCGAGATCGATCGTGCTGATGAGTGTATCGAGTTCCTGGCCGGCGGGAATCTCGCGGGGCCAGCGCATGATCAGGGGGACACGGAAGGAATTCTGATAGGGGAGATCCTTGCCGCGGAAATAGAGCGGTCGGAATTCGAATTCGCTCCAATGGCTGCCCATGAGATCGCCATTGTCGCCGGCGAAGATGACCACGGTGTTCTCCGCCTCGCCAAGTTCTTCGAGGTCGGCCATCATGTTGCCGATCTCGTAATCGGCAAAGCTGACCATCGCATAGATGACTTGGAGGAGGTATCGTGCCGTGGTTTCCTGGATGGGTGTCAACCCTTCGAGCCATTCCGGCAGGGGAATCGTTGCAGGATCGTAGAGCGCCATGAATTCCGGCGGTGCTTCATTGGGAGTGTGAGGAGGGCCAATCGCGACTTCATACATCCAGGGACGGTTTGCGCTTTGTTGTCGTTCGATGAAGTCGCGCAGGGCCGCGCGCTGAAACCTCGGCTCCCAGCCAAATTCGGGTACCGGCGTGTACACGGGCGGATCAAAAGAGTCTTCCCAAAAAAACGGCGCGTCGTGGTCGGTACAGCATTCATAGCCCAGCCAATCTTCGAATCCACGCCGGCGATTGGGCCAGACATACGAGTTGGAGCGGGGCCGGAACGACAGGGTCATTTCTCCCGTGAATGGATCCCCGCCGCCATCGAGGTGCCATTTTCCGGAATAGCCTGTGCCATAACCTGCGCGCTGGAACACTTCCGCGAGATATGTCGTGTGCGGCGGATTCATGAACAGGTTGTTGATCCACACGCCGTGAACGGGTGCATACAATCCGGTCATCAAGGTGGCGCGGCTGGGCGAACATACGGGATGGTTCGTGGCGTAGCGTGTGAAGCGGACGCCTTGGGCGGCCAGGCGATCGAGGTTTGGGGTCTGGATGTAAGGATTCTCGACGCCGAGCGTGCCATACATGAAATCGTCGGCGAGCAGAATCAGGACGTTCGGAGAATCGGCGGCAGGAGCTTGCGCAGTGTCCCGGGTTTGGAACTGCGCTCCGGCGCAGGTGCTGTATAGCGCGAGAAACAAAGCCACAGCGCGTTGCCCAGACCAATACATTTGCATAGGTCTTGCCGCAGCTCCTTGACCGGCCTTGCGCAGCATGCCGTTGCCCAAAAAAGCGGTGTAACTATATCACAATAGAAACCTATATGCACCCTAAATGCATTCTGACAACCGGGAGAACCCGCTATAGTGAGGGGGGATGATGCAGAGTTGGTAATGGGCAATGTCAATTGCTTCCGGCGCCGCGATTTTGGTGCGACGTGTTTGAGCACCACCTGAAACTCTGTACATCCGGTGAGAAATCCTTGACAAGCAAAGCGGAAATGCGCGCGGCGCGCGCAGAGGTCAAGAGATTCCCATGGACCAGATGAGTTCTTCGGAAATTGTGCTGAAATCTCTTGCGCTCTTGAAAACCCTCTGATATGTTCGGCCATCTGCTGGGGTCATGATGGGTGACGGGGTCTTTCGCCAATCATGTGGGCGGACGGGGCCGATTGATCAGTGATTGCACGTCAGGGGCTGGCCGAACAGCGCGACGAACCGGAGCACACTCCGGTTGCGTCCGCTCAGCAGAACGATCGCCCAGGCGAAGGCGGTGTGCGGGATTCGCGCGGCGAATTGTCGCGGATATTCGCACTGGCTGAATCACCCGGCGTATTCAATGATGAGCTCATCGCGACGCTGAGCGATTTCGTGACCGTGGTTCGTGCGTCGCGTGAACGCATCGCGCAACTGTCGACACGGCTCGCCGAGCGCGACGCGCTTGTTTCTGTGCTTGAAGCGAAGTACGCGGCGCTCGAGGCGCGGCTGAGCAACTCAACCGATGCGTCTACGGCAAATGCACACCCACCAAAACCCACAGTGGCCGTTGTGGGCGATTCAGCGAAGAACGACGGTATCTGGCACCGCCTGAAAAACCTCGAACACCGCTAGCCGGAAACTACTATTTCGTTTCGAGATTCTTCCGGAAGAACTCCAGCGTCATGGGCCATGCCTTGTTCGTGGCTTCGAGATTGGCCGGCGTCGCGGTCTGCGCGCGCAGGAAACCATGGCCCGCCCCGGGAAACATGGTGTACTCGAAGCTGCGCCCCAGGCGGTCGAGTTCTTTTTTGGCCGGTTCTACAGTGACGTTGACGCGCGCGTCATTGTCGGCAAAGAGACCGAGAATCGGTGCCTTCACATTCGCCAGGGCGGCGCTGTCCGGCGCGGACCCATAATAGACGACGGCGGCATCGAGCGCGGGCTGTGCCGTCGCATAAAGCCAGCTCGCGCTGCCACCCCAGCAAAAACCGACGGAACCGATCTTGCCATTCGCCGCGGGGATCGCCAGCGCGTGATCGCGTACAACATTCAAGCGCTCGAGAATCTGTTCCTTTGTTAACGCGCGCACGACGCCCATAGGATTGCCTTCCATGCCCGTGATCATGTCAGGCGCGAGCGCGATGAAACCTTCTTTCGCGAACTGGTCAGCAACCGAATTGACCCAATCGGTCGCCCCGAAGATCTCGTGGATCACGATGATGACGGGTGCCTTATCCGGGCGCTCGGGGAACACGACGAAGGTATTGACTTCGCCGCCGGAAGGCAGCTTGAGGCGGACGAATTCCTGGTGGCGCGTCGATGCTTTGAGCGCATCGGCCGCGGAATCCTGGTGCGGCGGAATGGTCGTATCTTGTGCGAACACGGCGGCGGCTGAAAACAAACAGATGGCGGCGATAGACAGACTACGCATGGTGAAGCCCTCCCGGAGCATTAAACACAGCAACCAGCTCCCAGTGTTCCACAGCGCCAAAGGGATTATCCAGAATGGCCGCCGTTTCAGCGGCGGGGCTCAGGCTGTGGGCAGATGACACGCCGCGCGCCAGTCCGCATAGCGTGTGTTGCGCATATCAGGGCTTAGCCGCGGCTCGAATACGCGATCCACACGACGCAACGCGGCCCAGTCGCTCGAGGACAGGAGGCCCACGCCTTCGCCGGCAAGCATTGCCGCACCGAAGGCCGTCGCTTCGAAGGGATGCATGCGTTCGACGGGCTGGCCGATAAAATCCGCTTGCAGTTGCATCAACAAATCATTCGCCGATGCGCCACCATCCGCGCGAAGGATAGCTGGCCGCGGTAACTTCGCGCCGATGTAGATGGCGTCCAACACGTCGCGCACGCGGAACGCGATGCCCTCGAGCATCGCGCGCACGATATGTTCGCGGCGAGTGCCGCGCGTGAGTCCGGTGATCAATCCGCGGCGCGCGGTGTCACCATGCGGCGATCCGAGGCCCTGGAAAGCGGGCAACACGTGTACTCCGCCACTGTCCTCGGCTTTCGCGCCCACGGCGTTGGCCTGCGCCGGATCGTCGAGCAGCCCGATGCCGCCGCTGAGCCAATCGAACACGGCGCCGGCGGTGATGACCATGCCCTCGAGGCAGAACTCGGTAGCGCCGGATTGCCGGCGCAGCGCAAGCGGGTAAGTGCCGGGAACGATCATGGGGCTGGAGCCCGTATGCACGTTTGCCGTGGCCGACGTTCCGTAGGTGACTTTGCCGTCGCCCGGCACGCGGCAGCCTTGCGCAATCGCCGCACTTTGTTGATCGCCAACGATGGCCGCAATCGGCACCGGCGCGCCAAGCAGATCCTGCACAGTGTTTCCGATACGCCCCGAAGTATCCACCAGTTTTGGGAAAAGAGCTTCGGGAAGGTGCTGCACATTCAGGAGCGCCGCATCCCATCCTCCAGCCGCATAGTCGAAGTACGCCGTGGCGCAGGCTTGCGAAGGATCGGTGGCGTGGATCGCGCCGTCGGTGAGGCGATAGACAAGATAAGAGTCGATATTGCCCCAGGCGAATTCGCCGATTTCGGTGCGACGGCGTCCTTGGGGAATGCTGTCAATCGCCGACTCCAGTTTGGCCGCGGCCGATTGCGGCATGACGAAGAAACCGGCGTCGCGCAGTTCTGCAGAGCGTTCCGTGCCGCGCAGGTCCTGCCAACTGATCAGCGGAGTGAGCGCGTGCCCAGTGGCGCGTTCCCATACGACGCAGCTTGCGCGCTGCGTGGTGACGCCGATCGCGGCCAGGTCTGCCGCACGCAGTCCCGCTTCGCGAAGAGCGCCCAGCATAAGTCGTCGCGTGATTTCGAAGATATGCTCGGCATCCTGCTCGACCCGACCGGGTGCGGGGTAGTGGATCGGCAGCGCTTCCCGAACACGCGCGCGGACGGCGCCGTCCAGGCCGAAGATGAGCACGCGGACGCTCGTGGTGCCGGCGTCGATCGCGAGCAGGTGCTCAGGCATCGGGAATGAGCACGCCGGGATTCATGATACCGGCGGGATCGAGCGCCTGCTTCAGCGTGCGCAGCAGGGCGATACCGCCGGGGCCAAGATCGTGGTGGAGGTAGTTGCGGCGGACACGGCCGATGCCGTGATGATGCGCGATGCCGCCGCCGTGCGCGGCGGTCGTCTCGACGACGCGGCGCCAGGCTTCGTCGTAGGTGGCGGCCATGTCTTCGGTTCGCTCGGGCCGCGCGGCGAAGGTGAAGTAAAGGTTGACGCCGCTGCGGTAGACGTGCGAACTGTGGGCACTGGCGGCGAGCATGCCGGGGATCTGACGCAAACTCGCGGTGACCGCGTCGTAGATGCCACCGATTTTGTCCCAGCTGGACGAGATTTCGATAGTGTCCAGGATGATCCCGTTCTTCAGAAAACTTTCCCATGTGGGGACATGGTTTCGATCATGCAGCCATTTGCGAACCGCTTCGGCGGGCGCGGGATCGAGGCCGGCCTTGCGCGCGATGGCGTCCACGCCACGCAGCTCGGCTTCGACGCGCTCGTCGGGGCCTTCGTGCACCATGAGCAGGAGCGAATCGTCGCCGCGCGAGAATTCGGTGAAGTTACGTTTTGATTCGGTCGCGTCATACTGGCGCATGACCGGTGGCAGCCAGCCCGCATGCACGATGCGACGCTGTGCTTCGAGGCCCTGCGCGAGGTCCTTCGCGTAAAAGGCCGACTGAGCCGAGCGTTCCGGCGCGCGGCGCAGCGAGAGTGTGACGCCGGTGACGACGCCGAGCGTGCCTTCGCTGCCGAGCAGTAAGTGGCGCAGATCGGGGCCGGCGGCGGCGCGCGGTGCTTTTCCCACGTGGACGATTTCACCGGAGGGGAGGACCGCCTCGATGCTGTACACGATGTCTTCGATGTTTCCGTGCGCGGTGGAGAACTGACCGGAGGCGCGCGTGGCGATCCAGCCGCCCACGCTGGACACGCCGATGGATTGCGGCCAATGTCCGATCGTCAAGCCGTGTGCCGCGACGGCCTCCTCGGCTTCGAGGCCATTTTTCCCGGCGTCGAAGGTGGCGAGGAGATTGGTCTCGTCGATTGCGCGCACGCGGTTCATCTGGCTGAGATCGAGTAGCACGGCATTTTCGCGAGCAATGACGCCGCCGCAGACGCCGCTACCGAGGCCATAAGGAATGAGCGCGGTCGCATGTGTACGGCACGCGTTTACGATGGCGACGACGTGTTCCGGCGTGCGCGGCTGGACGACACATGCGGGCCGCGGCGCGGGGCGGTTCTGATGATCGTCGAGGTGGCTGCGGATCCAGTAGTCGTGGCGGCGCTTGGCGAGGAGATCGCCGGAAGCGATCACCAATTCGGCACCGAGGGCATCGAGCAGGACTTTAACGATGGGTTGGGGCACTGGGAACTCCTTCGGTATGCAGTGCGGACATTTCGTTGCGGCGAATTTCCCGGCAGGCGGCGATCTGGCGTTCTTTCTCTGCGTCCGGCCAGTTCAGGAGTGCGGCCAGTGCATCGGCCGCCGGCGTGAGCGCGTCGAGGCCGCCATTCTCACTGAAACGGGCACGGGCGCTGCGGCGGACCCAATAGTCTTCGAGTGTGAGCGCGCCTTCGTGCAGCGCAGCCCAACGCGCTTCACTTGTGGGGCCTTCGCCCAGCTTGAGGACATCGTCGACTTCGCTTCCGTACAGCCGTGCGAGCCGGACGGCATCGTGCTCAGATAAATCTATAGAGCCGGAAATATCGCCGCCGGGCAGTGGAGAATCCGCCGTGGTACAGGCAACGTGCGCGCGGCCGAGTTTTTCTTCACATAGATCCACGATGCGCTCCGCCATCGAGCGATAACTCGTGAGTTTTCCGCCGGCAATCGAGAGAACCCCGTGCGGGCCGTCGAGGAATTCATGGCGCCGCGAGATTTCGGACGGGGACTTGCCCTCCTGCGCGAGCAGGGGCCGCACGCCGGACCACAGCGAGACGATGTCCGAGTCGGTGAAGGGCGTAGTGTTGAAGACCTGCTCGCCGCAGCGGAGAAGGTAGTAGATATCGTCGCGCGTGATGGTGGGCCAGTAGTCGGAGGAGGGATAGAAGGTGTCCGTTGTGCCGAAATAGACGAAGTTTTCGCGCGGGACGACGAAGATCGAGCGCTTGTCCGCCGTAGTCATGATGATCGTGCGCTGAATCGGCAGGCGATCGCGCGATAGCGTGACGTGAATACCTTTGGTGAGTTGCAGGAGTTTTGGTGCGGCGGCGTCTTCGAGCGCGCGGACTGCATCGAGCCAGGGGCCGGCGGCGTTCACAATAAGTTTTGCGCGAATACGCGCGCCGAAATTTTCGCCCGGTAGCGATCCGGCAACGACGGCGCCCGTGGCGCGTCCGGATTCGGTCAGAATCTGAGTTACGCGCGCATAGGTGCTCAGCACGGCGCCGGCCGCTGCCGCGCTGCGTGCATTGGCGAGCGTGAGCCGGGCGTCGTCGGTGAGGTATTCGGGATACACAAGCGCGCCGCGCAGGTCTTCGGACTTGAGCAGAGGTTCCTCGGCGCGGAGCTGATCCGTATCCCACATTTCATGGCGCTCTGCGGCTTCGACTTCGCCGAGTTGCTCATAGGCCACGATGCCCGCTTTGAACGCGAGGAGGGACGTACGCGAACGCGCGGGGACGACGAAGGGCATCGTCTGCGCGAGGTGCGGCGCGATGCGGCGGAGTGCCTTGCGTTCCGTGGCCGCCTCGCGCACGATGTTGAGTTGGCCCTGCGCCATGTAGCGCATGCCGCCGTGCACAAGTTTGCTCGAGCGGCTCGACGTACCCGCCGCAATGTCCGCCGCGTCCACCAGCGCCACGCGCATCCCGCGCAGCGCCGCGTCCCGCGCGATGCCGCAGCCGGTGATGCCTGCGCCGATGACGAGCAGGTCGAAGGGCGCGGCTTCGAGCGCGGCGAAGAGGGCCGGGCGGTTTCGGAAATCGAGCGAGGATGAGGGCATTTTGGGATTAGGACAACGATGACGAGTACGATAACGAGCACGAAAATGCGCAGATCGCCGCGGAACTGGCACCAGCCCGCGGAGTCTGCTTACATATTAACTATCTAAGGTCCGCAATCCAAGGAGATTCCGATGTCCACGAACTACACCGTCATTCGCATTGACCGCCGGGGCCCGATCGCCGAGGTGGTGCTGAACAACCCGGCGAAACTGAACGCGATGGCGCCGATCTTCTTCGAGGAGGTCAGGGCCGCGTTTGAGGAATTGGACGCCGACGACAGCGTGCGTGCGGTGGTGCTCTGGGCCGAGGGTCGGCTATTCACGGCCGGGCTCGATTTATTCGCGGCCTCAGGGAATCTGCTGGCCGGTGCACACGGCGACCAGACGCCCGCGCAAAAGAGCCGGCATCTCTACGGCGAGATCAAGCGCCTGCAGGCCTGCTTCACCGCCGCGGAGAAATGCCGCAAGCCCGTGATCGCGGCCGTGCACGGGCACTGCATCGGCGGCGGCGTCGACCTGACGACGGCCTGCGACATCCGCGTGTGCACGCAGGACGCGACCTTCTCCATCTACGAAACGAAGATCGCCATCGTCGCCGACGTCGGCACCCTGCAACGCATCTCGCGCGTGGTCGGCCCCGGTATGGCCCGCGAGATGGGGTACACCGGCAAGCGCATCACGGCCGATCGCGCGCTACGCTGCGGTCTCGTGAACGAAGTTTACCCTGACAAGGACGCAATGCTCGAAGGCGCCCGCACCATGGCCGCCGAAATCGCCGCGAATTCCCCGCTCGCCGTCCAAGGCACCAAGCAAGTCCTCCAATACTCCGAACAACACAACCTAGAAGACGGCCTCGAATACATCGCGCAATACAACGCCGCGCATCTCACCTCAAACGACCTCATGGAAGCCGTGCAGGCCTTCATGGAAAAGCGCCCACCGGTGTTTACGGGGAAGTGAGCATATAGGTATGTTTCGATGCAGGTCTGCAGTTTTCCGCCGATTGCACGCAAAGACGCCAAGGTTCTGATCCTCGGTAGCATGCCGGGTGTCGCGTCGCTCGCGGCGAACCAATACTACGCGCATCCGCGAAACGCGTTTTGGGGAATCATGGATGCTCTGTTCGAGGCAGGTCCGGACCTCGCCTACACGAACCGGGTGGCGCGGTTGATGACGCAGCGAATCGCGGTGTGGGACGTGTTGAAAACGTGTGTGCGCGGCGGGAGTCTGGATTCGAGTATCGTCGAGGAAACAATCGTTCCGAATGATTTCGCAGAATTTTTCGCGGTACATCGGAAAATAGAAAAAGTGTGCTTCAACGGCACGAAGGCCGAGAATGCGTTTCGGCGTTATGTGTTGCCGGGACTGACCGGGATCAAGGCGCGTGTGGAATTTGTGCGATTGCCGTCGACCAGCCCGGCGCATGCGGGGCAATCCTTCGAGAAAAAACTGGCGGCTTGGCGGAAAGGGCTTAATAGACAGGATTAATTGCGAGTTCACTCACGTACTCAATCCTGAAAAATCCTGTCTATTTCTATCGCTCTTACTTCCTCTGATCGAATCGTTTCCCCACCAGCGCTGACGCGATATTAATTTTCTGGATGTCGATCGTGCCTCCCGCGATGCCCCAGCCCCAGGCGTCGCGGAGACGGCGTTCGGCGTTGAATTCGCGGGAGTAGCCGTAGCCGCCCATGAGCTGGACGGCGTGGCCGGTGACTTCGCGCGCGATTTCGTTCGCGAAACACTTCGCGACGCTGGATTCGAAAAGGCTCGGCAATCCGGTCTCGGCGTTCACGGCGGCACGGTGAATGAGCAGGCGCGCGGCCTCGACGCGCATGGCCATCTCGGCGAGTTTGATCTGCACGGCTTGGAACTCGACGATGGGTTTGCCGAACTGCTGGCGTTCCTGCACGTATTTCACAACATCTTCCAGCGCGCCCGCCGCTTGTGCGAGGGCCTGGGTCGCATTGCCGCAACGTTCGAGGTCGAAGGCCTCCATCAGTTTCTTGAAGCCGCCCGCGGGCACGATCATGTTGTCGATCGGCACCGTGGCATTATCGAAATAGATGTCCGCGCTGGCGACCCCGCGGAAACCCATTAGTTTTTCCTGATCGCCGAAGGTCATGCCCGGCGTGCCCTTTTCGACATACACCGCGCCGATGCCTTTCGCGCCCGGCTCATTCGACATGCGCGAATAAACGACGTATCCGTCCGAATGTCCCGCACCGGAGCACCAGCGCTTCGTGCCATTGATGACGATCTTGTCGCCGCGGACTTCCGCGCGCGTGGTGAGATCCGTGAGCGCGGAGCCCGCCTCCGGCTCGGACATCGCGACGGCGACGATGATTTCTCCCTTGCACACGCGCGGCACGATCCGCTTCTTCAATGCCTCCGGCGCGAAATGCTCGATCGCGCGGACAGGGCCGACGTTCGCCTCGAAGATCGGAAAGGCGACGGCGGAGGAAACCTTCGCGACTTCCTCGAGCACAAGCAACGCTTCAAGGTTGCCGAGGCCAAGCCCGCCGTAGTTTTCTGAAATATTTACACCGAGAAAACCCATCTCCGCATAGCGCTTCATCCATTCGCGCGAAAGCGGATGACCCGTGGCCTCGATTTCGGCGGCGACAGGGTGAAGCTCATTCTGCGCGAAGGTGCGGGCGGCTTGCTGGAGAGAAATCTGGTCTGGAGTCAGTCGGAAATCCATGGAGGTCGTCCTCAAGAATTGGGGACGGCATGCTGACAGAGCGCGGCCTGCGGATCAATCGCGGAGGGCGGCGCCGGTACTCTCAGGTCTTGTCGCGGACGACCTGCGCGAGGCTGAGCAGCTTGGAGCTGATTGTCAGGCCCGAACGCTCCGCCTCGTCGACGTTGATCTCGATGCGCAGCTTGCTGTCGAGCTCGAAAAGACGGATTACGCCGCCTTCGCTGGTGAAATTGTCATCATCGCTCACCGTCAAAATTGGCTTCGAACGGACCAAAGCCAGGAAATTGTCCACCTTTTCGTCGTCTGCGGAATCGATGTACAGGATATGGCATGTTTCAGCTGCTTTTTCGTCTGCGATGTCAACGACCTGAATCCCGCGATCACCGACGATCTTGCCGCGGACGGCAGCCGAAAGCGTCTTTGTCATGGCTTCGTTCTTGACGATACCGATGATGATCGGCGCCGACTTGTCCTTGAAGGACTCGTCAGGCCACTGCACGTAGTTCGCGAACTGGAACACGAAGGCGGCTTTGAGCTCGTCGATGCGGGCCTTCTGCGCGGATGCGGGCTGCACGAATACAGCGAGCAGAGTGCATGCGGCCAGCGCGAAGCGGGCGGCCAGACTGCGGCGGTTATGTGTTCTGCTCAGAAGCGCCATGAGATTTTTCCATAGACGCTGCGCTGGACCTGCGTCGGGACGCCGAGCGTAATCACATCGTCGTACTCTTCATGCTGAGAGTCAAGCAGATTGCGGCCTATAATTGCGAGTTCGAGGTCTTCACGTGGCCGCCAGGCAAGGCGAGCGTCCATCTCAAAATAGTCGCCAATCATCAGATTGTTGATGTCGTCTACATAGCGGAACGTCGTATCGATTTCGACATTGCGTGGCAAGTCGAAGCGATTCTGCAGGCTGAAGATATGATGAGGGACTTCCTCGGCGCCAGTGCTCTCGAAGACGTTCGTAGTGTCCACATCGATGAACGAGTAAGACGCGCGTACGAGCCACCAGGGGCGCGGGCTGATATCGACGGCCGCTTCAAGGCCCCACACTTTTGCCTTGCCGTTGGTCACGATGGGCACGACGACGATCGTGTGCGGCGGCGCCGGCTCGTCTTCGACGACGAGAGGACCGACTTCGACCGTGCGGACATTGTCGTAGTCGTTGTAGAAGAACGCGAAGTCCAGCGCAATTTTTTCTGTCGGCTGGACGCGATATCCCAGTTCAAATGCAAGCAATTCCTCGGAATCCAGATCGTCATCGCCAAAGGCTGCGACGAACACGCCGGGCAGATCGGTCGACTCGCCGTAGTTTAAGCGAATATCATTTTCGGAGCGTGACGGCGTTCGGACGGCGCGCGATATGGCGGCCCACACCGTGTGGCGATCGTTCGGCGTCCAGGCGAGCCGCGCGCTCGGCTGGATCTCAATGCCGGTGTAGTCGTTGTGCTCGATCTTCGTACCGACGGTCAGGTGAAGCGTATCGAGAATTTTGATCTCATCCTGGATGAACGCGCTGAAGAGCAGGTCCGTCCGCTCGTCCGGGTTCATGATGATGAACTCGGAGTTCTCGAACGAATCCGTGGTAACGCGGAAGCCGAGGCCCCAGAGCAGGTCGTTGCGGTTGCCCAGTTGCAGGCGGTGTTGGAAATCGATGTCTACCGTGTTGCGTTGCTCATCCAGCGTGACGTCTTCGGCGTGATAATAGTCCCAATACCCTTGCAGCTGAATTTCGGAGTCATCGGCCAAGCGGCGTGTCCAACGGCCGAGTAGGTAATAGTCCTGCATTTCGGCATCGGTGTCCGTTCGCACAAAGAGCGGATCGGTATAGTAGGGGAGATCGAAGGTGGCGTTGCTATCGACGATCTGGAGGCCGCCGATGAACGTGAGCGAGTCTTCGCTCGAAAGGTCGAAATCCATGCGGAAACCGGCGTGGCCATTTTGCCAATGATCATCGGCATCGCCGCCGGTCGGCCCAACACCGTCCTCGACGAAAGAGCCGCCATCGTCAACGCGGAAATACTTGGCGTAGGCGCGGTAGTGGCCGAGCTCGCCGATCTTGCCGCCGTAGCGTAATGCCCCGGAGCCGCGTAGTTCCGATCCGCCGGCCACCGAGAGCAGGCCGCCTTGAGTGTCCGCGGCTTTCTTCGTGACGATGTTGATCACGCCGTTCACGGCGTTGGCGCCCCAGAGTGTGCCGCCTGGGCCGCGGATGATTTCGATACGTTCAACATCCTCGAGCATCACATCGTTTGCTTCCCAGTAGACACCCGAGAAGAACGGTGTATAAATGGAGCGCCCGTCGATGAGAACAAGGAGCTTATTGGCGAAGCGTCCGGTGAATCCGCGCGCCGTGACGGACCATTTATTTGCATCCTGCTGGGCGACGTGAAGCCCCGGGACCGTGCGCAGCAGGTCGGGGATGTTGCTTGCCGCGGACCGGCGAATGTCTTCCTGCGTGAGCACGAAGATCGCCGCCGGCGCCGCTGTGCGTTTTTCTGCACGCTTGGACACCGAGGTGATCTCGACGTTCAGCAGGTCTTCGAGCGACATGTCCAGGACGTCCGACCCGATAGGACCGCCTGCGTCGGTGGTGGCCGGTGGAGTGGTTTCCTGGCTGGAGGCTTCCGGCATCCACGAGAGCAACGCGATCAAGCCCCACAGCGCAAGCAAAGACAAACGAAGCAGCCAGGCCTGCGAAGCGCCGAGCGCAAGCGGATCACCGCTGCGCCGCGGAGCGTCTGGCATGGGGCTCGTTTGGCCGGTCATGGTCTGCATGGTGTTGCTGTTTTCGATGACCGCAGGACTTGCCGGCGACACTTCGCGCATTGCGAAGGTCTTCGGCGCGTCGCACTGTGCGATCATCTCGAACAATCTCCCTTGTATTTCAGTTCAACGCTTTGACCCGGGCTGAAACTTCCAGGTCAGCTTGGCATACACACCGCGCTCCACCTGTGTGCTCATATTGCTGATAAAGCTGGCTGCGGTTTCGTAACGGCCGCCGTGCAGAAGATTTTGTCCAACCAGCGCGAGCTCAAGGTCTTCGGTTGGACGCCACGCGATCCGCGCGTCCATATCGGCGTAGCCCGGAACATCCAGGCCGGAGAGAGAATCGACCGCGCGCAGAATGGTATCGAACTCGATGTTGTGCGGCAGCGTGACTCCGCTGTGAAGGAAAAATTGCTGTTCGGGCGTATCCGTGAGGAGACTCTCGGAAATCGGATCGCCTGCGGCCGTATCGAGATCGATTTGAAGAAGGGAGTACCCCGCGCGCAACTTCCAGCGTTCGGTTACCGCCCAGTCCGCGGCAAGTTCAAATCCATAGGTTGTCGCCTTCGTCCCGTTTGCCCCTTGAAACTGGAAGATCGTGCCGTCTGGCGTGACGACCGGAGCGAGCGTCTGGACCGACCGGATGTTGTCGTAGATGTTGTAGAAAAGAGCGAGGTCGAAGGCCAGTCGTTCGGTCGCGCGGACCCTGTATCCAAGTTCCGTGGCGAATAGGTCTTCTGACTTGAAGTCATCCGAACCGACAAACAGGAACTCTGCGCCCGGTGCGGTAAGGTTTCGTAGCCGTGCAGCGTTTTCCGCGCGGGAAGGTGTCCGCACGGCCCGCGAGATTGCGGCCCATACTGTGTGGCGGTCGGTTGGCGTCCAGCGGATGCGTGCACTCGGTTGCACTTCAAAACCGGTATACGTGTTGTGCTCCAATTTTGTTCCGACAATAAGATGCAACTCATCGAGAAGTTTGATGTCGTCTTCGATAAAAGCGGAAAAGAAATACAAGCTGTCGTCGTCCGGATCGAGCGTTATAAATTCCGAACCGTCGGTGTCGTCGAAGGTCGCGCGGATTCCAAGGCCCCAGACGATGTCATGGCGCTCGGACGGGCGGAAGCGGTGCTGGAGTTCGATGTCGAAAGTGTCGCGGTGTTCGCGAAACGTCGGATCATCCCAAGTGTAGCCGTCGTAGTATGTTTGGATGCTGAGTTCCGATTCATCCGCAAAGGTGCGCGTCCAGCGGAGGAGCAGATTCGCTCCATCGTAGTCGGCAGTCTCATTGAAGGTCTGGGTGAAAGGGTCGTCGAGTATGGCGCGCGTGACGACCTGATCGAGGTTCAGATCGCGGATGTCGCCCTGCAGAGTAAGTGTGTCTTCCGTCGAGAGATTCCAATCGACGCGGAACCCACCCTGAATGTTCTCCCAAGCGTCGTCGGCTTCGAGGGCGCTACCGTGATCGCCTCCGGCATCGCGGTGAAAGCCGCGCAAATACAGGCGATAATCGGCTTCGTCCGCGATGTCTCCACCCCAGCGGACGTTTGCAAATCCACGTTCTTCAGTGCCGCCGCCGCCTGAGATGAGGAGCCCCTGCGTGTCAGAGGCTTTTTTGGTCACGATGTTGATCACGCCGTTGACCGCGTTGGCGCCCCAGAGCGTGCCTCCGGGCCCGCGGATGATTTCCACGCGGTCGACATCTTCGAGCATGACTTCCTGGCCTTCCCAGTAAACACCGGAATAGAGAGGTGTGTAGATGGAGCGGCCATCGATGAGCACCAGCAATTTATTGGAGAAGCGTCCACCAAACCCGCGCGCCGTGACCGACCATGAACTCGCGGTCAGACGGGCCACTTCAATTCCGGGTACCGTGCGCAGAAGTTCCGGGACGTTGGTGGCGCCGGAACGGCGGATGTCGTCCTGTGTGAGGACATAGATTGCCGCGGCTGCGTTCTGCTTGCGTTCTTTTTTCTTCGATACCGAGGTTACTTCGACGTTAAGCAATTCTTCGATCGAAAGATTGACTAAGTCTTGATTCTCATCGCTGGCCTCGGCAGGAGCTTCGTCGGCCGCATGCGCAACGCTTGAGACGAGCAGGAAGAGAATTGCACCAATGGATGTGCAGAAAGCGTAGCGACACTTCGCCCGGCGGGAAGTGACCGATCCCGATCCTGGCGTAATGCATGACACGTGCAGGGCTCCCCATCCGCGGATCCAGCCGTCACTGCCGATGAAGCGGCATTCATAGACGATCGGATTAATTGTTGACCAAAATGAGCAATTTTCGTACCACGGGGTAGTCGTGTTAAATAACCGATCGATATCGCTTACTTTTGCGTTTTTTCCCAGGACATCCGTGTGCATACTTGTCAAGTATTTACATAAATGTTCATTTATGTACGTGACTTTGGATGTGTTCATTTGCATGGGGTTAGTGCCCTGCAGGACGGAAGCGCCAGGTGATTTTGCCGTACACCCCGCGTTCGACTTCGGTGGGGACATGGCTGACGAAGGCGGGCGCAAACTCGAAGTGACTATCATCCAGTAGGTTCTGCCCGACGATAGAGAGTTCTAGGTTTTCACGCGGACGCCACGCGAGGCGGCTGTCCATTTCTATGTACGAACCGACGTCCAGCCCATCCAGCGTGCCGACATAACGCAGCGTCGTATCGAACTCGATGTTGTGCGGAAGGTTGAGACGGTTTTGAATAAAAAATTGATGCTCCGGTGTGTCCTTGCTGAAATTTTCTGTCACGGGATCGTTCGATGGGATGTCGAGATCCAGTTTGAGGAATGAATAGCCTGCGCGGATTTGCCAGCGCGGTTTCGGCGCCCAGTCGACTGCAAGCTCGAAGCCATACGTGTCCGCTTCGCCTTCGTTCAGCGCTTCAATCGGAATAACGGTAACGCCGTCCTGGACGAAGGAGGGTCCGGGTTCGAGTGTACGGAAATCGTTGTAATGATTGAAGAAAGTGGCGACGTCAAAAGCCAATGTATCGTTGATACGAATACGGTAACCCAATTCTGTAGCCAGCAGATCTTCGGATTCAAAGTCGCGGCTGTCGTAGCGGACAAAGACAATTTCGGTGGGTCCGGCGGCAGTCAGACTGCGCAAACGGATGCCTTCCTCGGCCTGCGCCGGTGAGCGCACGGCGCGGGAAACTGCGGCCCAGAGAGTGTGTTTGTCGTTTGGCGACCAGCGAAGGCGCAGGTTCGGCTGTACTTCGACTCCGGTGTAGTCGTTATGCTCGATCTTTGTGCCCAAAATGAGGTGCAGTTCTTCCGTCAGCGCGATGTCGTCCTGGATGAATGCGCTGTAGGTCTGATCCTTCACACGCGAAGGGTCGAACGAAAGGAATTCAGAACCTGCGGTATCCGACTGCGTATGGCGGATGGCCAGACCCCAGACGATGTCCTGTCGGGGCGAGGGCTTAAACTGGTGCTGGAGTTCGAGGTCAACCGTGTGGCGCGTTTCTTGGAACGTGAAGTCTTCGCGGCGATAGGCGTCGTAGCGCACGGCGAGTTCGAGATTTGATTCGTCGGCGAAGCGATGGCTCCATACGGCGTTCAAGTTCCAACCGTCTGCATCGGAGTTGCGCGTGGTGTCGCGCGCAAAGGGAGCTTCGAGATAGTCGAGCGTGACTTCCTCGTCGATATTCAACATCTGAATGTCACCTTGAAGGACGAGCGTGTCATCCGGCGAAAGGTTCCAGTCGACTCGCCCGCCGCCTTGAAAGCCTTGCCAGTTGTCTTCGGCGTCTTCACCCGAGGGTGTGTCGCCGGCTTCATCGCGGGCGAAGAACTTCCCGTAAATGCGATAGTAGGCCTCATCCTCGTGAATGGCCCCTCCCCAGCGAGTCGTGAGGAAACCGCGCTCCTCGGTTCCTGCGCCTCCTGAAACCAGCAGGCCCTGCGTCTCCGAGACGCGCTTGGTGACGATGTTGATGACGCCGTTGACGGCGTTCGCACCCCAGAGTGTTCCACCGGGCCCGCGGATAACTTCGATGCGATCGATGTCTTCGAAGACGAGATCCTGTCGTTCCCAATAGACTCCGGAGAATAACGGCGTATAGACGCTGCGTCCATCGATGAGAACGAGCAGTTTATTCGCGAAACGTCCGCCGAAGCCGCGAGCCGTTACAGACCACGCGTTTCCCGTAAGCCGGGCGACTTCGACGCCGGGCACGGTTCGCAGAAGATCCGGAATGGTGGTCGCACCGGAACGGCGGATGTCTTCCTGGGTGAGCACATAGATCGCGGCGGCCGCATCTTGCCGGCGCTCTTTTTTCTTAGAGACCGACGTGACTTCGACATTCAAGAGTTCTTCGATGGAGAGATTCGTGAGGGAGCCGGCATCAGTATCTGATGATTCCAGCGTCTGATCATCCGCACGCGCAGCGGGGTGCAGGAAAAAAAATGCGACAGACCATGCGATAACGGCCACGTAGTAGACGGCCCTGCGATGCACGAGACTCGTGCCGTGCTGTTGAATGTGGCCGCTGTGCACTCTCTATTTCCCCCACCGCGAACCGGCGCATCTGGACGGATCGGCCAACGATTTCCCCTCATCGCCGGTCCGTGCAGGTCACTTGTTGGCCAAATTGAGCATTTCCCATGCCACAGGGCAGGGTTTGCGGGATTTCGGGATAACGGAGGTTTTATCGACTTTCGGCGGGATCGCGTTTTACAAAACTGTCAACCACTTCTCGGAAGGTACAAAAAAGGACACGCGAGTAAAGTGCAACACTCTCGATGTAATGCCTGGATGTGCGAAACGCCCGCTCCATGCGAGGGGCGAGCGTTTGTGAGACGGTGACCGGGAGAAATTTAGGGGTGAATCACGAATCTGTTTAGTTTAGCGGAAACGGAAGGTGATGCGGCCT
>SXGT01296674.1_pt1 | contig 83256 bp, 73 predicted proteins | sample 3176221 | NCBI WGS metagenome assembly SXGT01 (sample SAMN11356862, study PRJNA531348) | freshwater metagenome | isolation source: freshwater sample F1-120 | place: China: Fuxian Lake, Yuxi | collected 2017-12-25 | reverse complement strand
GACCGCTGGGTCCTCGACCGCCTCTGTACGCACATCCTGGCCTTCGAAGGGGACGGCTACGTCCACTGGTGCGAAGGAAACTTCCAGACCTACGAAGAGCAGCGCAAGCAGCGCCTCGGCATCGCCGCCGATGAGCCGCACCGGTTCAAGTACAAGAAGCTGCAGCGGTAGGTCCGTTTCGCTCTGCGAAAGTGCGAGTTGTCGAAAGTTCGCCCGGTGGAAGGTATGATGAGGCGCGGTTTGCCGCAATTCCCGCCTTTCCACCTCCCGCCTCTCCGAGATTCCCATGCGTCTCTTCACCGCCGCACTCGTAAGTCTCGTCATCAGTCTTGGCTCGTTGGCATCAACCCTCGCCGCCGACCCTGCCTGGAAGCCCATCGCCGTTCCCGATGCTTGGAAGAACCCGCCGGATGGCGAGAACAACTTCCAGTGGTATCGGACCAGCGTGAAAGTGCCCGCCGAGTGGAAGGACAAGGAACTGCTCCTCGTCGTCGAGGCGGCTGACGATGCCCGTGAGTTCTATGTCGGCGGGGAGAAGGTCGGCTCGTTTGGTGATCTGCCGCCGAAGTATCGCAGCGGCCTGGGGGGAACGAAGCAATTCAAAATCGACCCGAAACTGGTGAAATTCGGCGAAGAGAACCTCGTCGCCATTCGGGTCTGCAACCACCAGTCCCGCACCGGTTTCAACGTCGCCGCGCCAGTCCTGTTCGGCGGCGACCAGGCGATTCGCCTGGCCGGTCAGTGGGAAATGACAGCCGGAGATGATCTTGCGTGGGCAAAAGCGAACACCAAGCCCGCCACCGTCGCATTTGCCAAGCTCGAAAGTCGGGCCGACGTGGAGCAGTCGCTCAAGAAACTGCAAAATGACGAGGGTCCACTCTCACCGGAAAAGTCCCTCGCCAAATGCACCACCCCCGACGACCTTGTCGCGACGATCGTCCTCTCCGAGCCCGAAATCGGCCAGCCGCTGTCGATCAAGTGGGACACCCGCGGCCGGATGTGGGTGATGCAGTATTTGCAGTATCCCAACCCCGCCGGCCTGACGATGGTCAGCCGCGACAAGTTTCTGCGGACGGTCTACGACAAAGTTCCGCCGCCGCCGCCGAACCATTTCAAAGGTGCAGACAAAATCACAATCCACGAGGACACCGACGGGGACGGCAAATTCGAAAAGCACAAGACCTTTCTCGACGGCTTGAGCCTCGCCACCTCCTTCGCCTTCGGCAAAGGGGGCGTCTGGGTTCTCAACCCGCCATACCTCCTCTTCTATCCGGTCAAAGAGGGCGAAGACGTCCCCAGCGGCGACCCGGTGGTCCATCTGGAAGGGTTCGGCATCGAGGACTCGCACAGCATCGCCAGCAACCTCCGCTGGGGGCCGGACGGATGGTTGTATGCTTCGCAGGGGAGCACGGTGACCGGCGACATCAAGCGGCCCGGCATCGACAAGGTGCCGGTCCACTCGCTGGGGCAGCTCATCTGGCGGTATCACCCCGAGAAGAAGCTCTACGAAATCTTCGCCGAGGGGGGCGGCAACACCTTCGGCGTCGAGATCGATGCCAAGGGCCGCATCTACTCCGGCCACAACGGCGGCAATACCCGCGGCTTTCACTACGTGCAGGGGGGCTACTACCAGAAGGGGTTCGGCAAGCACGGAGCCCTCAGCAACCCCTACACCTTCGGCTACTTCGAGGCGATGGGGCACCACAACGTGCAGCGGTTCACCCACTGCTTCGTCATCTACGACGGCGGCTCGCTCCCCGAAAAATACAACGGCAAGCTCTTCGGCGTCGTCCCGCTCCTCAGCCACGTCGTGATGAGCGACTTCATGCCCGACCGCTCCTCGTTCAAAACCAAGGACATCGGCTACGCCCTCGAATCCAAAGACCCCTGGTTCCGGCCGGTCGATATCCAGGTCGGGCCGGACGGAGCGATCTACGTCGCCGACATGTACGAGCAGCGGATCGACCACGCCAGCCATTACCAGGGGCGGATTGATACGAAGAGCGGCAGGATTTATCGGATTGCGGGGAAGGATACGAAGCCGGCGGGGAAGTTTGATTTGGCAAAAGAAGATGTAACTCAGTTACTCAAGCGACTGAATCACCCCAATAAATGGTTCCGGCAAACGGCACAAGAAGAGTTGCAGCGACGGCCGCACGACAAACAACTCGCCTTCGTCGTGGCACATTTTCTCCTCGATCCGAATGCTAAGGACCTGCCGCCACTCGAAACGCTCTGGGCGGTCAACCTCCTCGAGGGACAGTTGAGGGACGACATTGTGGTGAGAACGCTTGACCACGCCGACCCTTACGTCCGCCTATGGACGGCTCGGCTGGCCTGCGACGACGGCGAAGTAACTGCTGAAATCGCTCAAAAACTGGCTGATCTGGCCTACCGTGATACCAACGTCGAAGTCCGCAGCCAGCTCGCCTGCTCTGCGCGGCGCTTGCCTGCACCGCAGTCGCTCGCCATCGTGGAAAATCTCGCAGGAAGGAGCGAAGATGTTGGCGACATTCACATCCCCCTGCTCCTTTGGTGGGCAATCGAAGCCAAAGCCGACAAGGACCGTGACGCGGTGCTGGCCCTCTTCGCCGACAAAGCCTTCTGGGACCAGCCGCTGGTGGCGCAGCATCTTTCCGAGCGACTGATGCGGCGGTACGGAGCGACGGGGCAGCGCAAAGATCTCTTGGCCTGCGCGAAGCTGTTGGAATTGGCTCCGACGAAGGAACATGCCGGCAAGCTGATGGCCGGTCTCGAATCCGCCTACGAAGGGCGCTCGCTCGCCAATCTTCCGGCGGAGCTTGTCACGGCAATGACGAAAGCGGGAGCAACTTCTCCCACGCTCAAGCTCCGACAAGGAGACGCCGCAGCAGTCGTCGATGCTCTCAAACTCATCGCCGACGAAAAAGCCGACGTTACGAAGCGCCAGCAGTTCATCCAGATCTTCGGCACCATCCAGCAGCCGACTTCGGTCCCCGTGCTGCTGAGGCTCGCCAAGGAAAGCCGCAACGACGCCCTCCGCTCCGCGGCTCTGGCGTCGCTGCAATCGTATAAAGACGATACCATCGGAGCCGATGTCGTCGCACTCTATAAAGACCTCCCCGATCAGGTCCGCGAAGTTGCCCAGACTCTTCTCTCCAGCAGGGCCGCCTGGTCGCTGCTCCTCGTGAGTGCCATCGACGCCGGCAAAATCGACAAGCAAACGATTTCCGATTCGACCGTGCAAAAACTGCTCCTCCACGGCACGCCGCAAATCACGCAGCTCGCGAAAAAGCACTTTGGCGAAACGGCCGGCGGAGCATCGCCGGAAGTGGTTCGTCAGCAACTCGAAAAACTGACGGCGATCATGAACACCGCCTCGGGCAATCCCTACCAGGGGAAAAAACTCTTCCTGGAAAGCTGCGGCAAGTGCCACAAGCTATTCGACGACGGCGGCAACATCGGCCCGAACCTGACGACCTACAAGCGGGACGACCTGCGGGGAATGCTGCTCAACGTCGTCAGCCCCAGCGCCGAAATCCGCGAGGGTTTTGAGAACTACCTCGTCCGCACCGCCGACGGCCGGACCCTGAACGGCTTCATCGCCGACCAGGACCCGCAAGTCGTCGTCCTCAAAGGGGCCGACGGCCAGAGCATCTCCCTCGCCCGCGACGATATCGAAGACTTGAAAGCCGTCAAGATTTCCATCATGCCCGAAGGCCAACTCAAAGCCCTCACCGACCAGCAGATCCGCGATTTGTTCGCGTATTTAAGAAGCACCCAGCCACTACCGTAGAAGAAGATTTGAACCACGGATGTCACGGACTTCACGGATGAGATTGCTTCATCCGTGTCATCAGTGACATCCGTGGTTAATTCTGAATGTCACTTATGCAACACCGTCCCCTCGGCAACACCGGCCTCTCCCTCCCCGCCCTCAGCTTCGGCGCGTCGTCGCTCGGAGCCGAGTTCCGGCAGGTCGATTTGAACGAAGCCCTGAAGTCGGTTCATACCGCGCTCGACCTCGGGATGAACTTCATCGACACCTCTCCCTACTACGGCCGCGGGATGAGCGAAGTGCTGCTCGGCGTCGCTCTGCGAGGGATTCCGCGGGACAAATATCTGCTGGGGACGAAGCTCGGGCGGTATGACGCGGCCCATTTTGATTTCTCGGCCCGCCGCGTGGTGGAGAGCGTGGACATCAGCCTGCATCGGATGGGGGTCAGTCATCTCGACATCATCCTCTGCCACGACATCGAGTTCGTGGAGATGAGCCAGATTGTGGAGGAGACTCTTCCTGCTCTCCGCAAGCTCCAGAAGCAGGGAAAAGTCCGCTTCGTCGGCATCAGCGGCTATCCGATGAACATTTTTCGGTACGTCCTGGAGCGGACGGAGCTGGACGTGGTCCTGTCGTACAACCACTACACGCTGCAAAACACCATGCTGGCCGATCTGGTCCCATACCTCCGCTCCAAAGAGGTCGGCATCATGAATGCCGCCCCCTTCTCGGCCCGCCTCCTCACCAACCTCCCGCTGCCGCCGTGGCACAAAGCGACACCGCAGGTGCGGGAAATCTGCAAAGCCGCCGCGGACCATTGCCAAAAGCGAGGCGTCGACATCGCGCAGCTCGCTCTGCAGTTCTCCGTGGCCAATCAGGGCCTCGCCACCTGCATCGTCGGCTCCGCCAATCCCGCCAACGTCCGGAAATGGGCCGAATGGACCCAGCAACCCATCGACCAGCAACTACTCGCCGAAGTCCAAGCCATCCTTCGCCCCATCCACAACTGGTTCTATATTGAAGGGCGGCCCGAGAATAACGACCCTACGTAGTTCGGCGCGGGTCTCCGACCCCGCCGAAACACCCGACCAAAGGTCTCCCGCCTTGCCACAGAGGAGACCTTCGGTCAGGCCAGGGGCGAGGTCGGAGACCTGCGCCCAGCACACGCTTCTTACTTGTCCGCGGAACGAGATTCCCATGAAAGCCCTCCAACTCGCCGAGCCCAAAGCCTGGCGTCAGATCGACATCCCCCACCCCGAAAAGCCCGGCCCCGGCGAAGCTCTCGTCCGGGTCCACCGGGTCGGCATTTGCGGCACCGATATCAGCGGCTATCTCGGCAAGATGCCGTTCTTCAGCTATCCGCGGATTCCCGGGCATGAGCTCGGCGTGGAAGTGGTCGAGGTCGGCGCGGGAGTGACGAACGTCAAGGCCGGCGACCGCTGCTCCGTCGAGCCGTACATCAACGATCCCGAAAGCTACGCCAGCCGGCATGGCCGGCCGAACTGCTGCGAGAAGCTGCAGGTCCTTGGCGTCCACCGCGACGGCGGCATGCGGCCGTTCTTCACGCTCCCCGCCCGCAAGCTCCACGTCTCGAAGAAGCTCGCCTTCGACCAACTGGCCCTCGTCGAAACCCTCGCCATCGGCTGCCACGCGACGAACCGCAGCCAGGTGGCGGAAGGGGAATACTGCCTGATCATCGGCGCGGGGCCGATCGGCCTCGCCACGCTGGAGTTCGTCAAGCTGACCGGGGCCAAGATCATCATGCTCGACATGAACGACACCCGCCTCAAGTTCTGCCGCGAGGTGATGGGGGTGCAGCACACGGTGAAACCGTCGGACAAGCTGGAGCAGGACCTCCGCGACCTGACCGAGGGGCACCTCCCCGAAGTCGTCATCGACGCCACCGGCAACAACGCCTCCATGTCAGCCGCCTTCGGCTACGTCGCCCCCGGCGGGCGGCTGGTGTACGTCGGCATCACCACGGACGAGGTCAATTTCCGCCACCCCATCTTCCACCGGCCGGAAGGAACCCTCCTCTGCTCCCGCAACGCCCTCCCCGCCGACTTCACCCGCATCATCGGGCTCATCGAAGAGGGCCAGATCAACACCCAGCCCTGGATCACCCACCGGGCCTCCTTCGACAACCTGATCGAAATTTTTCCGTCGTACACGCGGCCGGAGACGGGAGTGATCAAGGCGGTGGTGGAGGTGGGGGAGTAGTTCGACGCAGGTTTCCAACCCCACGGGACAGAGGATGGTTTCACATGGCAAAAAAGCCTCGCTTACTGCGGTACAAGAAGAAAATCGAGGACGCAAAGCGAGAGGCGGAGCACCTGACAAAGGAGCAGTCGCGTGCGGTTAAGGCCCGAAGCCGAATTCAGGCTGACTTGACCCGCCAAGCGCCGAACAATTCATTAGCCGGGGGTCGGCTTCATTACGAGGATCTGGAGTTCACTTGTCGGGATTGTGGCCGCAGAGAATTCTGGACGGCAAAGCAGCAACAATGGTGGTATGAGGTGGCGAAGGGACATGTTTTTTCAACAGCAGTTCGCTGCCGAGCATGCCGCCGCGCTCGCAGGGGCCCTGTCGCGGAGAACGAAGATTGAAGACTTTCGCGCAGACGCCATAAAAGCACTGAATGCACGGCGATGTGCTCCGGGCGAATTTTGCTAGTCCCGTTCCGAGCCGCCGGAGTCCGCGGCTTCACGCCATTCCCCCTTAACGGAGGTAGCGGTGTTAGAACCCAGCCCACGGCGCAAGCCGTGGGTAGACTTGCAAAGCAACCGCAAAAGCTCCGGCAGGAGCGAAAGAATGGTGGGACTGGCGTGCGGCGGCAATGCCAAGGCGCGCCCCGTCATCGGCGCGGAATAATTGCGGATAGGCAAAAGTCCAAAGCGCCACGGTTCTGTCGCCCCTGCTGGGGCTTTTGGCGCGAATTCAATCCTTTCCCACGGCTTCAAGCGAAAAATCTTCTACTTTCGAGCCACCGATGATCGTGGGGAAGTTGTCCGCACTTTAGATGGCTCACGAGATGTCGAAACCTTGCTTGTTGATGGCGACCGTTCCTGTTAGTGATCCGTCTTCCCCACATTGAGTCTCCACCACTCTCCCACCTGGTAGCGCGTTTGTTCGGGGTGGCCGCTGTTGTCGATGAAGTGGCCGCAGCGGGCGCGTTTTTCGTCGAGGGGGAGCTGCGTCGCTTCGCGGGCCAGAAAATCGCTTTCGCTCCAGCCGCGGGAAAGGGCGCGGGCCAGACGGACCTCGCGCGGGGCGGAGACAAATACGATGCGGTCGCATTTTTTGTCCCAGCCGGCTTCGAACAGGAGAGCGGCATCGAGAATGAGAATCTTTGCGCCGGCGGCGTGATGGCGGGCAATCTGTTCCTGGAGCCGAGCGGCAATCCGCGGGTGAGTCACCGATTCCAGGTAGCGTTTTTCTTCCAGGTTGCCAGCGGAGAATACGATCTTGGCGATTACGGAGCGGCTCAGAGAGCCGTCCAGGGCAATGATTCCGTCTCCCCAGCGTTTGTGGAGGGCAGCGATGACCTCTGGATCACGGAGAACATCGTGGCCGGCCAGGTCGGCATCGAGAACGACGCCGCCGAGCGAACGCATTTGCTCCGCGACGAGACTCTTGCCACTGGCGATGCCGCCGACGAGGCCGATGAGGAGAGGATTTTCGAGAGTGCTCATGATACGGGCTCGCATTCTGACCAGTTGAGACCGGTTTTGACGTCAATTTTCAGCCGCACCGCGAGTTGGGCCGCGCCGGACATTTCTTCGCTCACCATTTTCGTCAGTTGCTCTTGTTCCTCCGGCGGGAATTCGAAGACCAGCTCGTCGTGAATCTGCAGCAGCATCTTGGACTGCAATTTCTCCTCTCGCAAGCGGCGGTGCAAGTTGATCATGGCCCGCTTGATGATGTCGGCCGCGGAACCCTGGATGACCGTGTTGATGGCAATCCGCTCGGGCAAATTCCGCTGGCGCTTGTCGGTGAGGGAATCGGGATCGCGCACGCCGCTGACCGGGCGGCGGCGGCCAGCGATGGTGCTGACGTAGCCCTGCCCGCGGCACTGGATGAGCGTCTGCCGCATGAATTCATCGACGCCAGGATAGCCGGCGAAGTAGGCCTCGATGAACTTGGCCGCATCGCTCTTGCTGATGTCAATCGACTTGGCCAATCCAAAGGGGCTCTGGCCGTAAATGACGCCAAAGTTGATTGCCTTCGCGCTCCGCCGCATGGCCTTGGTCACTTCCGCCAGCGGCACGCCGTAGACTTCGCTGGCGACCTGCGTGTGAATGTCCCGGTCATCGTCAAACGCCTTCTTGAGCGTGGCATCGCCGGAAAAATGGGCCAAGACGCGCAGCTCAATCTGCGAATAGTCCGCCGTCATCAGCCGCCAGCCGGGCGGGCCAGGGAGGAACGCGCTGCGGATGGCCCGCCCTTGCTCGGTCCGAATGGGGATGTTCTGCAAGTTGGGGTCTTGCGAGCTGAGTCGACCCGTCGCCGCCACGTCCTGCTTGAACGACGTATGGACGCGGCCGGTCACGGGATGAATTAGCTCTTGCAGCGCGTCGATGTAGGTGCTCTTGAGCTTGGTGTTCTGGCGGTATTCCAGAATCTTGGCCGGCAGCGGGTGGAGCTTGGCCATGTCCTCGAGGACTTCGGCATCCATCGCCGGGCCGGTCTTGGTCCGCTTGGTGATCGGCAACTTGAGCGTGTCGAAGAGCAGCCGGGCGAGCTGGATGCGGGAGTCGATGTTGAACTCGCCGCCGGCAATGGCGTAGATTTCCTTTTCCAGCTCGGCGATGCGGGTGACGAATTCCGTGTCGAGCTCCCGTAAGCGAGCGCCGTCCACACGGATGCCATTGAATTCCAAATCCGCGAGCACTTCAATCAGCGGGATTTCCAGCGTGGTAAACAGCTCCGCCAGCCCTTGCTCCGCGAGCCGCGGCTCCAGGATTTCGAGCAGCCGCAAGGGGACGTCGGCATCCTCGGCGGCGTAGGCGGTGATGAGCGGGACCGGCACGTCTTCCATTTTTTTCTGATTCTTGCCGCTGCCGATGAGAGACTTAATGCTGATGTTGGTGTGCCGCAAGTAGCGGCGGGCCAGGTCGTCCAGACCATGCGTCCGCTCGCCGGGGTCGAGCAGATAGTCGGCCACCATCGTGTCGAACGCGGTTCCCCGCAGTTCCACTCCAGCCGTGCGGAGGACGATCATGTCGTACTTGATGTTCTGGCCGATTTTTTCGATGGCGGGGTTTTCCAGCACGGGCCTCAGAATGTCGAGCGCGAGCGCCGGATCAACTTGCGGATCAGCCGCCGGAGCCCGCACAGGAATGTAATACGCCTCCCCCGGTTGAAAGCAGAACGAATAGCCGACAATTTCCGCCCAGCGAGGTAGAATCGACGTTGTTTCGGTATCCAGGACGAGCCGCTTTTGCGAAGACATTTTGGCGACGAGCTGCCGCAGCTCCGCTTCCGTGGCGACGGTTGTATAGGTTGCAACCCAGGGTGCTTCTTCAAACCGAGATGCTGAGTCCGGTGAAGGCTGCTCGCTGTCTGCTGTTTCTTCTGCCACATCGCCTGCGGGGACCAGATCATCCCGGCTGATACGCGGCTCTGACTGCACCTTCTCACTCGGCGGGAGCCGTTTGGCCATCCCCACCAGCCGCGTGGCGATCTGCCGGAATCCGCATTCGCGGCAAAGGGCCTCGACTTCGTCGATATGGAAGCGGCCGACGCGGGCCGACGCCCAGTCGATTTCCAGCGGCACATACGGGTCCAGCCGCACGAGTTGCCGGCTGATGATGGCCTGGTCCTTGCCGGCGATGATATTTTCCCGCCGCTTGGTGCCGCTGATTTCTGCCGCGTGCTCGTAAATGCCTTCCAGCGTCTCGTACTTGGAAAGCAACTCCTGGGCGGTCTTGGGTCCAATCTGCGGCACGCCGGGAATGCCATCGACGCTGTCGCCGACGAGCGTTTGAAAGTCGATAACCTGGTCGGGGCGGATTCCCCACGTCGCTTTCAGGGCGACTTCGTCGAAGACCTCGTTTTTGCGAATGTTGTAGACCTTCACCCGTTCGGTGATGAGTTGGCGGGCATCCTTGTCCCCTGTGACGAGATACGCCGTCCCGCCTCCTTCCGCCACCAGCCGCCCCATGGTGGCCAGCACGTCGTCCGCCTCGTAGCCGGGTATGGAGAGAAGCGGAATGTTCAGGGCCTCCAGAAACCGGTGAATCATCGGAATTTGCAACTGTAAGTCGGCAGGCATTTCCTCACGATGCTGCTTGTACTCCGGGAATATTTCGTGGCGAAAATTTTCGCCGGGGTGATCGAACGCACAAATCAAAAAGTCCGCCTTGCGGTTCTCAATCAAATCAACCAGGTCCCGCATGAACCCCTGCACGGCCCCCACCGGCTGGCCGCTGGGCCCCGTCATCTCCGGCATCCCGTGAAAAACCTGATAGATGAGCGAATGCGAATCGACGACATAAACCGACTTGCCGGTCAGATCGCCGTCAGGGACTGCCTCCTCACCAGCCCGACGCGCCAGCGAGGGTTCTTCGAGCGGCGGTAACTGGACACCTGGTATTCCGCCAGTCTCGGGTTCATCGAACCCAGCCAATGTCTGTTGTTTGGAGGCCTTAGCCATAGGTATTTTGGTGCTTGTCGGACAGGCAAAGCCGCTTTTCTACCTCGCGAGCTGAGCTGCGGTTATAAGCGGCCCAGGCCCACCCGGAAGAGCGGTTTGATTCGTGATTCTACGGTCGCTCGATCGATAACTTACGTTAATTCTATTTGCCACAACTCGTTGTGACGCTCACGTTTGGGGCGAATCGATTTGACGCAACTTGATTCACGTGCGCAAATTCTGATTCACTTAATAATTTCGAGATTATAAGTTGTTTGTAAGTGTTTGAACAGGAACTCCAACGGTATCCAACTCGTCAGCGACCGCCCAGGCCAAGCCGGCAACGGGGAGGCGAGATTTGGACCATCTGTTATTATACACAAATGAACAGTACTCGGCAAGGGATGCAGAATGAGCACGGCGAGGAGCTGCGCTCCACAGTTTACCAGCAAACGGCGGCGGAGGCGGTGAGTGTGTGGTTGGTCAGCAGGGACAATCCATGCCAGCTTAGCCGCCGCGACCACGCGGCGATTCCCCGCGTGGTCGCGGCGACTAAGTTCAAGTATGGGAGCCACCCACATTGCTCCAGGCCCTACGCCCCCTTCAAATGCGACTTCCCCGATTTCCGCTTCCCTTGCTGCTGGTACTGCTGGACTCGCTGCTCGGCGTAAGCGCGGTCCTTGCTGCGGGCCATGAGCTGGCCGAGGGCGGTGACGTGCTTGCCGAAGTCGGCGGAGGCTTCGCTGGGAAGCTCGCGGGCGCGGCCGAAGATGGGGGCTTTGGCCAGACAGTAAATGATGCCGAGCAGGGTCAGGTGGATAACGATTGCGTTGAGGGGCCAGACATGGGCGACGTCGAACAGCCCCCCGCCCGTCGCCGCCTCCGGCTCTTTGTCGAGCACGGTCGGCTCGCCGTTCTGGCTTTCGATAAAGGCGACTTTGGCCCCTGGGGCGCACTCTTCCACCAGTTTGCCGGCCAGCTTGCGATGCTCGTGGTTGATCAATGGAAAATTGAGGACGAACGAGCTGTTGGCGATCACAATGACCTGCCCCGTGCCGAAGGCCGGGTCGGTGATGCGGGTGACGATGGCGTCCTCGGGCTGATAGCCCTTCCCATCCTGGTCGGACCAGAGGAGTGGGGTGACCGTTTGCGGCAGTGGTGGGTCGTCGGTCTTGCTCTTGCGATCGGCTTCCAGCGGCGGGTCGAGCCGCCCTTCAATCAGAATCTCCGCCTTGGTGCTGTCGATGCCGGCAGCCCAGGGGCCTTGCAACTGTTTGGCGACATGTCGGGTGCCGTCGCGCCGCGCGGTAAACCAGCGGGCGTATTCATCCTGGGGCATCTCCCAGCGGCGGGCATCGAAGTCGGCCTTGGCTTCCGCCTCGAAGCGTTTGAAAGTGACGGCCTGGCCGGGCTTGAGGAGCGGAGCGACTTTCTGGTAATACTCGCCGGCGGCGTCGTAGTCCCGGCCGACGTAGATAAGCGTGCGGCCGCGCCCCTTGGCGAGCCAGCCTTCCAGAAACTCCCGCTGTTGTTTGTCCGGCGGTTCAAAGCTGTCGGGAATCCAGACGATGACATCGGCCCGGTCGTGGATGCCGGGGGAGAGCCGGCTGAGGGTGCGGACCTTGTGGCCCCCCTTGATGAACATCTCGGCCAACACTCGCGTGCCGTTGACGCTGGCGGTGGCTCCCCGGCCCGATCGTTTGCCGTAGATGCTGTCGAGACTTTCCGCCCGCGTGCGACCGCCGTAGAAATAGAGCCCGGCGGCGAGAATTGCGATTCCCAAGGGAATGCCAATGGCCAGCGCCCCGCGCGTCCCCAGCCGTTCTCCCAAACGAGTCAGGAAGTTGTCACTCATGCGGCCGCGCGCTCCACTTGGGTAAGCTCGGCTTCGAATTCAGCGAGGCGGTCCCAGCTCGCCTCGAATTGCTGGCGCGAGATTTTATGGTGGCCAAAGAAGACATCCTCAAAGCTGACCATGGTGATTTCGAGAATCTGGTGCAGCACGGGGCGGGAGCGGGTTTCCCGCAGGTATTGGCGGTTGGTTTTGCCCTTGGCGAGGCGAATGACGTGCTGCCGATCGAGCTGCACCAGGAAGTGGCTGTAAAGATAGAGGATGGCCTGCGAATAGTCGCCGGCTTCGTACAGGCGGCGAGCTTCGGAGAGAAAATCCCCCGTTGGCTTACGGAGCTGGAAGGGAAGATGCTCGACCCGGTCGACGTCGTGCGAAGTCTCGATCACCTTGGAACCGGCGGTTTCGGTAATTTCACCGCTGAGAAAGGCCCGCATGATGAAGATGACGGCCAGCACGAGCAGGGCCACCAGAGCGCTGATGCCCATGATCTGCAATATGCGGGCGAGCCAACCAATGTTGGGAGGCCGCATGGTGGTGGTCGTCGTCGGTGCCGGCTGCCAGTTGGAGCCCCGATTCTCCGAATCGTCCTCCACCGTCTTCAGGCGCAGGGGGCGGGGAGCATCCGCTTGTCGGTCATACCAGGGAAACGCCCCGCGAGTCCCTAGCGACTCGCGGGCATCCTCCACCGCAGCTTCCTTTTCGTCCTGAGCACGCGCGCAGGGGACAAACAGGAACGCTCCGGCGAGAACCAAGACGAGATAAAACAACTGGGAACGCATGAGCGAATCGTGTTCAGTTTTCAGTTTTCGGTTTTCAGTCAAGTCAGAATTCGCCATTCGCCATTCGAAATTCGTCATTTCCTACCACGCCTTCCCCACCATCTTCGCCGCCTCCGCCCGCATCAGTAGCTCGACTTCCCAGCCTTCGTACCGGATGCGCAGGTCCAGGTAATCGAGGTAGCGGACGACGGAATAAAAGGCAATGACGACCCAGAAGGCGGCGGGGTAGATGAATACGGCGAAGTACCAGGTGATTTCGTACAGGCCAATCAGCACGCCCACCCCCATATAAAGGGCGGCGACGATCAGGACCAGCAGGGACGAGGCCATCAACGCGCTCCCCATCCACCGTCCGAATAGGTCACCGGCGCTGGAGCCATGCAAATGGTGGCTCCGCTTGTTGATGGAAAGTTCATTCGCGCGGCGGGCCCGAATGGGGTTCTTTTCCAGCAGGATGATTTCGTTGATGTACGGGCGGAGGGCCCGGAACAGGGCGGAATAAGCTGCCAGCAGCCACAGGAAGACTTCAATCCCCACGTTGTCACCGTAGCGGTCCATCATGGCCACCAGAATCCAGGCCGGCAGAATGCCGCGGATGAGAAGCTGGCAGAGAATCAGCCCCGGCGAGTGTTTGAATACCGTTTGCACAACCTGGCGCAGGGTCGGCTGCTGCATGAAGACCGCTTCCCCCAGATAGGCCGTGACGAAAATCGACGCCAGTTGGGCCTCGATGAACATGAGCAGGGCCATGTCGAACATGTAACGCCACGGCACCATGTAATAGATTCGCTTGGGCCAGTCCGCCGCGCTCCATTCATACAGCCGATACTCGGTGTAGTCGAAAACTAACGGATCAACCATCCACCCCAGAAGCCAGTGGTTGAGAATGCCCAGGGGGATCGCGGCGACGAGCGTGAGCCAGAATACGGGCTGCACGAATTCCCGCAGCACGTGGAGCGAGAGGTCCATCGTGTCGAGCAGGCCCCGCTCGCGGATGGTGATGCGGGTGTTATCAAGTTCCACGGTGGATGCTCCGTGGAAAGCCGAGAACCACAAAATAGAACGCCAGAATACCGCTGGAAAACAGAGCCACCCCCACCTTGATGACGTACGGCAGGCTGGAAGGAGAGACGAATCCCTCAATGAATGCCGCGACGCAGAACATGATGACGGCGGCCATGGCGATGGGCATCATATCCTTGCCGGTCTTCATCAGCGAGGCGAATCGGGAGTATTCCCCCGGCATGATCCAGGACATCCCCAGACGCAGCCCAGCGCCGGCCGACAGAACGATAGCCGTCAGCTCGAACGGGCCGTGGGCCGTGACGAAGTGAAAGAAATTCTGTCCCTCCTTGGCCATCACCTCCGGGCGGGCCATGTAACCAAACGACGCCCCGAGCGTGATCGCGTTAGAAAGCAGCAGCAACAGCCCCGGCACCACGAGCAGGCCGTAAGAAAAACACCGCAGGCCGATGCTGGGATTGTTCCAGATGTAAAAGCCGGCCATGGCGGCATTGACGTCGCCATCGCGGTCGACTTTGCCAATGGGTTCTTCGTACATTTTTTCGAGGGCTTGAATCTGGGTTTCCCCCAGCACTTTCTCGGCGAAATCTGGCCAGGTCTTTTTTTCATACGCCAGCCAGGCGGAGAGAATGAAGAATCCCCAAAAGATGACAAACATCAGTTGCACGCAGCGGTCATTGAAAATCTGTTGCGGAACGTCCGTGAACAACATCTTGTTCCACGCCGCCAGGTCGAACTTGCGGCTGCGGTAGAGCTGGTTGTGGGCCCGGCCGACAAGCCGGTGCAGGTACTGCGTGGTGTTCTGCGGCAACTGGTAGGAATCGGCCAGGGCCAAGTCGGCGCAGGCGGCCCGGTACAGGGCGGCAAAGCGCGACATCTGCGCCGGAGGCAACTTTCCCGCGGAGCCGCTGGCATGCATCCGCTCGCAGTAGCGCTCCAGTTCCGTCCAGTTAAGGCGGCGGCGTTCGAGAAGTTCGGCGACTTTCATAACGGCATCCTGGCGGACTGGTTACTTAGCGGGTGGCGGGTCGAACGTGATTCCCGCCATCGTCTCTTGCGCCAGCGGCATGGGCGCGGGAACTGGCGGCGGGAATTGACCATACGGCTGATACGGTTGGCCATACGTGGGCTGTCCATAGCCTGGCTGAACGTAGATGGGCTGGCCGTATCCCGGCTGGCCATAACCTCCGTACGGATACCCCGGCGGCACACCGTACGGCTGCGGATAGGGATAGGGCTGGCCATAGGCCCCCGGCACTTGCACTCCAGCAAAGGGATTCTGCTTGCGCGCCGCTTCGAGCTGCATTTCATCGTCCCCGCGGTCAGCGATGAACGTCCGGTAGAACAGCGAGCAAAGTAGCAAATCGTAACTGGTATCCGGCGGCAGGCCGAACTTGGCCAGCAGCGGCTCAGCCAAATGCTTGGCAACTTCCTTGCGGCGGGGAGGTGAAAAAAACTTCCGCCGCTCGACATAGGTTGCCAGCGCCTTGGCCAGCGACCGAGAGACGACGTAATTGGGGGGCAAAAACGCGGCCAGTTGAATCGCCCGCGGGTCGTCGAGCTTGGCGACGCCCGTCAGCCAGTGCCGCTCTTCCACCACCACAATGGTTCCGGACACCAGGTCCCCAAGTCTTTGAAACCGGCGGTTGAACATCATCACCACCAGTCCGAGCAGCGGCATCAGCAAATCCGCGGCCCGCATCAGGTTCCGAAAGATGGCTTGCAGGGCCGATATCGGCTGCCCCTCGTACGTGAGCGTTCGCATGCCGAGCAGCCATTTGCCAGGAGTCTGCCCGTTGAGCATGGTTTCGCACATGCCGCCGAAAAACCAGAAGACGCCAAACCAGATGACCAAAATGGTAAACGTCGCCAGGCCGCCACTAACCCAGGTCACAGTCAATCCGATGACGAACATGACCGCGGTATTGATCGCCGCGATAATCGCAAAATCAATCAGAAACGCCGGCAGCCGGCGGAACGGCCCCGCCAGGCGATACTCAAAGCCAATGTTCTCCGGCGTGACGACATGAATCGTCGAATCGAGCTTGTCGGGCTTGGCCATGAAAACTTCCGTGCCGGAAAGGTGAGTACCGTCCCATTATTCGTTGCGGAACTGGCCTCTGCAAGCATCAGCGAAAAGTAACCTTGCACATCGGGGGACTTCGCTCCGGCAGCAACAGTTACGACTCCATCTGGCTCACCCGCAGCGTCATGGCCCAAGCCCAGCCAGTCGTGGCGAGTCCCAACAAGGGAGCAAAAACGATCCCTGCTTCGCCCAAGACCCACACCGCTCCCAAACCGATGATAAACCCCACTACTCCAAGCAATAAACCGGGACCATGAGCATCAGCGAGAAAATCATTTCTTCACAGCGCCCATACAACGTGACTGGCTTGCCCCGGCGAGCGGCCAGAGTGACCATGATGATCGTTCTGACAAAGGCCGGGACCGCAATCGCCAGGAGCATCACGCCGGCCACCTCGCCAAACTGAAACGCCGCGAGGCAAACACTGACGAACGTCATCGTCTGCAGTGCGGATGTGAGCGAAAACTGCAGCCCTCGCAGTGGAGAAGGTTCGCATCGCGGAGGATCGGTCATAGGAGCGCCCATCAGGTGCAGCCTCATTGTATCACCAGCGGCGGTTGCTTCACGCTGCACCGCCCTTGGAGACTTGCCTGCGAGAATCTCTAATGGACCCTGCTTCAAGGACTTGTTGACGGCCAGCAGGACAGCACATGAAAATCGGCATTGTCGGGTATCAAGGTTCGGGAAAAAGCACTCTCTTCCACTGGCTGACGGGGAAGGAGCCGGACCCGGCGCTGGCCCATGCGACGCAGTCCGACATGTGCACCGTGCCCGAGCCCCGCATTGCCGATTTGTGCAAAATCTATTCCCCCAAGAAGATCACCGAGGCCCGGCTGGAGATTGTCGATACGCCGGGGCTGTCGCGGACGCATGAAGGGAGTGCCCAAAAGCTGGCGATGATTCGCGAGGCGGGAGCCCTGATTGTGGTGGTGGCGAATTTTGGCGGGGCCAGTGCCAAGGCCGACCTGAGCAATTTCGACGACGATCTGCTGATTGCGGACCTCGACATCATTACCGGGCGAGTGACGCGGCTTCGCGACCAGGTGAAAAAGCCGCGATCCGACCGGGAAGAGATGCAGAAGGAACTCGAAGCCCTGGAGCCTCTGCTGGTCGAGCTGGAAAACGGCCGGCCGCTGACCAACTTCGCCATGTCCGCCGAGCAGAAGAAGGCCAGCCGCTCCTTTCAGCTCTTCAGCGAAAAGCCCCGGCTGGTGATTGTGAACGTCGCCGATGACGACGACAAACCGGAGCGGTTCCAGGAACTGGCCCGTCCTGGGATGGAGTTGCACGCCATGTCCCTCACCCTGCAGCGCGACCTGGCGGGAATGCCGGCGGAAGAGCGACTGGCGTTCTGCACCGAAATGGGAGTTAAGCCGTACGACCGGGACGAGCTCATCCGTCGGATTATGGACGCCTCGGGCCAGATGCTGTTCTTCACTGCCGGCGACAAGGAAGTCCGCACCTGGATGATCCGGCAAGGCGGGACCGCCCTGGAGGCCGCCGCCGGCATTCACACCGACCTGGCCAAGGGCTTCATCCGCGCCGAGACATTTTCCGTCACCGACATTGTCCGTTGCGGCAGCGAGCGGGAAATCAAAGCTCAGGGCCTGAATCGCCAGGAGCCGAAGGATTATGTCATCAAGGATGGGGATGTGATTACGATCAAACACAATGCATAAGTGGGGTAGGCTTCTAGCCTGCCCTGAAAACTCTGGGCAGGCTGGAAGCCTACCCCACGAAGGAAACCACATGCCCTATCGCGTCCTCAGCCTGACGATACTTTTCTCGTACCTCTCGCTGGCCACTGGCACCGCCGACGAACTCCCCATCCTCTTCCAGGAAGACTTCGAACAGGACGCCAGCCACTGGCAACCGCTAGACGCGAAACAATGGACGCACAAGAAAACCGATAAGGGAAGTGTCTACAGCCAGCACAACAAAGAAACCACCTACAAGCCGCCGCATCGCAGCCCGACGAACGTCGCTCTGCTCAAGGACGTCGTCGCCGGAGACTTCGACCTGACCGCCAAGGTCCTCAGCACTCATCCCGACTACGGCCATCGCGATGCCGTGCTGGTCTTCGGCTACCAGGATCCGGCTCATTTCTACTACGTCCATCTGGGTAAGAAGGCAGACGACCACGCCAATCAGATTTTCATCGTCAACAACGCCCCGCGTACCAAGATCTCGCTCACGTCGACCGACGGCACGAACTGGGACGACAAGTGGCACAACGTTAAAATCGTCCGCCGAGTAAAGGAGGGGACGATTGAGATTTATTTCGACGACATGAAAAAGCCGGTGATGACTGCCAAGGATAAGACCTTCGCCTGGGGTCAGATCGGCATCGGCACGTTCGATGACACCAGCGACTGGGATGACGTGGTGCTGCGAGGAGTGAAGGCCGAGAAGCCCGCGAAACCGTAGCCGATGAAATTCCTCCTTCTCATCTTTAAGAACGTCCGCCGCAACATGCTGCGAACGAGCCTCACGTCGTTGGGAACGATTGCCCTGGTGCTGGTGGTGACGCTGGTCTGGTCCATCCTGCAATTCCTGGCCGATCAGACCAACCCCAAGAAGCAGAACATCAAGGCCATCATCACGGAGAAGTGGCAACTTCCCAGCCAGATGCCGCTGGCCTATTCGGCCTCCCTGCGGGACGGAGCGGCCAAGGAGGAAGGAGACATTCATCCTATCGATTCGATGACCTGGCAGTTCTTTGGCGGCAGCATGGACCCGGCCCGCCGCGACCCCAAGCTCCGGATGTTCGCCTTCGCCCTCCAGCCCGAGAAGCTGCTAACGATGATGGACGGCCTGGACGCGCTGCAAGGGGAGGAACGCCGCCAGCTCGAGGAAGCCGTGGAGAAGATGAAGCGGAACCGGGCCACGATCATCATGGGGGAAGACATCCTCAAGCAGATCGACCGCCGCGTCGGCGACAAAATCATGCTCTACGGCGTCAACTATTCCGGCATCAATCTGGAATTCGAGATCGTCGGCTCGTTTACCACCGCCCGTTATGCCAAGTCGTCCGCCATCGACTGCGAGTACCTCAACGCCGCGCTGGATGTGTATCCCAGCACGCATGGCGGCGAGAAGCACCCTCTTGCTGACAAGACCCTGAACCTGGTTTGGCTGAAGGTCGAAAACCCAGAAGCCTACGCCAAGGTCGCCGAGCAGATTGAGACCTCGTCCGACTACCGTACGCCTCCCGTGAAGTGCGAAGTCTCGTCGAATGCCATTGCGGCGTTTCTCGAAGGATTTCGCGATATTTTTTGGGGCATGCGGTGGATCCTCGGACCTTCGGCCTTGATTTCACTCTCGCTCATCATCGCCAACGCCATCAGCATCAGCGTCCGCGAACGGCGGATGGAGCTGGCGGTGATGAAGGTTCTCGGCTTTCGGCCTTACCAGATTGTGATCCTGGTGGTGGGCGAATCGCTGTTCCTCGGCGTGGGATCGGGATTGCTGAGCTCGGGGGGAACCTATTGTGTCGTGAACCTAATCTTTGGTGGCATCGATTTTCCAATCGCCTTTTTCCCCAAGTTCGATATTCCACTCGCCGCGTGGTGGTGGGGACCAGCCGTCGGCGGAGCGGCTGCTATCCTCGGCAGCATCAGTCCGGCCTGGCAGGCGTGCCGCGTGAAAGTGTCCGAAGTATTTGCCAAAGTGGCCTAGTAGGTCAGGCTGTGCCTGACTCCGATCGGCAGGCACAGCCTGCCCTACGTCCATGTCCGTTTCCTACACCAACCTGATTCCGCTACTCATCGGCATGTCGCTGGTGGTGCTACTCGTCATCGTTGGCCGAGTTCCCGTGCGCTACAACGTGCGGAATCTCTCGGTCCGCTGGCGGACGACGCTGATGACCGGCCTGGCCTTCACACTGGTCATCGCCCTGATGACCGGAATGCTGGCCTTCGTCAACGGCATGTTCCGTCTGACCGAGCAGAGCGGCCAGCCGGGTAACGTGATGCTGATGTCTGAAGGGGCGACCGATGAGGCCTTCAGCAACCTCGGCTTTGCGGATGTGGGGCAGATCGAGTTGCAGCCGGGCATTCTGCGCGACGAGGCGAGCAACCTGCCCCTCGCCAGCCGCGAGACATATATCTCCTGCAACCAACTGGTGGAGAACCCAGCCCCGGGCCGTCCGCGGCGGCGGATTGTGCAAGTCCGCGGTGTCGATGACCCGGAGATGAGCGCCCGCGTTCACGGCCTCACGCTCCTCTCCGGTAATTGGTTCAGCCGCGAAGGAGTTATCGCGGGCGCGGCCGGCGGCCAGAACCTGGTGCAGGCGGTCGTCGGCGAAGGGATCGCCCGCGAGTTTGGCCGCGATCGAACGAAGGAAGTTCTGGCGAGCGCCAAGAACAAGCTGCGCCTGGACGTCGGCGACAGCTTCCTGCTCGGCGAGGAGCGGCTGGCCATTGTCGGCGTAATCAAATCGACCGGCTCCGTTTTCGACAGTGAGATTTGGGCCAAGCGGGCTCGCATCGGCAAGTCCTTTGGCGAGGAGAACTACTCGACCGTTGTCGTCCGCACTGCGGGGCCTGAGGAGGCAAAGAAGGTCAAGGAATTCTTCAACAAGGACTACAAGGACTCCGCTTTGCAGGCTTACACCGAAACGGAGTATTTCGAGAGCCTGGCCCAGACGAACAAGCAGTTTCTCGGCGCGACCATCATCATCACTGCAATTCTCTCCATCGGCGGCGTCTTTGGCGTGATGAACACGATGTTCGCCGCCGTCAGCCAGCGGAGCAAAGATATCGGCGTTCTCCGCATCCTCGGCTTTAGTCGGCTGGAGGTGCTTTACACCTTCCTGCTCGAATCACTGGTGCTGGCGCTCTTCGGGGGGACGCTCGGCTGCGTGTTCGGTTGCCTGGTCCACGGCACGAAAGCCACCAGCGTTGTCAGCGGCGGACAAGGCTCCAGCAAGAACGTCGTGCTCGAGCTCCTCGTCAGCGGCGACACCATCAGCATCGGCCTGCTCGTCGCGCTGCTGATGGGCTTGCTCGGCGGGCTTATCCCCTCGCTGCTCGCCATGCGGCTGCGGCCGCTGGAATCGCTGCGGTAAGGCTTTCTTCGTTCGCCTTGCTCGTTTTCAGCCCCTCCCCTAGACTGACTCTATTGCTTGCAACAACTTCTTTCCCCGTAAGCCTTTCCAGCCGTGCCCCTCTCCGATTTTGCCTTCCAGCGCTGCATCAGCCCAGCTTGCGGCTACACCTGCGGCGTGGAGGAGGTGCGGGTGGCGTGCCCCCAGTGCGGGGATTTGCTGGACGTGCTGTACGACTGGAACCGGGGAGCCGTTCCCAAGAGCCTTCGCTGGTTTGAGGAAACCTGGTCCCGCCGCCATGAGCCGCTCCGTTTCAGCGGCGTCTGGCGCTTTCACGAACTGCTTCCGTTCGCCAAGCCCGAGAGCGTGGTCACGGTCGGCGAGGGACAAACGATTCTGCATCAGTCGGACAGCATCGGCTCGTTCGTCGGCATGAAACCGGGACGGCTCTACTTGCAGCACGAGGGGATGAACCCTTCCGGCAGCTTCAAAGACAACGGCATGTCGGCGGCATTCACCCATGCGAGAGCAACGGGGGCCAAACGCGCGGCCTGTGCATCGACAGGCAACACCAGCGCGTCGCTCGCCATGTACTGCGCGTCGGTGCGGACGATCAAGGGAGTCATCTTCATCGGGTCGGGGAAAATCTCCTACGGCAAGCTCTCGCAGGCTCTCGACTACGGAGCCTTGACCATTCAAATCGCCGGTGATTTCGACGACGCCATGGCCCGCGTGCAGGAGGTCTCTCGCGACCTGGGCATTTACCTCGTCAACAGCGTCAACCCATTCCGATTGGAGGGGCAAAAGACCATCATGTTCCGCGTGCTGGAAGCCCTCCGCTGGGAAGTACCGGACTGGATCGTCGTTCCCGGCGGCAACCTGGGAAACAGCAGCGCCTTTGGCAAAGCTTTCGCGGAACTCAAAGCCCTCGGCCTAGTCGATCGTGTTCCCCGCTTGGCGGTGATCAACGCCTCAGGAGCCGACACGCTCTATGAACTCTACGAGCGCCGCGGACTGCGCTGGAACGGCGGCCAGGCGAACATGAGCATCGCCGACCACTACTTCAAAGAACTTGACCAGCTCGGCCGCAAGGCGAACACTATCGCCAGCGCGATCGAGATCAACCGCCCCGTCAATCTGCGGAAATGTTTGCGGGCCCTCGACGACCTGCAGGGAGTGGTCCGCCAGGTGAGCGATCAGGAAATCCTCGATGCTAAGGCCAAAGTCGGTGCCGGCGGCATCGGCTGCGAACCGGCCAGCGCGGCCAGCGTCGCGGGGGCGCGGCTGCTGCGGGATCAAGGGGTGATTTCCGCCGATGAGCGGGTCGTTTGCATCCTCACCGGCCATCAGTTGAAAGATCCCACTGCCACAGTCGCTTACCACACCACCGACCAGGAACAATTCAACAAAGTCCTCGGCAGCCGCGGCGTGCGGCGGGCCTCGTTCGCCAACCGGGCAGTGGCTGTGCCGAATGATCTGGGGGAAATCGTGAAGGCCATCAATCTCTATAGTTGATGGGACAAAAGGCGAAGAATTTTGAACAGAAGGCAACAAAGGGAACGAAGGGGGGAGGAATGGGAAGGTCGATCGATTAATTCTCCCTTTGCCTTTCTTCGTTACCTTCGTTTCCTTCTGTTCAAATTCCTCTTATTTCGTTTTTTTCGACGGAGGTTTTCATGCATCCTCTTTACGCCCGTGCAGACCAACTCACTTCAATTGTCATCGGTGCGGCAATTGAGGTGCATCGCATCCTCGGGCCGGGGCTATTGGAGAGCATTTACGAGCGGTGCCTGATTCACGAGCTCAAACTTCGGGATCTCAACTCCGTAAAACAGAAAATCGTGCAGATCCGCTACAAGGACGTGGTTTTTGAGGAGAATCTAAGGTTTGATATCCTGGTCGAAGATTGCCTTTTGATCGAAATCAAGGCGGTCGAACACGTACTGCCCGTTCACATCGCGGCAGCCATCTCTTACCTTAAACTCCTGGATCTGCCGCTCGGCCTCATGATCAATTTCCATGTGCCGAAACTAGTGGACGGGGTGAAAAGGTTGATTATCCCTGGTGCCAATCTCATAGACCCACAGGAGTTCTAACCTCAACCCTCTCCTCTGCCTTCCTTCGTTACCTCCGTTCCCTTCTGTTCAAAACTCTTCCGCCTGCTGTTCATGAGTGTCACCTCCATCGCCATTCACGGTGCCGCCGGTCGCATGGGCAAACGGCTGATCGCGCTGGCCAGCACCGACCATCAATTGAAAGTCGTCGCGGCTCTCGAGCATGAGCAGCATCCGGAGCTTGGCAAGGACGCTGGCCTGGCTTGCGGCATCATGGAGCTGCATGTGCCGCTGGCGGCGCATCTGAATGTGAAGGCCGACGCCCTCATCGATTTTTCCATTCCCGAAGCTGCCGAGCGGATTCTCGGCATCTGCGTACAGCACAAAACGCCGCTGGTGATGGCGACGACCGGCCTGAACGAACGCCAGAAGGAGCAAGTTTCGGAAGCATCGGTCCATATCCCCATTGTCTGGTCCCCCAGTATGAGCCTGACGGTAAACCTCGCGATGAAACTCGTCGCCACTGCCGGGGCCGCGCTCAAGGGCAACGGCGGCGGCGTGGATGTGGAAATCATCGAGCGGCATCACCGGATGAAGGAAGACTCCCCCAGTGGCACCGCCCTCAAGTTCGGCGAGATCATCTCCGGCGTGATGGGACAAACGCTGCACACGCACGGCCGCGAAGGAATCGTCGGCAAACGACCCCCGCACGAGATCGGCTATCACGCCGTCCGCACCGGCGATAACCCCGGCGAGCACACCATTATTTTCGGCCTGCTGGGGGAAACGCTGGAGGTCTCCGTCAAAGCCGGCAATCGCGACTGCTACGCGATGGGTGCTCTGGCCGCGGCCAAATTCATCGCTGGAAAAAAGCCTGGGCTCTACAGCATGTATGACGTGCTGGGGCTATAAGGTAGGCGACGACGGAGTCGCGGTCTACTTTCTTCCCACCCAGGTCCAGTGGCGGTCGCTCGTCGGCTGGACCGAATCGGCGGGAAAGCCGAGCTCGGTGACGAGGCCGCGGATTTCGCCGAGCGACAGCGCGGCATGCAGCGAGTCGTCGAACATTTGCCGGGAGTGAGCGTTTTCACTGCCGGCGTAAGTCTCCACAAGCTGCGCCAGTGTCTGTTCATCGTTCGGCCGTAGCAGATCGCGGATGAAAAGGAGTCCGCCGGTCTTTGTGACTCGCACGGCTTCCTGAAGTGCGCGGATCGGCTCGGGGATGTGGTGAATGATGCTGTTGGACATGACGACGTCGAACCGGCCATCCACAAACGGCAGCGCCTTGGCGTCAATTTTTTCCAGCCGGATGCGACTGGCAAGTCCAGCCGCGGTCACGTTTTGCCGGGCCAACTCCAGCATGTGAGCCGCCAGATCAACTGCCAGGACGCGGCATCGGCCGGTGCGGCGACAAACTTCGATGGGAATGAGAGCAGTGCCGGTCCCCAGGTCGAGGATGCTGAGCTCTCTGTCGCCGAAAACACCGGTCGCCAGCAGATTCTCCGCGAACAGCCTATTCACCGCCGAATGGTCCATCGAATTGTAGTCGGCCGCTTCGGAGGCGGTGTCCATCACCTCGACTTCGAGTACGCGGGAAAGAGGCATCGCTATTCCTCCTGCTCTTCGTCTTCGTCCTCCACCTCCGGCTTCGTTTTCGGCAGCAGTTTTCCGCCAGCCAGCCGGTCGTATCCGCCCCAAAGAATGAGCAGCACCGCCACCGCCAAATAGCCGGAGACATAGGGAATGACGGTCTGGAAATGGGCGCTCGGAAAAAAGCCAAACAGCGGCTGCATCTTTTCGGTTATGTCCCCCGCCTCCCATGGTAGAAACAAAGGGCTCCCCGGCGCGGGGGAATGAACGATGCCAAACGCGGTACAAAGTGCGGCAGTCAAAAAAAACGCCGCCCCCCAGAATAGCTTGCGATCAAGCAGCGCGGCGAGCCCCGACGACCAGAGGAGGCTGGTGACGATGAAGCCATTGGCTAGGATGCGAAGCGTTCCCACTTCACCTTCCATCGGCGTGCCAACGATTTGGGCTCCCAGAGGCAGCATCTTATCGACATAAATCATTGCCAGAGCCGCCAGCGCCGGAACGCAAGCCAGCGCAACGGCCGGATAATGCCGCTTGGGCGTGGCGTAAAAACTCTGAGCGGTAATCTCCAGGCCAACGAAGATGAGAATGGGAAAGACCGTCGGCTTGGGAATGTAGACGTAGAGGTAGCCGAAATAGCCAATCAGCCCCGCCGAGCCGATGAACAGCGCGGTTGCCAGCGTGTAAGCGGCTCGTCCGCCCATCGCTTTGTAGGCGGGATGCCCGATGTACGGGGTCGTTTGAATCACGCCGCCAAACAGGCTGGCGACGATCGTGGCGATGGCCTCAATCCCAATCACGGTGGACGTATCGTAATCGTCCCCCGCGGCTGCGGCGCTTTCGGTGCAGTCGATGCCGCCGACGACCGTTCCCAGCGCGAAGGGAATCACGATGGGCAGATACTTGAGCGTGTCGTTCATCGCGGAGATCCACTGGAAGCGGAACGCGCTCCAGTACTCATAGGGAAACAGGGCCTGCTGCGGATCAATTTCCGCGTGACTGGGCGGGAGCACGAGCGCCGGCGGCAAGACATTCGCGCTCTCCAGATAACGCATCAGGTAATACAGTCCACCAGCAATGAGCAGCGAGCCGAGCGCGCCGGGAATCTTGAACGGCAGCGGCACGCGGGCGATGAGCGTGGTCAGAATGATCGCCAGTGCTACCAGGCCAATCAGCGGCAGTTGCAGCATTTCCAGCAGCGGCAGAAAGCTGATTAGCACCAGGGCCACTGCCGTCAGCGAGCCCAGCAGTCCTGCCCGCGGAAAGAGCCGCCGCACCCAGCCCGAACCGACAGAGCACGCCAGCTTGAACAAACCGCTGATGAAAATGGAACAAATTCCGATGTGCCACGTATGGATGGCAGCCGCATGAGCATCCGGATAGAGGTCCGTGTGCTTCAGCGCGGCATTAAATGCTGGGCCGAGCACGAAAAAGACCATGCCGAAGGTGCTGGGCGTATCCAGTCCCAACGGCATGGCGGTCACATCGCTGCGGCCGGTCTTTTTCGCTAGCTGCAAGGCGAACCAAAAGAACAGCAAATCCCCCACCATGACCCCGATGGCCGTCCCGGGAATCATGTAACGGATGGCTACGTCTGTAGGAAATGCAAAAACCGCCGTCAGCAAGCTGACCATGAGCAGCAAATCGGCGATGTTATCTAACATCAAGCCAAAGAAGGCATTTACGTCCCCTGTCGCCGCCCAAATCAGGGGCTTCGCAGGGGCTGGAATTTGCTCTGGCATGGGCTTTGCTTTTGAGGGTGCCGTGAGTGTAAGACGCCGATTCTCGGCTGTCAAACAATTGACCTCACTTGCAGCTTTTCTCTCAAGTTCCGGCTACAATGATCGTGCCGGAGGTTCGCGTTCGCGAAGTCCCTTTTTCAGGCGGCCGCCACTGGATGGCGGAACGATTCGCGAACACTCCTCCATTCGCTTCGTATCAAATCATGAAAACCACCACCTTGCCGCAGATCGCCCAGCAGCCCCTCCACAAGGCCGCGGGGCTGAGTGATGAAGAACTGTTGCTCACTTACCGGGAGACCGGCAACCGCGACCTTTTTTCGGAACTCGTTCACCGCTATGAGCGGGAACTGTTCAACTACCTGCGGCGTTTCCTGGGGAACGCGGAGATGGCGGAAGACGCTTTCCAAGCCGCGTTCCTGCAAGTCCACCTGAAATGCCAGCAGTATGAGGAAGGGCGCTCCGTGCGTCCCTGGCTTTATACGATTGCGACCCACCAGGCTATCGACGCGCAGCGGCGGAATCGCCGTCACCGCATGGTCAGCCTGGATCGCTCCAGCGGCAGCGAAGGTGAGGAGGTTGGGAAGTTGATGGATTTGCTCGTCAGCCAGGAGCCTTCCCCCACGCTGCAAGTCAGCGCGGATGAACGGCGCGACTGGCTGGCGGCCGCCGTCAAGGAGCTGCCGGCAGGATTGCGAGACGTTGTCCAACTGGTGTACTTCCAGGAGATGAAATATCGCGAAGCGGCTGACGCGCTGGAAATCCCCGTGGGGACCGTGAAGAGCCGCCTGCACGCCGCCGTGGCGAAGCTGACCGAAGCCTGGAACCTGGCCTACCCTGAGACAAAATAAAATCAGGCAAACATGATATTCCGCCGCGAACAACTGCTCGGATACCTGCTCGGCGCGCTCGACGCTGCCGAAAGCCGGCAATTGGAAGCAGAGCTCGATAAAAATCCCGCCCTGCGTGTGGAGATGGCGCGCTATCAAGAGCTGCTATCCCGCCTGGGAATGGATGAAGAGCCCGAGGAGTTTGAGCCGCCGCGCGGGCTGGCGGATCGCACTTGCGACTTCATTGCCGCCCACGGCGACGCCGCCACTGTGGCCAATGCCGCGCTGGCCTCGCCCGTGCGGCTCTCGCCGGCTGGTCCCGCGCAGGGAAATTTTGGCCGCAACTATTCTTTCACCGATATGCTGGTGGCGTGCTCCGTCCTGCTGACTTTCGGCGCGCTTCTCTTCCCTTCAATCAACAACATGCGGATGCAGGCGCAGCGGGCCACGTGCCAGTATCGCCTGGTGCAGACCGGCACGGCCCTGTGGGAATACGCCCAGTTACAGCCCAACCGCACCTACCCCCGGATTCCCGAGAGAGGCAATTTTTCCGTCGCCGGCAATGTGCCGTTTACGGTCCGCAACGCGGGATTCCTCCCTGACGTCCAAAACCTGATTTGTCCTTCCGCGGAGCGGCTGGACTGCGGCGAGCGACCGGACTTTCCCACTGTGGAAGACTTGCGGGATGCAACGGGTTCCAATCTGCGAATCTACCAGCAGCGAATTGGGGGAACATCTGCCTTCAACATGGGCTATATGAGTGACGGCCACCTGGTGGCGAGCACGATGGGGGCTCGAGAGGATTTCGCTTTGGTGGCCGACGCTCCGGGCGATTTGACCAGCCCACCCCATGATGGCAAGGGGTTGAATGTGCTGTTTGAGGACGGACACATCCGCTATTTGCCCAAGCATCAAGGCCGCAGCATCCAAGTGGGCGACGACCCTTTCCACAATCGCGAGGGTTACACCGGTGCCGGTCTCGATTCGAACGATTCCGCCCTCGGCCCCAGCGAAGCCCGCCCGCTCCCCTATGGCGAAGGGCCGGCAAAGTAGGCCGTCTTTCCACGACGGCCGGAAGTGAGTTTCGCAACTCGCGACAGACTTTTCGCGAAAATGCGCTTCGCCCGTGAAAACCTCCTCACCTGGCACGTCTCGGAGAGACGGCCCACTTTATGCTCGCTTCTCTTCTGGTCAGTGCTTTGACTTTTGCCGCCGATGACACGCTCGCGCGCTACTCCCAGCGCGGCGTCCACATGGGGGTGGAGTTCGAGGTCGTCCTTTACGCCCCCAGCGAAGAGGCCGCGCAAATGGCGATAACAGTAGCTTTCGCGAGAGTTGCCGCGCTCGACAAGTGCCTCAGCGATTATGACCCCGAAAGCGAGCTCAGCCGGCTTTCCAGTGGTTCTCCGTCGCAAGAGCCCGTGAAGGTCAGCGACGATTTATGGGCTGTGTTGTTCACGTCGCAACAGCTCTCGGCGAGGAGTGAGGGGAGATTCGATATAACAATTGGCCCGCTCACGAAGTTATGGCGCAGGGCTCGCCGCCAAAAGGAGCTGCCGGCGAAGGAACAAATTGATACGGCTCTGGAGTCTGTTGGCTATAAGCATCTGGAACTCGACGAGAAACTGCATAGGGCAAAGCTCCTGAAGCCCAACATGCGGCTGGATGCCGGAGGCATCGCCAAGGGTTTTGCGGCCGAGGAGGCGCTGCTGACCATCCGCAAGCTGGGTATTGCGCAGGCTCTCGTCCGCGCCAGTGGCGACATTTTCGCGGGGGATCCGCCGCCGGGGGAAAAAGGGTGGAAAGTCGGCCTTGCGCCGCTCGATCCCGACCAGCCGCCGGAGCGGTTCATCTGGCTCAAGAATGCCGCCGTCTCCACTTCCGGCGATTCCCGCCAGCACCTCAACGTGGACGGCAAACGCTACTCCCACATCATCGACCCTCGCACCGGCTACGGCATCTCCGGCCGCAGTAGCGTCAGCGTCATCGCCAGAAGCGGCATCGACGCCGATAGCATCGCCTCCGCCGTCAGCATCCTCGGGCCTGAGAAAGGCCTGAAGCTCGTCGAAGACACCCCCGGAGCCGCGGCCCTGATGATTGTCGACGAGAGCGGCAGTCCCAAGTCGTACGCCTCCAGCCGCTTCGCCGGATTTGAGGCGAAGTAGCCATGCCCCAGGAGTGGAAATCAGACTGGCGGTCCGATGACGACGGCGAAGAAGAACTTTGCGGCAACGACGACGTCGACGACTGCCCCCATTGCGGCGAAACCATCTACGAGCAGTCCGAGCAATGCCCCCACTGTGGCAACTGGCTGGACGCTTCGGAGGAAGCGGGCGATTCCCAGCCGCGGCGTCACTCCTGGCTCATCATTGTGGGCGTGCTGCTCTGCCTGGCAGTGTTCGCGATTTGGATTCTTGGGCAGTATTGGTGAATCCCAATGCCAAGAGAATCAATTAGAGCAGCCTCACACTCTTTTCACTCTTGACGCCATCGCCTCCTGCCAGGTTGACAGACCTCCTAGCTCTGCCAACCCAAGGCGCGGCGGCACCACTCTTCCAGGAACTTCTTGGCCCAGGCTGGGGAGCGATACTCCCAGAACCGCTGAAAGTCTTCTCGCAGCAGGTAGCCGCGGACCGACGGCAAGTTGTACTTCAGGAGTTCCGACAGTTTGACCGTCTGCTGGTCGGTCAAGTTTCCCCGCCGCATGAACAGACGTCAACGGGAATGTTTGAGTACCGGCTAATAACCCTCCTGTTCCAGCCGCCGAGCCTCAACGTCTGTCGCAACATCGGTCGCGGCCATTTCTCAACTCACCTTCTTCACCCACGCCTCCAGCATTTGGAACTGTCTCACGAAGTCGTTCTCGCTGATGCCGAGAGGGCTTTTGAAGAAGCTGGCAAGGAAGGTGAGGAGGCCCCGTTCGCCTTGGCGGTGGGCGCATTCGGTGAGGCGGACGAGGTCGATGACGAGCGGGGCGGCGAGGAGGGAGTCGCAGCCTTGCCAGGTGAACTGCAGGGTCATTGGCGTGCCGAGGAAGCCGCGGAAGTGGATGTGGTCCCAGGCGGTTTTCCAGTCGCCGAGGCTCTCGATGTACTCGATGGTGACCAGCGTTTGAGGCGAGTAGCCGAGGATTTGATGGAGTAGCCGGTCCTTGCTCCGGACCTTGGTCTTTTTGTTGGCTGGGTCGTCCAGCACCTTGCCGTCCATGTTGCCAAAGATGTTGTGGCCGACCCAGCTCATCACTTGCAAGTTGCGGGCGGCAAACATCGGGGCCAGGACGCTCTTCATCAGCGTCTCCCCCGTTTTGCCGTCGTGCCCCATGTGGCAGGTATCCTTCTCGATGGCCAGCTCGCAGATGGCGGCTGGGGCGCTGCCTAGCGACGGCGTGAAGTTGATGAAGGGGTAGCCGAGTTCAAGAGTTGCGATGGCGTACAAGCTACTCGCGCCGAGACTGCACTTTTTGGGCTTATCGAGAAGCCTGGCGAGGTCTTTCCACTTTGTGGGGATAGCCGCTTCGTCCACAGGCGGCTCCGTGGAGGCGAGATTGACGACGATGAGCTGGTCGAGTTTGTTGTCCTTCACGAACTCCTTCAGGTCAGTCTGGATTCGCTCGATCGCCGCTCGAGGGGACTCTTTGCCGGCTCGCTTGATCAAATCGCCCGTGGCGAATTCTTCAATCCTATGGCCGACGTTGAACAACGTGCCGTCGCGGGTGTTCTTGTCGATTCTGTCGAGGTCCGGCTTGCACTTGGCGATCAGGTCGGAGTCGAGGGCGTGGTTGTTGCTCGCCAGGAGCATCGCCGCGTCGTGGAGCGTTGTCTGACGGATTTCGTGGCCGCCGAGGACGAAGTCGGGCCACTGGGCCAGATCCAGGTTGGCAAAAAGAGGTAGCTGCGTGACGAGGCCGAAGTTGCCGGCGAGCCCTTTGCGGAGAGCAACCAGGCCCACCGTGACGCTCGTGGCCACCCCCCCTTTTGCGCCGATGATCCAGAGACCGATTTTACGCCGGGCCATAAGAGATATTCGTCAGAGGGAGGGGCAAACTGGCGGGGCCTTACGGCATAAAAGCTGTGAGGCTAGGATAATTCTCTTTCCGCTGGATGTCCAGCCGCGACGTACGCCCCTACCCTTTGCAACGCAATGTTCGACGCTCTGCCGCTGGCCCCCCCGGATGCCATCCTCGGCCTGGGTGAAGCCTTCAAGAAAGACCCGAATCCCAAGAAAATCAACCTCAGCGTCGGGGTCTATAAGGACGAACGGGGGGAGACGCCCATTCTGGCCAGCGTCAAGGACGCGGAGCGGCAGCTCTTGGAGAAGGAGAAGAGCAAGGGGTATCTCTCCATCGAAGGCTTGGCCGACTACGGTTCTCGCGTACAGGAACTGCTCTTTGGTGCCGGGCATGAGATTCTGACGGGTGGGCGGGCGATCACGGCGCAAACTCCGGGTGGGACTGGAGCGCTGCGGGTGGCGGCAGACCTTTTGCGGAAGCACTTCCCCACTGCCAAAGTCTGGGTGAGCAAGCCGACCTGGGCCAATCATCCGGCCATCTTCACCGCGGCGGGTCAGAAAGTGGAGACCTATGCCTACATTGACGCTGCCGGGCAAGGGCTCGATTTCCCCGCGATGCTCGGCGCGCTGAAGCTGATTCCGGCTGGTGATATCGTGCTGCTACACGCCTGCTGCCATAATCCGACCGGCATCGACCCGACACCCCAGCAGTGGCAGGAAATCGCCAAGGTCATGGCCGAGCGAAAGCTGCTACCGCTCGTCGACTTCGCCTATCAAGGATTTGGCGACGGTCTAGCTGAAGACGCTGCCGGCCTCCGCGAGTTGGCGAAGCTAAATCCCGAGTTGCTTGTGTGCAGCTCGTTCTCAAAAAACTTTGGACTGTATGGTGAGCGAGTTGGCGCACTGACTCTCGTCGCTGAATCCGCGGATTCAGCGCAGCAAGCGCTCACCCAGGTGCGAGTGGGCATCCGCACCAACTACTCCAACCCGCCAATCCACGGCGGTGCGCTGGTAGCCGCCGTTCTTAGCGATCCGAAACTCCGCCAGCAGTGGGACGCCGAAGTCACCGCGATGCGTTCCCGCATCCATCAAATGCGCAAGCTCTTCGTGGAGACGATGAAGGCCAAAGCCCCCAAGCACGATTTTTCCTTCATCGTGCGGCAGCGGGGGATGTTCAGCTTTTCGGGGCTTTCGAACGTGCAGGTCGATGAACTTCGGACCAAGCACGCGGTTTATGTCGTCGGCAACGGGGGCCGGATCAATGTTGCCGGCATGACGGCGAATAACATGCAGGCCCTCTGCGACGCCCTTGCTGCCGTGCTGTAGCCACATGTCCGCCCCATCCTCCCACGCCCTGATTCTCATTCACGGCCTGGGGGCGCACTGGCTGATGATGTCGCCGCTCGCCAGCCGACTGCAAGGCCAATTTGGGCAAGTCATGAATTGGGGGTACTCTAGCCTATGGTCGAGAATTGAGTTCCACGGCCGCCATATGGCCGATCAATTGCGAAGGCTCGATGACGATCCGACTATCGAAAGGATTCACCTGGTAACGCATAGCATGGGTGGGATCATTGCTCGCTTTGCGCTTACTTCGGTGATGCCCAAGAAGATGGGCCGGATGGTGATGCTCGCGCCGCCGAATAGCGGCTCGCACATGGCTCGTTGGTTTTCGCCGATATTGGGCCGCATTTTCCCGCCGCTCGCTCAACTCTCGGATGAAGCTCAGAGTTTCGTCGCCTCGCTTCCTCCGCCCGCCGACTTGGAAATCGGCATCATCGCGGCCCGCCACGATTTTCTCGTTTCCGAGCCGCGCACCCATCTGTCATCCGAGAAGGAGCACATCATCCTTCCCGGCATGCACTCCTCACTCGTCTGGCGGAAGGAAACGGCCGAGCAGGTCGCGGCTTTTCTGAGGTCCGGGGAGTTCCGGCGCGGGAACAAGTGACGGCCTTAGCCCCATCGGATCGCCCGCCCAGGAGCACCCCAAGGCGATATGATAGGACTCGTGCGTGCTTGTGACTTGAGCCCCGCCAATTCCACCTTCGTCATTCGCCATTCGGATTTCGTCATTCGGATTTCATTCCCCCCATGCCCTCTCCCCGCCAAACCGTCTCCTACCTCACCGCCCGTTTCCGCGAGGCGGGAATCCGCCCCGACGCGCGGCATGGGCAGAATTTTCTCATCGATCTGAACCTGCTCGACCTGCTGCTCAATGCGGCCGATATCCAGCCCACGGACGTGATTCTGGAAGTCGGCACCGGGATGGGCTCGCTCACGGCCCGGATGGCGGAAAAGGCGGCGGCGGTGGTGACGGTCGAGATCGACGAGCGGATGTACGCCCTCGCCTCGGAGGAATTGGCCGAATACTCCAATATCCTGATGCTGCAAGTCGACGCGCTCAAATCCAAGAACCATCTGGAGCCCGAGGTCATCGCGGTTATTAAGGAACAACTGGAGATCGATCCCGCCCGCCGCTTCAAGCTGGTGGCGAATCTGCCGTACAACATCGCCACGCCGATTCTCTCGAACCTGCTCACCTGCGATGTCGTCCCTTTCTCGATGACGGCCACGATCCAGAAGGAGCTGGCCGAGCGGATGGTGGCGGTCCCCTCCACCAAGGACTACAGCGCCCTCTCCATCTGGATGCAGGCCCTCTGCGACATCCAGATTGTCCGCATTCTCCCCCCGCAAGTCTTCTGGCCCAAGCCGAAGGTCCACTCCGCCATCGTCCACATCGTCCCCAGCCCCGAGAAGCGAGCCCGCATCCCCGATCTGACCTTCTTCCACGACTTCGTCCGCTCCCTCTTCCTCCACCGCCGCAAATTCCTCCGCGGCGTCCTCATCGTCATGCTCAAGGACCGGGTCGAAAAGCCGATCATCGACGAGCTGCTGGCGGCATTTCAGTTCCCCGAGGACGTGCGAGCGGAGCAACTGGATGTGGAGACGATTCTGGCACTGAGCGAGGCGGTGAAGGATTTGGGGTAATTGAGGAATGTGAACGGTTTCGATAGGCGTACGATGTCCCTGTCCACATTTTTGAAACGGCTTGACGACAGAAAGGTCAATGACCTTGTGTATGCTCTCAGCGGCAGAGAAGGGCTCGTCAGCGTTTGGAAACACGAAGGTTCGCTCATATTAACTTGGGAAGAGTGTCCCGCAGGCGAGCAATACAATGAATCGACGTATACTCGCGACGAACGACATGTATTTGACGCCGCAAGCAAGTTGCTAGAGTTTTTGACCGTCAATGAGCTGAAGATCGAATCATTCGCCCCCTAACTGTCTTGGGTGAGATAGATTTCGGAACCAATTTCCAGCGCGTATACTGGCAGGTCCATCCATCCTTCTGCCGTTGGAACCCACCGATGCGATTTGCGACTTCCATAATTTTGCTTACCCTGGCGACTCTATCCGCCGCACCCGCAGTGACCCTAGCCGAATCCCCCACCTACTTCCGCGCCGGGGGTGGCATCGCCGCGGACGATGCCGCGCCGCTGCCGGAGAAGATTGACGACGATAAGTCGCTCCTCTGGAAAACGCCGCTCGCGCCCGGTCATTCCACGCCGTGCGTCAACGGCGACAGCGTCTACGTGACGACGTTTGAGAAAGGGAAGGAAGCTGACACGGGAAAGCTCTTTACGGTCGCTCTCGACCGTGAGACCGGAAAGGTCCGCTGGAGCCGCGAAGCGCCGGCTAAGAAAATCGAGCCGTTTCACAATTCCACCAATCCTGCAACGGCATCCCCGGCCTGCGACGGCGAGCGAGTCTATTCCTTCTTCGGCAGCTACGGCTTTCTTTGTTATGACCTCAGTGGAAAGCTCATCTGGGAAAAGCCGCTGGGGCCGTTTCAGGATGAATTCGGGGCCCACAGCTCTCCTGTGCTGGTCGACGGCAAGCTGATCATCAACCAGGACCACGACCGGGATAATTTTCTGCTTTGCCTCGACGCCAAGACGGGCAACGAGCTGTGGAAAACGCCGCGCGAGGGCTTCACCCGCAGCTACAGCACGCCCGTCGTCTGGACCGCCGGTGACCGGAAGCAGCTTCTCGTCACCGGTGCCTTACAGCTCGTTTCCTACGACCTGCAAACCGGCAAGCAACTCTGGTCGCAGGATGGGCTGGCCCGCATCATGAATACGACGCCGGCGGCCGGCGAGGGGCTGCTCTTCATTTCCGCCTGGTCCCCCGGCGGCGATACCGATGCCCGCATCGCCATGGAGCCCTGGAACGAGGCGGTGCGGCTGTGGGACAAAAACAAGGACGGCAAGCTGCTCCGCGAGGAAGTGGATAACAAGGAAGTGCTCGACCGGTTCTTTCGCATCGACCTCAATCAAGACCTTGGCCTCGACAAGGAGGAGTGGGGCAAATACGCCAGCGTCTTCGAGCGGGCCCGCAACGCCTTCTTCGCCCTCCGCCCCGCCGCTTCTTCCGCCGGCCAGCCGGAGGTCGCCTGGGAACACCTCAAGGGGATTCCGTATGTCCCGAGCCCGCTGGCCTATCGGGGCGTCGTCTACCTGGCGAAGGAAGGGGGCATCGTCTCGGCCTTCGACGCCAAGAGCGGCGACATTCTGAAAAGCGGCCGCATCCGCGGGACCGGGGCCTACTACGCCTCCCCCGTCGCCGGCGACGGCAAGGTCTACCTCGTCAGCGACACAGGAGTCATCAGCGTCCTCAAAGCCGGCGGCGAGTGGGAGGTTTTGTCTTCGCGTGATTTGATGGAGCGGACCGTCGCCACGCCGGTTGTCAGCGGCGGAAAGTTGTACGTAAGGAGCGAAGCGGCACTGTATTGCTTTGGGAAGGCGAGGCAATGAACAATGGCAGCCTGGCGAACCAAGGCGTGTGAGGCATTCGGATTTCCGCCAAGTAAGTACAGCCACCGTTCTGGCGTCGTCGCTTTGTTTTCGGACCTGAGAGACATGGCCCTAATCGCTGCACAATCAGGCGACGAGTCTCTGTTGCGGTCCATTTTTGCATACTCGCTATGGGCCGATCAGCAATCCAATGCCCCTCACCTTCGCTCCGCAGCCGACATCGAATTCTTCATGCGACTATTTGACGATCCTTTGCTGGTCGTCGCCGCCACAAGATATCTACCGCCAGAACTGGTCTCACGGAAGCAGCAGTTGCTGTTAGGTGCCGACGTCCCTCTTTCGCTATTTGAAGAGAACAATTCATGAGCAACGATTCCCTCTCCCGCCGCGAAATCCTCGCCTACTCAGCCGCCTTCGGCTCAGCGTTCCTGGCCGCGCAGGGCATTGCCGCGGAAGACGCCAAAGCGAAAGTCGAGAAGCCTAAGGAATCTCCCGTAGCCAAACAGCCCGGCAAAAAGTACGCGATGAAGAAGTCCATCAATCTGTGGGCATTGCCGTACCCACAGAAAATGACGCTCAAGGAGTGCTTTCAGCTCTGCAAGGACGCCGGGTTTGAAGGGGTGGAGGTGAACTACGCCCTGGAAGGGGACTTGTGTCCCGAGACGAGCCCCGAGCAGATCAAAGCCATCGGCGAGATGGCCCGCAAGATCGGAATCGAGATCAGCGGCGTCTGCTCGTTCCTGTTCTGGCCTTACGCTTTCACGCACGAAGACCCCGAACGCCGCAAAAAGGGGCTGGAGCTTGCGGAGCAGATGATTAAGGCTGCCCGGCTACTCGGGACCGACAACCTGCTGGTCGTTCCCGGCTCGGTCTACGCTCCCTGGATCCCCGATGAACCCCCGGTACCGCATGACGTGGCATTGAAAAGAGCCACGGACGGCGTGAAGTCGCTGATTCCCTCCGCCAAGAAACATGGCGTGTCCCTCAACATGGAGAACATCTTCGCCAACGGCTTTCTGCACAGCCCGCAGGAGATGAACCAGTTCGTGGACAGCTTCGGCAGCGAACAGGTGCAGATCCACTTCGACACCGGCAACATCATGCAGTACCACTTCCCCGAGCACTGGATTCCGATCCTCGGCAAGCGGATCAAAAACATCCACCTCAAGGAATACTCCAAAAAAGTCCACGAATTCAACCTCAACGCTTTCCGCCTCCTCCTCGACGGCACCACCAACTGGCCGGCCGTCCTGGAGGCCCTCGACAAAATCCCCTATCGCGGCTACTTGACTTTCGAGTACTTCAACCCGTTCCCTCACTTCCACGAGGCGATCGTGTATCACACGTCGGATGCGATGGACCGGATGCTGGGGAGGAAGGCGTAGGAGGGAAATGACCAATGGCCAAGTCCCAATGACAGAGTAATCATTGGTCATTTCCTCTGCTGGGTCATTGGTCTCTCGCGACTCGCATCAAATTGCCATTCGTGTTACGCTATCCGTAGGCCGATATTGATGATTGGAGACTCGACCGAATGTACCGCTGTCAGGCCACCGAGCACCAGGAGAACCACGCCTTTCTCGGGCTCAACGCCCGCGTGGCGGAAGGGGTGCGCCTGGTCAGTCGGCGGAGCACGCTGAAGGCCGGTCTGGCGGGAATGGCTGGGTTGTCGCTGCCGGGGCTAATCGCGGCCAAGGAGCAGGCCGCGAAAAACGGCAACGGAAAACGGAACAAGAGCGTCATTCTGATTTGGATGACCGGCGGGCCGAGCCATATTGATACGCTGGATGTGAAGCCGGAAGCTCCACCGGAAATCCGCGGCCCGTTCGGCACCATCGCCACCAAACTGCCGGGCATTCGTTTTTGCGAGCATCTGCCCAAGATGGCCGCGATGATGGACCGGCTGACCGTGATACGTTCCGTCGATTGCCGGCATTCTAACCATGAGCCAAACATGGTGATGCAGACGGCGAATCTCGATGCCGAGCCGCGCATCAACCCGGAGGCAGAGAAGTATCCCGCCATCGCTTCGATTGTGGCGAAGCATCGTGGCCCGAACGACCTGGCGATGCCGCCGTATGTTGTCCTCAATATGAAGAGCCGCTCGCACGTTGCCTGGCCGGGGTATCTCGGCAAGCAATATGAGCCACTCCTTGGAACAACCGCTAACGGGCTTTTCAATCTCCCCGCGGACCTGAATCAGGACCGGCTGCGGACGCGGCACGATTTGCTCGGCCAGTTCGACAAGCTGCAGCGCGGCCTCGACCAGCAAGGGAGCATGGACGCCCGGGACAAATACGTGCGACAGGCGATTGACCTCGTCGTCGGCAAGAAGGCTCAGGAAGCATTCGACGTCAGCCGCGAGCCTGCGGCGACGCGTGAGAAGTTCGGCGATCATCCCTGGTCCCAGCAAGTCCTCCTCGCCCGCCGGCTGGTCGAAGCGGGCGTCAACTTCGTCACCATCGACCTCTCCAACCACGGCGCCTCCGGAACCTGGGACACGCATGGCGACAACATTCCGCCCTACGGCGGCATCATGAACGGCCTGCGTCCGCTCTTGCCGATTTTTGATCACCTGCTGACGACGCTGGTTACGGATTTAGGGGAACGGAACCTGCTCGACGACGTGCTGGTGATCGCGATGGGAGAATTCGGCCGCACGCCGCAGATTGGGACGCAAGGGAGCCTCGACGGCCGCAACCACTGGCCAGTCGTGATGAGCATGACTCTCGCCGGCGGCGGCCTGCGGCACGGCCAGGTGATCGGGGCGACGGAGCGAGACGCGGGGCAAATCAAAGAGCGCCCGGTCACCCCCGGTGATCTCGCCGCCACCATCTACCACCACTTCGGCGTCCCCCTCGGCACCACCTACGACGACAATCGCGGCCGTCCGCATCCCATCCTGAACTGGGGTGGCGAGCCGATTAAAGAGCTGGTGTAGCATCGCTTCGGTCGGCCTGTGAATTGCCGTCAGCTTTGCACTGAACACTGAAAACTTCCTCCATGCTCCGCGCTGTCGCTTTCGATCTCGACGGCCTGATGTTCAACACCGAGCAGATCTACACGCACGTGCTCAAGGAATTGCTGCGGCGGCGGGAGAAGGAGTTCACGCACGATCTGGTGAACCAGATGATGGGCCGTCCGGCCAAGGCAGCGTTCGGCGTACTCAGCAGCTATCACAGTCTCGACGAGTCGTTGGAGGAACTCATGGAGGAGTCCGACGCCATCTTCCTCGGCATCCTCGACGAGCAGCTCCAGCCGATGCCCGGCCTGATCGAGCTCCTTGCGGCTCTGGAGCAGGCGAATATCCCCAAGGCCATCGCCACCAGCAGCCGGCGGAGCTTCACGCAGCGGATCTTGGGCAAATTCGGCTTCGAGCCCCGGTTTGAGTTCCTCATCACCGGCGACGACGTCACTGACGGCAAGCCGCACCCGGAAATCTATCTCAAGGCCGCCGAGCGCCTGGCCGTTCCGCCAGCGGAAATGCTCGTTCTCGAAGACAGTCAGAACGGCTGCCGCGCCGCCATCGCCGCCGGTGCTTTCGCCGTCGCCGTCCCCGGCGAGCACAGCCGCAGTCATGATTTCACCGGAGCGGAGTTTGTGGCGGAAGGGCTATCCGATCCGCGGATTTACGCGGCCCTCGGAATTGACGTTTAGCCAGCTCGGTCCAATCGTCTATAACGCGGTTGTTTGGTGGCTTGGCACAAAAGGAGTTCCCATGCAGCCGCGACCCAAGCTTCGACTCTGGCAGCTCAGCCTGCGGACATTAATGCTGAGCACCGCTCTGATCTGCGTTGCGTCTGGCGTCTATGCCCGCTGGATGCGTCCGCGGAAGCTGGAACTGCTGGTGGAGGAGTTCAACAAGAGAATCGATGAGCGCCACTATGACGACGCTTACGAGATCGCCCTCGAAGCCAATCGCGGTTACCCAAAAAACGCGGTTACCGATTTGATGGTAGCGAAAGCGGAGTTCGCAAAGGTGATCTCCACGAATACGCAGCCCGCTGGTTGCGGCACGGGATCGTGGCGGGGAGGTGGCTGTTACTGTGGGGTCGAAGGCATTTCTTCTGACTCTCAAGTGTCCTACGGGGACCCAGAGAAGTGGAAAACAGTCACCGGCAAGCGAAAACGACGATAGCTCGGTCGAGGCGTGGGATCTGAATAGGAGTTATACTGAAGCTCCTGCCATCACCCCTCTCCTAGCCTAGCCTCAGCGCGATGTGCTCGTTAGCCAAACTCTTCCTGCCGACGATTGGGCTGCTTCTTATCCTGACGGCTGTGGGCCGAACCGCGGAGGATGTCAGGTTCAACCGCGACATCCTCCCCATCCTCTCCGACAACTGCTTCCAGTGTCACGGTCCCGATGAGAAGAAGCGAGAGGCGGAACTGCGGCTAGATGTGGAAGCCAGCGCGAAGGAGTTTAAGGAAGGAAAGGGCGCGGTCGTGCCGGGCAAGAGCGGCGAGAGCGAGCTGGTGCGGCGGATTCTTTCCACCAATGCCGACGAGGTAATGCCGCCGCCGACTTCGCAGCGGAAGCTAACGGCGGAGCAGAAGGAACTGCTGAAGAAGTGGATCGACGGCGGGGCAGAGTGGGGAGGGCATTGGGCGTTTCAGCAGCTGACCGCGCTGCCGGTGCCGATTCCGTCGAAATTCGCCGACAGGACGAACAATCCTATCGATGGCTTTCTGTTTTCCCGCCTGGAGAGAGAAAACCTCTCGCCGTCGCCGGAAGCTCCGCGGCACACGCTCATCCGCCGGGCGTCGCTTGATCTGGCCGGCCTGCCGCCGCTGCCGGAAGATGTCGATGCGTACGCGCAGGATCAATCTCCCGACGCCTACGAGCGGCTCATCGACCGGCTGCTGGCGTCGCCTGGTTTTGGCGAGCGGATGAGTTGGGACTGGCTCGAAGCGGCCCGCTACGCGGACAGCAACGGTTATCAGGGGGACGGCGAGCGGACGATGTGGCCCTGGCGGGACTGGGTGGTCTCCGCGTTCAACCGCGGCCTGCCGTATGACCAGTTCACGCTCTGGCAACTGGCGGGGGACCAGGTTCCCGGTGGCGGGGCGGAGCAAAAGCTGGCCACCGGCTTCTGTCGCAACCACATGATCAATGGCGAGGGGGGGCGCATCGCCGCGGAGAACCGGATCGACTATGTGCTGGACATGACGGAAACGACCGGCACCGTCTGGCTCGGCCTGACCTTCAACTGCTGCCGTTGTCATGACCACAAATTCGACGCCCTGAAAAAGCGGGATTACTACAGTCTGTTCGCCTTCTTCAATCAAACCCCCGTCGATGGCGGCGGTGGAAATCCGCAATCTCCGCCGGCGATGGATGCACCGACGGCGGAAATGACGGAGCGATTGGCCCGGTTGGAAGAATCCATCGCGGCCGCGACCAAGGAACTCTCTGATTTCGAAACGACTCTCTTCCCTCGCGAGGCCAATCAGAACCCAGCCGACTCCCCCGCTGCCGCGAAGTTGCCGGACGGCATTAAAGCGATGCTGCGGATTGCGACCGGCCAGCGAAACAAGGACCAACTGTTGCAGCTCGAAAAAGAGTGGGAGAAGGAGAACCCCGATTACGCTTCGAAAATAAAAGCCCTGCGAACCGCGAGCGAAGAGCGAGACAATGTGCGAAAGTCCGTTCCCCGCGTCATGGTGATGGAGGACATGCCGACGCCGCGCAAGACCTTCATGCTCGACAAGGGACTCTACGACAAGCCGCAGGACGAAGTGACCGCGGCCACACCCGTCAGCCTGCCGGGTCTTGCCGCGGAAACGCCCCGGAATCGCCTGGCCCTGGCCGAGTGGCTCGTCTCCAAAGACCAGCCGCTCACGCCGCGAGTTGTGGTGAACCGGTTCTGGCAGCAGTTTTTTGGCATCGGGATCGTGAAGACTCCCGAGGACTTTGGCGTGCAAGGTGAGCGGCCCAAGCATCCCGAGTTGCTCGACTGGCTGGCGGCCGATTTCAGCCAAAGCGACCCGGCCGCTCTCGCCTGGGACACCAAGCGCCTCATCCGCCACCTGGTCACCTCTGCCGCCTATCGGCAATCTTCGCAAGGAAGCATCGCTCTCACCGAGCTGGATCCCGATAATCGCCTGCTTGCTCGTGGGCCGCGGTATCGGCTGCCGTCCTGGATGATTCGAGATCGGGCGCTCGCCGTCAGCGGGCTCTTGGTCAACCGAGTTGGGGGGCCGCCGGTGAAGACCTATCAGCCGAGCGGCGTCTGGGAAGAAGCGACCTTCGGCACCAAGCAGTACAAGCAGGACAGCGGAGCGGCCCTGTATCGCCGCAGTGTCTACGTCTTCTGGCGGCGAATCGTTGGGCCGACCATGTTCTTCGACAGCGGCTCCCGCCAGTTCTGCACCGTCAAGCAATTCCGCACCAACACGCCGCTGCATTCTCTGGCCACGCTCAACGACATTACCTATGTTGAAGCGGCCCGTGCTCTCGCGGAGCGCGTGATGCTGCATTCCCAGGAGCAAGACGACCGCCTGAACCATATTTATCGCCTCGTCCTCAGCCGCACTCCCACGGCCAGCGAACGCGATGTCCTGCTCAAGGCCTTCGGTCAATTCCAGGCCGATTATCAAGCCAACCCTGCCTCTGCTGAGAAGCTGCTGAAAGTCGGGGAACATCCGCGAAACATGAACCTCGCGGCTGTCGATCATGCCGCCTGGACCGCCGTTGGCAGCGCAATTCTGAACCTGGACGAAGCGCTGGTGAAGGAATAATGTCCCCTCCCAATGTCCAGATTGACTTCCTGCCCTCCGCTTCGCTCGAAATGCTCGCCTTTCGAGCGGTCTTGTTAAAACGCCTGCGGGCCTTCTTCGACAGCCGCGGCTTTCTGGAGGTGGAGACGCCGCTCCTCAGCCATGACGTGGTGGTGGACCGACACTTGGACCCGCTATCGGTCACGTTGTTCGCCGATCCGCGAGAGCCGCAGGTCGGCCCGAAGCTATGGCTGCAAACGTCACCAGAGTTTGCCATGAAGCGGCTGCTGGTGGCGGGAAAGGGCCAACTCGGTGCCATTTACCAAGTCACCCGCGCCTTCCGCGGCGGAGAAATCGGCCCGCTGCACAATCCAGAGTTCACGATGGTCGAGTGGTATCGCACCGGTGATGACTATGCTGCCGGCATGCAACTCCTGGCGGACCTGGCCGACGAGATGTTAGGTCTGGGAGCGCCGGAGCGACTGACCTACCGCGAGGCGTTCGTGCGTTACGCTGGCGTGGATCCTCTTGATGTTCGGCGCGGGTCTCCCGACCCCGCCGGAACGACTGACCGCAGGCCTCCCGATTCGAGTCTCGACCACGACCTCCACCTCGACCTCGACCTCCTCCTCACTCAGAAAGTTGAGCCCCACCTCGGCCAAAGCCGCCCCACCATCCTCTACGACTATCCCGCCAGCCAATCTGCGTTGGCGCGAGTGAGACAAGGCAACCCGCCTGTCGCCGAACGATTCGAGCTCTACGTCCGCGGCATCGAGCTCGCCAACGGCTACCACGAACTGCTCGACCCGGCAGTCCTCCGCGAGCGAAATGGACGCAACAACGTGCTCCGACAATCGGATGGCAAGCAGCCGCTTCCCGAAGAAAGCCGTTTACTAGCCGCGATGGACCTCGGCTTGCCGTCATGCTCCGGCTGCGCCCTGGGCTTCGACCGCTTGGTAATGGCCACTACCGGCGCGAAGACGATTCAGGAAGTGATGGCGTTCCCGATCGAGCGAGCTTGAGCCTAATTAACCCTCTGCCCTTGGGAGAGGGCCGGGGTGAGGGTCATCGCATCCCTAACCTCTGTCTTCAATCCTCGCTCTTCTATCTACTCGCACCTGTAAGCATCCCGCTGGCTCAGTCAATACATTCCGACAAAGGTTTCCTGAACTTCTCACCAGACGCCAGCCCGTATTGCCGCGCGATTGGCGGCCGCGACGCAGCGAGCAAAAGTGACGGCCATCTCATCTACGAGCACTTTTGGCAGTACCTGCTCAGACATAGTTCCGCCCCCATTTTTTGCCTATACTGGGGGGCTGCAATTTACGGAAACTTACCAGAACAAATTCACGATTCGGAGCGATTGTAATGCGGTTTTCGCCTCGCCAGTTTTCGATGTTACTTCTTCTCACGCTGGGAGCTGCCTTCCCCTCTTTCGCTGCCGATCCCCAGTGGCTCTGGGCGGCTCAGGACGCGAAGGACAATGAGACGGTCTTTTTTCGCAAGGCATTTCAGCTGAAGGGAACGCCGAAGTCGGCTTTGTTTTTGGGCTCGTGCGACAACAACTTTACGTTGTTTGTGAATGGCCAGATGGTGACGCAGAAGCGGGAATGGACCTATCCCGCCCGCGAAAACATCGCCAAACATCTCGTCGAGGGAAAAAACGTCATTGCGATTCGGGGCGTGAACGAAGGAGGGCCGGCTGGTTTCGTCGGGCTGATTTTGATTGAGAATGCCGACGGCTCGAAGGAGCAGATTGTGACGGATGCCTCGTGGCTGACGGCGAAGGAAGCAGAGAAGGGATGGCAGGCCGTTAAGTTCGATGACGTTGGCTGGAAGAAGCCGCACGTGATCGGCAAGATTGGCATTGCTCCCTGGGCCAGCGTTTCGCTCGATCCGACCAAGCCGGCCGGCATCGCGGCGACCATCGAAGAAAACATCAGGGCGATTGCCGGCTTCAAGGTGGAGCTGCTCTATTCGGTTCCCAAGGACGAGCAGGGGAGCTGGGTGAGCATGACGCCCGACCCCAAGGGGCGGCTGATTGTGAGCGACCAGTACGGCAGTCTGTACCGCGTCACGCCGGGGAAAGATCTGGCGTCGACGAAGGTGGAGAAGCTCGACGTGGCCATTGGCGAGGCCCACGGAATGCTGCATGTGGGGAATGCCCTGTATGTCGTCAACAACGAGGGGCAGAAGTATAAGCGGGGGCTGTACCGCGTGACCGACACGAACGGGGACGACCAGTACGACAAGGTCGAGCTGCTGAAAAGCATCGACGGCGGCGGCGAACACGGCCCACATGCGGTTCGCCTCGGCCCCGACGGCAAGCTCTATCTGGTGGCCGGCAACTTCACGAAGCCGCCGGAAGGTTACGCCTCGAATTCGCCGCATCGCAACTGGGCCGAAGATCAACTCCTGCTCCGCAATCCCGACGGCGGCGGGCATGATCCACACATTTTCTCCCCCGCCGGCTGGGTCGCCCGCTGCGATTTGGACGGCAAGAACTGGGAGTTGATTTGCGGCGGCCTGCGGAATACCTACGACATCGACTTCAACACCGACGGCGAGCTGTTCAACTTTGACAGCGACATGGAGTGGGACACCGGCACCCCGTGGTATCGCCCCACGCGCGTCAACCACATCGTCAGCGGCGGCGAGTACGGCTGGCGGAACGGGACCGGCAAGTGGATGGAGTATTCGCCCGACAGTCTGGGGGCGGTCGCCAACATCGGCCTCGGCTCGCCGACCGGCGGCATGTTCGGCACCGGGGCCAAGTTCCCGGCCAAATATCAGCGGGCTTTCTTCATCAACGACTGGACCTACGGCAAGATTTACGCCGTCCACATGACGCCCACCGGCTCCACGTACACTAGCAACTTCGAGGTGTTCATCGAAGGGAAGCCGCTGCCGGTGACGGACATTGTTGTGAACACGGATGGGGCGATGTACTTTGCCATCGGCGGACGGCGGACACAGTCGGGACTGTACCGGGTGACGTACACGGGGAGCGAAAGCACTGCGCCGGCGGAAATCGTCAAGGATGAAGCTGCCGCGAAGGCCCGCGAAGTGCGACACAGCCTCGAAGCGTATCACATGAAGGAGGATCCCAAGGCGATTGAAGTTGCCTGGCCGCACTTCAATAGCAATGACCGGGCGATCCGCTACGCGGCCCGAATTGCCATCGAGCATCAGGATCCCAAGCTGTGGCAGGACAAAGCCCTTAGCGAACAGCGCACGACGGCTGCCATTCATGCGATGGTCGCGTTGGCTCGCACGGGGAAGCGCGGCGACAAAGCGCTCCTGGAGAATATTGTCACCCGCCTCAGTCTGCTGCCGTGGGAGAAGATGACGGAGGACCAGTTCCTGGCCGCCATCCGCGCTAGCGGACTGGCCTTCATTCGCCTGCATGATCTGCAGAAGGACCCCGGAGGCCTTTCGCCGGAGCAGAACCTGGCGACGATTCGTCCCGCCAGGCCGGACCCCAAGCTGGCAACGGCGCTGGCCGGCCGCATTGCGCCGCTGTTTCCGAACCAGAGCGAGAACGTCAACCACGAGTTGGCGGCTTTGCTGGCCTATCTGGAAGCACCGGCGGTCGTTGCACCGGGAATGAAACTGCTAGCGACTTCGCAGACGCAGGAGGACCAACTCCACTACGTGCTGGTGCTCCGCAACGTCAGCCATCTGATGAATAACGAGCAGCGGCGGGCGTTCTTTAGCTGGATTCCAATGGCCCAGCAGAGTTACCGCGGCGGCAACAGCTTTCGCAAGTTCCTCGACAAGATCCGCGACGACGCCGCGGCTAGACTGACCGACGCCGACCGGCTAGCCCTCAAGGATGTGATCGAAGGAAAGGCGCGAGTCGAGGTCGTGAAGCTGGAAACGACGCGGCAGTTCGTCCACAACTGGCAGATGGAAGATCTGCTGCCGGAACTGAACGCGGTGGAGAAGGGCCGCTCGTTCGAGAAAGGGAAAGTCGCCTACCAGGCGGCTCAGTGCTACAAATGCCACCGCTTCAACGGCGATGGCGGCGACACCGGCCCGGACATCACGGGCGTGGGCAACCGCTTCAACCCGACGTACATTCTGGAGTCGCTGATCGTTCCGTCGAAGGCGATCTCGGACCAATACCTCAACACGTCGATCCTCACCAAGGACGGCGAGGTCTTTAACGGCCGTATCCTGGAAGAGAACGCCAAACAGATCAAGCTGCGGCCCGATCCCTTCGCCAAAGAGCCAATCGTCATCGAGAAAGACAACATCCAAGCCCGGCAGCTTTCCAAAATATCGGAAATGCCCCAGGGACTGATCAACACGCTGACGAAAGAGGAGATCCTGGATCTCGTCGCTTACATGCGCAGCGCGGGGAAGGCGGAAGACAAGGCGTTTGGGAAGTAGCGGCAGGTGCAGCGAGTTCCTGCGCCCAGACCCGCCGGTACAATGTTCCCATGTCCCTGGGCCAATCCGCTGCCGAACCACGAACTGAATCCCCGGTTGGCGCTGCGCCGGAGGGGAGCATCGACGCGCATCTTTCCCGCTTCGGTCTCGCCTCGTTCCGCCCCGGCCAGCGGGAGGTAATATCGGCCGTCATTGAGAAACAAGACTGCCTTTGCATCATGCCGACGGGGGGAGGCAAAAGTCTTTGCTATCAACTGCCGGCCGTAATGCGCGAGGGGCTGACGCTCGTCGTTTCGCCCCTCATCGCGCTGATGAAGGATCAGGTGGATGCTCTGCAGGCCCTGGGCATCGCGGCCACGTTTATCAACAGCTCGCTCACGCAAGCCGAGCAGCGGGAGCGGATGGAAGAGATGGCGGCGGGGCGGCTGGACCTGGTCTACATCGCCCCGGAGCGGTTGCGGCATCAACTGTTTTTGGAGAAGGTGCGGGCCGCGAACGTGCATCTGCTGGCGGTGGACGAAGCTCACTGCATCAGCGAATGGGGGCACGATTTTCGCCCCGACTATGCCCGCCTCGGCCGCTTCCGCGAGCGGCTCGGCTGGCCTCAGACCATCGCCCTCACCGCCACGGCCACGCCGAAGGTCCGGGACGACGTGTCGAAACAGTTGCAACTCAGACAGCCCAAGATATTTATCACCGGTTTCGCCCGGGCCAATCTCCGCTTCGAAGTCCAGGAGCCGCAGGGGGATCTGGGAAAATACGAAGCCCTGCGTGTGTTTTTGGAAGAGACGCCCGGCGCGGGGATCATTTATGCCGCCACTCGCAAGCGGTGCGAAGAGCTGGTGGAGACCCTGCGTGAGATTCAGAAGGACCGCAAAGTCGGCCTCTATCACGCCGGTCTGCCGCCCGATGATCGCCGCCGCATTCAGGACGATTTCATGGAGGACCGGCTGCCGCTGATTGTCGCTACGAATGCGTTCGGAATGGGGATCGACAAACCGGACCTGCGGTTTGTCGTGCATTTCAACATGCCCGGCAGCCTGGAAGCGTACTATCAAGAAGCGGGGCGTGCCGGCCGCGACGGGCTCCCCAGCCGCTGCCTGCTGCTGTTCAGCCAGGCGGACCGGTACGTGCAGGAGTTTTTCATCGACAACAAGTATCCACCGCGGGAAGCGGTGAAGAAGGTCTACGATTTCCTCCGTGGTGAGCAGGCCGACCCCATCGAGCTGACGCTGCAGGAAATCAAGGACGGAACCGGCCTGTCGCTCACCACGGAAGGTATTGCCTCGTGCGAGAAAATCCTGGAAAAATCCGGAGCGCTGGAGCGGCTCGATTCCCGGCAGAACCAGGCCGCCGTCCGCATCGACAGCGACCTGCCGACGCTCGTCGATCTGCTTTCGCCGGAGGCTACGGTTCAGCGGAAGGTAATGCGGGCGATTGAAAACATCGTGGGGGAGCTGCGGCATGAGCGGGTTTTCATGAGCCCAACAATGCTGTGCCAGAAGACCGAGCTCGATACCACGGCGGTCAACCGGGCGCTGAAAGAGCTCTCCAAGCTCAAGGCGTTTGATTACGTACCGCCCTTCCGCGGGCGGGCGACGCACATGCTGGAGCGGAAGAAGCCGTTCGATCTGCTCGGCATCGACTTCGCGGAACTGGATCGGCGGAAAGAAGCGGAGTACGAAAAGCTGGAGCGAGTCATCGGCTATGCCCGGACCCGCAAGTGCCGCCAAGTGGAAATCCTGGACTATTTTGGCGACCTCGGCAAAGCCCGCTGCGGCCACTGCGACAACTGCCGGCCGGTACTTTCCAAACCTTCGCCAAAGAAGCAAACCAAGAGCTCGCAGGAAAACTCGGATGCGGCTCAGCTCGAAGTGGCCCGAATGATTCTTTCCGGCGTGGCGCGTACGAAGGGACGAGCTGGCAAAGGCCTCGTCGCCAAAATGCTCGCCGGTTCGAAAGCGGAGGAGATTTCGCAATTGCGGCTCGACAAGCTCAGCACGTTTGGAGTCCTTAAGCATCTCAAGCGGCGGGAAATTGCCGATTTGATGGACTCCCTTTTGGCCATGCAACTTGTGGAGCAAGTCGAAGAAACCCGCTTCCGTCCCACGGTGCGACTCACTCCCACCGGCGACGAGGTGATGCGTGGCACTGCCCCGCTCCCTGGGCCGCTGACGGAGGATGAGTCCTTACTATTGCGAATCAAGCAAGGCCACAAACCCGTAGCCACAGGCGGCCCGCCTGTGAGCTTTACACCGGAGGTGCCGGCAGTGGAGCCAACGCCTCCACGCCCAGTGTTGCAACCGCTGAGGGAGAGCATCGTTCCCGTGGTCATTCAGCCGGCACGCGGGCCGCGTGCGGCTACGGCCGAGCCGGCTACGAGGGAAGATATCGCTCCTCACACACGCGCCAACCATTACTGGACGTGGCAACTCCTCTCATCAGGGTATTCCGCCGAGGAGTGCCAGGCGATTCGGAAGATTACCGAAGAAACCTTGTTCGAGCACTTGCTTCGCGCCGCGCGGGAAGGGATGAAAGTTGATCCCCGCTGGATCCTGACGGACGAACAGTGGAAGCAGCTCACGGTGCTCTTTGGTGACGCGCCCACGGCCGAGATTCAGCCGCTGCTGTCGCAACTTCCGGAGGGGCTGCGCTATCGCGACGTGCAGTTCTATCTGTTGACGCGGTAAGAAGTGGTGGGGTAGGCTTCCAACATGCCCGGAATTCTTCAGGGCAGGCTGGAAGCCTACTCCACGGTTTGTTACTTCATCAAGGCGTCTTCCAAGACATAGATGTGCTTGGTGTTGCCGTCGCTGCCGTTCAAGGGACGGATGCGGATTGTCCCTTCGACCCGAATGGTGCCGCCGATGAATTTGGTCGTTTGTCCCTCTTTCATTTTCACATCGGCGACGTGGTCGGCCTGACCGCCGGCTCCGTATTTGCATTCCTTGTTGCGGAGGATGATGAACTCCTTGAGCTTTTCGCTGCCCGTCACGCTGCCGTACATTTCTCCGGTCAAACGGACCCGCTTGCCCTCAAGCTCTTTGGCCCGATCGGTGAGCATGAAGGGACGATAAACCATGTCCGCCTGCATGCCGAGGATCAGATCGTCGAAGGTGATCTTTTCGGGGTCACCGGGTTTTGTCGGCTCGCGGTCGGCTTTGGGGCGGGTGGGGGCGGAGTCATCAGCGGCCGGCTTGCCAGGCGGCTTGGGTGCAGCGACGGGAACTTCGGCGGCCACGTTAGTGGTTGCCGGAACCAGAGGACCCTCGACTTTAGGCAGAGTCGTGACCGCCGCATTTGTGGCGGGAGTTGCCGCCACCGGCACTGAGGACTGCGGCCCGCAGCCGATGAATCCAACGGCTGCCATCGCCAATACGTGCAGGGAGTTTGTGGGGAGTTTCATTCGACTTTCGTCCCTTGCAGAAAGTACACCGACCAGGTTTTGCCGTCTGGTCCATTATACGGCTTGACCCGCAAGATGCCCTCGATGGTAATCGGTTCCGCTTTGTACTCTGTCCGCAGATTTCCATCCAGTTCAACCATGATCACGTGCCAGGCCGGGGCCCCGTTCCCGAACTGGCAGCCGAGCTCGCGGATGAGGGGGAACTCGCGAATGTTGCCCCGCTGCGACAGGCTGCCGGCATAGATCAGCCCCTGCACCCGCACCCGTTTCCCCTCGAGCTCCTGCACGCGGCTGGGGACCATCCAGGGCTCGAAGTGGTTGTCCTCGCCCAGCGGCATTTCCAGCCTGTCCCAGGCAACTTCGATGGGCTCGCGAAGTGGTTGAGGATCTGGATTGGCCGGTAGAGATTTCTCGGCTTGGACAATGGCAGTGGCCATTGATGGCTCGGAACGTCCTTCGCAGCCAGCCAGTGCGCAAACCACCGCTCCAGCAAACAGCGAGGGGCGATGAGAAAGGAAGCGGCGCATGGGGAGGAGATTCCGAGGTATCTCCATTCTATACCGCGCTAGGAGCGCGACGCGAATCGCCTAATGTCTCGCGCGGTTCATCTCGTCCACTTGCTCGTTGAGCGTCAGCAGGTCGTAGAGCCACCCAAACCCACACAGGCCGCCGGTGGCAAACCAGAGAATTCCGGTGACGATCTTCCCCATGTAAAAGCGGTGGATGCCGAGGATGCCGAGAAACGTGAGCAGGAGCCAGGCGAGCGTGTAATCCAAATGTCCGGGCGAGTATTTGCGATCCGCTTGGGCGTCCATGCCGGGAATCAGGAACAGGTCAATGAGCCAGCCGATGCCGAGGAGCCCCAGCGTGCAGAACCAGATCACGCCGGTGACCTTCTTGCCGTAATAAAACCGATGCGCCCCAAAGACGCCAAAGATCCAGCACAAATACCCCACGGCGACGGAGTGCGTGTTGTTGCGAAGAACAGGAACGGCATGGGACATGGCAGTGACCGGAAGGTGGAAGGGTTAGTAACGAAGCCTGGGAAGTGATTCGCACGCACCAACAAAATCTTGGCGTTTTTCGCTAGTCGAGCCTTGTGCGGCAGTACCAAGATCGACGCTCACGAAGCAAGAAATCCTTGCTTGTGAGGTATCCTGTGCGATATCTTAGGTTGCATCAGTTCTGTCCACGAGGTGCAACGATGCCAGACGACGCCAGCAATCCCGTTGAAGTCAGACATTCCACCAAGTCGCCTAGCGCACCGAGTATCCTCGGAGTTGGCCTCGTGTCGGGAGTCGTTTCAGGAATAATCTCGGGAATGGTCTGCGCCGTCATCTGTTTGCTGGCGATTTTCGTGGTACTGCCGGTGGGCCGAGGCATTTCTGCGGGTGTCCCGATCACGGAGGAAGGTACCGTCGATGTCAACCTGGTGGGGAACACAAGAAAAGGAGAGGCGCAGGTCTTCTACAAACAGCCGTTTGCTTCGCCTCCCCATCTGACAATCTTGGAAGGGGCACAATGCGTCATCACCGAGCAGAAACCTGACTCGTTCAAAGTTTCTCGAGATGCGACCGGTTACAACAGTTACTCCAACACGGAGTCCGTGAAATGGAAGGCGGAAGGGACGCCAGCCCGGTAATGCAACTTGCCCCTGACGCGCGGGGCGGGGTATCCTGAAGAGTGAAGTGACGGCCTGAGAAGGCCATCCTACGGTTTCCTTTTCTGTTCCTGCAGGTGCCGCGATGCATTTTCGCTCCGAGAACACGCTGAATCTCTGCTGCCGGGCGATGGTTCTCGCCGGGATGTTCCTGACGGCGGAAACACTCGCCCAGAATGAGCCGAAGAAGTCGGCGGTCGAAGCGGTTCCGCTCACCGAGCAGGAAGCAAAAGTCGCCAAGTTGATTGAGCAGCTCGGGGCAGGAGAGTTTGCGGCGCGAGAGAAGGCTCAGGCCGACCTGGCCAAGGTTGGCCTGGAGGCTTTCGATGCCCTGAACGAAGCCCAGCATCATGACGACGTGGAGATCGCCCTGCGGGCTCGCTATCTGGTCCGGGCCATGCAGGTGCAGTGGTATCAAGATACCGACTCCGCCGATGTGATCCGCGTTCTCAAGGATTACGGCGAGCAGAGCGAGACTGAACGCCGCAGCCGGATCGACCGGCTGAAGAATCTGGTGGAGCTGCAGGGACTGGTGGCGCTCTGCCGGCTGGCGCGGTTCGAGACTTCGGAAGAGCTTTCGAAATATGCGGCCCTCCGGTTGATGGACCTTTTGCCGGAGCTTAAGGCTGCCAAGGCTCGCGAGGACGCGGGTAAGAAAGTCGTCGCCGGCGCGGGAAGCGGCAAGCGAATCGCCACTGCCTGGCTCCGAACCTTTGCCAAGACGTTACCGGACCCCTCCGCCGCCATTCCCGCATGGGAAGCGCACATCAAGGCGGAGCACGAGCTGTTCACTCAGTTTCCCGACCGCACCAGCCGAGAAGTCGTGCGCGATTTATATCGCTTTGAGGTCTCGCTCATGCAGACCCTGGGCCGCGAGCAAGACGCAGTGGCCGTCATGCGGAGGACACTATCGCTGCTCGAAGGAACGGCGGATCAATTGACCGAGCTCATCGACTGGCTGCTGGAGCGACAGGCCTGGCCGGTAGTGCAGGAAGTGGCCGACCGCTTCCCCAAGCCGTTCCTCGACAACCCCGAGTTGATCTATCGTCTGGCAGAGGCTCAGGATCAGCAAGGACGCAAGGACGACGCCAAACAGACGGCTGCGAAAGCGCTGGCTTTGCGGCCAGACGACGTGCAACACCATTTCCGGCTGGGAATTCTCTTGCAGCAGCGCGGACTGTTCACTTGGGCCGAGAGTGAGTTCCGCCATTTGCTCGCCCATGTGGCCGAGGACTCGCTCATCCAGCTTGACGTGCGCTATGCGCTGTCCGAAATGCTCCACGACAACGCCCAGGAATTGGCGGCGGCGGAAGTGGCCAAAGGAGGCGTGGACCTGCTGGCGAAGAATGCGCAGGCCCGCGAGCTGCCGCTGCGGCCACAGGCAGGCTGGATTTCCCGGATGCACTACTTTTACGCCCTGGACCTGATCGAGAAGGGAAAAATGGCGGAGGCCCGCAAGCACCTGGACGACGGCGCGGCTGCCGACCCCACCGATGCGGACGTTTTGATTGCCCTCTTCCGCTGGCCGGACCAGACCCCCGAGCAGCAAGCTGGAATCCGCAAGCTCGTGTCGACGGCGACAGACAACTTCGAAAAGGACATGGAAAAGTTCAAGATGGCCGGCGATGGACCGGCTGATCCCTTCGGCGGCAGCGACAAACAAGAATACGCGACCGCCTGCAACCAATACGCCTGGCTGGTGAGCAACACCTTCGGCGACTTCGACAAGGCGGTCCGGGCCAGCCATAAGTCGGTCGACCTGCGGATCGAATTGAAGCGGGAAGTTGGGGCCTATTACGACACGCTCGGACGCTGCTATTACGCCAAGGGGGAATTCGACAACGCCATCAAGTATCAGTCGCAGGCCCTCAAGCTCGACCCGCACTCCGGCCAGATGAAGCGCCAGCTCGCCCTCTTTCAGAAGGCCAAGACCGCCAAGGAGCCAGGAAAGTGACGGCGAGGGACGCGGAAATCGTCGAAGCGGACTTGGCGAGTGGCACGCCCACGGCTTTGCGTGTGCGTGAAGTATCGTCCGATGCCTCGCTCACTCCCACGCCAAGCCGTGGGAGTGTCACTCAGAAAATCCCCCCTCCGCGCCGGCCCGATCGCAAGTTCCATCTCGTCTGGCTCTGCCTCGCCGGCGGTGTGGTGCTGCTCTCGATGTTGATGGAAATCCGCAATCCCCGGGAGGTCAACATCCCCTTTACGCAAATCCCTTTGCCAGAGCTTTGCAGCTTTCGAAAGATTACCGGGATGGACTGTGCCGGATGCGGTATGACCAGGTGCTTTATCGCGCTGGGACACGGGGATTTACCGAGCGCCTGGACCTACAACCCGGCCGGCATTCTGCTTTTCGCCTTTGTCCTGTTTCAGGTTCCCTATCGGGCCTGGCAACTTTGGCGGATCCGCCGCGGCCATCCGGAAGTGCAACTGGGATTCTATGGCTATGCTCCGATGGTCGTGTTCGCCGTCCTGATGGTGACCCAGTGGGGAATCAAGCAGGTGGCGATGTTCTTTTGAGACAGCCATCCGCGCGACGGGCAAGAATGGCCATCCTGCAATGTCCGTGACTGGCGAGCTAGTACGCCTGCACCCTACTCTTCAGTTCCCGGCGGTGTCGTCGTCGGCGGAGTAGCCGGCGTTGCTGCGGGAGTTGTAGCCGCTGCCGCGGGTTTGACCTCATCCGTCTTCGGCTTCTCGTCAGTGGGCTTCTTTTCTTCCGCGGGCTTCTCCTCATCTAGCACCACGCGGTCTTCGTCGGTCGGGTCGATGTTCAGCCACTCCTTGCGAGTCTTTTCGGTGACGGACTCCCGCCAGATGGCGAGGACTTCCTTGATATCCATATGCGGGTTGCCTCGCTCGTTTCCCTTCTCTCCCCCTTGCACTGGCTTGAGGGGGGACCAAAGCATGTCCACCATTTGCGTATCGCCATAATAGCGGCCGGAGGTGATGGTCCCTTCCTTGTCCATATCGAGGACATAGTGGAAGTAAATGAGCTGCGTGCTCTTAGGCCCCTTCTGGTGTTCCTGTGGAGTGTTGAGTGTGTAGCGGCACATCATCTTCACTTCGGACTGCTGATCGGAGATCTTGGTAATCGTCGCCTTATAGGCATAAATCGGGTAGTTGATGACGACTTCCCCCAGGGCCGATTCCATGCCGACCGGATGCGAGCCGCGGCCAATCCAGTTGGTCAGCACGACATGCAATAGTGCCGGGTTGATGGCGGCATCCTCACCGCCAAGAAATTCGGTAGGAGAATACATGTACATTTCGGCAAGCATTCCCTTGATGTCCGCGGGGGTAAAGGTCACGCCGTTGCGGGTGACGCTCTTTTCCGGCTCGGCATGGCGGATGGCGGCAGCCGTCCAGCCGTTGCAGTGGCCATACCAACCGGGGGTGCGGTCGCGGCCGGCCAGGATTCTGCCGAACAGTCCGCGGGGAGGTTCGTTGCTATTGTTTGCAAATCCGTAGCGTCCCCGATGAGCGCCGACGTCTTTACGCTCATATTCTTCCGCCATGGGACGGCCGCCGTGGAATGCGGCGTCGTACTTGCGCATCGCGCCAATGGTACCGCCAGATTTATCGGGATAGTCATGCCCGGAATAGGGAATGCGAAAGTCCGGTGTTTTTCCGTCTGCCGGCAAGTCCGCGAATTTGAGGACCAGATCCTGCTCCCACCATTGCTTGAATGCCTGCTGCTGGTACTTGAGTTCGTCGGGCTTCATCGTGCCCCCCGACGAGTTTATCTGCCCGACAGCGGAAGCAAAAAACAGCACGGCAACGGCAGCAGACGACATGAGGGGCTCCACAATGAGTCAAAAGAAGGATGGCGCGACGACAAGGCCCTTGGAATCTCGAAGATTTTCCAAGGGCCTTGAAGATATTTCACGCGGAACCTGAGACCACGAATGGCCGGTCAAGAGATCCGCTCGCCAATTATAGCCTACGAATAGCGACGACCGCGAGGAGCCGAAGCAGTCTTTGCGCCCTTCTGCGTCGGGGCCTGGCATGCACCGGCACCCTTTTGCGTGGGGGCCTGGGTCGGCTTCTGGGCGGGGGAGACCTTCTGCACGGGGGCCTGGGTCGGCTTCTGAGTCGGAGCCTGCGCCGGACCCTGAACGGGGGCGGCCAGGGCAACGCTACCGAGCAAGGCGGAAGCAGCAAAAGTCAATACGATGCGACGCATAACAAAACCTCCTGAAGAAAATAAGAAGACGGTCCACGACGTTGTAAATCTTGACGGGGCACGTTGCCGCCGTTTTTCTCCGCATTGAGTTACCAGTCCGTGGTGCATTTACTAAGTAAACCTTGCGGAGCTGGCAAACTTTGCTGAATGTCAAAAGATTACCCTACAAACTATCGCTTTGCAACCCACCCGATTCGTATTCGCAGGGTCAATTCCAGTCGACAATCGCAAAGCATATCGGCCCGCGGGCAAATCGAAGGAAGTCCTCTACCCGCCATCACTTACGCTTCGCAAACGAGTCTGGACCGCCGGCCCAAGATGCGGTTTTGTCACAAGAGATTGCATCTTCGGCGGCATCTGGTAATCTGCGCAGCGTGTGCTTCTGGACTTCGCTGGTTACTTTTGGGGAATTCCAAATGACACGTCCAACGCAAAGACTGCTGGCGGGGCTGCTCTTGATGCTGCCGGTGACGGCGGCTGCGAAGGCAATGGGTGCCGATGCACAGACGAAGAAACCCAACGTCATCATTTTCCTGGCAGACGACCTTGGTTATGGCGAGTTGGGGATGCAAGGAAACAAGGAAATACCCACGCCGCATATCGATTCTATCGCCAAAGCTGGCGTCCGCTTCACCAGCGGCTATGTGAGCGGACCGTATTGCAGCCCAACGCGCGCGGGCCTGATGACGGGCCGCTATCAGACTCGCTTTGGCCATGAGTTCAACGAGGGGCCGGCGACTCCCGATGGCAGCGTGTTTGGGCTGCCGCTGACGGAGAAAACCATCGCCAACCGGTTCAAGGAGATGGGTTATGCCACTTGCGCCATCGGCAAGTGGCACCTCGGTCGCCAGCCGGAGTTTTTTCCCATGCAGCGGGGCTTTGACGAATTCTTCGGAACCGTGGCCAACACGTCGTTCCTCAATCCGCAGAACTTTATTGACTCTCGCAAGAGCGACCAGGTGACGCCCATCAAGGACGACTCTTTCTATACCACCGACGCTTATCGCGAACGGGCGGTCGACTGGATTGAGAAGCACAGAGACCAGCCGTACCTGCTCTATCTCCCCTTCAACGCACAGCATGCCCCGCTGCAAGCCACGGAAAAGTATCTGGCTCGCCATGCCGGCATTGCGGATGAGAAGCGGCGGATTTTCGCCGCCATGATGTCCGCCATGGACGACGCCATCGGGGCTGTGTTGCAAAAGGTCCGCGATCTTGGACAAGAAGAGAATACGCTCATTTTCTTTCTGGCCGACAACGGCGGTCCGACATTGCAGACCACTTCCAAGAATACTCCGCTCCGCGGCAACAAGGCAACGACCTGGGAGGGGGGCGTGCGCGTGCCGTTTGCCGCACAGTGGAAAGGAAAGATTCCTGCCGGGCAGACATTCAACCAGCCGATCATTCAGCTCGATATCCTGCCGACGGCAATCTCCGCGGCGGGAGGAAAGATTGACTCGGAATGGAAACTCGACGGCGTGAATTTGCTGCCGCACCTGACGGGTGAGGTGAACGCGAATCTCGGCCGTTTGAAGCCCCCCCATGAGTCCCTTTACTGGCGGTTCGGCCAGCAATGGGCCATTCGTCACGGCGACTGGAAGCTGGTGGTCTCCAATGAGCCGATGAACCTCGCTCGCAAGGACAAGCCAGCCAGCCTTTTCAACCTGGCCGCAGACATCGGCGAATCCAAAGACCTCGCCGCCGAACAGCCGGAGAAGGCCAAAGAGCTGCGAGCGCTGTGGGAGAAATGGAACGCCGAATTACAGCCCCCGCGGTGGTTGCCGGCCCCGGCCGCTCAGAAAGCCAAGGCGAAGCAGAAGGCCAAGGAAAAGCAGTAGCGACTACGGCCCAGACTTTCGGATGCAGAACAACTGCGACTGCGTCCGAATGAGCAGCGAATCACCGGCAATCGCCAGCGAGGCCAGTGTTTGCCCAAAAAGCTGGTTGCGGGCCACTTCTTCATACGCGCGCCCCGGCATGAGCACGATAGTGATCCCTTCCTGGCTAGTGAAGTAGAGCTTTCCATCCGCCAGCAAGGGGCTGGCCGCAAAGTTGCCTCCCAAGCGATGTTGCCACAACTGTTCGCCGGTCTTAGCGTCGAGACAAGTGGCTACCCCTTTGGACGAGACGAAATAGACTTCGCTCCTCGAGACGAGCGGCGAAGAGATTTCGGGAACTTGCTTTTCAAACGTCCAAACGACGTGAGAGTCGGTCACGTCCCCTGAACCATCCACTTTGATCGCCCATAGTTCAGGCTTCATAAAGCCAGTGCAAATATAGACGAGTCCGTCCTGGAACACGGGCCGCGGCACCACCGCATGCCCCGCGCCAAAACTGGCTCGCCAGATTTCCTTCCCCGTCGCCGGTTCATAGGAGCAGACCCACTGTGCCCCTGGGACGATCAGCTGCTCCTTGCCGGCATGCGTAATCACCAGCGGCGTGCTGAAGGCGCGGCGCAGCTTGTCGTCGTCGGCATCAATGGGAGGACGGCTGCTGCGCCAGGATTCTCTACCCGTGAGCTTATCAAGGGCGATGACAAATTGCTTGTCAGCGCCATCGCAGGCGAAAATGAGCTTGTCCTTCCAGAGCACGGGAGATCCGCCGGGACCGGTGATATCGTCCACCGGTAAGATTTCCTTCCAAAGCACCTTGCCACTCTTCTTTTCAACGCAGACCGTTCCCAACGAGCCGAAGTGACAGAACAAACGCTCGCCGTCGCTGACGGCGGTCGGCGAAGCGTAGGTGTTCTGAGCGTGAATCGGCTTGGGATCGTCCGCGGTAAATAGCTCCAGTTTCCGTAAGATCTTTCCCGAACCGGCATCGAGCTCAATAGCCGAGAGCGTGACCGAAGCATGCGTTTGAAAATCCGGCGTCAGGATCGGATTGGCGGCCAGCTTTTTCTCCCGCCCTTTCTCATCAAGAGCTGTCTGCTGCGCGCTAGTGAGCCAGATTCGGCCTGCCACCACAATTGGCGACGACCAGCCACTGCCGGAAATGTCTGTTTGCCAGGTTGGGGCATGAAATCCACCCCACCGCTCGGGCAAGTTCTTGGCCACTGCGCAGCCGTCTCCGCTCGGCCCGCGGAACTGCGGCCAGTCCTGCGCACCAGTCGGCACGGCCAAGAATAACAGCGCCGATAGGGGCAGAAATCCAACGAGATAATCCATACGCATGGGGACGCACCAATGGCAGGAGGAAGTCTCCTTAGTTTAGCTCACGGCCAGCCTTTTTCGGCTGCCTCACCCCGGTCGCATTGTGGCGGAGAGTGCTAGCAATTGGATTGGGTAACTCTACCGGTTGGGAAGGATTTTTACCGTGGCAGCGGTAATTTCATGGAGTTGTCCCTGCAGGCACGAATAGGTAACGGAGAACGTCGCGCCACCTTGGAATTTCGTAGGCGGAAGAGTGCTGCGGGTGGTGGTTGCGCCAGGTATCTCCGTTTTGAGTGCTTTGGTTGCGTTTCGCGCTGGAGCTAGCGGTCTACTCACCGCCCCACAAATCTTTGAGACAAGGAAGTTGGCAAATGAGAATCGCCTACCGCCACGTCTTCGTGGCCGCGCTGTGCGCGCTTTGCCCGGCGGTTGCCTGGGCACAATCGTCGGAAACTCAGTCCTCGGGGGAGGGCTCGGGTTCGTATTTCCTCACCGATGCAGACCAACCCCAGGGTTCCCCCAGCGACCAGACTGTGACACCTGTGTCCGGGTCGGTGCAGGCGCCCGTCTGCGATGGTACACCGGTTTGCGACGACAGCTGTGATAGCTGCTGCTACCGCCGCTGGCCGTGCGGGTGTGCGCTCGAGGATTTGGGCGAAGCTCATAGCCTGAGCGATCGCTGCTTCTTTTCGTCGCGCGGCATTTCCGCTGGCGGCTACATCGCCCAGAGCTACGTCTGGAATCCCTACCAGCCCGTGGACAAATTCAACGGCCCACTCACCTGGACCGACCGGGCCAACGAATACCAGATGAATGAAATTTACTTCTATGCCGGCAAAGCAGCGGATAACGAAGGTTGCGGCACGGCTCTTGGCTGGCGGATTGACACTCTGTATGGAACCAACTACCGCTGGGACACCTCGGCCGGTTTCGAGACGAGCTGGGACAACCAGCAGTTCTACGGCGTGGCCGTTCCGGCCATCTACGGCGAACTCGCCTACAACGATCTGAGTATCAAAATTGGCCGCTTCATCTCGCCAGTCGGCTACCACACCGTCGGTCAAGGCAACAACTTTTTCAGTTTCATCCCGTACATGTACCAGTACGGCCAGCCTTTCACTCACACCGGCATCTGGGCCAACTACAAAGCCAGCGATGACCTGATTATCGGTGGTGGGATCACCCACGGTTGGGACTCTAGCGACAATGTCGGCAACCCGCACGCGGGTGGCCTGCTGAACGCGACCTATACCATCGACGAACAGCGGTCTCTGGCGTGGGTCGGCGTCTTCGGTCCTGAGGTGAACTTTTCCGGCGTGAATCCCTCCGGCCTGAATGGTCTGGGGTATACCAACCGCTTCCTGCAGACCTTGGTCTACAGCAACAAGATCTCTGATGACCGGATGCTTGTCCTGGAGTCGGACTTCGGCACCCAGGCTGATGCGGTGGTCGCCGGCCGGTCGGCCAAGTGGTATAGCTTCGCCGCCTGGTATTACTGGAACATGACCTGCCGCTGCCAGTGGGGCATGGGCTATGAATGGTTCCGCGACCAGGGTGGATTCCGCGTCGGCGGCTTGCTCCCCTCGCTGGGAAGCCCGAACGCTCGCGGCTTGTCGCTGGCCCGCAGCGGTTATGACGGCAGCTTCCACCGGTTCGCGATTGGGCCGAAGTACTACTTCACCCCCAACCTCTACGGCCGGGCCGCTTTCATCGCCGATGTGTATGACGGCAAGGTGAACAACCAGGGTGGCCTGCGTCCCTTCGATGACGGCCTGAGAAACCACCAGCAGGTCCTCTCCTTCGACCTCGTCTGGACGTACTAACCTCCGCCCCCTCTCCCCTGGGGAGAGTGCCGGGGTGAGGGTCCAGTATTTGGGCTAAGACTGAAATCAACAGCCGCCCGGAGAAGCAATTCTCCGGGCGGCTTTGTTTCTTGGACTCTGCACTCTGCACTTAGTACGCGGTGTCTCAAGTCTCAAAGTGCGTCGATGGATACTACTTCATTGGCGCCGGCGATTTCGTAGCGGCAGGAGCAGCCGGCTTGCCGCTCAGCTTCTGCATGAGTTTCTGATGGTCGGCATGGATTTTGTCGAGCTGCTTGACCAAGTCCTTGCAGCACGCCATTCCGGCGATCTTGTCGAACTTCTCATTCGCGCAGCATTCGATCATGGCCGTGTGGCTCTCTACGGCCGCTGCCAGGTCCTTTTCAATGCTCTCGATGGCCGCCACGGTTTCCTTGTCCGTCGCGAAATCCTTTTTCATGGTTGCCAGGTGCTTCTTGGATTCGCTCAGGTAGCGGCTCAGTTCCACGTTGACTTCCTTGACGACGGACGGCTCGGGACTGGGGTTCGTCGTGACGTAGGTCTGGAAGTCCCTGGCATAGCTTCGCGCCCCCTCCATGTACCGCGTCGTCGCCCGACTCGGCCAATACGCATCGCCGCGAATTTTGGCGCCTGCATCTCGAAACGTAGAACCTTGTCCCCAGGCGATGTTTGGCAGAATCGCCAGAACCATGCCCACTAAAATCGACATTTGTGATAACTTGTTCATATATGACCTTTGTGTGAGAAGTGTAAAGAAAAACAACGAATCGAATCACGCCTGAGCGTCGCAAAACTTGCGCCCAGGTTATTTCGCTTACTGCGAAAACGCTTCAAGAGCATGCAGCTCTTACTAGATTTGGCTAAGTCTGTAACGATGCGGCATTCGGCAGCTCGTCGTCATTTCAGCCAAATACAGTAGAGTGCCAGAAGCAGAGGGCCGGAGATCGAAGAACCGTCCGACGAATAATTGAGATTAAGAAGGGACAGAACCTGGAACCAAACATTTGGCGAGCGCAATTCTACATACAACTGCTGATCATCGCTGGGGCGTCGCAGCCTTTCCCCCGGCATCGCGAATGGCCGCGATCCTTCAACGCAGCAGCAAGACGGAGACTGCGAAAGCGCTTGCTTCGTCGGGTTATCGACACAACAAGAGTGCTGCGTATTAGCGGCGACAGTCGTCTGGCAGCGTGGGTCAGCCTGTTTCAGGCAGCAGCGGGGGACTGCGCCGACGGCCGAATTGGCCGCAACAGCAAGCAAGGTGACTACAGTGATAATCGCCTTGAAGTTTGCCATAGTGTGAAATTCTATGCTGTTTCGGAAGAGAGGGCAAATGTTTTTTCTCACACTTTATGGGGTGGGCGGAGCAATTGGTGTGCCAATGTATGCCGCGATCGTCCATGCCCCGGCTAGATCTAACGGGATTAAGTTGTATCGGCATTGCCCCACCCGCAAGCAAGGAAGTGAACAGTTAATGAACTTTTCGGGCGGCCTTGTCACTTGCGTCAGGCACTTTACAAACACTACTTATTAGTAGGTGCCGTCTCTCGTCTCAAAATGAGTCGGTTTGTCGAGCGAGCGGCCGCCGCGGCTTACCCAGTGAGCAGTCCATCGCAAGACTGTCTCCAAGGGTGTCGCGGGCGCACCCAGCAAGCGGTCCAGGCGCGAGGTATCGCAGACGAGCGCCGTTTCGGATTCACTTCCTTCGAAGACCGGCTTTCGCTGCAAGAGTTTCCCCAGCCGCTCCGCCACTTCCCGTACCGCCAGCATCGGCCCACTCAGGTTAAAGGCTGCCGCGGGACTGGCCGCCAGATCGAGCGAGCGCAGAATCAATTCGTTGGCGTCCGCTTGCCAAATGGCGTTGAAGTATCCATTCGCCAGCGGAATGGGCTCACCACGGAGGACCTTTCCCCCAAGATCGGCGATCACGCCGTACCGCAAGTCGAGGGCATAGCTCAATCGCAACATCGCCATATGCGTCCCAAACTGCTGGGAAAAATATTCGAAAACCCGTTCCCTCGCGACAGCCGCGTTGGCATATTCCCCCAGCGGTGTCAGCGGGTCTTCTTCCCGCGAACCTCCGGACGCCACGCGGGCCATAGGATATACATTGGCGGTGGAAAGAGCCACCATCCGCGCGCTGCGAAACCGCTCCGCGGCTAGCGCCGGCGCAAGAGTATTGGTAATCCAGGTGCGCGACGGATTCGCGGACGTGCCGAACTTTTGGCCCACCAGATAAATCACGTTGCCCGCCTCGGGCAGGACCGCAAAATCCTCGCGCCGGAGGGCGTCCGTTACCACGGTTCGCACCCCGCGCCCCTCCAGCCAGTCCCGCGCGGCGCTATCCGAGAACCGGCTGGCGGCAATCACTTCCAGCGGATGCCCCGCCGCATCAGCCGCCCGCCTGGCCAGCACCGCCAGGCTGGGCCCCATCTTTCCGCCGGCCCCCAGAATCAAGAGCGGGCTTTTCAGCGTTTTGATGAACTGGACCAGTTCCGTCCGCGGCTGCGTCAGCACTTCGTCCAAGGCGGCTTCGGAACCGATGGTGTCCGGCATCAAGTTGCTCATACCGACAATCCTAAGAAAGCTTAGCCCCCGCGCCCACGCGGGGATTCGCCGCGTGGACGCGGCGGCTAAGCCTTGCAATCGTCCCGACACAATCCCAGCCCCGATTCCCGAACCCCGCCCCTTTCCGCCCCGCGGTAGTTATAATAAGTCTTTCACGGAACATCCTTAACGGCTGCCCCCTCGGGCATTTTCCATGTCTGGCATCACGCTCCGAGTGCTGGATGGCGCGGATCGGGGACGCGTCTTTCAGAACCTGCCGCTGCCGATTACCATCGGCCGCGAGGAAGGCAACGCCATTCAGCTCAACGACGAGCGCGTCAGCCGCTACCACATCAAGATTCAAGACGACCATACGCAACTCGTCATCACGGACCTGGGGAGCACCAACGGCACCAAGGTCAACGGCGAAGATATCCAGCTCCGCATCCTGCGTTACGGCGACATCATCTCCGTTGGCCGCAGCGTTATCCTGTTCGGCTCGCGCGACCAGATTGCGGAGCGCCTGGCCCGGCTGCGCGGGGACGACAGCGACCCAGGAGCGGCGACCTTGGAACCGGAGCAGCTGGAGAAGGCGCTGCACGCCTCGTCGCTCGACTTTGAGCTTAACTGGACCGAAGACCACGATCTGCAAGCCACGCTCCACGCCCTGGAGCCCCCCGAAATTCCCGAACGGATGTCTCCCGGCCAGGCCGCCCAGCTCGCGGAGCTGCTGGATTTTCTCCACATCCGCCTGCGCAACCTCATTGCCTCCGTCCAGGTGGATGGAAAGAGCAGCAGAATCCAGCTCGATGTCCGCCAGTGGCAAGCCATCGTCGATCTGCAATCCCGCGTCTCCGAATATCTGCGGCAGATTGGGAATCCGTAAGTTGCCTGGGACTATGCGGCTCTATGAGTTCCCCCAACCCTTACGAGCCGCCGATTCCGGAAGAGGAGCTAACACCCGCACGAATTCCAGCGGGGGGCGTGGATGACGGGATTCCTGGGAAGATTCTTTGACAGTGATGAGTGTTACTTCAGCGGGCAGATTTCGAACTTCCGAAACCAAATCTCAAACCCTTACGTCTGCAACAGGATGCGGCCGGCGGAGGGGAAGGCATCGTAGCACTCGTTGACGACATGGCCGTTGATGCTGACGTTGATCTTGCTGCCGGCGCAGACGATTTCGGCCCGGTTCCACTCGCCGGTCGGGCTTTCGACATCGTTCTTGCCGCGGGTGTCGATCAGCTCGTCAAAGTCCCAGTCGTGATTGTTCCACCAGAGCTGGCCGCGCGTGGTGGGAAAGGTCTTGGCCTCGCCCCCTTTTTTCCAACGATGCCGCCGCTTGTCCGGCGCGAGCTCCGTTTCCGCCGTCAGTCGCACGGGAATCTCTTTTCCCGCTTCGTCCTTGCCCCGAATGACAATGAAGTCGCCCGCGCAGCCTTGAGCCAGTTGACATTCAATGCACGACGGCCACGCTCCCCCCGCGCCGCCATCCGGCCCGGTAGCGTGCAAAAGAATGCCCGAGTTGCGGACGTACTTCCCGCCGTCCGTCTTCTTTCCCCATTTGTATTCCACGAGCAGCCGGTAGTCGCGATATTCCTTTTCCGTGGCGACATAGCCGTTGCCGTCGCCGGATAGATGCAGCAGGCCATCTTTGACTGTGAACACTCCGCGCGGGTCGTCGCGCTTGGTCTCTTTGAGCCAGGTGGTAAGACCGGAGAGATCTTTACCGTTAAACAGAACGATGGTCTTGTCGGGAACCACAGCCTCGCGCTTTGCCACTTCTTCGGCCGGCAACGGATGCACCCCAGCGACGACCATCAGGATCAACAGCGTTAAGCGACTTATCATCCGGCACCTCATGGAACCAATCACTCTACAACGGCTGAAGGGAAGTCGCCACACGCCGCTCACCGGCAATGTTATAGTGCCTCTCTGGTTCCACCTTTTGGTTCTCTGCAGCGGGCTTGTGTCGTGACTTCTGCGAATCCCCAGCGAATGTTGCCGTCTCGCCAGCTCATCAAGCGGGATTTGGAGGCCGGAAAACTGGGTGAGCCGGGGTTGATCCGCATTCATCACTGGGAGGCAACCGAGGGAGAGGCTAGTGGCTCACAACCACTGCCACTGGGCCTGCTTCAGCAGATCGATGTGATCCTGTGGCTGATGGGAAAATCGCCAACCTTCGTTTACGCGGTGGGGCAGGAAGGATACCTGCAAATTCATCTTGGCTTTCCGGCAGGCGCGATGGCTCTGTTGGTGTACTCGAGCCGGCTTCCTCCCGGCGATCCTTATCGCTCGTTGCACGTCATCGGCTCGGCGGGTGCAGCGTATGCCGACGATCAGCAAAACATGCAGCTGCTTTATACTGGAGGCCAGCCGCGGGGCGTCCTGGCGCAAGAGGCGATGACGGATAAACACGATTCTTCGGGCATGATGTCGATGGACTGGGACCGGGTTCTAGCGGTGGCTGCTGCTGTGCAGCAATCGCTTCAGTCGCGACAGGCTGTTTCGCTGGAGGGCCGCTGAAATGCCGGTGCCCACATCGCCAGGCCAGACCTTCCGCTGTGCCGCACTCTCCGCGGTTAAGCACGACTATGTCGCGCGCGGCGTCATTTCGCACCCGCGATTTGAATTGACCGTCGTTGCCGATGATCCCTATGTTCCAGAGTGGGCTCACGAGCGAAACCAGCAACTGGCGGATAGCTTCGCAGTCCCGTACGTGCGCGATGTGGAACGTGCCCTGCGCGAATACAACGTCCAGGTCGCCATCGTCAGCCCCGAGGGGGAGCGTCACTGCGATCTTTCTATTCGCGCTGCAAATCGGGGCGTTCATGTCATTCAAGACAAGCCGCTGGCGGTTTCGCGCGCTGCCGCCGATGCACTCGTTGCGACAATTGAAAAAAACGGCGTGCGGTTCCTGATGTGGAACCGGAATTTCATTCCCGCGGTGCTCGCTGCCCAAAGGCAAATTCAGTCCGGCATCATTGGCCAGCCTTACGCCATCCATGCGGACTTTTACTTTGCTAAGGACGCCGGCCCGCCGAAAGGTTCGCGCCAGAGCGGCTATCCCCCGGTCAACTGGCACGCTCATCAGATTGCCTCGCACGTCGACGGGTCGGATGGCGGTTTGGGCGAACATCCCATGGGGGAACTCGCCATCGAGGGGATCTACCCACTAGGCTATCTGCAAATGTTGACCGGCAAGGACGTCCGCCGGGTCTTCGCCCGCCGGGCGTCGCACTTCCATCAGCTCTATGCGGATAACGGCGTCGAGGATCTGGCGAGCATGACGCTGGAGATGGAAGACGGCCTCATCGGCTCTGTCGCCCTCGGTCGGATCGGGGCGGCGAGTCACAACAGCGGCGGCGAGATCAAGCTGCATATCCTGGGGAGCGATGGGGCACTCGTCATCAACGAAGCCCTGCCAAATGTGGGCTTTTTTTACCGCGGCCAGCCGGCAAAAGAACCTCGCCAGCGGCGGGTGGCGAGCAACAACGACTTCCTTCTCGCCGAAAACTTCGCTCAGGCCATCGACCACAACATCGACACCATCCTCGGCGCACACGCCAGCAGGGCTATCTTCTCCACCATCGAAGCGGCTCTGGCTTCGTGCGAAAGCGGGTTGGCTGTCGATGTCAAATATTCCTAAACAGAAGGCATTTTGAACAGAAGGAAACAAAGGGAACGAAGAAAGGCAAAGAATTGAAGGGTCGGCAACAGCAATTGGAATCTATCACTTGCCTCTTTTCCTTCTTCTTCGTTTCCTTCGTTCCCTTCTGTTCAAATCTGCCTCTTCCTATTTCCTATTAGGAACAATATGAACGGTCGCGAAATTATCGCCGCTCTCCACGCCGGCCGACGCGTGTATTCCTCCGCCATCGTGGCCACTTCGCCGCTTTGGCCGAACCTGGCGAAGCAGGCGGGGATTGATTTTGTCTTTGTCGATACCGAGCACACGCCGGTCGATCGCGAGACTCTGTCGTGGACCTGCCAGACCTACAACGCCCTCGGCCTCCCCCCCGTCGTGCGGCTGCCGTGCAATGATCCGTTTGAGGCGTGCAAGGTGCTGGATGCGGGAGCGGGGGGCGTCATTGGCCCGTATCTGGAGACGGCAGAGCAAGCCCGCGACCTGGCCGGGGCGGTCAAGTTCCGCCCGCTCAAAGGACGCCGCCTGCAGGAAGCCCTTCGGGATCCGAATTCGCTGGAGCCGGAGCTGCGCGAGTACCTGGAAAAACGGAACGGCGACAAAATCCTGATCGCCCAAATCGAAAGCGTGCCGGCCCTCGAGAACCTGCACGCTATTTGCTCCGTTCCCGGCGTCGACGCCGTTCTTATTGGCCCGCACGACCTCTCCTGTAGCCTCGGCATCCCCGAGCAATACACCCACCCCCGATTCGACGATTCGGTCCGCAGCATCTTTCGCATCGCCCGCGAGCACGGCGTCGGCGCGGGCATCCACTACTGGCTCGACGTGGACCAGGAAGTCACCTGGTCGAAAGCTGGCGGCAACCTCGTCATGCACTCCTCCGACTTGGCGACGTTCAGCCGGACGCTGAAGAAGGAGATTGGGGAATTGAGAACGCGGCTGGAAGAAGAATCTCGCCCCAAAAGGCCCCAGCATTTGCTCGACCTCCCCTGAGTCAGACTATGGAATCACAGGGAGAAATTGAAGCCGCCGTCCACAAAGGAATGTCCCGAGTCCAGCAGGAATTTATGGGACTAGGAGGTTTTGATTTTTGCTCTCTCCGAGACGCCGCAGTTCCGCGAGGGAAAGAGGAAGTAGCCATCAGGGGTCAGGACCAGAGCTTAACCACCATCATGCCGATCCAGACGGCACAGAGGCCGGCGAGAAGATTGGCGGCGATGTTGGCCAGAGCGAGAAGAGGTCGGTCGTCCTGCAGCAGGCGTGTGGTGTCCCAGCTGAAGGCAGAGAATGTGGTGAGGCCGCCGAGGAAGCCAACGATGACGGCGTGGCGAAGCGAGGTTTCCAGCAGGCCCGAGCCGTTGGGTTTGACGATAGCTTCGGCCGCGAACCTTTGCAGGAGTTGGCCAATCATTCCGATGAACAAACACCCGACGACGTTGACTAGGAGGGTGGCGATGGGAAAGTGTTTGCCGGGAGTATGCGGCAAGGCGAGCCCCACGCCGTAGCGGGCCAGAGCACCGAGGGAGCCGCCGAAAGCGACGAGGAGGGCGTCACGCATGGTAATCAGGGGTCAGGAGTCGGGTATCAGGAGCCAGGGACCAAACCCGCAGGCAGAGCATGCCCCATGGCGGAAGATTCGTCATAACATGATTGCCGGCAAGTGTTTAAGCCGAATCTTGGGCCGCAAAGCCCTTGAAGAAACAGGCCATGTGTCATAATCTAAGAAGTTGCGCCCGTTTTCCCAAGAGCTGATGCCGGAGCTACCGATGCCTACGCTGAGCCCCACCACCGAAACTCAGTTGATGAACGGGGCCGATATCCTCGTGAAATCGCTGGTGGATCATGGGGTTGAGATCCTGTTCGCTTATCCCGGCGGCTGCAGCATGCCGATGCACCAGTCGCTCACCAAATATGCGGACAAAATCCGCACGATTCTGCCGCGGCATGAACAGGGTGGAGCCTTTGCCGCTCAAGGATATGCCCGTAGCACGGGCAAGGTCGGCGTTTGCATGGCGACGAGCGGCCCGGGAGCGACGAACCTCGTCACCGCTATTGCCGACGCCAAGCTCGACAGCATTCCGCTCATTGCCATCACCGGCCAGGTCCCGACCTGGAACATCGGCCTCGACGCCTTTCAGGAAACACCGATTGTCGAAGTTTGCCGCGGCATCACCAAACACCATTACATGGTGACAGACATTCGGGACCTAGCCCGCGTCATGAAGGAGGCGTTCTTCATCGCCACCACCGGGCGGCCGGGGCCAGTCCTGATCGACATGCCCAAAAACATCCAGCAGGAAAAGGTGAGCGTGGACTGGAACGTCCCGATGAACCTCCCCGGCTATACGGGCAAGAACAAGACCGCTCAGCCCGAGCAGATCAAACAAATCGCCGCCGCCATCAAACTGGCCAAGCGGCCGCTGATTTATGCGGGCGGCGGCATCATCGCCGGCAATGCCTCCGCGGACCTCCGTGAGTTGGTTCGCAAGACGGGCATTCCCATCACGATGACGGTGATGGGCCTCGGTGCTTATCCGAGTGAAGGCCCACTTTCGCTGGACATGCTCGGCATGCACGGCAGTGTTTATGCCAACTGGGCGATTCGCGATTGCGACCTGCTCATCGCTCTGGGGGTCAGGTTCGACGACCGGGTGACCGGCAAGGTGGAGGCGTTTGCCAAGCACGCCAAAATAATCCACGTCGATATCGATGCCTCCGAGATCAACAAGAACAAGACGGCTCACATCCCGGTCTGCAGCGACGTGAAGCCGGTGCTGCAGGAACTGAACAGGATTGTGGAAGCTCCGGACATTGCCCCCTGGGTGAAGACCGTGCTCGACTGGAAGGACTCTTATCCTTTCAAATTCGACGCCGGCTTTGAGGGCATCTTGCAGCAGCATGCCATTGCCGAGCTATCCCGCCTGACACAGGACCGAAAGACGTTTTTCACGGTCGGCGTCGGCCAGCATCAGATGTGGTCGGCTCAGTTCCTCAAGTTCAAGCATCCCCGCACCTGGCTCTCCTCCAGCGGCCTGGGGACGATGGGCTTCGGTTTGCCGGCAGCGATGGGCGTGCAGGCGGCTCATCCGGACGCCCTCGTGGTGGATATCGACGGCGACGGCAGCTATCAGATGAACATCCAGGAAATGGCGACCTGTTTCTGCGAGAAGCTGCCGGTCAAAGTGCTGCTGCTCGACAACCAGCACCTGGGGATGGTGGTGCAGTGGGAAGACCGCTTCCACGACAAAAACCGGGCCCACACCTACCTCGGCCCCATCGACCACCTCGAAGCGACGGGCAAAGGAGGGACCAATTTTGTCAGCGAGCGCTACCCCGACTTCGTCACCATCGCCAAAGGCTACGGCTGGGGTGCCGCCACCATCAGCCAGAAGTCCGACCTGACCGGCGCGATCGAGGAGATGATTAGCAGCGACGGCCCCTACTTGCTCAACGTGCAAGTCCCTTACGTCGAGCACGTCCTGCCGATGATACCCGGCGGCCGGACGGTGGATGATATGATTTTGGAGTAGACCGAGCCGGAACGAGCTATAATGACGTCGAGGAGTTACCCATGGACGCCATCAACATCCGCCACACTCTGTCCAGCGACACTCCGCATCTTCCGGAGCTCGCGCCGTTTATCGGTAAGACGGTGGACATTACCGTTCGGGAATCGCCTGATCCCGCAAGTCCCAATCGTTGGCAGGCGCTGATTGATATCGCAGGCCAGGATCTGATTGACCCAGAGGTTTACAAACAGCAGCGACTGTTGGAAACCCGGCAGGCACAGGCGGCCAGCGATGCTGCTCGTTGATACTAGCGTCGTCATCGATTACACCCGGACCGCGGACCCGGCGATGCTCGCAATCTTCCAAGCGGAAGATGCCGCCATCACCGGCATTATCCGAGCGGAGGTTTTGCACGGCACTCGTGATCCTCGTCACCGCGTGAAGTTGATTGCCGCATTGGACGCGTTTCGACAAGAAAATATCCCGCTCCTCCTCTGGGACCAGGTCGGCGATTACCTGGCAGCACTCCGAACCAAAGGAATTTCGGTCCCCTTCAACGACGTAGCAATTGCGGTGCTCGCTATCCATCTTAGGGTTGAGCTTTGGACTCGTGACCAACAATTCGCGCTCATCCAAAGCGTCCTGCCGGCGCTCCGGCTTTATCAGCCAAGCCCCTAGAATCAACCTCGATTCTGCAAAAAACCGCCAGAGACTACGGCCGGGGATCTGCCGCGAACCAGCTCGTGTAACTCGGAGATTCCAAGGTTGCTCTATCCAATGAAATGCCTGCGCGAGGTTTACAGGAGAGTCTATCTCACTTCCTCAGCATCTCATTCAGCGCCTGGGCCACGCTCTATGAGCCGCCGCCAGCATTCGGCGCGAGGTTGTTAATGAGGCCATTCACATCCTCTAGCAAAAAATGCCTGGGCTTGTTGATTCGCTGGAGGAACTCAATTGTCTCCCGATAGGCTTCACGTGCAGCGTCGATTCGATTCATTTTTGCAAATAGTTTGCCGCGCGCCCTCAGCATAAATGCAAAAGGTTCAACGTCTGCTCCGCCCGCCAAGTGAAGAAAACGAAATGCCTTTTTCAATGTCTTCTCCGCAGCCGGAAACTTGCCCTGAGTGGCAAATGTGTGACTCAATTGCAAATAGGCAAAAGCGAAATGTGCGTTGCCGTAGCCAAAATTGCGCAGATGTTCACGAGCGGCTTCGTGCAATAGCTTTTCGGCCTGGCTAAAGTTCTTACTTTGCCTGTGAAACTCCGCGAATTCAATCAGCACAAGACCTCGTGCGTGCTGTTCATCAGTCGGTAAATGGTCAAGAATCTTCAGTGCCTCACTCAGGGCGATCTCTGCCTCGACCGGCCGGTTTGTGTAGAGGTAACAGCGTCCGAGGTATCCAAGGCAACGAGCAACGTCTGTACTAACGGACTTGCCGTTCTGGCGATGTAGCTGCAACGCCCGTTCGGCTTCCAGAGCGGCTGCACGGTAATCCCAAATCCATAAATAGACCCTGCAAAGATGATCGCGCTTCGTCGCTGTATCGGGATACGTACCATCCTGACTGTCGAGCTGGGCAGCGACTTGCTCACAGTAACGTGTGACTCGTTCGCGGTCGCCACTCTGAACAAGCTCTACAATCTCGGACTCATTGGGGCTGATTTCCACAAGACCACGTACTCTCACTTCCTCAGCATCTCATTCAGCGCCTGGGCCACGCCCTGCGGGTCGCGGCTAAGGTAGTAGATGACGGCGGAGGCCATGAGGAGGCCGAACATGATGAGACTCATGCCGTAGGGGTTGCGGGTTCCTTTGTCGTGGCGGAGAACGGCGGTCAGCTCGGATTCGAGCCGCCGCCAGCCGGCAAAGCTCTGCTCGTTGCCGGCCGCAGCGAGTTGCACGTTTTTCATCATCCCCTGCGATTCCACGGTGAGCTGCACCCCCAGGTTGGGCATCACCAGGCTGTCGCCGGCCCAGCGGGATTCGCTGTCCAGCCGCAGCACGAGTTCCGCCAGCGACGGGCGGAGCTGCTCGAAGGTGACGTTGTAGATCACAATCCGGGGCCGCATCAGCAGCACGGCGAGCGAGAGGCAAAGGCCGTAAAACGCGAGGCAAGTCGGCCAGACCCAAAACCCCATCCGCACCGCGGCCGCCTCTGGCAGAAACAATTCCATCGGCCCGGCGATGACAAACCCGCCGATGGCAATCCCCAGAGCCGCCGCGTCCCGCGTCCCCGAAGTGACAAACGGCCGCCGGGAAAGATTGATGATTCCCAGGACCAGAAAATAAATCGCCACAGGACCCAAGGCGATACAGAGGTGAAGCGGGTCCATGGGGGAGTCTCGAAACTGAGCGGGAGCGGCTGACTTCATGCTATCACGGGCGGGGGAGGAAGTGGAAGAGACAGAGAGACAGAGAGAGGGAGAGAAGGAGAGAGCGGCATCTCCCCAACTCTCATTCTCTCTGTCTCTCCTTCTTCCCAGCCGCTGCTAGCACACCAGCTGCCTCCAAGTTCATCTTCCCGCATCTTCCGACCGAAGCTAAACTTCCGCGCCAACGATAGTTCGCGCAGTTTGCATTCGATTTCGCCAGGAGGGCGAGTTATGTCTGAGCAGTCGGGCCAGAAGCGTCGCCTTTCCATTGCCATCATTGCCCGGAATTCCGCCGAGGCCCTGGCGGAGACGTTGGTCAGTATTCGCAATCTGGCCGACGAAATCGTGGTCCTCGACACCGGCTCCACGGACGAAACCCCGATGATCGCCGAGCGGCTGGGGGCGAAGCTCTTTCGCAAGGCTTGGGACGACAGTTTTGCCGCGGCGCGAAACGCTTGCTTGACGCACGTCACAGGCGACTGGGTTCTGTGGATGGATGCCGGCGAGCGTTTGGAGAAGGACGAAGCGCGACTCGTGCGGGAGTTTGTGAACGAACATGCGGATTTGGCGACCGCCTATCTGCTGCGGGTCGCGCTTCCCGGTCAGGAGCCGCTCGTCGCCGGCGAGCAGGTTGCCTGCGTGCGGCTGCACCCGAACCGGCCGGGGCTGATTTTCCACGGCCGCGTCCGCGAGTCCCTGACCCGCTCGGCGTTCGCGTTTGGAATGAAGCTCGAACACCTGCCGCTCACCCTTTGCCGCAGCAGCCGCGACCATGAAACGGAAACAAAAGTCGCCAAGGCGGAGCGGAACATTCGACTGGCCGAACTGCAAATTGCCGAGCGGGGACCGACTGCCGACCTGCACAACTGCCTGGGGGAAGCTTGCCAGACGCTGGGCCGGCATGAGGTGGCGCTGGGGCACTATGAACGGGCCAAGCTGGCCGCGGAACCGGCCAGCGCGGAACTGTTGGAAGCCTATTACGGCCTGCTGACCTGCCTGGATAGTATCCCAGCCAAGGGAGCCGAGCCTAAGACGGGAGCCGCCTCCCCTTCGCAAAACCGCAAAGCCCAGATTTCCCTTTGCATGGAAGCGCTGGAAACTTTTCCACTCGACGCGCAATTGCTCTGTGCTCTCGGCGGCTATTTGCAATCACTGGGACAGCGGGAATTGGCGGGGCAGTCCTATGAAGTCGCCTATCGCCACGGGCAAGTGGAGCCGGAAATCTGGCACTTGCGAGATATTCGCGAAGTCGCCGTGGTCTGTCGCAGCGTCTTTTTACAACTTGCCGGGAACGACGAGGATGCGCTCGCGCTGCTGAATGAAGCCTGGGCCGCCTATCCGGAGTCGCTTCGCATCGGCCGCCAGATGGTTGAGCTGCATGTGAAACACGGCCGGCGCGACGAGGCGCTGCTGGCCGTCAGCAAGCTCTCGGCGGAACTTCCCGGCAAGGAGACGTGGCGGACTGCCGTCCAGGGTGCTTGCGCCGCTGCCGCCGCAAACTGGATTGCCGCCAAGAGCTTTCTGGAGACCGCCTATCGTGGCGGCTGCCGCGAGCGGTTTTGTTTGCGGTGGCTGTGCGTCACCCTCCTGGCGACGGGAAACACCGCAACCGCGGAAGTGGTGCTGCGAGTCTGGCAGGCGATCGACGGCACCAATCCGGAACTGGCGCACATTCGGGCCACCATTGAGGAACAACTTTTGCGCGAGAAAAATCCGGTCCCCGTCATGCCCGAAACTATCGGCGGCACTGGTCTCGGCGGATCCGTTCGCATCGATCCGCCGCAGGAAGCCGGCCCTGCGACGGGCCCGGCCAAGCGCCGCAGCGGCATCAACACTCCGTAATAGCGTTGACGTTAGAAAGGATGCAGCATCTTGTACGGCCGGGCGATGAAGGCGTACGAGAGCATAAGCATTCCGTAACCGGCAGCGAGCATAATGAGGTTCGGGCACATTTGGGCAATCCTTTTCTAAGCGGGCAGTTCGAATCCTAGTCATTGCAACGACTATGCCTGCGGGGATGCTTCCTCCAAATCGTCGTCGCAAGTGACCTAAAGACAGTGACTTACATCGTTTTCTACGTGTTTGCACCGTGCCAAACGTCGCTTTGGAACCAGACTCGCGCACTCACTTTGATTGCGCCTGTCGCAGAATTGATTCAGCCCAAAACAAGGGGTGCGAAAACGGTTTAGAATCGTGTCGACTTGCCGACCCCATTCTTGGAGCCCGCCATGTTCCACTCTTCCAAATTGTTCCTTTCGTGTTTCTTCCTCGTGGCATTCTTGCAGCCGGCACAAGCCCAGGTGCCGCTTCCGTCGGCCAAGCCCATTCCCCTCATGCAAGTGCTCCCGCTTCCCCACGACGAAGCCTCGATCGAACGCAGCGGCCAGGAAATCGCCCGCTACCACTTCAGCTCGCAAGACCGGCGGCCGTTTCTCTATCCGATCATCGGCCCGAGCGGAAAATCGCTGACCCGGATGGGACATCCACGCGATGCCAACGGCCACAGCCATCACAACTCGGTCTGGATTGCCCACAACGACGTGGACGGCATCTCCTTCTGGGCCGACACCGGCAAGGGGCGAATCGTGCAGAAGAAGGTCCGCTACGAAGACACGGACGAAGAAGCCCTGATCCAGGCCGAGAACGCCTGGAACGACGACGCCGGGAAGACGCTCCTCACGGAGACGCGAACGCTCCGCTTTCGGCCGCAAGCCAAGGGGGAATGGCTCCTCGTCATCGACCTCAAGTTCACGGCTGACAAGCGGGTGACGCTGGGAAAAACCTCGTTCGGCCCCGTCGCGGTCCGGATGGCCAAAACCATCGGCGTCCACGACGGCGGCGGCACGATGCGGAGCTCAGCCGGCGGCATCAATGAACAGGCCATCTTCTGGAAACCGGCGAAATGGGTCGATTACTCCGGCCCAATGCCGGGGGGCGTCATCGAGGGGATCACGCTCATGGACCACCCCGCGAACCCAAGCCACCCGAGCCCCTACCACGTCCGTGACGACGGCTGGATGGGAGCAACCACCACCTTCGCCGAGCCCCGCACCATCGACAAAGACAAGCCGCTCTCGCTCCGGTACGGCCTCTGGGTCCACGGCGGCCTGCCGACGGCGGAGGCGATCGAGGGGCAGTTCGAGGCGTTTGGGAAGATTGAGGGGCCAACTACTAAGTGACGCTCTCGCTGTCGGCGGATTTTCAGGCGTGGTACAGTTGCAGTTTGTCGTTTGAATACTGTCTCTACCGAAACGGAACGCGGGTCCGTCATTTCACTGTTGACTCCCCAGGTTTCAGCGACTAGGTGGTCCTGCTCAATGTCGGCGAGGTTCTTCCCTTTGAATCAGAACTGCTCTCCGCTGATCTGGAGATCATTGACAAGATGAATCGGTTCTCCACCCACCTTGGAATCAATACGATCGTCACACGGGATATGCTTCGAGTATACGCGACACCCTACAAATCTCGCCTAGACTGGATTGGATTTAAGGGCATTTGGGTTCGCCGAAGCCTGTTTGTTGTCGGAATGTAGTTCGCCATGATGCTCGCCCTGGGATCCATTGTCGCGATCTTTGTGAATATCTGAATCTATGCTCCACAACCACTACATGCGGCTGGCTCTCGGCGAAGCGAAACAAGCGCTGCTCGAGGAAGAAGTGCCGATTGGGGCCATCATCGTGCGTGGGGAGCAAGTGATTGCCAGCGCCCATAACCAGCGAGAGCAGCTCAAAGATCCGACTGCCCATGCGGAGATGATCGCGATCACCCAGGCCGCCACGGCCGTGGGGGGATGGCGGCTGGAGGAATGTACGCTGTACGTCACGCTCGAGCCCTGCATCATGTGTTCGGGAGCCATCCTGCAGGCTCGTATCCCGCTCGTCGTCTTCGGCGCGACCGACCCCAAAGCCGGTGCGGTCGATTCCCTCTTTCATTTGCTGAGTGACCCCCGGCTGAACCACCGCTGCCAGGTGATACCCGGCGTGATGGCGACCGAATGCGGGGAGATCCTCACGAAGTTCTTTCAGGCCCAGCGGCGGCTGGGGAAGAAGTAAGCTTGACTTCGCTGTGCCAAGGTGACAGGTTGAATGTCATGCTGCGTGTGCTCGGTTCCCCCACGAAACTCTGTGACGGCCTGGGCCGGCGGGACTTTCTGCGCATTGGGTCGCTTGGAGCTGCCGGTTTGGCGCTGCCAGATCTATTGTCGCAACAATCACGAGCCGGCGAGCAGCAGGGGTCCTTCGGCAAAGCCAGACGCTGCTTGCTCATCTTTCTTACCGGCGGCCCGCCTCAGGTGGACCTCTGGGACATGAAGCCGAGCGCCCCGGCGGAGATTCGCGGCGAGCTCAAACCCATCGCCACCAACGTGCCCGGGATTCAAATCAGCGAACTGATGCCCAATCTCGCCAAGGTGGCTGACAAATTCTGCATCCTCCGCTCGCTCACTCATCACGACACGGTCCATACTTCCGCTGGCTATACGCTGCTGACAGGGTTTGATCATCTCCAGTCCAACGCCAAAACGGCGACCGACATCAAGCCGCGGCCGGAGGACCATCCGCACCTCGGCTCGCTTTTGTCGCTCGCTCGGCCATCCGCTAGTGGCACGCCGGTGTTCGTCTCCCTGCCGGAAGTCATCAAGGATGCCGCGGTTAACGAGTTTCCCGGCCAAGGAGGGGGCTTTCTCGGCCGCGGCTTCGATCCGCTCCGCATCGAAACCGCCCAAGACAAAAAGAGTTTTCGGCTGCCGGATATCGTGCTGCCGCCGGACATGACGCCGTCCCGGCTGGCCGAGCGGCGACTGTTGCAAACGGCCTTCAATCGCGGCTTGGGCATTGCCGACGGTCGTGCCGCAAGTGCCGATCTGGATGCGAATTATGTTCGTGCCCTTGACCTGCTCCACTCCCCCGGCGTGCAGAAAGCTTTCGATTTAGCCGCGGAGCCAGCCGCGATTCTCGCTTCCTACGGCAAGCATCTGTTCGGCCAGGGCTGTCTGCTCGGACGGCGGCTGTTGGAGGCAGGGGTCTCGCTGGTCACGGTTTACTGGCACTATGAAGGGCCTGATGATTCCCCCGTTTGGGACACGCACGAGAATAACTTCCCTCATTTGCGAAATCGGCTCGTCCCCCCCGCCGATGCCGCCATCGCCGCGGTGCTGCGAGATTTGTCCGACCGCGGACTCTTGGGCGAAACGCTGGTCGTCGTGCTGGGAGAATTCGGTCGCTCCCCGAAGGTGAACGGCAAAGGAGGGAGGGACCATTGGCCGCACGCCCAATCCATCCTGCTGGCCGGCGCGGGCATTCAAGGCGGCAGCGTTTTCGGCTCGACCGATCCCGAAGGAGGTTACCCGGCAACCTGTCCCGTTACCCCGCGGGATCTTGCCGCCACATTTCTCCACCTGCTCGGCGTCCCCGCGGACCTGACGATTCGCGACCGTTCCGGACGCCCCTACCGTGCTTGCGAAGGGACGCCGGTCAGTAAGCTAATATCTTAGTGAGTCCTCTCATGATGACACCACGAATCGCCGCTTATTCTGCCGCTCTCGACTTCGCCGCACGGCAAGTCGCTTCGCTCATCGAAAAGCATCCTGATTTCTTCCCCATCTACACTACCGGCGGCAAGTGGCATCATGGCGGCGAGCTCTGGACCGATTGGACCGGCGGATTTCTGGCGGGAATGATGTGGCAGTTTCATTTGCGGGAAATCAGCCGCGGCCTCGTTGCGCCGCAGGAATCGCAATGGAGAAAGCGAGCGGAGCACTACTCCAAGCTGCTGGAGCACCGACAGCACGATCGGAATGTGCACGATCTGGGGTTCATTTTTCTAAGCACGTATTTGCCTTGGTACGAGCTCACGAAGCGGCCGGACCTTCATGCCGTCCTAGTGCAAGCCGGGCGAACCTTGGCGATGCGGTTCATGGAGAAGGGGCATTACCTGCGTTCGTTCGTCGCGCCCGAGTCGCTGTTCATCGACATCATGATGAACGTCCCGATCATCTTCTACGCCGCCAAGGAAAGCGGGGACGACAACCTCCTCCGCATTGCTTCGGACCACTGCCGAACGACGCGCAACTATCTGGTCCGCCCGGACGGCAGCACGGCTCATGAGGGTCTGTTCGATCTGGAAACTGGCCGATTCCTGCGGCAGACGACGCATCAGGGCTTGCGTGGCGACAGTGCCTGGGCCCGAGGTCTCGCCTGGTCGCTGTATGGCTACAGCAAGTGCTATGCGCTCACGGGTGACGAGATGTGGCTGCAAGTCGCGGAGCGAAACGCCGATTACTGGGTCAACCACTTGCCGGCTGACCATGTTCCTTACTGGGATTTCGACGCCGATCTGTCGCTGTTGCCGCCGTGGGGTGCTCAAAAGGATTCCAGCGCAGGCACCATCGCCGCCAGCGGCCTATTCGATCTTGCCCAACAAACGAAGTCACCCGACAAGGCCAAAAAGTATCAGGCCACGGCACTGTCCACGCTCGACGCACTCGTCCAGCCAGAGTATCTCGCCACCCATACCCCCGGCTGGGAAGGAATCTTGAAGCACGGCGTCTATCATACGGCGAAGAATCTGGGGGTGGATGAATCGGTGATGTGGGGAGAGTATTTCTTTGTCGAAGCTCTGATGAAGGGTTTGGCCGCTGGAGTTCCTTCATGACCGAGCCTGATGTAGCGCTCACCGATTTTCTGCTGACGGCCCAGTGCGGGGTCTTCGCGTATTCACTGTCACGCCAAACGGCCGTTCGCTTTCGCCTCAAGAGCCTGTGCGTGCAGCTCTTTGCCGTCATCGGTATTGCCTCGCTCATCGGCGGCACCGTCCACGGTTACTTTAACGACGAGTCCACCTGGCAATTCCAGGGCTTTTGGCGGGCGGGCCTTGTTGTTTTGGGAGCCGGCTCCTATTTCTCCTGGCTCATCGGAGCGGAGTTAATCTGGCGCGGGGCGGGGCGAAAGTGGATCACCCTGTTCGCTCTCGCCGGCTTGGCGGGTTACTCGGCTTACGTTCTCTTCTGGGACCAGCGATACATGTTCGCGATTTTGAACTATTTGCCGGCGACAGTCTTTCTGCTCTTCGCCTTTCTGCTGCAAATCCGTCGAGGAGAAAAACGTCCAGGCCTGTTCGGAGCCGTCAGCGTCGTCGTGACACTCGCTGCCGCGGCTATCCAGCAACTGGGGATCGCCATTCATCCGACTTACTGCAACCACAATGCCCTGTACCATCTGCTCCAGGCAGCCGGGCTGGTGCTGCTGTTGATCGCATTCCGGTGGCTGATCATGCGGGACGAAAGTACCCCAAATCCCAAAGTTGAAATCGGACCGTGAGAGTTCCTTCGCAGTCGAGGTATTCCACGGATCCGCGGGCCTAAAAGCTTGGAATATGGGGTGCCCTCTGGTTTAATGGAGGGAGCCTGCCGATGGCGGCCAGTTCCTTCCAGCCGCCCAATCCTACCGAAAGACCGTTTGCGATGCTCCGTGAATCCCGTCTATTGACCTTCGCCTGCTGTGCGGCCTTGCTCGCGGCAGGTGGCGAGTTGCGGGAAGTGCAGGGTCAGAACCTGGCTTTACCTCCAGCCGCGGAAAGGAAAGTCGCGTTTACGGAAATTGAGCCGATTTTGCGAAAAAACTGTTTCTCTTGCCACGGGCCGGAGGAGCAGGAGTCCGGTCTGCGGCTCGATTTGAAAAAGCGGGCTTTAGAAGGGGGCGATAACGGCGCAGTCATCAAGCTCGGTAAGAGTGCCGACAGCCGCCTGGTGCTGCTGGTGGCGGGACTCGACAAGGAAACCGGTCCGATGCCGCCGGAAGGAAAGGGAAAGCCGCTGACGCCGGCAGAGATTGGCCTGATTCGGGCCTGGATTGATCAGGGTGCGCCTTGGCCCGACGGAGGGGACGCGGAACTGGCCGCGAAGCACTGGTCGTTTCAAAAAGTGCTCGCCGCGCCGAGTCCCCTTGTAAAAGACGCCGCCTGGCCGGCGTCGTCCATTGATAGCTTTATTCTGGCCCGCTTGGAGAAAGAGGGAATCACGCCGTCGCCGCTGGCCGACAAAGTGACACTGCTGCGGCGGGCCTACCTGGACCTGATCGGCCTGCTCCCATCGCCGGAGGAAGTTCGCGAGTTCGCGGCCGATTCGCGGCCCGATGCTTACGAGCGGCTTGTCGACCGGCTGCTGGCATCGCCCCATTACGGCGAGCGGTGGGGGCGGCACTGGCTGGACCAGGCCCGGTATGCCGATAGCGACGGCTATGAAAAGGACGGCAAGCGCCCCTTCGCCTGGCGGTATCGCGACTGGGTCATCGCCGCAATGAACGCCGACCAGCCGTTTGACCAGTTCACCACCGAGCAGATCGCGGGCGATTTACTGCCTGGGGCTACGCAAGAACAAAAGATTGCCGGCGGATTTCACCGCAACACACTGCACAACACGGAAGGCGGCGCGGACCCGGAGGAAGACCGCGTGAAAAAGACCGTGGATCGGACCAACACCGTCAGCACGGTCTGGCTCGGACTCACGCTCGGCTGCGCCCAGTGCCACACCCACAAATACGACCCGATTACGCAGAGGGAGTATTTTCAAATGTACGCCTTCTTCAACAACATCAATGAAGAGAACATCGAGGCTCCCACGCCGGAGGCGGCAGTGGAGTTAGCGGCTGCGAAAGAGAGGCATGGGAAAAAGCTGGCAGAATTGCGGGCGACGATGAAGGCGTATGAACAGGGGGATTTCCCCAAGAAGCAAGCCGAGTGGGAAGTGAATGCCGCCAAGAATCCGGTCGTCTGGCAGACGCTGGAGATCGCGTCCGCGAAATCGAGGCACGGAGCAAAGCTCGACCTGCAATCGGATAAGTCGGTGCTGGTTTCCGGCAAGAATGAATTGTCCGATGTCTACACGTTGGAAGCGGCGATCAAGGGGAATGAGCGAATTACCGCGGTGAGATTGGAAGTACTTCCCAACGACACGCTGCCGGCGAAAGGCCCGGGGCGAGCGAATAACGGCAACTTTGTGCTCTCGACCTTTGCCGTAGAAGCGAAACCGGCCGCGGATGTGGCAGCCGCGGCGACCAAGGTTGTTTTCACCAAAGCAACCGCCGATTTCTCGCAGGGCCAGTGCGATGTGCAGCAAGCCATCAACGAGAACCCCGCTGATTTTTGGGCCGTGGTCCCGCACGTCGGCCAGCGGCATGTGGCGGCATTCGAAGCCAAGGAGCCGTTTGGTCATGACGGCGGAACAAAGCTCACCATTACGCTCGACCAGGCCTACAACATGCCCGAGCCGCACAATCTGGGGCACTTCCGGATTTCGGTGACTACGGCTCCCTCACCGGTGCCGCTGGAAGGAGTGCCGCAGGAGGTTTCCGCGGCATTCGCCGTGGACGCCGGCCAACGGACCGATGCTCAGAAGAAACAGCTTGCGGACTATTTCAAAACCGTGGACGCGGAGTATGCAAAACTTGCGAAGGCGGTGACCGATCACGAAGCCAAAACGCCGAAATTTCCCGATGACCTGAAGGCCCAATCCGTGGTCGAGCTTCCTAAGCCGCGAGTGACGAACATCCACTTGCGTGGCGATTTCCTGGCGAAAGGAGATGTGGTGGAGGCGAAGACGGTAGCTGTCTTACTCCCTCTCCCCGTGGGAGAGG